>Ga0180438_10003971_pt1 | contig 21746 bp, 26 predicted proteins | sample SS_ome_12_FD_132455 | JGI IMG/M metagenome (GOLD analysis project Ga0180438, IMG submission 132455) | Hypersaline lake sediment archaeal communities from the Salton Sea, California, USA - SS_3_D_2 metaG | ecosystem: Environmental > Aquatic > Non-marine Saline and Alkaline > Hypersaline >...
ATGACGCCTTCAGGGAAGCGGGAGGAGATATTTCGGAGGGTATCAGGAAAAAGGTCCGTGAATTCATTGACTTAATGGAATCCCTGCGGGAGGACGCGAAGGCTAGCGGTCTTCGGGATATGGTTTTGTTAGCCTTGGCACGAACGGGTTATTTGGATTGGTTGAGCCAGGATTCGACGGAGGAGTCCATTTCCCGGAGGGAAAACGTGGAGGAGCTGGTCAACGTGGTGGCCCAATTCGAGCAGGACGAGGTGAATGAGGACAAGACCTTGGACGAATTCCTGGATCGCGTCTCGCTCGTGAGCGATGTTGATGACTACGACGATAAGTCGAACAGGGTATCACTGATGACCCTCCATTGCGCGAAGGGACTGGAATTCCCGTTTGTCTTCCTCGTGGGAATGGAGGACGGGCTTTTCCCCCATCACAGGAGAGGGGAAGGAACTGAAGACTTGGAGGAGGAGAGGCGCCTCTGCTACGTGGGGATGACGAGGGCAAAGGATATGCTCTATCTCACCAATGCGGAGCGGAGAAGGGTATTCGGTTCGGAACGGTTCAATTTCCCCTCCCGCTTCATCGAGGAGATTCCCCCCGAGCTCATGAAGCGGATCGTTGGGGATGGGGTGACGGTCTTTGGTGGGGAGGAGGAGGCCGACGGAGGGCTTCATCTCGATTATTCCAGCAGCCAGCTTGGAGAGGTATCCGCTGGATTGGGACCAAGTCCTGAAGAGGATTTGCAGGTGGGGGTATGGGTGATGCACCCGACCTTCGGCCCCGGGGTGGTGAAGTCGCGGGAGGGCCGAGGAGATGACCTCAAGGTATGGGTCTACTTCCCCTCTTCCGGAACGAAGAAATTGAAGGCCAAGTATGCCGGGCTCGAGGTTGTGAGATCATGATCGACCTCCACATCCACACCACGGCGAGTTCCGATGGACAGCACAGCCCCAGGGAGATATTCCAAATGGCGTGGGAGCACAAGTTCGAGGCCATTGCCTTCGCCGACCACAATTCCGTGGAAAGCGTGGAGGAGGGATTGAGGATCTCCCGGGAGTACGGAATCGAATTCATTCCCTGTATCGAGATCAACACCCACTATGAGGATTATGATTTTCACCTCTTGGGCTATTTCATCAATCACCGGGACCAGGGGCTCCTGCGCTGGTTAAAGGGGCTGGAGGTCGACAAGAGGATGCAAATTCGAGAGAGGGTGAAGTGCTTGAGGGAATTGGGCTTTGCGCTATCGGCGAAGGATGTGGAGCGGTACTCCCTGGGAAGGGAACCGACGGGGGTCTCCTACCTCAAGGCGCTTTTGGAGAGGGGGGAAAACCGGAGGGATCCCCGGCTACGGGTTTACATCGATGGGGAACGCTCCAGTTCCCCCTACTTGAACTTCTACCTCGACTACCTGGCAGGGGGAAAGCCGGCCTCCGTTCCCATCCGGTTCATCTCCACCCCCGAGGCAATCCAGCTGGTGCGGTCTCTGGGAGGAATACCCATCTTGGCCCATCCCGCGGAGGTAAAGGATGAGCGCTTGGTAGGCTTGATCAAGGCGGGGATCGAGGGGTTGGAGGTCTACTCCAGTTATCACGGGGAGGAAGACGAACGATACTTCGAGGAGGTCTGTGATCGATATGGATTGCTGGTGACGGCTGGGTCGGATTTTCACGGCAGGGAGATCAAACCGGATGTACCCTTGGGGGAGCTGAGGGGCGCGTCATACGATTTGGTGGAGAAACTACGCCGGGCGAAGAGGCCCAGGGATAAGTCGATGGCCGAGCGCGTCAAGATGGCCCCGCGACCTTGAGGCGGGCCAGCGCCCGGTGCAGCGACGCTTCCGCACGCGCGATATCAAGACCGGCGGGCTTTTCCTTCAGCCGTGTCAATGCCCGATCCCGTGAGGCTATTGCCCGTTCCACGTCGATCTCATGGGCCATTTCAGCTCGGCTTGCGAGGATCACCACATTATCCTTCTCCACCATCAAGAACCCCTCTCCCACAAACGCCGAAGCCTCCTTGCCAGCTGGCTCTCGGATCTTCAAGATCCCGGTTTCCAAGCTGCTGATCATGGGGGCGTGTCTCACCAGGACCCCGAACCTGCCCTTGGCCCCGGGGGCAATCACGGAAATAACCATGCCCGCGTAGGTCGTGCTTTTCAGCGTGAGGATTTCGAGCCGAAAGGTTTTGGCCATGAATTTCCCTTACGCCTCCGCTCTCTCTTGGATCAGTTTCGCCCTTGCCTGGACGTCTTCGATCGTCCCTACCATGTAGAATGCGCTTTCGGGGAGATCGTCGTGTTTTCCCTCTATGACCTCCTTAAACCCCTTGATGGTGTCTCGGAGGGGAACATAGACTCCTTTGGCCCCCGTGAACTCCTCTGCCACGAAGAAGGGCTGTGAAAGGAACCTCTGAATCTTTCGGGCCCTGGTGACGGTGAGCTTATCCTCCGCCGATAGCTCCTCCATGCCAAGGATCGCGATGATGTCCTGAAGCTCCTTATACTTCTGGAGGATTTGTTGAACCGTCCTCGCCACGGAGTAGTGTTCCTCCCCAACAATTCTGGGATCCAGGATTCGGGATGTTGAATCCAAGGGGTCCACTGCCGGGTAAATCCCGAGCTCCGCCAGCTGTCTGGACAGAACGGTAGTGGCATCCAGATGGGAGAACGTGGTGGCGGGAGCAGGGTCGGTGAGGTCGTCAGCCGGTACGTAAATGGCCTGAACCGAGGTGATAGACCCGCGCTTGGTGGAGGTAATCCGCTCCTGGAGTTCGCCCATCTCATTGGATAGTGTGGGCTGATAGCCCACGGCCGAGGGCATCCGGCCGAGCAAGGCCGAGACCTCGGATCCCGCCTGGACGAATCGGAAGATGTTGTCGATGAATAAGAGCACGTCCTGTCCCTTTTCGTCCCGGAAGTACTCGGCCTGCGTGAGAGCTGAAAGTCCAACCCTCAGACGGGCGCCCGGGGGTTCATTCATTTGCCCAAAAACCAAAGCGGTCTTCTCGATAACACCGGAACGATTCATCTCAAGCCAGAGGTCATTACCCTCTCGCGTCCTCTCCCCGACCCCCGCGAAGACCGAGACCCCACCGTGCTCCGTTGCGACATTGCGGATCAACTCCATGATGAGAACGGTCTTTCCAACGCCAGCGCCCCCGAAGAGGCCCACCTTTCCCCCCTTGGCGTACGGGGCGAGAAGATCGATGACCTTGAGGCCCGTCTCGAAGATTTCCGTGGCCGTTTCCTGGTCCTCAAACGTGGGCGGAGGCCGGTGGATGGGGTACCTCTTTTCCGCATTCACGGGTCCCCTTTCATCGATGGGCTCTCCCAGCAGGTTGAAGGCCCTCCCAAGGGCTTGGGGCCCCACGGGAAAGGTGATGGGTCCCTCCGTATCCACGGCATCCATGCCTCGGACGAGGCCGTCCGTGGGGGCCATGGCGACACAACGGACGATATTATCTCCCAAGTGCTGAGCCACCTCGATGGTCAAATTGATCCCCTTTTCCTTGTCCTCAATTTTGAGGGCGTTGTAAATGGGCGGCAGATCCTCCGTGAAGAACCTCACATCGACGACGGGTCCGATGACTTGGGCAATTTTTCCGACTTTCACAATCAACCCCCTTCAATCCGAGAGTGTAACGACTACGTAGCCCTGAGAGCCTCCGCCCCGGAAACGATATCGATGAGCTCCTTGGTGATGGAGGTCTGTCTGGCCTTGTTGTACCGCAGGGTCAAGTCCCTGATGATCTCGTCGGCATTATCAGTGGCGTTTCTCATGCTAACCATTCTCGCCGCCTGTTCGCTTACAAAGGATTCTATAATGGCGCGGAAAATCTGGGTTTCGATGAACAGGGGGGCCAAGGACGTGATGATCTCCTGGGCCGATGGTTCGAAGATAAAATTGGCCTGAACCTTGTCCTCTTCGCGGTCGCGTGCCCCCTCCAAGGGGAGGATCTTTACCTGGGTTGGCCTGTGGGTTAACACGGTCACGAACTGAGTGAAGAGGAGATGGACTTCATCCACCTCACGGGCCTCATACCCGCGGATGAGATCATTGACGAGATTTCGCATATCCGATGGTGACAACTCCCCCGAGCCAATGGGGATGAAGGCTTTGATGGGATAACCCTTTCGCTTGAGGGCGTCGTGGCCTTTCTTTCCGATGACAAACCAGTCTATTTGCGTGGAGGCCTGGGCCTCTACGAATCTGTTCACCTCCCCGATGATATTCATATTGTAGGTCCCACAGAGGCCCCTATCGCCAGTAATCAGCACGCACCAAATCTTCCGAACCTCCCTCCGTGCGAAGAGGGGATGTTCGATGGAAGTTATGGATTGACGCAGGTTAGCCATCAGCTCTTGGAGTTTGGTTACATAAGGCCGCGCATTTTCCGCAGCGCTTCGCATGCGGGTATACCGCACCGCGGCCACCATCTGCATGGCCTTCGTAATCTGTTGTATGTTCTTGATGCCGCGAATCCTTCGCCGAATTGCCCTGGTGGATTCAGCCATGCCTACCCTTCCTCGCTTACGAAGGTTTCCTTGAATGCCTGGGCGGCCTTTTTCAAGGCATCCGCAATGTCGGGAGTCAATTCCTTTTGGCTTCGGAGCTTTTCCCGAGCAAAGGCATAGTTCTCCCGCAGGGATGACAGAAATCCAGCCTCGAAGGACTTGACTCGATCGAGCGGGAGATCGTCGAGAAATCCCTCATTTGCAATGAAGATGATGGCGATTTGATCCTCCACGGGCATGGGCTCGTATTGATTCTGTTTCAGGACTTCCACGAGCCTTTCACCCCGATTCAACTGGACCTGGGTTACCCTATCGAGCTCCGCCCCGAACTTGGTGAACGCCGCGAGCTCCCGATATTGGGCCAGGTCCAATCTCAGGCTCCCCGCAACGGCCTTCATGGCTTTAATCTGGGCGTTTCCGCCCACACGGGAGACGGACAACCCCGCGTTGATTGCCGGGCGAACTCCGGCGTAGAAGAGATCAGCCTCCAAATAGATCTGTCCGTCCGTGATGGAGATGACGTTGGTAGGAATGTAGGCGGAGTAGTCTCCCGCCTGAGTTTCCACGATGGGAAGGGCCGTCAATGACCCGCCCCCCCCTTCTTCGTTCAGCTTGGCCGCCCTCTCGAGGAGCCGGGAGTGGAGGTTGAAGATATCGCCCGGAAAGGCCTCCCGTCCGGGTGGCCGGCGAAGGAGCAGGGAGACCTGTCGATAGGCCACTGCGTGCTTCCAGAGGTCATCGTATATGATGAGGGCATGTCGGCCCGAGTCCCTGAAGTATTCCCCCATGGCGCATCCGGAATAGGGGGCAATGTACTGCATGGGGGCTGGATCGCTCGCATTGGCGGCGATGACGGTGGTATAGTCCATGGCATCGAATCTCTCCAGCGTTTCCACCACCTGGAGGACCGTCGACTGCTTTTGCCCGATGGCGACATAGATACAGTTGACATCGGTATCCCTCTGATTGATGATCGTATCAACTGCGAGGGCGGTCTTTCCCGTTTGCCTGTCGCCGATGATCAATTCCCTCTGGCCCCTCCCGATGGGGATCATCGAATCGATGGCCTTGAGGCCCGTCTGCAGGGGTTCCTTCACCGGCTGTCGCTCGATGACGTTGGGAGCATGCCCCTCTATGGGCAGGAATGTATCCGTGACGATGGGGCCTTTTCCATCCAGGGGTTCGCCCAGGGAGTTAATAATACGCCCCAACAGGGGCTCGCCAGCGGGGACGGAGATGACCCTCCCCGTGGATTTGACGGTATCCCCTTCCTTTACATGGGCGGTTTCCCCCAGGATGATGACCCCGATGGTATCCTCTTCCAAACTCAGGGCGATACCATGGATGCCGTGGGGAAATTCCAGGAGCTCGCTGTACATGCACTGGTCAAGGCCATAGACTCGAGCTACCCCATCACCGACCTGGAGAACGGTCCCGACGCTCTCCATCCTGAGCTTTTCCTCATATTCCCCGATCTCCTTCCTGATGATGGATGTGACTTCTTCAGGTCTGAGTTCCATGGTTCCGTACCCCTTCGAATGGTATGCAATCGGAAAAACTCGCTGACTAGGCGATCTTCAGCTCGAGCAGCTGATTTCTTATTCGCTCCAGCCTCCCCTTAACGCTCCCATCGATGATCTGTGAGCCGATCCAAAGGATTATTCCCCCCAGGATCTCCGGGATCACCTCGACGTGAAGCTCGACCCGTTTGCCCAGGAATTGCTCAAGGCGTTCCTTGAGTCCTTTCAGCCTTTCCTCGGAGATCTCGATAGCTGTCTGAACCCTCGCCTTTACGATTCCCTGGACCTCATCCGCGGCCTCCTTGAACTCGTCCCCGATGACCGTGAGGATCTCCTCCCTCCTCTTGTCCACAATATGGCACAAGGCGTGGAAGACGAAGGGAGAAACAAGGCCCTTGAAAATATCCTGTAAAACCTTCTTCTTCTTCGACGGGGGGACCCTTGGATGGAGAAGAAATTCCCGTAGTTCCCTGTTTTCGCGCAAAATCATCTGAACCCGCATCAATTCGCTTCCGACCCGATCCAGATCCCCCTCTCTCACGGCGACATCCAGGAGAGCCTTCACGTAGCGGATGACTATCCTTCGCTCAATCAAGGGTTCAATCCCCCGAACTCACCGATGAAATCGTCCACCAATTTTTCAGCCGTCTTCTTGTCCATGGACTTCTGGATCATCTTCGTGGTGAGCTCCATGGATAGGTTGACCACCTCATCTCGAATCTCGGTGAGGGCCTTCTTCTTCTCCTGGTTGATATCGTAAATCGCCCGTTCCCTCATCTCGTCAGCCTCTTGACGTGTGGTGGTCAAGATCTCCTGGGCCAATTTCTGGGCTTCTTTAACCGTTTGTTCCATTTTCTGTGTGGCTTCACTCTCGATATTCGCCAGCCTTGCCTCGTAATTCTGCTTCAGTTCTTCGAGCTCTTGTCGGGTCCTCTCATTCCTCTCATAGCCTTCAACGACCTCCTCCCTCCTCTTCTGCATGATCCCTTGGATGCGCTCGAAGAGGAACTTCTTCATGAGCCAGAGGAGGATGAGGAAACCGAGGGCTTGGATGATGACGATCTTAATGTTCACGCCTAAGGCGGATAGCGCCTCCCCCATTGATATCACCCCTTACATCTGCTATTTTCCCAGTACCTCTATGATAGCGGTTGCACTGGGGAGGCGCGTCCAGAGGAGTATGCCGAGAATCAACGCATAGATCGTCAACGCCTCGATAAGGGCGCCTCCGATGATGAGGGTTGTCCGGATGTCCCCTGCTGCCTCAGGTTGGCGGGCTGTGCCCTCCATTGCGGCAGTAACCGCCTTGCCCAAACTGGATGCGCTTCCGATGGCAGCCAACGCGATAGCGAGACCTATTGCACCTGCTAGAACAGCCAAATACAGATAACCCATGATCCAACCTCCTTCTACGACTTTTTAGAATATCATTTCATGCCTATTCTTCTTCAAAGGCCCCTATAGCGCTCGCAATGTAAATAGACGATAGGAGAGCGAAGACAATCGCCTGAATCGTTGAAAACAAGATGGCCAAGATCACCATGAAGAGGTGGACGGGAATGGGGATAAATACGGGAACGAGGATAACGAGGCTGACCAAGCTGGCAATTGCAATGTCTTCACCCGTTAGGTTTCCGAAGAGCCGAAGGGCAAGCGAGAGGGGCCGTGCTAACTCGCCAACGATATGAATGGGAACCATCAACGGTGCTAACCAGAGGGGATCAGCGAAGTGCTTGGCATAATTGATGATTCCATGTTTTTTCGCCCCTTGAATATGGGTGTTGAAAAAGACGACAAGGGCCAATGCCGCCGTTGTGTTGAGTTTATTGGTGGGAGAATGCATCAGGGGAATCAACCCCCACAAGTTCATGGTGAGGATGTAGAGGAATATGGTTCCAATGAAGGGGAGATATTTTGGAGCTGCCGACCCCATCACACCCCTCAGGAAATTCTCCAATCCCTCCACGATGACTTCCACGAGCGCCTGGGAACCGCGGGGGACCTTTTCGAGGCGCTTCGTCGCAATGTACGATACGAGGATGAGCAGAAGGCCGACCAGGAGGGACATGATCACGGGGACCCAGTCGTGGAGTGACACCCCCCAGAGGTGATGGTGTAAATCAATTCCCATGAGTTCGAGAAACGATGGCAGCTCTGTTTTGAAACTCCCGGCTTCGCTCACGGCGCTATCCTCCCGGGATTTTTTCCGAGTGGCTTGGAATTCGGCTCTTCAGACTTCGCTGATTTCCTCATGGAATTAACGATTACAACCCCGATGGCTTTCAGGAACATCACCACCTGAACAATGACGATTCCTCCAACGAGGGCGAATGGGTTGATATCGACATTCGTGAACAGATAGTAGAGGGAGATTCCCAAGAGGGGAAATTTGATGAGAAATATCTTCAGGGCGAAGTAGAGGGCCTTCTTCCCCGACCGCTTGAAGACCTGATCCACGGTCCACCAGAGGATCTTGAAGAACAGAATGCTTATGGCGGCCCCTATCATGAATCCGAGTGTGATAGGCCATTGGCCCCACATGAGCAACAGAAGGGTGATCAGGGCGGAGAGCACCACTGAGGTGTTGAAGACCCGCCGGGGGAAGTCTTTATCGATGGTTAATGGAGCGAGGCCCGCTTTCATTTTACGATGGCCGTACCTCTACGGGGTATCTTTTCTCTTTCGCCCTTTATCCTTGGAGTCTCGTGCCGTAAATCTCTGAAAGGTCCTGAAAAATTCGATAAACCCTCCCGCGATCGCCAGGAACAGGAAGATAATGAGCAACCAGGGCTCCGTGCCCAATTTCTTGTCCAAAAAGCTCCCCAAGAAGAAACCGACCAGGATGGACGCTGCCATGATAAAACCGAAGCTTCCGAACAGGGCAAAAGCCTGGTAGGCTTTTCTGAGGCTATCCTTTCTCAAAATCGTCCTTCACGGACCTCCTTTTGCCCTCAACGGTCTTGGTGCTTCCTAAAATCACCGTGGAATTTGAGGGGGTTGGTTCAGGGGGAACAGGTAAAATGTGAATTCATTAACATATTTCTCCGGGATTGTCAACGCCAATTCGGCCCAAGCCAATAAGGCATTGGAGCGAGGAGACAAGGCGTTCCCCGATGAAAAGCATGGCGAAATGAGGACAGATGATTAGATGATGAGTGATTTCTTTGGAAAGACACGAAGGAGGGATTTTTCGCTCCAGTGGGTTATACGATAGCCTGTCGCGGTTTCACGGTGAGGCCCCCATGATCCTCTCGATGATTCGTTCCAAGTCCTCGTCGGAATAGAATTCGATTTCGATTTTACCCTTTCGTCCCTTTTTGGGAATGCGAACTTGAGTCCCCAGAAATCGTCTCAATGTCTCCTCCAGATTCCGGATGAGGAGGTTCTCTTCGCGCGAGGGCCTCAAACCCGCGTCCGGTTTTGACTTTCGGAGGGCTATCCTCTTTACCAGTCTTTCGGTTTCGCGTACGGACAGTCCCCTCTTGATGATTTCCTTACAGGCTACCTTCTGCTCGTCTGGAGTATCCAATCCGAGCAGAGCCCGTGCATGCCCGCTCGTGATTGATTCATCGGAGAGGGGAGCCTTAATCTCGTCGGGCAGCTTGAGAAGCCTTACGGCATTGGCCACTGTTGTCCTGTCCTTGCCGATCCTCTTGGCCAGGTCCTCCTGGGTGTAGTGAAATTCCTCCATTAACCTCTTGTAGGCCTCCGCTTCTTCCAAGGGGTTGAGGTCCTCCCTTTGAAGGTTTTCGATCAGTGCCAACTCCAATGCCTCTCCGGTGGAGACTTCCCTTACGATGACGGGGACCTCTTTTATTCCCGCTCTCTGAGCTGCCCGCCACCTCCTTTCGCCAACGATGAGCTCATAGCCACTTTCTCCCTTCCTGACGATCAGGGGTTCAATTATCCCCTTTTCCTTAATAGATGCGGCTAGTTCGTCCAACTTCGCGCCGTCGAATCCCTTTCTGGGTTGATACCTGTTGGGAGAGATCTCCTCAATTCCACAGAGGAAGAAGCCTTTCCGGTCTTCCTTCTCCATATCGGGGAACAAAGCCCCCAAGCCCTTTCCTAAAGCCGGTCGTTTAGTTCCCATAACCAATACCGTTGGTCAGAATCTCCCGAGCCAGATTTAAGTAGCTCTCAGCACCCTTCGAATTAATATCATAGAGGAGAATAGGCTTCCCGTAAGAAGGGGCTTCGCTCAGCTTCACATTTCTCGGTATGATAGTCTTAAATACCTTGTCCCTGAAGTGGCTTTGGACCTCCTCAACCACTTGGTGGGAAAGGTTATTTCGAACATCGAACATCGTTAATAAAATGCCCTCAATCTCCAGTTCCGGGTTTAGATAGCGCTTTATCAACCGGATGGTCTTGAGGAGCTGGGACAAACCCTCCAGGGCATAGTATTCACATTGGAGCGGGATAATCACCGAATCAGCGGCGGTGAGGGAATTTATCGTCAACAATCCAAGGGAGGGGGGACAATCAATGAAGATGTACTCATATGCCCCCTTGACCTCCTGGAGAACCGTATCCAGCTTCTTCTCCCTGGCCAGTTCGTTGATCAACTCGACCTCCGCCCCGATGAGATCAGCGTTTGAGCCGGCGAGATCCAGGTAGGGTATCTCCGTCTGCTTAATAATCCCCTCTATTCCATATCCCCGGATAAGGATGTGATAGATATTTTCCCTCAATTGGTCCTTATCGAACCCAATCCCGCTGGTGGAGTTGGCTTGGGGGTCGATATCCACCAAGAGCGTCCTTTTCTCCGCAGCGGCGATGCATGCCGATAAGTTGACGGCGGTGGTGGTCTTGCCAACACCGCCTTTCTGATTAGCAATGCAAATAACCCTTCCCATCTTGTGGGTTTCGCTCTAACTGTTCTGAATTATTCGAGGTTTTGATTCTCGATGTTACCTGAACTATAGCATAAAGAGGGTATCTTGAAAAGGGAAAAATGCCCAAGAATCCGGAAAACTCACTCCTCGCCGCTCAAGCATATTTTTTCGACGATTCCAGCGTTCACGCCATCTTCAGCCCAGAACTGGGTTTGCAGCCGATCTTATTGTCCGGTAGTGGTTGTCGAAAAAATATAATTCGCGCTCAGAGCTCATTTTCCGAACTCCCAGGTACATAAATGTGGATTTCGCTCAGGGACAACGGTCTTCACCAAGAATTCAGGGAAATTCCCTCTTGGCAAAGAAGAGGAGCGTTCGGTCAGCAGTGGTGAAGGGAAGGGTAAATGAGACAGTCCTTTGAAGCTTCATATTAAACTGTTTTGCGACATTCGTGCTCGTCCCATCCCTCACTTCCATCTTGCCCTTCATGGCGATAATGATCCCCGTATCCTTGATGAGTGGACGGGCTATCCGAAGGAGAGCTTCCAAGCTGCCGAAAGCCCTAGAGATGGCGTAGTCGAAGACTTTGTTAAATCTCTCAACGACCTGTGGGTCTGGGAGGCGGGCCTGAACCGCGTCCGTACCCTCCAGCCCTAATCGCCGAATGAGATGTCTTTGAAAGGAGAGTTTTTTCCCTGATGAATCGATAGAGGTTACCTTCAGGCCCGGATCGAGGATCTTGAGAACAATACAGGGAAAGCCAGCTCCGGAACCCACATCCAGCAGGGAAGACCCGGGGGAGATGTATGGAGAGACCGCCACGGAATCGAGGAAATGTCTGACGACGATTCCGTGGGGATCCTTGATGCCGGTGAGGTTCATCTTTCGATTCCACCTCATCAATTCGTTCAAAAAGAAATCGAGGGCCTCCAAACTGCTCTTCGTCAGTTCCACTCCCAACGCCCTAGCGCCTTCCACTAAGGCCTCCGCGAGGTTCTCCTCCATGTTGTCCCCCATGAGATTTCCCTACGCTGTATATCACAAAAAGGGGACGGGAATCTATACCGTCTCGGAGTGCTCGAGAGGTCTCTGCCCGCGAATTAATTTTTTTCGCTCTCGAGTTTGCTTGCTTTCTGGAGGAAAACCGTTGTGCCTGAGCGAAATCTGCTGGAGGAGTGGGGTACCCATCGAGGGTGAACAGGAAGGGGAAAGCCGGCCCTTTAGAGGCCGGAAGGGGTAAGCATTCCCCGCCTGCGAGCCCCGAAGGGGTCACTCCGGAGGCACTGAAGCGAAGGGACAATGGTTTTCCTATCAAAAAAAATTTCTGAGCGGCGAGGAGCGGCTTTCCCGGAGATCTAGGGTCACATCACGAGCACTGAAGCGGACTTTTTTCGAGGCATCACGTAGCTAAGCTTGACATTTAGCCTCCACTATATGATAAGTAACATTCGTGTAAATTGGACTCCATTTGAGAGCGGCGCCTATGATTGCATCAAGAAAGGGCATTATCGCGTTTATCATACTGCTTTCACTCCTTGGCGGCTGTGGTAAAAAGAGGGGATGGTGGACTAAGGAGACCAGCCCGGCAGTCCTCTATGAGAAGGGAGTGAGACTATTCAAGAATAAACGGTATGAAAAGGCACTGGAGGTCTTCAATGAATTGAAGGGGAGCTTTCCGGGAGTAGACCCCTACTACACGTGGGCAGAGTTGAAAGCTGCTGATTGCTATTTCTTTCGGAAGGAATATCCGGAGGCCATAAGTCATTACGAGGAGTTTAAGAAGTTTCACCCTTTCCATGAGGATATTCCATACGTCATCTTTCAGATCGGACTATCCCACTGCAAGCAGATTCGATCCATAGACCGTGACCAGAGTTCCACGAGGAAGGCGTTATCAAATTTTGAATTCCTCATAGCCAACTATCCGCCGTCCGTTTTCACCGAAAAGGCGCGGGAGAAGGCGAAAATGTGCAAGGAGAAATTGGCTGGGAAGGAGCTATACATAGCCAAATACCATTATAGGAGGAGGAAATATCAGGGGGCCAAGGCAAGGTTGGAGGCAGCGGTAAAGCTTTACCCAGAGGTGGATATTGTTGACGAGCTCCTCTTCTATCTGGGCAAATCTCACCTGAAACTGGGGGAGTGGGAAGCAGCGAGGAGGATTTTTACGGACTTGGTCCAGAGTTATCCTGACAGCGAGTTTTTGAATGAGGCTAAGAGAGCCTTGGGTAAGATACTGGAAGAGGAGCCTGGGGAGGCCGGAGGGTAGACGGCCAAGGGAATTCACATAATCGCGGTTATCTTTTGCCATGGGGTTTTCAGGGACCTTCATAATCTTGTACGCCTTTTGGATAGTCCTCTCGGGGCGCTTTGATTATTTTCATTTATCCTTGGGAATTATTGCCTGCGCAATAGTGGCCCATGCTTCCCACGATCTCCTCTTCAATGAAACGAGGGCCAAGAATGTACTCTCCCAATCCATCCGTTTCGTCAAATATCTCCCATGGCACATCTACCAGATCATTCTCGCCGGCATTTATGTGAGCTATTTGGCCCTTCACCCAAAGATGTCCATGCTTATAGATCCCCATATCGTACGATTTAAGACGAAACTTACGAAGGATCTTTCCCTGATGACTTTTGGCAACTCAATTACCCTGACTCCTGGCACCATCACGGTGCTCATCGAGAAGGGGGATTTCTACGTGCATGCAATCGACAAGAAGGTTGCAGAGGACCTCTTGACCGGCGAGATGGAGGACAAGGTCGCCCACGTGTTTATGGAGGATTAATGGAAAGGTTCTTTCTCATTAACAGCCTCATATTGGGCCTCTTGGTCTTACTCTGCCTCTATAGGGTAGTATTCGGGCCGACCTTCTTCGACAGGTTGATTGGCGCTAGTGTCATCGGAACCAAGACGCTCATTATCTTAGCCCTCGTGGGCTTCATTTATGGGAGAATAGAGATGTTTATCGATATCTCCCTGGTGTATGCCTTGCTCAATTTCATCGTGACGCTGGCCGCGGCAAAATATCTCCGTAGAAAGGGAGCTCTGTAGTGCACATCGTATCAATACTGCTTATCTTAGCGGGAACCTTCTTCTTTTTTTCGGGAACCATCGGCTTTCTGCGTTTTCCTGATTTTTATACCAGGATGCACGCCACCGGGAAATGTGACACCTTGGGAGCCCTCTTCTCCCTCGCGGGGATAGTTCTCTATAACGGGTTTTCACTGATCAGCCTGAAGATATTCCTGATTGCCCTCTTGGTCTTTTTCACCAGCCCGACAGCTACCCATGCCATACTGCGGGGCGGGTTTGATGCCGACGTTGAACCGTGGACCAAGGATGGAAAATCCGTCATAGATGCTCAGGTGAGGAGGAAATAAGGTGATCTGGCAACTCGACCTTATACTGTTATTGCTCGTGATTATCTGTGCCCTTGCCGCTATTACGGTAAAGGACCTCTTGAGCTCGGCCATCATCTTCGGTGCCTACAGTTTCTTGATGTGCCTGCTCTGGGCAGAGATGGGTTCAGTTGATGTTGCCTTTACTGAGGCATCGGTGGGAGCCGGGGTTAGTACCGTTTTCTTCATTGCGGCGGTATTTCAAACGAGCAGGAGGACGAAGGATTGAAGCTCTTGGCGCTCATCGCGGTATTGATGACCGGGGCACTCCTTCTCTACGGAACGATAGATATGCCTGATTGGGGCGATCCCCATTCGCCCGCCAGCATCCACGTTTCGCCGAGGTATATTGAAAAGACCATGGAGGAAACGGCGGTGCCCAACGTTGTGACCTCGGTTCTTGCCGACTACAGGAGTTACGACACCCTCGGGGAGACCGTGGTGATCTTCACCGCCGCAATGGCGTGCATTCTTCTCATAAGAAGGCCGAGAACGTGATAGCTCACCTCGAAGATGTAATCATACAAACCGTTTGTAGGATTCTCATCCCCTTTATCCAGGTCTATGGTCTCTATGTGATTGCCCATGGACACCACAGCCCGGGGGGAGGTTTCCAGGGGGGGGTGATCTTGGGGGCCAGTTTCATCCTCCTCTGTGTGGCCTACGATATCAACGAGGCAAAGAGGCGGTTAAACGAGAAATTGAATACCATGTTCTGTAGTTTAGGCCTGATTATCTATTCGGGAATTGGGTTTGTTTGCCTGGTACTGGGTGGAAACTACCTGAATTACAGTAGGCTTGGCCACATTTTACCGGTAGATTCCGTCAGTGCTCGCTCCCTCGGCATATTGGGCATCGAGATCGGCGTCGGGATTACGGTGATGGCCGTCATGATTTCCATATTCCTTGACCTCGTTTCAAGGGGCAAGCACGAGGAGGGCTTGGAATAACGTGGAATTGATTATAAGCAAATACAACTACTGGGTTTACATTATCCTCATGATGATCGGTTTCTACGCAATGATAGGCAAGAGAAACCTGGTGAAGAAGCTTGTGGGTATGAATATATTTCAAACCGCCATAATACTGTACTTCGTCTCCACGGGGGCCAAACGAGGGGCAAGTATACCAATCGTAGAAGGTGGACATGGAGAGGCGATACATGCCATCCATGCCGCCCACTACGTAAATCCCCTGCCCCATGTACTCATGCTCACCGCCATAGTGGTCATGGTAAGCACCTTTGGAGTAGCCTTGGCACTCATAATAATGCTTTACAGGAGATATAATACCCTGGAAGAGGATGAAATCCTGGAGCTTCGGAAGTGACCCTACCCTTTCCCATCCTCATCATACTCGTTCCACTGATAACCGCCTTCTTCATTCCCATTATCGGATGGTGGAGAAGGGACCTCTGCTATCCCCTGGTTATCGTCGCACTCTCCGTTTCCACGCTTTCATCCGTTTTCATTCTCCATTTGGTTGAAGAAGGGGGAACCATTCACTATTACCTGGGAAGCTGGGATCCGCCCTGGGGGATTGAGTACGTCATTGACCACCTCAATGCCTTCATGGCCATCATCGTATCGGCCATAAGCCTTATCGTAGCTCTGTCTTCCAAGAGAAGTGTTGAACGGGAACTGCCCCAAAAGGTTGTCTACTTCTATTGCCTTTTCCTGCTGCAGGTAACGGGTCTTTTGGGGATAGTGGTCACCGGGGATATGTTCAATCTCTACGTATTCCTTGAAATTGCATCTCTCGCCGGCTATGCCCTCATCGCCATAGGGGAGGATGGCGCCCCATTTGCCAGTTTTAACTACATGATCTACGGGACCATCGGCGCATGCTTCTACCTGCTGAGCGTGGGATACCTCTATGTCGTTACTGGCTCGCTCAACATGGCTGATCTATCCAGGATATTGCCCGATTTATATCATTCTAAGGTAGTGCTGATGGCTTTTGCCTTCTTTATCGTGGGAGTGGGCCTAAAGATGGCACTTTTTCCCCTGCATGTGTGGCTTCCCGATGCCTATACGTACGCCCCTTCAGCGGTCAGCGCCCTGGTCGCCCCCTTGATGACCAAGGTGGGGGCATACGTGTTGATAAGGATTGTCTTTACGGTCTTTACCCCCTCATTTTCCATTTCATTGATCCCGGCGACGACCATTCTCTCGTGGGTTGCCGTCATAGCTATTCTTTTCGGCTGCATACTCGCATTGGGTCAAACAGACCTCAAGAGGATGCTCGCCTACGTCCTCATTGCCGAGGTGGGTTACATCGCTTTGGGAGTAGGGCTTGCTAACAAGGCGGGCCTTACGGGGGCCATCCTTCACATCCTCAATGATGCACTCATGATGACATGTCTCTTCTTGGTGGTTGGAGCCATTCTCTATAAGGTAGGGCTGCGGAATATCCATCAGTTCACGTACCTTCACAGGAAGATGCCCATTACCATGGCTGCCTTTACGGTAGCAGCCCTTTCTGTCATAGGAATACCACCCACCTGTGGATTCTTCAGTAAATGGTACCTCGTTTTGGGCGCAATCGATGCAAACCAGTGGCTCTTTGCAGTGGTGCTGCTCGTCAGTAGCCTGCTCAATGCCATCCTCTTCTTCAGGGTCATAGAGAATATATACTTCGAGCCCGCTAATGCCCACGGTGAAGGGGCCCATGAGGAGATTTCCGTAGACGAGGCCCCTCTCAGCATGCTTATTCCCATCCTCGTCGTCACCGCAGGGATACTATCACTGGGGGTCTTGAGCGGAAAGATCATCTCAAGCGTAATTCAATTTGCCGTTCCAGCGGGCCTTTGAACTATTGGGGATTGATGCGTGGAAGCAGTCTCCTCCATACGGCCAATGTTGGCCGTTTCGGTTTCCGCCCTTGCAGCCCTTCTCATTCTGTTTACCGGGGAGAGGCGAAGAAACCTCAGGGAACTATGGACCATTTTGGCCTCCGTGACCAAATTCTTCCTGGTCGCCTCCATGATGCCCACCGTTTTGGCAGGGAAGATCATTGAATGCACCATTATCGATTTCTCCCCTGGAATCGCATTGCAGTTCCGAGTAGATGCCTTTGGCTTCTTCTTTGGGACCCTTGCATCTGTGCTGTGGATTGCGACCTCCATCTATTCCATTGGTTACATGAGGGGCTTGAATGAGCATGCGCAGACGAGGTATTTCTTCTGCTTTGCCTTTGCCCTCAATGGGGCCCTGGGCGTTGCCTTTGCCGGGAACCTGCTTACCCTTTTCATCTTCTACGAGATACTGACCATTGCCACCTTCCCCCTTGTGGCCCATAGGGAGACCCCGGAGGCCGTAAGGGGGGGCAGGAAATATCTGGCTTACCTCCTAACCGGTGCAGCCTTTGTCTTCTTTTCCCTGGGGCTCACCTACACCTTAACGGGCACCCTCGATTTCGCAGGCGGCGGCTTTCTCCGAGGGCATGGTTCAGACAACCTTCTGCGCCTTCTCTTTGTCACCTTTGTCCTCGGGTTTGGGACCAAGGCAGCCGTCATGCCCATCCACGAATGGCTCCCCACCGCCATGGTTGCTCCCACCCCGGTTAGTGCGCTGCTCCACGCGGTGGCCGTGGTTAAGGCAGGGGTATTTTGCGTTCTTCGGGTCGTACTGTACGTATTCGGACCACAGCTGCTCTCCGATTTAAACCTTTGGCTTGTATTGGCCTATTTTGCATCTTTCACCATAATCGTTTCGGGTATGCTCGCCCTCGCCCAGGATAACCTGAAGAGACGGCTGGCCTTCTCCACAATAAATAACCTTGCCATCATCATCATGGGGGCGGCCTTGCTTTCCCCCAGCGCCATAATCGGGGGAATATTCCACATCGCTGGCCACGGTTTTATGAAGATCACCTTGTTTTTCGTGGCCGGGGCCATATACGTGAAGACCCACAAGGAGAATGTGAGCGAGTTGGATGGTATTGGGAGAGCAATGCCGATAACCATGGGTTCATTCGCCATCGCCGCCATGGGGATCGCCGGGACCCCCCCGGTTGTGGGATTCATCAGCAAATGGTATCTGTGCCTCGGGTCCCTCGAGGCCAAAGAGATTGTATTTATGTTTGTGTTGCTCACGAGCGCGCTATTGGACATCGCGTACTTCTTTCCCATCATATACAACTCCTTCTTCAGTAAGCCCCAGGGATGGATAAATTCGGGCGTTGATGAGGCATCGTGGCTCATGGTAGTTCCGTTGACCGCATGTGCCGTCATTTCAGTAATACTGGGTATTGCCCCCGATGCCTTTTTCCGTTTCTTCCGGGTAGCAACTCTTGCCGCGAGGAACATAGCGGGGATCGGCTAACATGGTGAGGCATCTTAAGAAGCTCTTTTTGCTCGTGGTTATCGTTTGTATTCCCCTGGGGTTCCTTACTGAACACGAACACGCCGTCTTCCCATGGCATACCATCCCGTCAATGGATGCAATTTTTGGAGCCCTCGGGGCCCTTTTGCTCATAGGAGCGATCAAAATCGTGGGCTCCTTCGCATCCCGTGAGGAAGATTTCTATGATTGAAACCGTGCCACCCGGCTTCATATTTATCCTGGGAGCAATCCTCATCCCCATTCTGAGGTTGAGGGGAAAACTCAGGCAGCTCTACCTTCTTCTTATTCCCGTCGTTGGGTTTATTGACCTGTTATACCTTGAGCCCGGTACCAGCTGGATCTATCGCTTTCTGGGATACGACCTGGTCTTTGCCAGGGTAGATAGGCTGAGCTTGGCAATGGGATACATATTCGTCATCATAGGATTTCTCGCTGTCCTCTATTCCCTGCACGTAGAGGAAGACGGTCAACATGTGGCTGCTTTTCTCTATGTAGGAAGCTCCTTGGGGGTGGTGTTTGCTGGGGATTACTTTAGCCTGTTTGCCTTTTGGGAAATCATGGCCGTTACCTCCGTATTCCTCATATGGTATCGGCGCGAAAAAGAATCCCTGGACGCCGGCTTCAGATACGTTTTGATGCACATATTTGGTGGATGCTCCCTGCTGACGGGCATTATCATCCATATCGCATCGCACGGATTCACCCCCGTAGGCCCGTTGGCGGGTGGATGGACCTCGGTTTTCATACTTATGGGGTTTGGGTTAAATACTGCCTTCATTCCCATTCACACGTGGCTGCCGGATTCCTACCCCCAGGGGACGGTTACGGGAAGCGTATTTCTTTCAGTCTATACCACCAAGACGGGAGTTTATGCACTTGCCAGGTGTTTCTCAGGAACCGATATGGTGGCCTATATGGGTGGCATCATGGCGGTTTACGGGATTCTCTACGCGCTGCTCCAAAATGATACTCGGAAACTTCTTTCCTATCACATCATAAGTCAAGTGGGCTACATGTTAGCAGGGATAGGTGTGGGGAGCGCCCTCGGGGTAAATGGCGGAATAGCCCATCTCGTCAACAACATCCTCTACAAGTCGCTCTTATTCATGTGTATGGGTTCGGTAATCTATGTGACCGGCAAGAGAAAGCTCACAGAGCTGGGGGGGCTAGCCGGGCTGATGCCCCTTACATGTATCACCTGCATCATAGCCTCCCTTTCCATATCCGGGGGGCCAGGTTTCAATGGGTTTGTGAGTAAAGGAATGGTCATATCGTCGGCTGCGGGGGCACACAGACCCATATTGGAGCTGATGTTGATCCTGGCTTCCGTGGGAACGTTTCTCTCCTTTACGAAGCTCTGTTACTTTACGTTCTTCGCCAAGAATGAAACCATAGAGGCCAAAGAGCCGCCCTTTAATATGCAGCTCGCAATGATTTTAACCGCCTCTTCCTGTGTATTTATTGGGATTTATCCCAGGGTACTGTTCAACGTGCTTCCGTCTCCGGTTCACTACCACCCCTATACATTCTCGCACGTGGTGGGAGTTTTCCAGCTTTTCTTGCTGGCTGGTCTCGTATTTATGGCTGCAAGAGCTGCCCTTTCACCTCATGAGGGGATTGTCCTCGATTTTGACTACTTCTATCGAACCACGTGCCGGGGCATAGTGTGGTTGTGCACCACACCATTGAACGGCCTACGGCTCAGGACGCAGGGCTTTTTCTCCAGGGAAGTGAGAGGTATTATAGGGCTCAGTAGAAACCCGATCTCAATGCCAGAGATAGCCATAAAACACGTTCACCTCAAGATGCTCAAGTTACTCAGAGGGAGTGTCAGGAGCCCCGAAGAGAGGATGAGGGAATTGGAGGAGATGCGATCGAGGCTCGACGAGATAAGGAAGATGGCTTACGATGAAAACGCCTACAGAGGGCCAATGGGCCTAGGGATCCTCCTGGCCATGATCTTCTTGTTCCTCTATGGCTTGATCTATTTCACGGCATCCTAGATTTCCCCTTATGTCCACCTACCCTGCCTAACATTTCTCAGTTTCCCAACAATGACATTGAACTCCAGCTGTGAAATGGGGAAACTTTGGTCAGGGCGAATTGACAATTTCCGCTAATTTCAATAAAATTAAGAGTTTGTTTGCGTATTTCCTTTACGTCCCTAAAAAGCCTTAAGCCACGATGTTCGATAATTTGTCGCAAAAGCTCCAGGGGGTTTTCAAGAAGCTTAAGGGCCATGGGAAGCTGAAGGAGTCGGATATCAAGGCAGCCCTCAGGGAGGTCAGGCTTGCGCTGTTAGAGGCAGATGTTCACTTCAAGGTGGCTAAGGATTTCATCGATTCGGTTCACGGGAGGGCCATAGGTCAGGAAGTTATGACGAGCTTAACCCCTGCGCAGCAGGTGATCAAGATTGTCCACCAGGAGCTGGCATCATTGATGGGTGATGGTGAGCCGAAGATCAGTTTATCGGGCAAGCCACCCGTTACCGTTATGCTGGTCGGGCTCCATGGTTGCGGAAAGACGACTACCGCCGCCAAATTGGCGGCATACTTCAAGGAGAAGCACCGATTTCCCTACTTGGTACCGGCCGACGTTTACAGGCCAGCGGCTATTCAGCAGCTTCAACTTCTGGCAGAGGAGGCGGGGGTACAGTTCTATGAATCCAGTCCGGCGCAGACCCCTCTCGAGATCTGCCAACAAGCGGCGCAGAGGGTTCTGCGAGGGAGTTATGACCTCATGCTCGTCGATACTGCAGGCAGGCTTCACATCGACGAGCCGCTGATGCAAGAGCTCCGGGAGATAAAGGCCGAATTGAATCCCAAGGAGATCCTCTTGGTTGCCGACGCCATGACGGGTCAAGATGCGGTCAATATTGCCAAGTCCTTTAACGATGCGCTGGACATTGACGGGGTTATCCTCACGAAGATGGAGGGTGATGCACGGGGGGGTGCAGCCCTGTCCATCAAGGGGGTTACGGGGAAGCCTATAAAATTCGTCGGCACCGGGGAGAAACTGGACGCACTGGAGGTGTTTCACCCCGACCGGATGGCCTCTCGAATACTGGGAATGGGGGACATCCTTTCGTTAATCGAGAAAGCCCAGGCCTCCTTCGACGAGCAGAAGG
>Ga0180438_10003974_pt1 | contig 21735 bp, 20 predicted proteins | sample SS_ome_12_FD_132455 | JGI IMG/M metagenome (GOLD analysis project Ga0180438, IMG submission 132455) | Hypersaline lake sediment archaeal communities from the Salton Sea, California, USA - SS_3_D_2 metaG | ecosystem: Environmental > Aquatic > Non-marine Saline and Alkaline > Hypersaline >...
CCCGAGAGTTTAGGATCATATCCAGTGTCGATAGCATCGATACCGTGGATCATAGAGGTGTTTAAAAAATCGGCCTCTTTTTGCGTGAGGCGATGAGTTGCAACCAGATAGCCCAAAATCATTCCTGCTGAACTTAGAGGGCCTGTATACTCTTTCTGGTGGTGGTCAAACCGCTTTTTTAAAGGATCATAGATTCCACCAACGTCGCAAACATATTCGCATCGATCTAGTAAATTGGGATCACGTGTACGGAAAATTTTGTCACGATCGATGAGGTTAAAAAGCAGTAAAAATGCACATGCTGTGACCTCATCTGCATGAAAGGTGCCATTGTGTGTCCCGCAGGAACGTTCAATCTGTACCATTTGTATCCCTACACTCACAAACACACTAAGAATAGGCGATTTTTGGGATTAATAGAACCATTTCTTTTTATCAGGAGGAGTGGCAATATAGTTGTTCTCAATTTTCTATTGCTGTGAGGGCTTTAAATGAGTGACGAGAAAAGATGCGCTATTAATCCGAGAAGAGAGAAAGACTTTCCTGAATGGTATCAGCAGATAATTAAGGCTGCTGATTTGGCGGAGCACTCGCCAGTGCGCGGTTGTATGACGGTTAAGCCTTGGGGATGGGCGATTTGGGAAAACATTCGCGATTGGCTCGATGCTCGTATTAAAGCAACAGGTCATGAAAATGCCTATTTTCCGCTTTTTGTCCCGCTTAGCTTGCTTGAAAAAGAGGCTGCTCATGTCGAGGGCTTTGCCAAAGAGTGCGCAGTTATTACTCACCACAGATTAGAAACTCATGAAGGCAGACTTATTCCGACCGGGGAATTAGAAGAGACACTTATTGTTCGACCAACCTCTGAGGCGCTTATTGGTGAGGCATTTTCACGCTGGATAAACTCCTGGCGTGATTTGCCGATTAAGCTTAACCAATGGGCCAACGTTGTTCGTTGGGAGATGCGTCCAAGGCTCTTTCTTCGGACCATGGAGTTTTTGTGGCAAGAGGGGCATACCGCACATGCGACAGAGAAAGAGGCGTGGGAAGAGGCCACAATGATGCTCGATGAGTACCAAACCCTTATGCACGATCTTTTAGCGATTCCGGTTATTGCTGGCAAAAAATCTCCAGGAGAGCGGTTTCCTGGCGCTGATGAGACGCTCACTCTCGAGTGCATGACACAAGATAAAAAGGCAATTCAATGTTGTACCTCCCACTATTTGGGTCAAAACTTTTCAAAGGCTTTTCAGATTACCTTTAATACAGCAAATGGTGGAACTGATTATGCTCATACAACATCGTGGGGAGTAACCACTCGGCTTGTTGGTGCTATGACAATGGTTCATGGCGATGATAATGGCCTCTGTGTGCCACCAAAAGTTGCGCAATACCATGTCATCATTATCCCTGTTCTTACAAAGGAAGAAAAAAATAAAGATGTCCTTGAAGCATGCCAAAGGCTCAAAGAACAGCTTGAAGGACAACTCTTTGATGGCAAGCCTGTCAGAGTGTACATCGATGCAAAGGATGAGAGAGCAGGTGAGAAAGGATGGGCATGGATTAAAAAGGGCGCTCCTATCCGCATTGAAATCGGTCCTCGCGATATTGAGGAAGATTCATGTGTTGTTGCTATTCGGGATGCAGAAAATCTTGCAAAAGAAAAAATGGTGCTTCGCGATTTTGTCGGACAGGTTGAATCTCTTCTTAGTGCATACCACGATCGGCTTTTCTCAAGAGCGAAAGCCTTTTTAGAGAAAAATATTCGAGATGACATCACAACTTTCGATGAAATGAAGGCCTTTTTCACCCCCAAAAATGCAGAAAAACCTGAGATTCACGGTGGTTTTGTTCGTGCCAAGTGGTGCGAGGATCGAGAGACAGAGGATCTTTTGAAAGAAAGTAAGCTCACGATCCGCTGTCTGCCCTTTGAGCAATCTGGAACAGAAGGAAGATGCATCATAACCGGCAAGCCGGCAACGTGCGATGCGATCTTTGCCAAGGCGTACTAGCTTTCTAGTTTTGGTTTTTTTTCTTCTGTTTGTTATATCCCGTTTAGGAAGAGGTAGCCGCGAACACTGATTTTGTATAAAATTTGATGTTTTTTGAAGATTTTTATTTGTCTTTTTGTTAAAATTTTTGTTTTAAGATATTGTGTTTATATATTTTGAAAACGAAGTTAAAGAGCGCCTCCTTGAGGTGTATTCAGAAAATTTGCAATTACACTGCATTGAGGAGGTCTGTAGCTCTCGCTATGTAGATGCGAAAGAAGCTATTGATGCACTTGTTTGGATGGGTCGTACTGTTACCAAAAATTTGCAACAAGACGATCGTAGCGAGAGATTTACTCAAATCGTTTTTGAGAAAATTAAAGAACTTGGGGGCAATGGTAGACAGGCTTGATCTTGTTGCCATCAAATAGGGAAACTTCCTAGAGTTAATGCCCCAAACTAGTTTAAGGAGAGTCATGGAAAAACGCTACGATGAACAGTCAATTCAAACACTTGATGCATTAAGTCACATCAGGTTGCGAACAGGGATGTACATCGGCCGTCTTGGTGATGGTTCTCACCCAGATGATGGTATTTATATTCTTGCCAAAGAGGTGATCGACAACAGTGTAGACGAGTTCATCATGAAGTATGGCAAAAGAATAGACGTTAATCTCGATTCAGAGACACAGACGATCTCCATACGAGATTATGGCCGTGGCATTCCTCTTGGTAAACTTGTCGATTGTGTACGTCAGATCAATACTGGCGCCAAATATAATGACGATGTCTTTCAATTTTCAGTTGGTCTCAATGGCGTTGGATTAAAAGCGGTAAACGCCCTTTCTCAGCACTTTTTAGTAAAAAGCATTCGGGAAAAGAAATTTCGATCAGCACTTTTTTGCAGAGGAGAACTTGTTAAAGAGGAGCGAGGAAAGACCGAGGAAAGGGATGGAACCTTTATCGAATTTCATCCAGATGAAGAGGTTTTCGGGAAATTTCAATTCTTCGAAGAGTTTCTGATCAAAAGGATGCACTACTATTCCTATTTAAACTCAGGGCTCACCATTCGTTTCAATGGTAAAAAATTCTTCTCAGAAAATGGCCTCTTAGATCTTCTTGAGAGCGAAGTTGACCAAGAGCGCTTGTACGATTCTCTCCATGCTAAAACAAAATCCTTTGAGTTCGCTTTCCTCCATACGCGTCACTACGGAGAAAACATCTTTTCCTTTGTAAACGGACAGCACACCTCAGATGGAGGAACCCATGTCCTTGCCTTTCGAGATGGACTCTGTCGCGCTCTTAACGAATACAGCAAAAAGTCCTTTCAGAGCCAGGATGTTCGAGAAGGCCTTGTCGGAGCAATATTAGTTCGAATAAAAGATCCTGTATTTGAATCGCAAACAAAAAACAAGCTCGGCAATACAGAAATCAAGGCCCCCCTTGTCCAAGAGATAAAGGCTACTATTCTCGATCTGTTGCACAAAAATCCGGAGATTGCCAAACAGATTGTCGAAAGAGTTCAGTTCAATGAAAAGGTTCGAAAAGAGCTCCAAACAGTTCGCAGAGAGATTAAGGAAAAACAAAAAAAGATCGCTATTAAAATTCCTAAATTGCGCGACTCTCGCTACCATCTGCATGAAAATGTCCCTCAAGGCGAGGACTCAATGATCTTTCTTACAGAGGGAGATTCTGCAGGAGCCTCTATTGTTGCCTCTCGCGATCCTCTGACACAGGCCGTCTTTCCTCTTCGAGGAAAACCTCTCAATGTTTTTGGAATGCGCCTCGAGCAGCTCTATAAAAATGAAGAACTCTTTCATCTTATGTCAGCCCTTAATATCAACAGTGGGATTGAAGGGCTTCGCTATAATAAGGTCATTTTAGCAACAGATGCTGATGTTGACGGAATGCACATCAGAAACCTTCTCATCACCTTCTTTTTAACCTATTTTGAGGGGCTTGTTGTAAATGGCCATCTCTTTGTCCTTGAGACACCGCTTTTTAAAGTTCGACGAAGGGATAAAACCTTTTACTGCTATTCAGAAGAGGAAAAGGATGGTGTTCTTGCAGAGCTTCCAAAAGATGGGATTGAGATGACACGATTTAAAGGGCTTGGAGAGATCTCTCCAGCAGAGTTTAAGCCATTTATTTCAAAAAAGATGCGCCTTATCCCTGTGACAATAGATCATCTTTCCGATGTGCGTCCTACTTTAGAATTTTATATGGGGAAAAATACTCCTGAGCGAAAAGAATTTATTATGAATAATCTGATTCGAGAGGAGGTTTTATGAGCGACATGAAGCATTTAATGCGCGATCACTACCTTCGATACGCCTCCTATGTTATCTTGGATCGCGCTATTCCAGATCTTGCTGATGGCCTAAAGCCTGTACAGCGAAGGATCTTGCATACATTATTTAAGATCCACGATGGCAAACTCCACAAAGTTGCGAATGTAGCAGGCCAGACAATGGCCTACCATCCCCATGGTGAGGCTCCCATCTACGAAGCTCTTGTCACCATGGCTGGAAAGGGCTTTTTGTTTGACACTCAGGGAAACTTTGGAAATCTTCTGACTGGGGATTCTGCGGCAGCAGCCAGATATATCGAGACACGGCTCTCAAAGCTTGCTATTGAGACCATGTTTAACCCCAAAATTACAGAGTTTGTTCCTTCCTACGATGGTCGAAAAAGTGAGCCAGTTGCACTGCCAGCAAAAATTCCTCTACTTCTCATGCAAGGAGCAGAAGGGATCGCTGTTGGGATGGCCACAAAAATTTTGCCCCATAACTTTATCGAGCTTTTAGAAGCAGAAATAAAGGTTTTACGAAAAGAGACAAGTACTCTTTACCCAGACTTTTTAACAGGCGGCCTTATGGACGTCTCGGAATATGACGATGGAAAAGGAAAGGTTCGCCTTCGCTGCAAGATAGAGGAGAAAAATCCTAAAACAGTCGTCATCAAAGAGATTTGTGCAGCGACAACAACAGAGAGCCTTATTGCTTCAATCGAAGATGCAGCAAAAAAGGGCAAGATCAAAATCGATGCTATTCACGATTACACCGCAGATCAGGTTGAGATTGAAATACATCTTCCTCGAGGAACATACGCAAAGGATATAATCGAACAGCTCTATGCCTTCACTGACTGCGAAGTTTCTATATCATCACAGATGGTTGTAATTGTCGATGGCCTTCCAAAACTGGTCACTGTCACAGAGGCCATTGAATTTTACGCAAAACGACTTAAGTGGTGTTTGCAAAAAGAGCTCGAGATTGAGCTTGAAGAGGTAAAAAGAGCAATCTTCTATAAGACCTTAGAACGCATCTTTATTGAGAAAAAGATTTATCAGAGCCTTGAAAAGATCGAACAGTTCGAAAAGGTATACGGTGTTCTCGATAAAGAGTTTAAGCCCTATCACAAAGAGCTTATACGAAAACCGGAAAATGAAGATTTCGACGCCCTCCTCAAAATCCCCATTCGAAGGATCGCCAAGTTCGACCGCGATAAAAACACCGAGGAGTGCAAAGCTTTAGAAGAGCGCGAAGCAGCTATCTTGAAAAGTTTAGCCTCATTAACAAAATATACCATTGGGTACCTAAAAGACCTTATCAAGCGTTATGGTAAGAATTTTCCTCGAAGGACAGAGATTCAAAATCTGGAAGTTGTCGATAGACGCTCCATGGAGGTAAAACAGATTGAAGTTGGCGTTGATAAGAAAAAAGGGTATGTAGGAACTGCTGTAAAAGAAGGCGACACCTTCTCATGCACTAACTTTGATAAAATTCTCGTTCTCTTAAGTGACGGTACCTACAAAGTCGTTACCCCCACAGATCGAGCCTACCTTGCAAAGACCTCTGCCCACATCGTCTACTGCGGCGTAGCTGATAAAAAACAGGTCTTTACCGCTTGCTATCGCGATCCCACCACAGGCCTAAGCTTCTGTAAGCGCTTTATCGTAAAGAAATTCATCATCGATCGCGAATACCGCTTCATCGAAGAAAATCACGACCTCCTCCTCGTCTCAGAAGATGCAGTCTCCCTCTTCGTTCAACTCGTTCCAAAACCACGCCAAAGAGTATCCGCACTCCAAGTCGAATCCACAGACTTTCCCGTCAAAGGCGTCTCCGCCAAAGGAAATCGCCTCAGCCGTCGCCCCGTTATGGCTGTGCGACGGAGGTAGTGGGGGACGTGCCGTCCCCCATACCCCCTGGCCCAGGGGGCTTGCCCCCTGGACCCCGCAAGAGCAAAGGAGCAAGAGGCCTATGGCCTCTTGCTCCTTTGCTCTTTTTGTCGAGAATTAGGTATAACGTCTGGAAATCGAGGGGATAGTTTGATGGAAATAGAGTTTGTTAATAAGCCTTATCCTAAGACCTATGCCATTATGGAAGATGGAGAGGTTGTTAAGAAGGTAAGTTTGTCGATTGTGTCGTTGGGTAAGCTTTCTACTGTTTCATCGTTAGAGGAGATTGGAGAGCTCGAATATATTGGAAGCATTAAGTATGCGGTTCGGCTGCTTGCTCGTCAGGGTCTCCACACCTCTCAGCTCAAATCGAAGCTTTCTACTCATTACGTTAGTGCAGATGTGCAAAAGAAAGTCTGTGATTATTGTGTGGATCAGGGGTGGATAAAGGATTGCGAGTGGGTTGAGTCTAGAGTTCGAAGCTGGCAACGCCAAGGAAAAGGCTCTCGTGATATTCGATTTCGCCTTCAAAAGTTAGGCATTGAGGCGGATATAGAGCTAGATGATCGAGAGACGCTTGTTTCTCTTGTAGAGAGGAAATACCCGCAACTTCTTGATGGTCAATGCGTTAGGAAGGAGAGAGATAGAATTATTCGTTCTTTATTAAGACGTGGGTTTTCTTTTTCTTTAATTAACGAATTACTTCACAATAAATAAATTATTTGTATTATGAGGGATATAGTAATAATACAATAAGAGTGTCCCTATGGCGTGTCCTCCCGTTGAACCGTCACCACCAAATCAGGCTTCCCACCTTTCCTCATTGTTTAAGCTTTCCAAAAAGGACAAGGATGAGCTTAAACAGCATGGACTTGCATCGAATGCTATTTTCAGAAATGTTTCACATGTCGTTGGCGCCGAAGGGCCCATGAAAAAGATGGCCTCTCTTATTTTCGGGATGGTCCTTTCAGCTGCAAATAGAGCAAAAAGAACAGTTGCCAGAAAGCAGACAAAGCAGAGCCCTGTCACAAAAAAGACCTCTAGGGCAGCCCAAGAATTATTTGAAAAAGAGATAGGTGAGCAATGAAAGAGCTCAAATGGGATGTAGATCTCGAAAAAGCTGTAGCAGAGTTTGAAAAGGAAGCTGTGGCTGCTCAAGTTCGTATCGAGTCAATCCATCCATTTGATAAGGAGCTTTTTAAGGAGCAGCTACGAGAAGAGTTGCACAGCTTCTATAATGATGTCCAAAAGGGATATGAAATATTAGTACAGACTGTTTTGGATTTAAGTGCTCAAGGGGTTTTTTTGGCTGGCAGAGAGCCGATTGGAATGGAATCGATGAAGGCGATAAAAGATCTTTTTCCTAATCAAGAGATATCAGAAGAGGAAGCAGAGAGCTGGATAGAGCAGGGAAAGCCTCTTTACGAGGTTTTTGGCCTTACCACTCAGGCAATGGCAACTCTCTATGAGGCTGCCTGTTACCTTTTAAAACAAGATAGAGATGAGGAGGCAAGATGTGGTCTTCGCCTTCTTTTGGCACTTGCTCCTCATATAGCCGATTTTTGGGTGGGCTATGGCGTTTCATTGATTCGTTTGAAAGAGACACAAGAGGCTGTCGACGCTCTAGAAAGAGCGGTCTCGCTCGATCCAAGCTCTACAGAAGCCCTTTTACTTTTGTGTCGAGCTCTTGTCGAGGCCAATAGACGAGCTGAAGCAGAGGCTCGCCTCAACGAAAAAATAGATATTGCTGCTCGAGAGGCTAATAAAGAGCAATATGAACTACTTGAATCTGCACGATTTGAGCTTTCGAAATTTGCTGTGCAGGGGGGCGTATAGGTATGGGCGAGCAAGTAGGGCCATTGCCTGAAGAACAACCAGATATTTTAAGGCTGCAGAAAAGCGTTCCAGAGAGCGTAAAAAACGCTTATGCTTCTCGTCCACTTCCAAAAACTCCTAAAGAATTGGCAGCAGAAAAAGAGAAGGTTTTGCAAGGGACCGAAACATTACGTAATACCATCTTTCCAGAAAAGGTTTCTGGAAAAGGGTTTCCTCGATTACACGCAAAATTTATGCTCTCTGCCCTTTGCCAGGGCTTTCAAAAGGTTGCTGGCAATATTGCCAAAGAGATCCAAAAGAGCCGAGAGGGTTGCATATTAAATAAGATTCGAACGCTTTTCAAAAAAGACCAATCGGATTTGAGCGTAGAAGAAGAGACAGAATCTCTTTTAGAAGCAGATGAAGAGTGTGATACAGCGCTCTATGCGAAAGAAAAGCTGTCTGACGAAGAGATGCACGATAGAAAAGTGCTTTCAAACCAGTTTTCTACAAAAGGGCTATCAGAAAGCAGAATAGAAGAGCAGGCGATCCCCATAAAGACAAAAAATGATGCCATCAGATCCTTGGAGTTGAGAAAAGAGGCGATAGAAGAAAAGCAAAATCAAATAGCAGATGTTCTTTCTAAAGAAAGTGTGACATTTGAAGAGATGAAAAATCTCAAACTCTTTGGCGAGACGTTTTACCATCATCTCGATACCTGGAATGCAAATTACCAGAAATTTATCAACAAAATACAGCAAGGCGCTGTTGTTGAAGAGTTGGAAGAAGAGATCGATGCGCTCCTTAGATCTGGAGGCGAAGAGAGCACAAAGCCTGTTTCCCAAAAAGAGATAGATAGTCTTACACCAGATCAAAAGCTGACTCGTGCAGCAAAGTATGTCCTAGAGTGGTATCAAAAACACGAGCTTGAAGTAGCGATCGATCAATGTGATAAGGCCATTGAGTGGAGCGAAACGAGGACTTACGACTATGTCAGCTCATTTGATCCTCAAAACGATGTAGAACAAGGTAGATATAAAGTAGGTGAAGAGGTCTCTACGGAACTTGCTAATCTCTACATGCAATCGGTCAAGGTTGATGAAGAAAATGAGTGCACATTTTTTCGTGAAGGTGCCCTTGGCTCTGGAGCAAGTAAATATGAAGTGGTCTCTTTGCCTGAGCTTCTAGCGATACGCCAAAATCCAAAAGGCGATGCCTACAATAGGCTTATTAAAAGGCTTGAGAGGCAAGAGAAGAAAAAGTTAATTCAAGCTCAAGGAGAGGCGATACAAGAGCTTAAAAGTATCCTGAAAGAAGGGGATGTGGATAAACTCGACGCCCTCATTCGTAAAAAGCAATTTATTTTGGAACAGAAGATGGTTCGCTACGTTCAGCTCCAGATGGAGGCTCATCCTGAGTTGATAGAAGGTAAAGGCACATTTGCTCTTTTGCAACTTTCCCTTTTGCGACTAACTGAGCGCAAAGAATTTATTCGGGCAGATGAGATGGACTATCTTTTCAAGGCTTTTGACGGCAAAAAGGTTCTGTTCAACGAGGGGTTAGAAACAGCCTATCTCGATGCAGATGGCACTATTTGTATGCCTCCTCCGAAAGGGGTCAAACCTGAGATGACAGTAACCATCAAACCCCTTTTGGCCAATGTCTCTACCCAACATAAGCTAGTAGGAACACTGCTACGTAGACCTAGCTCAGAAGAGGCACGACTACAAAATAAGATAAATAGGCAGACATTAGAAACTCTTTTAGAGGTGATTGGGCCAGATAAAGAAAAAGCTCTCAACCTTCTTGAAGAATGCAAAAAGGATCTGTTTGAGAACAAAAAATCTTCGTCAGAAATTGCCCGAAAATTGGCTATGGTGGCTTATTTGGGAGATGTTCCCCTTGGTATAAACTGTTTTTCAGGTAAAGATAGGACAGGTGTTGTCTCATATCTTCTCGATGTTGGTATTGCAAAACACTGCTTGCAACAACAGAACGTGGGTGCGAAAAAGCTTAAAAAACGCGTGTCAGATTGGGAATCAGAGACACTTAGTGCTGGGACGATTCAACATAAAATTGTTCGGTTAAACAACTGTAAGTGGTTAAAAGTAACCGAGCTGCTTCCTTCTGGATATGAAAAACATGTGATGAAACGAATCGTAGCTGGTGTGAGAGTAGTCAAAGACTAGAGAAAAGGTTAACTCTCTTATAATAAGCGTGTTAAGACTTTTGCCTATTAAGGGATAAAAAGGGTATAATAATAGTTGAGAGAAAAGAGAATATTAAACCCTATCTAAGGGGGAAGGTATGACAGCAGAAGCAATCCCACCACTTCCACCAGAAGAGATTGAGCAGCCACAACCTCTTGAGACTCAAGGAATTAGGCCCGAATCACAAGTTGTTCCTACAAGACTCGAGAGCATGGAGCAGCTCAAAGAGATATCTGAGCCTCTCTATAGAGCGATCATGGAGGGGATCTTTACTACGTTTAGTGGATTCCAAAATAGATCGAATGAACGGATTAAACAGGCCTTAAGAGAAAGCGGTAGAAAGCGCTAATGTCCACTGAACATACGATTTTAGAGGGCCAAGCAGGCCTTCGCCTGGATCAGGCTCTGGCATCTTCGTGCCAGGGCCTTTCTCGTACTAAGGCTCAGCAGATGATAGAGCTTGGGAAGGTGCGGGTCAACGGCGCCCCTGAGAAGAAGCGATATGTTGTCTTCCCTGGTGATAGAATAGCTTTTGAGCTCATAGAAGAAGAGCCACTTCATGTTAGTGCAGAATCAATGGATTTTGAGATTCTGTATGAAGATGAGTGGCTCTTTGTTGTCAATAAACCCCCTGGCCTTGTCGTTCATCCAGCACCAGGCAATCGATCGGGTACCTTTGTCAATGGCCTTGTTGCCCATTGTGGGGAGATCCCTTCCGATGACCCGATTCGTCCAGGAATTGTCCATCGCCTCGATAAGGAGACCTCGGGCGTCTTACTCGCCGCAAAGAGTCAGGAGGTTGTGCAGGCACTCGGTAAACAGTTTCACGATAGACGAGTAGAAAAAGAGTATTATGCCATTGTTATCGGGCAGATGAAAGAAGAGGTGAATGTCAGCTTTCCCATCGGTAGGCATCCGAAAGAGAGAAAGAAGATGGCTGTTGTTGATGGGGGACGGGAGGCTGCAACCACATTTTTTCCAATAAGAGCGGCTAATGGCTATACCTTTGTTAGGGCAATTCCGTATACTGGCCGTACTCACCAAATTCGCGTCCACCTTGCAGAGATTGGATTTCCTATTCTTGGTGATACGCTTTATGGGCGAAAGGGTAGTGTTGAGAGACAGATGCTCCACTCTTCGAAAATTGGATTTACCCACCCGCATAAACAGGAGTGGATGGTCTGTAGTGCCCCTATGTGGGATGATATGAAACGGGTTTGCTCAAAATTGGGATTAGTATGAGAGTTGTTGTTCAGAGGGTTTCAAGAGCTGGCGTTGAGATTGAGAGCAGAGCTGTTGGAACAATTGGAGCAGGTATTTGTATTTTTTTAGGGATAGGTCAAGGAGACACCAAGAAAGATGTCGATTTTTTGGTTCGAAAAACGAGTCGGCTGCGCATTTTTCCAGATGAGAATGATCGGATGAGTAAAAGTGTTATTGATACTGGTGGAGAGGTTCTTGTTGTTAGTCAGTTTACGCTCTATGGAAACTGCCGAAATGGTTGTAGGCCCGATTTTACTCGAGCAGCCTCTCCAGAAGAGGCAGAGCCTCTTTATGAGTACTTTCTTGTTGAGATGGAAAAGGCTCTTGGTAGAAAAGTTTCTTCAGGGCGATTTCGTGCGATGATGAATGTTTCACTTATAAATGATGGCCCTGTGACCCTTGTTATAGAGAGTTAGGAGATGGATATTCGACTTCACGATATAGAGAGAGCGGTTCGCTTTTTTCAAAAGGAAACTTCAAGGCGTTCAAAAGAAGAGCGAAAAAAACTACGGTGGTTATGGAAAAAACTGCCATGGTCTGCTCGTATGCTCGGGCATATGGGGATACAAGAGCAAACGTGGTGGTATCGACGATATGTGCTGCCAGTTTTGTCTCAAGCAGCAGATCTTCACTTGAGACGATTTTTGCTCGGAGACTTTCGTGAAGTAGAGGAGAAGACGCTTTCATTGCTCTTCTCTTTTTTTTCTCGTGAGGCTTTGCATAACCCCAATCTCTTTTCTCAGGAGATAACAGAGTTTTTACTTGGAGAGGCCCCCTCCTTTTCTAAAGAGAGAAAGATGATCCAATCTCTTCTTTCAGAGAAAAAGAAGGGGTATGGATCTTTTTCATGGTATAAGGATGAGCTCTTTTCGCAGTATCAACGGCGTATGCACGCTTTGCACAAAAGGGGAGCTTTTGTATGTGAGCAGGCCGAAAAAAGCGAGGCTCCAGAGGTCCAAGATCCTGTAAAACCGGCAACCAAAAAAAGGGTAAAACAGTTTTTAACTGAAATTCGGGAACTAAAAGAGAAAATCGAATCCTTTTATGAAACTTGCCGAGAGAGCTGTTCAAAGATTTTCCCCCTTCGTTTCGAGATCGATCAGATGGTCTCCTCCATTCAAGAGGTAGAAAGTTATGCCTTTGATTTGATGTTGACCCTTGACGAGCTCTCTTATTGGGTTGCAGAGGTTGTCATGGATAAAGAGTGCCGCCATCGGCTTAAAGAGGCCAAGGAGGTAGTAAAAAAAGTTTTAGACTCTTTTGATACATTACGTTCTTGGGAAGAGAGCTTGAAAAAAAGAGGGCAAGAGGAGGGGTCACATCTTCAAAAAAGTCTACAGGGTCTTTCGAGGAAGATAGATAAAATTCCTTCCTTAGCCTCTTCTGGTGCTCTTAAGCAGCAGCAGGCATCTATATTAAAAAAAGCTAGGGCTCGCGTGAAAGAGTTTCGAATAGCTTTGGGTAAGGGGCCTGGGCCGAATATTTCGTTTAAGGAAATGAAGCAAGAGATAGAGCATCTTTCCGAGGTAGCTCGTGGGTTGTATGACGAGGGCGTTGAAATAGAAAGGATGAGGAAAGAGCTTCAAACACTGCGAGAAAGGGTAGCTGAGAAAGGAGATTCTGCAGGCATTTTGAGTCATATAGAGAATCTTTTAAACTCTCTTGAAGTTACAAGTAATAGAAAAAGAGCATTTGCAAAAATTCAAGAGGAGGTCCAAGCCTTACAATAGCTCAAAAATAGTTGTTTTTGAAAGTTATTGCTTTTTGTTTTTTAAAAGCGTTATGCTTATCACCGAATCTGAAAAAAGCAGAGCCTGTTTTGTTAAAAAAGACTTTGTTGGGGTTGCAGAATATGACTTCTGGGCCAACGGAGAGCTGGAGTTCTGTGGGAATTCAGAAGGTTAGTAAAGAGAACAGTATTCGTCCGGGATTTGAAAAAGGGGATCGAAAATATGAAAGAGTTTGTCGCATATATCGTTAAAAACTTGGTCGATAATCCAGATAAAGTACAGATCAATGAGATTGGGGGAACACAGACCCTGATTATTGAATTGTCTGTAGAAAAAGGTGATATTGGAAAAATTATTGGAAAGCAGGGTAAGACTATCAATGCTATCCGAACACTTCTTATGTCAGTTGCAAGTCGCAATGGAATTCGCGTTAGTCTTGAGATCCTTGAAGAGGGGAAACCTCGACCTGAGCGCCATGAGCGACCAGCATAATGTGTAAAATTTATTCTTACTTTTTCTTATGTACAGAAAAGCTAAGAAGATTGTAAAAACAAAGTTATAAAGCGTTTTTTCGACGAGAGGCAATGGAGGCAATATGTCACTTGAAAATGCAACAGAGAACCTCAAGGAGTTCGGTAAAGAGCTCGGTCTTGAGGGATTAGAATTCGATGAAAACAACACATGTATTTTGGGTATTGATGATGAGTATTCGCTCCATTTGACCTATGAGCCAAACTCGAAACGTCTTTACCTCTATTCACCACTTCTAGATGGTCTACCAAAGGATGACAAAGCAAAGCTTCGTCTTTATGAAAAGCTTTTGGAAGGCTCTTTGCTTGGTGGACAGATGGCAGGCGGTGGCGTTGGCGTTGCTGTTAATGAAGAGCTTATCCTCGTCCACTCAACCATTGATATGGAGCATGCACTGCCCTCAGCACTTCGGGCCTATGCGCCAGTCTTTGTTGAGATGGTAGAAAAGTGGAGAAAGACCTGCCAAGATTTTTCAGAGGGTCGCTTTGAAGAGGCTTCAAAAGCTGCTCCAACAACACCACAAGTTACACCAACACCAGGTGCTGGTCAGCAACCAGGTGGTTCTGGATTCATCAAAATCTAAACATTTTTAAAAAGGAGGAATGGTTTCCATTCCTCCTTTTTTTATTTCTATTTTTTTCCTAAAAATTCACACAGTTGATTGCGTGTTGTCGGACTATGGGATCTAAAATCGTTCTTAAGAGAGCTTGCCATCTCTTCACGAAGTGATTGGTAAAAGAGTTGAGGATGTTCTCGTAGTTTTTCGCCTAGAAAAAGGAAATTGTATGGGTACTCACAATTAAGAGCCCCTTGAGCAATCTGTTTTGCTTTAACGGAAAGATTGGGCCAAATCTCTGCAGGATTAGAGGTGTTACTCCTCCAAAAAGTAAAAACTTCCTCTATCTCTTTCATTCTGTTGAGTAGTTGTAAAGAGGTTTCGCTTATGCTTCCTTCAGGATCTTCGGAAAAAACCTTTTTGCAGATTTCGTTTAACCTCTCTGTAATAAATTTCTCCATATTGATCTGGAGCTTGTTGCGGTTATTGTTTTGTGTGTTACTTTGAGCTTTTTCTAATGCGTTATCGAATTCTTGTTTTAGTTCGTTTATGTTAGGCGTGCTAGCCAAAAGTCTATTTGCGATAGCTCTACAACGTGCTTTTAGAGAAAAATTGGTTGTGTGCGATTCTGGGTCTACTACTGTGCTATCAGTAGGTATACCTTCACTGCCAACAGTTTGTTTGTTAGAATAGGGGTCTATATAATTATCTGTAACTACGCTGGACATAAGGTCTCCTTATAAATAGGTGTTGATTATAAAAAAATATTATTTTAAGGGGCGTATTATCTCATATTTTCTAATTATTGGGGAGGAAAAACGCAAGAAATATTAGTTTTTCTAATGGTTTGTTGATGTGTGAAAGGCAATCAGCCGTTAGAGAGTAGCTTTGCAAATCCTTGCTCTGCCTGCTCTGCAGTCCACCGAGTGTCGGGATTTGGGTCTAACAGGCCTTTGATTATATTGGCTTCGGGTGCTTGTGGGAGGCCTTGTATTGTCTCCTGGCAACCGTTAAGCCAGAGCCGATGATTGTCATCTCCTCGACATGTCTCCGGGTCTTCAAACATCGTGGGGTTTAGTTTTCCACGTAGCTTATTAAAAGATAGTCCGTAGAAGAGATCTACAAGACCCATCCCTAAAGACCAACAGTCCATACTTGGTGATGCCTGTTGTTGTCTATTTGCAAAGTGTTCAGGAGCTGTATAGATGAAGGTTGCTTGAGGAAAAGAGGAGAGTATCGTTCCCCTTTGTTTTGCCGAACCAAAGTCTGTTAGCCTAATTGTTACATTTACATCACCTTTGCCTAATTTGCCGGTGCTTTTTGTTCTAACCAAGAATTGATGGGGCTTTCCGTCTAGGTGGCATACATTCTGTTTGTGTATTGTAGCAAAACGCGCACACATCTTTTGCGCTAGTTGTAGTTTAGTAAGGTGCTGTTGTTGATCGGTTAATTTTGGCAGTTCTTGACGCATGTACGATGTTAGGTCTCCGTGATTAAACCATTTCATGACGATCCCTTTTAGCTCGTCGGGTCTCTTTTGATGGTTTATTGTGTACATTGGTACAGCAGTATCTTGGGGAAGTTCTTGTGAGATTTTCGTTTCCTTAGAAATATCTTGAAAGTCTGAGGCAAGGTATTCGAGAAACTCCTTTTTCTCTTCTTCTGCTTTGGATCTATTTTCGGTTGAGATATTTGGGTCTTGAAGTTCTTGCTCTATCTTTTCGAGCTCTTCCCTGTCCTCTTTAATAGTAAATAGCTTGGCATACGAGTACACAGATGGGAAATCTTTGTGGATCTTTGGGCCTAAGAGAGTAGCAACAACATAAACGGTCTTAAAGCTTCCTTTACGTAAGTGTTTGGAGAGAAGCGCTTGAGGTCTGTCTTCTCGATAGCGAACTTTGAGAAAGAGCCCATTGAGTTCTTCGTTTTGGGTTGTATTTGTTGTTTTAAGCTCCGCTATCATTTCTTCGAGATTATTTTTCACAAATTCTTTAGCTTCTTCAGGGTTTTCTGAAAAAACTTTAGCAATAATTTCGTTGTACCACTCTTTCTCAGCCCTCTTTAGGTTTCTGTCAAAGGCTTGCACTTTCTTCGTTATGCTCTCTTCTGTATCTTGAAATGTTATTGTTTCCTGTATTCCGTTGAGCTCTTGAATAAGGGCTTGAGCACGAGATGGTTCTCTTTCTTCGAGATCGTGGCAGCGCTCACGCAATTTGAGTTCTTGAATGCTCTTTTCAATAAAAGAGGAAAGACGTTCTTTTTCAAGCAATGACAGGCTTTCAGTAACCTCGGCTATTCTTTTTTCCATAGAGGCGAAGTCATCTGATAGTTTAAGGGTTTCAAGAAGCCTGTTTGCATTCGCATCTCCTTTTCTCATGAGTTCGACGAGTTTTTTCTGAAGGGGATGTTTTTTTGATTCCAAGTCCTTGATTTTTTCTTGTTCAGCTTCAATCTGTTTCTCAAATTCAGTTACTGTTTTTTCTATGGTTTTGCGGAATGTTCTTATTGAGAAGGGCTGTTCACAGGCTCGTTCTTCTTGTTTGCGGAACTCTTCAAATTTACTAGAGAGGCCTACATGCTTACTTCGAGTACAGAGGTTCTTTTGTTGTACAATTTTTGCGAAAAATCGCTTTCTTATGCCCTTTTTCGCCTGATTAAGATGTTCATTAAAGTGAGAGATCTTTTTATCAATCAGGTCCTTGACTGGTTGACTCTTATCCCAGTTTTTCGCAGCCTGAAGTTCATTGTATTGCTTCTCCAGAGCCTCTTTTTCTTCTTGTTCGAGCAGAGAGAGCACAATGTCTTTTTGTATCTCTATAGAAAGGGCGGGATTTTTTTCTTCTATTGAAGCAAAGAGCTGCTCTGAGACTTTTGAGATATGGTTGAGAGTGTCTTCAGGTTTTACGTCTTCTTTAAATTGGCTCTCTGCCCATTGATAGAGCTGCTTTTTTTCTTCACTACGAGTACTGGCACAAAGCGATGTAAAGATCTCTTTTGTAAGATTGTGTGCAGATTTTTTTAGCAATTTGACAGATTCGGGAAGAGCTTTTCGTTTGGCCTCATACCTTCTGATCGTCTCTTTTGTCGCTGATATCAGTAAAAGGGTATTGTGCACACTTGTCTGGTCTTTGAGCTCTAGGGCAATGTTAGTAAATAGCGTTTGTAATTTTGTGGCGCAATTGGCAAGTCTATATTGGCCGCTTCTAAAGGTAATAAACCTCCAGAAACGAAGAAGAAGAGAGGGTCTTTGTTCGATGACAATAGAGTCCTTAACAATTCGAAAAAAGATCGGGACAGTCTTTTCAGTCGGCTTTTGGGTAAAGATCTCTGAGCATTGCTTTCCCAAACCTTGAAGAGGAGGTATTGTCATGAGTATCCTAAAAAACGGGCCAGTATAATAACTAAAGTATGAGGTTTTTTCGATATTTGTGTCAATTTGTGCACCATAATTCTTTTGCAGAATATTTTTTTGAGAAATAGATAGACAAAGTTATTTTTCCAGTGCTATTGCAGATAGTAGAGATATAAGGAGAGTTGAGATGCCTTCGAATAGTTGTTTGGTGAGATGGTTTGAGGATCTTCATGTCGAAGATGTTCCTTTAGTTGGCGGTAAGAACGCTTCTTTAGGGGAGATGATAGGGGCTCTTAAAAATGAGGGCATACAGGTTCCCGATGGGTTCGCGATTACCTCTGAGGCGTATTGGCGCTTTGTTAAAGAAAATGAGCTCAAGCCGAAGATAAAAGCCTTATTAGAAGAGCTTTCAACTGGAAAAAAGAGTCTTCAAAAGGTAGGGAAGGCTATACGACAGCTTTTTTATAAAGGGAGCTTTTCTAAAGAGCTTGAAAAGGCTATTCTCAAAAATTACGAAAAGCTTTCTCAGAGGTATAAAACAAAGGATGTTAGTGTTGCTGTTCGAAGTAGTGCAACAGCAGAGGATCTTCCAGAGGCAAGTTTTGCTGGTCAGCAGGAGACCTTTTTAAATGTCAAAGGAACTAAAAACCTTCTTAAGGCATGTCGAGATTGTTTTGCCTCGCTTTTTACTGACAGAGCTATTAGCTACAGGATCGAAAAAGGATTTGATCATCTTCAAATAGCCCTTTCTGTTGGTGTTCAGAAGATGGTTCGCTCTGATCTTTCTGGATCTGGAGTCCTGTTTTCCATAGATACTGAAACAGGTTTTCCAAATACCGTTCTTATTAATGCTTCCTGGGGATTAGGAGAAAATGTTGTTCAGGGAACAATCGATCCAGATGAGTACATTGTTTTTAAGCCACTTCTCGATAAACCTCTCTTAAAAAAGAGCCATTTTGCACCGATCATAGGCAAAAAACTCGGATCTAAAGAAAAAAAGATGGTTTATGGTCGCCTCAGGCGTAGAAGTGTGAAAAATATCAAGACAAGTAAAGAGGAGAGAGAGTCGCTCGTTCTTTCTGACGATGAGATTTTGACATTAGCCTCTTGGGCAGTAGCGATCGAAAACCATTATCAAAAGCCGATGGATATCGAGTGGGCTAAAGATGGAAAGACAGGAGATCTTTTTATTGTTCAGGCCCGTCCTGAGACAGTTCAGTCGCAATTAAAGGCCTCTATCCTCAAAACCTACTCTTTGAAAGAGAGGGGAAAAAAGATCGTAGAAGGGGCGGCGATTGGTCAAGCGGTAAGTGCTGGTAAAGCTCAGATAATAAAAAGCGTCTCAAACATTAGTGAATTCGAAGATAACGCCATTTTAGTGACCGGCATGACCGACCCCGACTGGGTTCCAATTATGAAAAGGGCCTCTGGAATTATCACAGACCATGGTGGCCGCACTTCTCACGCTGCTATTGTCAGTCGTGAGCTTGGAATACCAGCTATTGTTGGAACTGGAAATGCCACAGAGGTTCTCAAAAATGGACAACAGATTACTCTTTCGTGTGCTGAGGGCGATCAGGGCTATGTTTATGAGGGTATATTAGAGTTTGAGCAGACAGATATCGATGTAGAGGAGCTTCCTGAGATCAAAACAAATATCATGATCAATTTAGCAACACCATCTGCTGCATTTCGTTGGTGGAAGCTTCCTTGTCATGGTGTGGGCTTGGCACGGATGGAGTTTATCATCAATGATGATATCAAGATCCATCCGATGGCATTGGTTCGCTACGATCAGCTTAAAGACAAGAACGTGAAAAAAGAGATTCGGAATTTGAGCCGCGACTATGAAGATAAGACCGAATACTTTGTCGACAAATTAGCACAGGGAATTGGGAGGATTGCTGCTTCCCAATATCCGAAAGATGTGATTGTTCGCTTGAGCGATTTTAAGACCAATGAATACGCCAACCTCATCGGTGGAGCTCAATTTGAGCCAGAAGAAGAGAATCCAATGCTTGGATTTAGGGGGGCAAGTCGCTATTACAGCCCACGCTATCGCGAGGGGTTTGCATTAGAGTGTCGAGCGATTAAAGCTGTTCGCGAGAAAATGGGACTAAAAAATGTCATAGTTATGGTTCCCTTTTGCCGGACAATTGAAGAGGCGGACTGTGTTCTTGAGGTAATGGCAGAGTACGGATTAAAACGAGGTGAGGAAAGGCTTCAGGTCTACGTTATGGCGGAGATTCCTTCAAATGTCGTTGAGGCCGATCACTTTGCAGAGAGGTTTGACGGCTTTTCTATTGGCTCTAACGACCTGACACAGCTTGTTCTTGGAGTAGATAGAGATTCAGCAGAGCTCTCCCATATCTTTGACGCGAGAAATGAGTCAGTAAAAAGAATGATTCACGATCTTATCCAGACAGCTCACAAATATCATTGCAAAGTCGGTATCTGCGGTCAGGCTCCAAGCGATTATCCTGAATTTGCAGAATTTCTAGTTCGATGCGGAATTGATTCAATCTCTCTTAATCCAGATAGCATTATCAATGTTATTCGACATATTTCTGAAATTGAAGACTAACCTTTTGCAACCATAAACCGTTCTTCAACCTTTTTCCAGTTGATGATTGACCAGATGGCTTTGACGTAAGAGGCTCTGTCATTTTTGTATTGCAAGTAGTAGGCATGCTCCCACACGTCAATACAAAGAAGAGGCATAAATCCCTTTGGAAGATCGTGCTTTTCTGTTGAAAGAGCTCTTAAGTGCCCTTGCTCGGTGCAGTATCCAAGCCATCCCCATCCAGAGCCCTGCACAGCAATGGATTTTTCAGTTATCAGCTGTTTGCATCGATCAAGGCTGCCAAAGGTTGTTGTGATAATTTTTTGAAGAGGTCCTTCGTGGAGAGTGCCGCCTCCTTTTGAGGTTGGGATAAGATTTTCCCAAAAGAGGGTATGGTTGAGATGGCCTCCACCATTAAAGCGGACAGCCTCATCGATTCTGATCTGCTCTCTAAGGTTTTCTGCTTTTTCAGCTACAGCCTCTTTTTCAAGAGCAGCATTGAGGTTTTTTACGTATCCTGCATGATGTTTTTCATAGTGGAGCTGCATGATCTCTTTTGAGATTGTGGGCTCGAGCTCATCTAACGCATAGGACAGATCTGGTAGTTTGTACATTGTGACCTCCTTGGTATCTCATTATACCTTATGGTTTTCTTGTAAAAAATGAAACAACCTCTTCTCGGTTATAGGCCCAATTGCTCGCAGTTTAATGGTTCCAAGGCTTTCTCGAAAAACGACGGCAAAGAAGGCGTCTACAGAGGAAGGGCAGGTAAAAAGTACCTCGTCTATGCCGCTTAGTGAGGGGGGATTGTCAATGGGGACTGGCTCATAGAGCGAAAGGTCTATAACTGTTATACCCTTTTGCAAAAGAGTTGCCGTGATATGTGTTCGAGCTTTAGATGATCGTGGCCAAAAGAGTGATCTGGGGGCCTCTTTACAAATGGTTTCTACTAACCCCTCTTGTGTTTCTTTTTGGGCAATTATGATCGAAGAAGCGGAAAAAAGCTCTTTTGTCTTTTGAGCGCTTATTTTCCCAATGCAGAAAAAGGGAAGTGAGGGCAGGGGAAGGGCAGCTTTTCTCAAAGCTTCGACAAAGAATTGAGAGCCATGTTTGCTTGTGATGATGATACCAGAGCAGTCATACACTTTTTGAAGGCTATCGACTTTTTGAGGGTAGGGCTCAAGTCTAATAAGGGGATGGTGGATAACTCCTGGGCTCTTTGCAAGCTTTTCTGGGACCGAGGGTCCTACAACGAGAATATTTTTCATCTGGCATCTATACAGGAAAAAAGGGTTCTCATTTCATTATCTTCTTTACGGGCAATAATGGCTAATTTGCCTTGAAGAGGCTCTGGTTCATGTTCGAGAAAGATTCTGTTTAGGCAAGTGAGTTTTAATCGAATGAGCGCAGCCTCTGCAATAACAAGACCATCAATGCTGCTATTTTCAAGCAATAAAAGCCGCTCTTGGATAGAGCCGCGTATATCGATGGTTTGTAGATCGCTTCGAAGGGCTTTGATGGCAGCCTCCCTTCGTTTCGAC
>Ga0180438_10003977_pt1 | contig 21729 bp, 15 predicted proteins | sample SS_ome_12_FD_132455 | JGI IMG/M metagenome (GOLD analysis project Ga0180438, IMG submission 132455) | Hypersaline lake sediment archaeal communities from the Salton Sea, California, USA - SS_3_D_2 metaG | ecosystem: Environmental > Aquatic > Non-marine Saline and Alkaline > Hypersaline >...
AAACGCAAGTTGCGCCCTATTCCTTATTAGGGGGTGAGCGAGGGAAACAAGATACGAGTGTTGCGACGAAGACAAGGTTTTTACCTTGTCGAGGAACAACGCGAAGTAGATTATTTCCCGCAGTCAGCTCCTAATAAGGAATAGGGCGCAACTTGCGTTTAAAAACCAAAACGCCTGGCAACTCTTTCGAGTAGCCAGGCGTTTTTTTCTTCTAACCCTTGATGTGACCTATCTTCCCATGAGCGTTGGCTGCACTTGTTTTTCCTCAATAAGGATCGCAACACTTGCATCTTGTCTCTTATCCTCAGCCCACATGCAATGATAGATCTCAATCAAGGGTTAAAAAGCGCTAAAAGTAACGCCTTCTATTTAACCTTAACTGTGTGAAAAAGCTTTGTTTCTAGAAGAAGCCTCTCTTATCCGATCTTCCCAAACTGATTTTTTGTGGAATTATTCCGCCTAACATTCCAAAAGTCTATTTCTTCAAGCTGCTTCTTTAGCGCTCTTTCCTGTCCTGCATGATCGTAACCAAATATCTTATCGAAAACCCAGCAAACCCCATTTCCTACAAGTGGCACCATCTCAATAATACCTCGGGCTATATTCGATATATTATGTATGATGGATTTGCCAAGAAGAATTGGCATACTTACAGAGTGCCGCGTTAGGCTTCCTCCTGGCCCTAAGCATCCGAACTCTGCTGGGACCTCTTGCTTTGCACAAGATAAGATTGATGATTCTACAGAGAAAATAATATCGGTAAATAGGGTGCTAACATGTTTTACAACTCGACAAAAACCAGTAACAGTCGAGATAAAAGGATAATATCCGTTTTTTTGAAGCAAATCCTCTTGAAAAAGCCGTCCCTGCGCTCTTTGAGAAAAGTCCACCATGTCGACCCAAGAAATCGGAGAACTGCATATATTTTGACAACAAGACATTTTAATACTCCTTACGTTTGTTCAAAAAGCATCTTAGTTTACGGTTTTTTCCGTTTTTTTTCTATTTTTTAAGTTAGCAATCGATCAAGAATTGCTCAAAACTAGACTATTCTCAGCAGCCATCCTTCGCAATCAGACGTCTATAGTTATTGACAACGAAGGAAAATCAAAAAGATCCTGCTTTTTTTCGTGCATCTCGCCACTCCATAGAGTGGGAGTTAACGGTAGCTTTCTCCTTTAGAAAAGAGGGAAAAAGCCACCGTTATCGCCACTTAAGCAATAGTAGTCCTGTTAGATTTTTCCATCAGAAAAGAGGGAGAATTAGCAGATTTTCACTTTTCGTGAGGAGCCAATAGCCATAGCTATTGGCGACGAACGAGAAGGGGAAAGATGCTGATTCTCACCTTTTATGAGGGGATAAGCTAATAGGACTGCTATTGCCCAAAGAATTCCGCCTTCAAGAATGTCGCAAAAGAGGCCATTTCCTGTTGATAGTCTGCAAACTTTTGAATCTTTTCCGCATCAGTGCGAAAAGGTTGGCGTTCTCCCCCGTGGCTTCGAATCTCTCCCTCATAAAGAGTAAGTAGCCGATCATAGGAAGTATAGTGGGTTAGATAAAACTTTTCGAAAAGCCGATACAGTTGAGTCTGAAGACTTATCTCTTCTACTTCATACTGTACGAGCACTGTTCCAAGCTCTGCATCAGTCTCTTTCCATAGTTGTGCAGCAGGATCATCCTCCCATCCTGGAGTAGCAAAAAAGTCGGGGTTGATTGCTTCAAGACGTTGTCTTTCGGTAACTAACGTTGCAGAAAGAGTGCTTATTCGATCTCCAAGCTCCTGCTTTGTTGTACTCTCGAAAATACAATAGACAGCAGGATACTCACCGCTCATACGTCCCCCAATTGAAGGAACTCCCAGCAAAGTAAGAGCAGTATGCGCCTCCTTGATAACAGGATCTAAAGGATTTCCATCCTCATCTGTAAGGGGTATGGCCATCTGCTGATCCCATAACTCTTGTTTTGAAGGATCCGTTGCCTCAACTTGAGAAAATGAAATCAAAAGGACTGCTAGTACAATCGTGCGCACAAAAAACTTACAAGACTTCATATTAAAGATTCCTTCTTTTGCTACATCTTGGGTCACAATCAAGGATTAAAAAAAGCCCGGGCTTTTCTATCCTAAAATATGCGCCTACTAAATATGTCAGATCCTACCAATGCACTGTGAAAAGATCCAGATGATTTTTAACCCGCTGATTGTGAGCTATTCACTCACGTAGAATAAGATATTAGGTCGAAATCAGGGATTAAAAACCAAAAAAAAAGCATTAGGTAAGACCTAATGCCTTTTTAAAAAACATTCCTGAAAAAAAATTCTATCCACCACGCATAGAGACAAGAGAGGTTCTATTTCTAATAGCAAATTGCTCTTCTGTTACGCGCCCTCCCTTCCAATACCATTCAGTAATGGTCTGGTCAGCAAGATAGGTTTTAGAGATGCCGTGGCGCTGATCATTATACCACGAGATCTCTTCGACAATCTCCTCTGTTCCTGGGCGAAGATGGAGCTCGATACCATCTCGTATTCCCCGGATATAGGGAATCTGTCTAATGGGCTGACCCCCTTCAAAGACAACCTGAAGACCGTCGAGAACACCTTTTTTCCAATGCTCTATGACCAAAGGTTCGCCACTTTCAGCATAGCGTCGACTCTGACCATTTCGTTTACCAACAGCAAGGCTATGCACTTCTCGAATCTGTCCACAAGGATAAAAGGTTTCACGACAAATGGTATCACCTGCTTTTACCTGCTCACGAGCTAAAAGCTTGCCCTCACAGGATCGATCTACTTTTGTGCCATTTCCTGCTGAGACTGCCCCTTCGATTTCTCCATCAGTTGTGAAATATTCTCCCTCTGCCAGCTGATCGCCACGATATTCTTCAATAAGTCGAGGAGAACCATCCATATACCAAGCATGCACAATGCGATGCTCATTTGTTAGCCATTGCTCTTGGCTCTTTGGTGTGCCAGTGTCATAATTTTTCGATAGTAAAAATCGACGGCCATTATCGTACTCTTCTATCCTTTCTACCACTTTGCTATACGGAAATGTCCATGTTGTTTGGCCATGTAACACCCCCCCACGATATTCGCGTCTTACCTCAACTCCACTTTTGAGCATCTCGATCACTTGCCCAGTTGAGCCCTGAGCTTGCCATGCATCTTCTGTCACTTTAGGACCATACGCATGATAATAAGAGGTCTTCACAACCTCTTCTTGTGAAGAGGGAGAGCATCCTATTACAAAAAGAGAGCATCCTCCCACCATCCAACAAAACCGTAGCAAAGGTAAAAGATGATGTTTCATTATGGTCACCATATGTTTGTTTCCTTTTGATTGCATTCGATTGTACTCAATCGAGATATAGCTCGCAATCAGGGGCGTTAAAAATCTACACTTACCGGCACACCAAGAGATTGAGAGGCTTGTTGTACCATCTGTGAAAAAGCACTGTCTACTTCAGGCTGCAAAAGCGTCCTTGTTGGCTCTCGGAAGACAAAACGAAGTGTCACATTCTTTTTATCTGCTCCTAGCCTTTCGTGTCTAAAGAGACTTAAAAGTTCTACTTCCTCAACATAGTTTGGAAGGTATTTGTTCACTGTATCCATCAATTCTTGATAAGAAAGGGTTTCAGGAACCGTTATTGTCCAATCGCGCTTAATACCAGGGTAGCGAGCAAGCCCTTTCATGCTGGAAACATCTTGTACATGAGCAAAGAGATCTTGTAAATCAACTTCCATAAAGTAGACGCGCTGTTTAATATCAAATCCGTCTAAAAGAGCTGGATGGACCTCTCCTAACATTCCCACCTGATGACCACCACAGAGAACAACAGCTTGCCTTCCATCATGAAAGAGAGAAATGTTTGAGTCTCGAATAGCAAGCCCCGTCACACCTAATGTCGTGCTAAAACTTTCCAAAATTCCCTTTAGATCGAAAAAGTCAAAATCTTGTTGCTCATCACTATAGTAATAAGGGCTTCTCTTTCCCGAAAGCAGTACACCAGCAACCAACCGCTCTGTAAATTTGCCCTCGTTCTTAAGATGGACAGTACCGACCTCAAAGGCAGCCACTGTTTGTTCACCAAAGGAAATATTATGCTTAAGATTTCCTATAAATCCAGGAAGAAGAGAGGGGCGTAAAATAGACTGCTCTTCTGACGTCGGATTAGAGACCGAAATAATCGAATGTTTAGCTACAGGCTGCTCTTCAACAAGAGAGACAAGCTCAGGACTGATAAGATCGCAATTTAAAAATTCCTGTAGATTAAGAGAGACCAAGATGCGACGAGCTGTCTGCTCATAAACATGGAGAGGGTGATCGGAAAGATGCGAGAAGGAGACCTTTTCTACGGTTTTTCCCATATAGGTCATAAGACCTGTGAACTTACCCACATCTTCAATAAGGTCCATCTCTTCTGATACATCATGGCGATAGGCCGGAACCATTACAGAGAGCGTGTCATGGTCATCCCAAGATACTTCATACCCAAGATTAGAAAAGACCAGCTCCATTGATTGGCGAGGAACCTCTAGTCCCAATATCGATTGAGCGCGCGATCTTCGACAGCACACCTTTTTAGGAGGAGTCTCCTCTCTCCCCTGAACCACAGTCCCCTCAATCGAGCTTTCTGGAGAGATTTTTGAAAAAAGAGCCCAGAAAAGCTGTAATGCTCTACAAAAACCATTTGGATCGACACCGCGCTCAAAGCGTCTCAACGCCTCACTAAAGGTCTGAATCGCTTTTCCTGCTCTTCTTGTCGCCTTAGGATCAAAATAGGCAGATTCAACAACCATATCCTCTGTTGTATCACTTACCTCGCTTTCACTACCTCCCATCACACCAGCTACAGCACAAACCTTAGAGCCATTAGAGATAATAAGATTTTTTTCAGGAATCTCAAGAGTCCTACCATCGATTAGATGGATGGTATCGCCTTTTTTTGAGTGAGTAACAACGATTCGTTTTTCTGGAAAGGCTCGCGCATCAAATGTATGAAGAGGTTGTCCTATGGAGAGCATGACGTAATTTGCGCAGTCAACAGAACTATTTACAGAGCGCATTCCTGCACGCTGCAGACGAACTCGCATCTCAAGAGGAGCTCGTCTATTACCCAAACCCTTAATAGCAAGAGCTGCGTATGATGGACAATCTTGTTCTTGTTGTATTTTGACATTCCATCCTCCACTTTCAGTGGAAAGCTCTGGCAGCTCATACGGGCTCTTCACCTTTTCCCCAAATGCAGCTCCAAGTTCTCTTGCAACCCCCTCTATACTCAAACAGTAGGCAAGATTTGGGGTAATAGCCACCTCAAAAACAACATCAGAAAATCGCTTTTGAAGATCTTCTCCAAGAACGTATCCTGAATCAAGTTCAACAATACCTGTTGTATCTGTTCCAAGACCTAATTCGTCCTCACCACAGAGCATTCCGTAGGAGTCCACTCCCCGAATGGCCGCTTTTTTAACTTCGAAATCGCAGCTCTCTTCTTTGATACCAAGGCGAGCTCCAACTCGAGCCAATGCTGTTAGCATTCCCTCTCGACAATTTGGAGCTCCGCAGACAACAGAAATCTGTTCAGAGCCATCATCGACAAGAGCGATACTCAGTTTATCAGCATCAGGATGAGGTGTGACCTTCAAGACGCGCGCGACAACAACACCGCTAAAAGAGGGAGTTTCAAAAGAGATTCCTTCGACCTCAATACCAAGATCCGTGAGCTTTTGAGCGATCTCATCGGTTGATGCTCGGATCTCCAGATAATCGCGTAACCACGACAAAGGAATGCGCATTATCTCATCTCTCCTCTTGAAATCAATATTGGATAGAAAGGGATTGTAGCAAAAGACTCTGCTTTAACAACAGTTTTTTGCATGGATTTTCATGAAAAAGTGCAAATAACTTGAAAATATATTTTGCGAAAGCAGGTTAATACTTACAATACCATCCATTAGCATTGAGGTTACCATGCAAGGCGCTGAACAGTTGCATCCTACCTATTTGGAAAAAGGGGAAAGGGTCCCCCCTCCAGACGCCCAGATGACTGTTGCCGACTATCTGCTCTATAAACTTTCCCTACTAGGGGTCACCTCCTTTCATACTATCCCCGCTCTGCAGCTCCAGCCCCTATGCGCATCTGCGCATCAAAACCGATCTGTAGAGGCAATTTCATGGAACACGCTTTCCCACGCTATTTGGGCCGCGCAAATAGGTGCACAATGTCAAGGCTTTTCAGCAGTATATTGCCCAGAAGATCTGCTTCATGAGGTCTTTAATGGTATTGTCTGTTGTACACAGACTCTTACGCCAATGCTCTTTGTAGTTAGACGCTCTTTAAAATTAGAGAGTAAGGAGCTGTGCAGCCTACCCTTAAGTGCAAAAGAAAGAGGAAGAAAAGAGCTTCGCCATCTTATCCACGAGCTTTCTGCTACCCACCTCGTTCTCGATGACAGAAGAACAGCTGCTCGCCTCATAGACAAGGCCCTTGACACTTCGCTAGAGCTTCTCCAGCCTGTTGTCCTCGATCTACCAGATCAAGTGGCCCTCTCCTATATTCCGTCCCATATCTATCGAAAAACGGTTTTTAATTTTGAAGATCAGGATCTTATCAAAAGCTGCTGGCGAACAATTCTCTCTCGTCTTGAACAGGCTCACTACCCTCTGTGCATCTTTGGCCCTGAATGTGAACCGTTTTCAAAAGACCCTTTGCTTGCCCTAGCCAACACATATAATGCTTCTGTCATTGCCTCAGAACATCTTTGGGGACATCTTGGTCTGCAAGAACCAAGTCTTATGCAGGGCTACAGCTGCATGACACAACTTGAGATATGTGAAGGAGAAGAGTTTGATAGTATTTTCGTCTTTGGTGTTCCTGCTGACTGCCACTGGCTTGAAGAGTTGATCACCCAACACGATCTAGCAGACGATCCAAATAACGAACTTTTTGTTATCCATTCCAATGGTGTCTTTTTTGGAGATGGTCGAGATACCATTCCAATTCCCAGCCTTAAAGAATTCTTCCTTAATGCACCTACTTTAGAAGAAGAGTATGTAGAGCGCAAAAAAAACGCACACATCTATCCTCTTGTTGAAGAAAAAACCCTCTCTCTTATCAGCGATTCCTCTTCACCTCTTTTTTCTCTTCACTCCCCCTCTCTACTCTCATTTCTTATCGAACACAAACCGATGGCAAAGCTCTATCTTCCTCCCCCTCTCGCAGATGAAAGCTGGCTTGTAGTTGCAGCAGCACGCTGGTCTGCTGTTAATCCCGGCCAGACAATCTTCATCGCAGGCAATGCGATGACACTCACCAAGGTTCGCCTCTACAGTGAGCAGGTCCCCCTTCCAAATACCGTTGTCTTTCTGCTCATCGACACCATCTCCCCAAAAGCTGTCTCACAAGCGCCTTTCGAAACTGTTTTGTCAGACTCCCCCTCAATCGAAGCATGGAGAGCAGAAAAAAAACCAGCTTGTGTTTGGATACAAAAGGGGTATTAAGAAACAGATTCTTCCAAAAGACCTAAACGAATAACTGCCCTAGGCCAGCACTCAGCGATGAAACCGCCTCGTACTTCTATAAATGCCACAGCATGTAACTTGTTCCACTTATCCTGTGAATAGCCATCGGGGATACCTTTCTCAAACTTCTCTACAGTTGAAAAAGTATCTTTAAGCTCATCTTTTTCAAACAGTTCTCTCAAACGCATTATCTCGCTTTTAGTCTCTTCTTTAAATGCCTCTAACACGGGCATTTCTCTTTCAGGTCCACATACATAAAACCATACAGCCTTTGCCAATACGTACTGGATCAAATCTACATCAATCGTTGCAAAGCGCTCTTTAAAAGATTGATCTGTCCCTTCAATGATATGCTCGCAAAGAAAATCAACTCCTTTTGTGATTATTGACTGTATCTCCGCCCTCGAAACAGGTCTGTATTGCCCCCCCCCTCTCTGCTCTATGAATCCCAATGCCCATTCTGCTCTCGTCCTTAGATATCTTCGCTCAGCTTCTTCAAATCTTCGTGAGCTCTCTTGCACCTGCGATGCAAAGCTTTCAGGTCTAACCGGTCTTCTTGACAGTTCTGCTGAGAGTTCTTCTTGGGAGAGTTGGTCTAATATTCGAAGGAATCGTGTTTGTATTTCTTGACGTTCCTGTCCTTGCTCTTCTATTATCCCCTCTAATCTTCTCACCTCTTCTCTTTGCCATTCAATCATCTCTTCCCGGTATCTTTCTAGTGATCGAACAATCTGTTCTTTCCGCCAGGTTTCTTCTTTGTCAAAAAATTCTTCACGGCTTTTACAATAGAGACGATCTTCTTCTCGACAACTCCAGGAAAAATTTCTACGCTCAAAGGATTCATGGGTAAATATATTTCGAACAACTAGATTGTGACGCATAGCACACACAGTCCAAAGGATACTAAAGCGACTGCTTTGCAGCTTTTTCACGAACTTATCTGAGATGCTACTTAAGCAAAATGCTTTCGAGACCAGTGCCAATGCACCGTATGCCACGGTTTCCACAGTTGCGGCAACACAAAGACCCGTCAAGGCTACCTGCGTTACCAGCCTCTTAGTTACTGAAGGAACACCAGAAAAGGATAAACCTGCTGAACGTATCGAAGGAATTGGCATTGGAGGAGAACCACAAGTGAGTGAATCAGAAGGTAGGGGAATCCAATCTTGTTCTGTTCCTTCTGGATTCCTCCACTTGAACAGTCTTTCCATTGCTTGACTAGACAGACACCGTACCGGACTCATTTTATTCTCCATTTTTTTAAAAAAAACGCCCATCAAGCGCGTTATTAAGTTTAAGCACATTAACTCTTTTAGGAAAGAGATTGCCAAAGGTAGGCTCTTGGCACTCTGTTACAAGAGCAGTAATCACTTCCTCAGGAAGAGAGCGCATTACAGCTATGCGTGGAACTTGGATGAGAGCCGCATCTAAAGAGATTTCAGGATCGCAACCACTTGCAGAAGACATGACGAGGTCTTCAGGGATGCTTTCGTCTTCCTGGCGCCATATACGGGACTTTGCCTCTACGCTTGCTCGAAGAAGGGGTGAGGACCACGAGAGGTTAGAGCCACCAGAGATCAGTCGATCTTTACTGCGGTATGACCACGAGGGGCGGGGCCAGAAGTATTTACTCTTTGTAAAGCTCTGCCCAACAAAGTAGAGTCCAACGCATTTGTCATTGAGGAAGACCTTGCTGCCTTGCGCTTTAGAGGGAAAGAGGAGGTTGGCAGTGCCCCATATAACAAGAGGATAGACCCCTCCAAAAAGAAAAGTTCCAAGGAGAAGCAGTATCAATGCTGGTTTTCCATGCCGTTTCATCTTAAACTCCAGTTGCGCCCTATCTCCCCCTGAGGGCTGACCGCGGAAAATATACTACAACGCGAAAGCTCTTCCGACAAGGTTTAAAAAGCCAGTCTTCATCGTAATACTCGTATCTTATTTCCCTCGCTCACCCCTTAATGACGAATAATCGCGCAACTGGGATTTAAAGGGGATGAAACAAAAAAGAGCCAAAAGATGGAGAGCTTCGCCGTGCTGCCTGCTGCTCTCTCAGGACAGCTAGCCGCCTTCTCATCGCAGCTAATTGCTCGTCGAGCGCAGCATTCTTCTCTGTCTGCAAAGCCGCCTTCTCGTTCATTGCAGCCAGCTCTTTTTCCCTCGCAGCCAGCTCTTTTTCCCTCGCAGCCAGCTCTTTTTCCCTCGCAGCCAGCTCTTTTTCCCTCGCAGCCAAATCCAGCTTCTTATTTAGCACAGCTACTTTCTCCCGCAACACAGCTACACTATCCTTCAAGATAGCTTCCCTCTCCTTTTCCTCCGCATCTAGCTCCCCGTCCATTGCAGCCAGCTCTTTTTCCTTCGCAGCCAATTCTTTTTCCATTGCAGCCAGCTCTAGCTCCTGATCCAGCACAGTGAGCTCCTCCTGCAACGCAGCTACTTTCTCATTTAGCTCAGCTTTTTTCTCCGCATCCGGCTCCTTATCCAAGATATTCAGCTCCTTCAACGCATCAATCAGCTCTTGCTGCACAGCCAACTTGTTTTGCTGTGCAGCCTGCTCTCTCTCTAGCCTAACTAGCTCCTTGTCAGCGGCCCATAGCTCTTGCATCAGCTTCAGCCTTTCTTCCGGATCCTCATCCTCAATCGGTTGCGCTGTTGTCACATTTTCCAGCGCAGCTACCAGCTCTTCTGTATATCCATTCTCTGGCAACACAGCTGACACTTCGGACACACTTGAGTAAACAGATGTTGTTGGCTCCATTTCTTTTTCTCCAAAATTAAAAAAACGCCTATCAAGCGTCGTATTAACTATACGTAGACTAACCAGGCTAAGACTACCCTCCAAAAAAGGAAGAGACAACAAGATCAATAATTTTGATGCCAAAAAAGGGAACGAAAAGCCCTAAGCTGCCCCAAAAACGAAGATTGCGACAAAAAAGACGATTGGCATCTATCGGAATATATTGAACACCTTTAAGCGCAAGAGGAACGAGGGCAAGGATAACAAGAGCATTAAAGAGAACACAAGAAAGCGCTGCTGTAGAGCTTGAAAAAAGGCCCATCTGATTAAAGAGCGCAAGCTGAGGACAAAGGGGCAAAAAGACAACAGGAAGAAGAACAAAGTATTTAGCTACATCATTGGCAATACTAAAGGTAGTAAGCGCCCCACGAGTCATGAGAAGCTGCTTTCCAATACCAACCGCTTCGATAAGCTTTGTTGGATTACTATCTAAATCGATAAGGTTGGCAGCCTCACGAGCCGCCTGAGTCCCACTATTCATAGCCATAGAGACATCTGCTTTTGCAAGAGCAGGGGCATCATTAGAACCATCACCTGTCATGGCCACCATGTGGCCTTCCATCTGGTATTTCTCAATAATTTTGAGTTTTTCCTCTGGAGTAACTTGACCATAGCAGTCATCAACACCAGCCTCTGCAGCAATGGCAGCAGCGGTAAGTTGATTATCTCCTGTTACCATAACCGTTCGAATTCCCATCTCTCTTAGCTGGGAAAAGCGCCGTTTAAGTCCAGGTTTTACGATGTCCTTTAAAAAGATCACCCCTAAAATGCGCAGGTTTTTCAACACAACAAGAGGAGTTCCTCCTACTCGTGATATCTTGGCAACCTCCTTCTCTATCTCCTCAAAATCCTCCTTCCCATTATCTCGAAGCATGGCTTCAATGGTATCCAAAGCCCCTTTTCTATATGTCTCATCCCCAATATCAACGCCACTCATTCTGGTCTTCGCTGTAAAAGGAATAAAGGTCCACGAAGATGTATCAAATTCGTTGGCACATCCATATTGGTCTCGAGCTAGCTTGACAATGCTTTTGCCCTCTGCTGTCTCATCAGAAAAAGAGGAGATAAGCGCTGTCTCTACAAGCTCTTCCATAGAAACGGTTGAAAGAGGAATAAACTCTACAGCCTGCCGATTTCCTAAAGTAATAGTGCCGGTCTTATCAAGAAGCAGTGTGTCTACATCTCCAGCTGCTTCAACAGCTCGAGGAGTAAGTGCTAGCACATTATGACGTATCATTCTGTCCATACCAGCAATGCTTATCGCTGGCAAAAGGGCGCCGATCGTTGTTGGCATCAGACAGACAAGAAGGGCGATCGAAATAAAGAAATCCAAGGAAATATCTACCCCTAAAAAAAGAGCAGTAGTTTCAAAAAGAGGAGAGAGAGTTCCCACAACAACGAGAAAGACAAGTGTAAATCCTGCTAAAACAGCATGGAGAGCCTTTTCATTTGGTGTCTTTCTCCTCTTTGCACCTTCGACAAGTTGAATCATGCGCTCTAAAAAGCCTTCGCCAGAGCGTGCGGAGACTCTCATAACAACCCAGTCCGATAAAATGACAGTGCCTCCTGTTAATGCGCTGACATCACCACCGGCTTCTCGAACAACAGGAGCGCTCTCTCCTGTCACAGCACTCTCATCTACTAGAGCGATTCCCTCAACAGCCTCACCATCACAAGGAACCGTATCCCCTTTGGAGATCAACACGAGATCTCCCACTTGAAGCTGTGAAGATCTCACCTCTCTTGTAGGGGAGCCATAGGAAGTGCCCTCTAATTTATTTGCAATTGTATCCGATTGCAATGAGCGCAATGATGAGGCTTGAGCCTTGCCACGGCCTTCAGCAATGGCTTCTGAAAAGTTGGCAAAAAGAGAGGTAAGCCACAGCGATCCAACTAAAAGGGCATGATAGAAAAGCTGAGGAGCTTCTTTCCACCACTCTACAACAAGTGTTATCGAGAGCAAAAGATTTACACAAAAGACCACAAAGAGCGTTGGATTTTGAAGAAGGCTTTTGTAGCAAAGTAGCTTTGAAAATGCCTTGGGAAGAGATCCTCTTACCAACTCCCATGTTGAAATTCCTGCTGGCTTATATCTCATATACTCCTACCGATATATTGGGAAAAAGAGCATTACATGTTCGACAACTGGACCGAGAACAAAGACTGGAAGGAAATTGAGTGCTCCAATAAGAAGGATGACAAAGGCAAACCAGACTCCAAAAGCAACAGATCCTGTTGACAATGTCCCCGCTCCAACTGCGATCTTTTTCTTCTCGGCAAAGCTGCCGGCAAGAGCTAGAATAAGAGCAGCTGAAAAAAGACGGCCAAGATACATAAGGGCTCCCAAAAGGAAATTATATAGAGGGTTATTGGCCTGCAGCCCCTGAAAGGAACTTCCATTATTTGCCGCACTTGATGAAAAGGCATAAAGCGCCTCTGTTATACCGTGAGGGCCATGTGAAGAGAGAGACCCCCTTCCTTCAGGCTGCATCAACGTAAGAGAAAGGCTCGTTAAGACAAGAGCAGCGGGAATTATTGCAAGAAGGATCACCAGCTTCATCTCCTTTGCCTCTATCTTTTTGCCGAGATACTCTGGAGTTCTCCCAACCATAAGTCCTGCAGAAAAGACCGCCAAAAGCAAGTAAACAACAGCTCCGACAATTCCCGTTCCGACCCCTCCAAAGAGAACCTCTCCAAGCTGAATCATACCCAAAGGAATGGCACCAGCAAGTGGCAAGAAGGAAGAGATCGAGCTGTTTGTCGAGCCATTGGCAACAGCTGTTGTCGAAACTGCCCACAAAACCGACCAAAAGGGGCCAAACCGGGTCTCTTTGCCCTCCATGTTTCCTTGAGCTTCAAAAAAAGACCTCTCCTGTTCAGGGAGAAAAGGAATTTGAGAGCTTTCTGCATAGCAAGCCAAAAAGGCGCCCCCTATAAAAAGGACGGCCATGACAGAGATAATCAACATCCCCTGACGTGGCGCTCTGACAAGGTCAGCAAAAGTGCGACAAAGAGCCAGAGGAATCAATAAAATCGCTGCCAACTCTATCAGATTTGAAAGGGGCGAAGGGTTTTCTAATGGATGAGCACCATTTGCGCGAAAAAGACCACCACCATTACTCCCAAGCTGTTTGATCGCTATTTGAGAAGCGATCATCCCAAGAGGAAGCTCTGTCTCAACCCCCTCTACACTCTGGTATCGGACAGATCCAGAGGCCGACTGAGGAACGCCTGTTGCAACAAGCAGCAATGAAACAATAAAGCAAAGCGGAAGGAGCACGTAGACGGAAAACCTAGTAACATCTCTCCAGAAATTGCCGATCTTTTTGTTCTCTTTATTTTTTAAACCTCGAGCAAAAGCACATAACAGAGCCATACCAACACAAGCTGAGAAAAATTGCTGCGTTGTAATTCCTATCATCTGCACCAAACAGCTCAATTCCACCTCAGGAATGCACGAGAGCCAGTTCGTGTTAGTTACAAAGCTCATAGCAGTATTAAAAGCTGTATGAGATGGCATATTTAATGCATTTGGATCAAAGAAAAACCAGACACCCTGCCAGCGAAGAAGAGTAAAAAGAAGGAGAAAACCAACAGAGATAAAGGATAAAAGTGCAAAGAAATACTCCTTCCACCCCATCTCAATCAGATAAAAGCCCTTCAGTCTCAAAGAGAAAAACCGCTCAAGACGCTGCAGAGGACGAATCCACCGGATCCTTTCAGGAGTCTCTATAACTGTGGCAATATATCCGCCAAGAGGCCATGCGAGCAAAAGGACAAGAAGAAAGAAAAAAACAATAGTGCCAAATACCGCTATCATTCAAATTTCTCCGGAAACAAGAGGCTGATAAAGACGTAGGCACTTAGTCCAAAAAAGAAAATGCTAGCAACTCCCAGATAACTCATGAAGATCCCTCGACCACAAAGAGCAAAAAATAGGCAAAACCAATAGCTGACACAGTCAAAAGGAGAAAAAGAATAATCGCCATAATCCGTCCAAAATCTGGTAACAACCATAATCAAAAAAGAGCTTCTGTGCAAGGAGAGCTAACTTCCACGATCCAGTGAGAGCGCAAAGACGCGGGCAAAGGCTTCTAAGAGATAGCGGTAGCGCCTAAGACTCTCTTTAGTGGAGGCATAGAAACCCAAAGCACCGAGCGGCTTTTGCGCAACGGTTAGAGGCAGCCAAAGGCCTTGTGCCGAGGGAAGGGTGTCTGTACCATGGCCTGCCATTTCACGGTGGTCTATAGCCCAGCAAGCTGCCATCTCCTCTGTCTCATCAAAAAGAGGTGGACTTCCTCCAATTTTTTTTCCACCGTTAGTCTCCTTGAGAAAGAGAATCACTTCCGCTGAAACAAAAGATCTAAGATGTTCATTAAGAACAGTGAGCATCTCTGAAGTCTCTGTTGTAGAGACTAGATCTTTACTCAGCTCATATAAACTCAATGTCTCTCGATGGCGAGCGACCGCTGCTTTTGTGAGCCTTCTGTGGCGCGTCATGAGCTGGTTGACAACAGTGCCAACGAGTAAAGTTGTGAAGGAAAAGAGAAGGGGCTCTCCGCGCAAAAACCACTCTTCAAGATCTGTAATATAAACAAGATCCAACATGAAAACTGCCATCACAACATAGATGAAAAAGCAGATGGGAGTTAAGAGCATCGCTGCAAGAACAGATGAGAGTAGATAGACAAAAGCAACCGCTGTTGGCCTCAACCATGTTGCAAAGGGGGCAAGCAAAAGGGTAAGTGCTGCCACATAGCCTAATGGAGCAAGACACATTGAGAGAAAAGTGGGCAATTTTTTCTCTTTTTTTACTGGAGGAACTTTTTCATCACGCCAACTCGAGACAACATAAACATCGATGCCTCCCCTCTTTTTCACTAATTTATCAACAGGAGATGGTGACCAAAGCCTCTTAATCCATGGTATTAAAGAGTATCCAAGAATAATCTGTGTGACACCGTGAGAGAGAGCGTATTCATAGATTGTCTCTGCTACATCTTCTCCTGGAAGAATAGCAACTTTTGCTCCTAACTCCTCTGCAAGACGTATGTGGCCGGCTATTCGATCTTTCGTCTCTTGCGGCAAGACAACACTCTCCGGTGTTTCAACAGAGACCACAAACCATTCGGCTTTGAGCATATCAGCAAGCCTTTTGGTCACTCGTATTACTCTTTCACTAAAAGGACTCGGTCCTATTGAGGCGAGCAATCTGGGAACAACCGATTGAGCTGCTGCTCCCCTAATACGACCTCTTCCTGTATCGACGATGGTAGCTGTCTTTCTAAGAGAGACCTCTCGAAGAAACTGCAGGTTCTCTTTTTTAAAAAATTTGTGCGCTGCTCGAGCGGCCTGCTCGGGAATATAGACTTTTCCCTGGCTTAAGCGTTCTAAAAGCTCTTCAGGAGCAAGATCGACTAATTCAACTTCATCTGCACAGTCGAGAATTCGGTCGGGAACCCTTTCTCGGACAGAAACTCCCGTAATCTCTTCTATAGGATCTTGATAGCTTTCTAAATGTTGAATATTAAGTGTTGTATAGACATCAATTCCTGCGACAAGCAGCTCTTCAACATCCATATACCGCTTTGGATGGCGACTGCCTGGAATATTGGTGTGGGCTAACTCGTCAACAACAACAAGCTCTGGAGCTCTTGTCAGAACAGCGTCAACCGCAAGCTCTGCGATCTCAACACCCTTATAAGAGATCTTTTGTGTGGGAATAATTTCGAGCCCATCTAACAAACGCTCTGTCTCTTTTCTTCCATGAGTAAGCGCTAAAGCAACGGCAACATCTGCACCCTCAGCCTGCCTTTGACGCACCGCCCAAAGCATTGTGTAGGTCTTACCAACACCTGCAGCATAGCCAAGAAAAACTTTTAATCGCCCACGCGGTTTGTATTCCATACTAAGAGAAGAAATTAGAAAAGATCCTCATAATGTCGTGATAGGTTATATAAATCAAAAAGCCAATAAGCAAGATAACAAAAGGAAGAATAATTTTTTCCAGTGTTTGAGGGCGAAGTTTTACCCCTGTTACCATCTCTATTAACGAGAGAAGAATATGGCCTCCATCGAGTGCAGGGAAGGGAAGAAGATTTAAAAAGGCAAGGTTTAAACTAATAAATCCAAGCCAGAAAAGCGCCTCTTTATATCCCATTGACCACTGTTGGTGCATCACATGAACAATACCAATAGGCCCTACCATCCATTTTGGGCTCAAATAGCCTCCAAAAAGAGCAGAAAGCGTCTGTTTCATCTGATCGAGAATAGACCAACACATCGCCAACGGGGAAGGGTTATGGAGAACAGGGGCATCATGAAAACCAAAGAGCCCCAAATACAGCTGACGATCTCGTGCCAACAAAGACTCCTCAGCTGCTTTTCGACTCTCTGGATCCTCTATCCTTTCCAAGGCCTCTCTCTCTTTTTCTTGTACTGCTACCATTTCTCGAGTTCGCCCTATTTCTGAAAAAAGCTCGGAAAACGTTTTGGGAACAATTGGATTGAGAAGAACAAGGCTGCCGCTCTTTTCCTTTTGCTGATCAGTGCCTATAGAATCGATAAGATCGCTCAGCTGATCAGAATCATAAAGAGAAGAAAAAAGCTGATCTGCTGCAGTAACGTCGAGCTGTGATCTTTGCTTTTCTGCACGCTCTACTATCACCATCACTCGCTTTTCCTGAAATGCTTGCAAGATCTCGGGAGCAGAAAAGACCCTCTTGCCTCCAACTGCAGTAATGCGATCGCCCTGTAAAAGCACATCCTCTATTGGAGAACGTAGCGCCCCTTTTGTCGCCTCTACAGGATCAAGCAGAGGAATTTTTCCTTCTACAACACCTTCTGAGCTGATATTGTAGGGCATAAAATAGTCTTGATTGAGCCGAGAAGAATGAAGCCCACTCTCATACTTCCAATCGGAAATCTCTCCACGAATCTCGGGAGCTAATTTAAGCTCATCAATGTGAAGACGAGGAATATGTAGATGGAGAACTTTGCCGGATCTGATAACTGTAACAAGCTGACACCCATCATTTAAAAGTGATCCGAGCTGCATTTGCGAAAAGAGGGGCTCACCATCGAGCCAAACAAGACGATCTGACTCTTGAATACCAATTTTTTGGGTAGCCCCTGACAACCCAGTCTCTCCTTGGGGAGGATTGCATATCAAAAAGCTCGCTGGAGAAAGAACACCTGTTGTCATCCACCCTTTATCTACAACAAGAGGGTGCTGATAGGGAGCAATCTCAAAAACCAAATTGTCTTGTCTATTTCGAAGCTTTTCAACCTCAACTTGAAGAGATGAGCCTGCTGTCATTGCAGCGGAAACATGGTCCCTTGCATCAGAAAGTGGCTTCCCATTGTATGAGACAATACGGTCTCCTGGACGAACCCCTTTTGCATACAGCTCAGAGGACGGATCTACCCAACCCACTCTTGAAGTGATATCACTATACGCCTTCTCCCGTCCGCCAGCAGTCCAAATAATAAAGAATGCTAACAAGGCAAACAGGATATTGGCTAATGGCCCAAAAAAAGCGACCAGAATTCGCTTCCACGGTGATTGAGCAAAAAAGCCCTCTGGATCCTCTCGATCCTCAGTTGTTTCTCCGGCCATCTTGACATAGCCGCCAAAAGGGATCCATCCAAGCTGAACCTTCACTCCCTTATGTAAAAAGTAGTAGATAGGCCGACCCATTCCAATGCTAAAGGCCTCCACACGAATCCCAGAGAGCCGAGCCACAAGATAGTGACCAAGCTCGTGAATGAAGATCAAAAAGCCAAGGCCAATAAGAGCTAAAAAAATCGATAGTATGCCCATTAAAAGAAGTGCTCCTTTAAATCTGTAATGTCAGGTGATTATGTCAAACTCAGACTTTTCGTGCATTGCCTACTGTTAATACAGCACACCACAGGAGGGAGCTTTACTATCAGAACGCTTTTTATTCTTAGAAGATCCGAACGAAAAGGATCCTTTACGCTCAGTCTCTGCTTCTACTTTGGGAGGCTTTTCAAAAGCTACTTGCACGGTTTTTGCATCACTCATACTAAACGATCCTACAATTTCTTCAAGTTGTTGTCGCTGGGTATTGTCGGGATTTATGCCATAATTAACATGTAGAGACATTCGGTTTCGTACAATTTTCAATTGCTGGGAAAATTTTCCAAGAAGGCCTGACGCAGCATGTACCTCAATGTTCCTAAGAGGACTGTTTTTATCAATACGGTCATTGGTGCAACAGATTGTCGCCAAACAGTCATGCACTCCGCTAGAAGAGAAAAAAGCTCTACGATTCTGCAAAAAGGTGCTGATCTTTTCCTCTACTCTCTTTTTCTGATGATTGAAAAGAGGCCATACTCTCCTCTCTTCAAGTAACCAAAGAATATGCTCTTGAGAATAAGCGCCAGAGATCATTCCTTTTGCTTTAGAAAATTGCTCTACAATCTTATACGCCGCATTATTAGTAAATACACCACAAACCCCCACACCATCTGGTCCAATATACAGTTCATTTTGTTCACGAACGTTCGGGCGTTCCCACCTCTCTTTTGCTGGTTCTTGATACTTGTAGATAACACGTGTATCAAACATCGGAGTGAAAAATGAAAGGCGCACTTGACGAGGAAGAGAGCGAAAAGCATATACTGCGGCCCAAGAAAGGGCACCACATAAATCCAGGTCGAAATATAGCTTATTCTGCTCCATAATCTTTAATGCCTGTTTAATCTGACATCCCTCTTTTATAAAGATTTTTTTAGCTAAGATTCTGATTTTAGTCTGAAGATCAGCTTTTAGGATGCTCTCGGGAACAGTTTCGTCCTTCTCTAAAGGCGAAACAAGAGATTGCATGTAATCCCAAATCTCTTTGGCCCGAGCCTCATTTATCTTGGAAATAGAATTTTGCTCAGAATCATCTTTAAATAACGGCGCTTTAATATATTTGAGAAACATCCCCGTTGCCAGATTAGTAAGCACTATATTCAAGCGGGGAATATGTGGATACAGGTCTTCTTTCTTTGTAGCCTCATATAGCGTACGCTCGAATCTCTCTTCGAACAATATGTCAGGGTTTTCTATCGTAATTGTCGAGCTTGATATTGCCATTTTTCTTTTCTCCTTATCTATTAAGGGATCCATCCAAGCTGAATCTTCATCCCTCTATAACAAAAGAGCTTGCTCGAGGAAAACAAGATACAAGTTAAGAAGGACAGGGCGCAACTTGGGTTGTACACACAACTATTGTATGATTATGTCAAAGTTAGACTTTTCGTGCATTGCTTAGCTCTTAATACAGCTGACCGACGTCGCCATTGCCATTAGAAGCCTCTTTATTCTTAGACAATTTGAATGAAAAGGATTTTTTGCGTACGGGCGCTGGTTCTACTTTGGGTGGCTTTTCAAAAACTAATTGTACGCTTTCCACACTACATACACCTTGCGCTTCCAGAATTCTTTCAAGGCTGTCTTCGTCGACAGGTTGGCACTCTTGAACACATACAGATATGACGTTTCGTATAGTTCTCAATTTGGAAGAACAGTCTCCACGAAGGCCTATCGCAGCATTGCTCTCAATTTCCCTGAGACGACTCTCTTGACTAATACGGTCATTGGTGCAACAGATTGTCGCCAAACAGTCGGCCACTCCTTGAGGAGAGAAAAAAGCTCTACGATCCTGCAAAAAGGCGTTGATCTTATCCTCTACCTGCTTTTTCTGATGATTGAAAAGAGGCCATACTCGCCCCTCTTCAAGCAACCAACCAATATGCTCTTGAGAATAGACACCAGAGATCATCCCATTTGCCTGAAAATATTGCTCTACAATTTTCCACGCCGCATCATTAGTAAATACACCACAAACCCCCACACCATCTGGTCCAATGTAGAATTCACTTTCTTCAACAATCTTTGAAGGAACGCAGCTCCTCGTTGATATTTCTTTATACTTGTAGATAACACGTGTATCAAACATTGGAGGGAAAAATGAAAAACGCATTGCACGAGGAAGAGAACGAAAAGCAGATACAGCCTTCAAAGCGATGACATTGTATAGCTTCAGCTCAACAATGCCAATTGTCTCTGTCTTTTTTTTGTCAGCAAAACCCTGCAATGCCATTTTTATCTGATCTTCCAACGTCTTGTATTTCATTTTACCTAAGATCCTGACTTTGGCCCAAATCTCTTTTTTTAGAATCTCCTCGGGAACCTTCGGTCCCTTCGCTGAAGGCGACAAAAGAACATAAAGGTGGCTGCAAATCTCGTCGTTCCGATCGGGATCCGTCAGGGGTATCGTGTTTAACGGGTCCTGAAGGTATGTGTCGAATGCCCACCTTGCCACATTAGTAAGCGCTATATTTAATTCAGGAATACTTCGATACGAACTCTCTTGCTCCGCAGCTTTATACACGTCAGGAGACAGCATCTGGCTTAGTACTAGATTAGGGACTGTTATCGCAGGTGTAGATGTTGTTGTTCCCATTTTCTTCTTCTCCTTGAATTTCTTTGAATCTCTAAAAAGTCAGCACTATTACCCCCCTGATTGTGACCCTATCTCCCTCGTGGAATCGGCGAAGGATATAAGATACGAGCATTGCGACTTTAGGCAAGGTTAAAAACCTTACCAAGGAGCAATGCAAAGTAGATTGTTTCCTGCAGCCATCCCACGAGGGAGATACGGTGACAATCAGGGGTTTAAGGTTAATTATATATTGCTCCAGTTTATTTCGGTCAAACAAAGAACACTCTCTATGCTGGTACTTCTTTTCGCTGCTGGAGAATGAGAAGAGCTATATATATGATTCCAAGAAGGACTGCAGCTAAAGGTCCTGTTGCAACGGGAAGAAAGAGCATACTAAAAAGATGCCTTGATAGAGCAACAGAGACCATAACAGCTCCTAAAGCAACTCCTGCCGAACACAAGAGCATTGAAGAGAGGTTGTGAGACAAACGTCTCGCAATTAAGGCAGGGATGACGAAAAAGGAGAGGGTCATCACAAAACCAACAGCGCGAAAGGCAGAGACTGTTGTCAGCGCTACTTGAGCCAGGAGAAGGTGGCTAAAAAGAGCAGGCATAAATCCAGAGAGGGTGGCAAAAGTCGGATCGAAAATAGCTACTTTTAAGCCCCTCATAAAGAAAAGACCCGTAGTAAGCGACAAAAGCGCTACAACAGTGACAAGAGGAATATCTCCTACTTGCAATGCATCGGGATTTCCCATCAAAAGCTCTGGGCCTGCATGGCTATCTTTACTCCAAAGAGAAAGTAGCGTAATACCAAGGGCAAAAAGCATGGAAAAGACAATTGCATTGCTTGCATCTTCGCTAATACACCAAACTCTTGAAAGCTCTTGAATAAGTGCTCCTGTTAAAAGGGCAATCGATAGAGCAGCCACAATGATAATCCATTCAGGAGGAG
>Ga0180438_10003978_pt1 | contig 21726 bp, 18 predicted proteins | sample SS_ome_12_FD_132455 | JGI IMG/M metagenome (GOLD analysis project Ga0180438, IMG submission 132455) | Hypersaline lake sediment archaeal communities from the Salton Sea, California, USA - SS_3_D_2 metaG | ecosystem: Environmental > Aquatic > Non-marine Saline and Alkaline > Hypersaline >...
AAAGTTCCACCACCAAGGTCATAGACAGCAATGGTTTGATCTTCTTTCCTGTCCATTCCGTAAGCCAGTGATGATGCTGTAGGTTCGTTAATGATGCGTAGAACGTTAAGCCCCGCTATAGCGCCGGCATCTTTAGTCGCATTTCGCTGGCTATCGTTGAAGTAGGCTGGCACCGTAATCACAGCATCGGTAACCTTCTCACCGAGATAAGACTCGGCATCGGTCTTCAATTTCTGCAGTATCATGGCTGATATTTCCTGGGGGCTGTACTCCTTGCCCCCCATCACCACCCGACAATCGCCATTAGATGCCTCGGTAATCTTATACGGTAGGCGCTTTATATCGCTTTGAACAGTGGAGTCCTTAAACTTACGCCCAATAAGGCGCTTTATACTGAATATCGTATTCTCAGGATTGACTATCGCTTGACGCTTGGCTAACTCTCCTACCAATCTCTCCCCAGTCTTACCTATGGCTACCGTCGAAGGAACAAGATTGCCCCCTTCAGCACTGGGTATAATCTTGGGGTCGCCTCCCTCCATCACCGCTGCTACACTTAATGTAGTACCTAAATCAATCCCTATAGCTCTACCCATTTCTGTTCCTCCTTCTCGGTTGTTTGCTCTGTTCTTCCTTTTCTTTGCCCTTACCAACTATCACTAAGCTAGGACGTATTACCTTTTCTTTGAATTTGTAGCCTTTTTGTGTTTCCTCAATAACCACCCCATCCTCTCCCTCTTGCTGCATTACCGCTTCATGCAGGTGCGGATCAAAAAGTTCTCCTTTAGCTTCAATCTTGGTTATTCCTTGTGCCTCCAGGATTGCCTTAAGCTTATTATAAATGAGCTTTATACCTTCAGTCCAGCTTGAATCATCAAGCTCTGCAGGGATTGAGGCAAAAGCTCTCTCCAAGTCATCCATGACAGGTAGAAACTTGGAGATAAGCGTTATATTAGTGAAATCAATAGTCTCCCTTTTTTCCTGCTCGGTACGTTGTTTATAATTAACGAAATCCGCTTGACATCTTTGCCAATTGGTCAGATATTTTTCTGCCTTTTCCTTTTCCTCAACTAGGGCTTGCTCTAACGTTTCTACATCCTCAGCTATCTCGTCACTATCGGCCAACGCTAGACCTCCTTCAGATGTATTCAGCCACTGATTTGCTTAGCAATGTCGAGAGGCTGTTAAGTGAAACAATGGCCTTGGCGTAGTCCATCCGTTTTGGACCAATCACTCCCACAATACCACTGGCTTTACTGGGTACTCCATACTGACTGGTTATTAAGCTTAATTCTTGTAATGCTGGTTCTGGGTTCTCTTCACCAATAACTACCTTTACCTCCCCCGTGCTAAATTCCTGGCAAAATATATTTCTAAGCCAATCTTCTCCTTCCAACACTTCCAAAACCTCGAGTATTCTAGGACTGTTGGTGAACTCTGGTTGACTTAGCAGCAAGCGCAGTCCTTCAAGATAAGGCTCACCATACTCTAGCTTATCTTCTGCAGCTATCATTTCTGCTAGACATTCGGATACCTGTCTCTCTTCAGGAGAAAGTCCCTCTTTTCTAGCTAAGATCTCGCTGCTGGTCATCCCAGCATAAATAGAGCTAAACATATTAGCCAACTTCGTCAGTTCATCCTGGCTAACCTTTCTCGGGAAAGATAAGACCTGCCGTCTAACTTTTGCTTCATATAAGACCACAATCAGCAAAGCCATGAAATCTTGTAAGACTACCAGGTCCAGATGTTTAAGGCGGCAATAACTTGCCTTAGGCGAGGTTATCACCACCAAATTGTGAACAAAGCGTGCCAAGAAACCTGCGGCAAGTTTTAGCCAATGTTCCAATTCCTCTCTCGCTTCACGCGATATTTGATAGATGAAATCTTCTACCACTGCGGAAAGTCCGATCTCTTCGCTTATTAATTCCACATAATAGCGGTAAGCCTTATCTGTAGGTACGCTTCCGGCTGAATGGTGAGGGTGGATAACATATCCTTCTCGTTCTAAGTATGCTGTATCATTGCGGATGGTGGCCGGGCTTACCTTCAAGCCGTGCTTATCCACAATAGTCTTTGAAGCTACAGGTGCTGCTCTATTGATATAATCTTCAATTATCACTCTGAGAACAGTTTCACTTCTTTCCCTCAAAGCCATTTAGCACTTCCCCTCTTCAATTGCTAAATAAATTAATTTATCACCGTAAACGCATTCTGTCAATGGCGTTTGTTGGCGTAAAGTTTAATGGGTTTTTCTTGTTGACCAAGAATGAAATATTAAGTAGTATTATAGCACAAACATCAAAACCGCGAAGGCATTTTCCTTGGCACAAAGTGATAGCAAAGTAGCTCAAATCCTGAATCTGGAGGCGAAGAGGCAAGCAAGCACCATAAATCTCATTGCTTCTGAAAACCATGCCAGCCGGGCCGTGCTCGAGGCCCAGAAATCTGTGCTGACCGACAAATATGCTGAAGGATATCCGGGGCATCGCTATTATGGCGGTTGTGTCTACATAGACGAAATTGAGAATTTGGCTATCGAGCGGGCTAAAAAGCTATTTAAGGCAGAGCATGCCAATGTCCAGGCTCATAGTGGCAGTCAAGCCAACATGGCAGCTTATTCAGTTCTATTGGAACATGGAGATACTGTTATGGGTATGAGTTTCAGCCACGGGGGTCATCTCACCCATGGCTCTGAGGTCAATTTTTCCGGCAAGTGGTATAACTTCATCCCTTACGGAGTTGATCCGAAAACCGAGATGCTTAACTACGATGAAATTGAAAGGTTGGCTCTGGAATATAAACCTAAACTAATTATAGCTGGGGCAAGTAGCTACCCTCGTATTATTGATTTTGAGAGGCTTCGTCGTACAACAGATAAGATAGGTGCCAATTTATTGGTTGACATGGCTCACACGGCAGGAATAATAGCTGCTGGACTTCATCCCTCTCCTGTGCCCTATGCTCAAGTTAGTACCGCCACAACCCAGAAGACCTTGCGGGGACCCAGGGGTGGCTTTATTTTATGTGCTAAAGAGCTGGCTTCAGCTATTGATGATGCGGTTTTTCCCGGGATGCAGGGTGGCCCATACATGCACATCATCGCTGCCAAAGCCGTGTGCTTCTTTGAAGCCATGCAACCCGAGTTCATTGATTACCAGAGGTCCGTGCTGGAGAATGCCCGTGTTTTGGCTTTTGAACTCCAGAGCTACGGGATGCGTATTGTTTCCGGTGGTACAGATAACCACCTCGTCCTCGTTGACCTCTCCTCGAAGGGGATAAGCGGCAAGGATGCTGAGGAAGCCCTAGAGGCAGTGGGCATTTCCGTAAATAGAAATACCATTCCTCTTGACTCCAAACCACCAATGGTTACGAGTGGCATCAGGCTGGGCACCCCCGCGGTTACTACTAGAGGTTTTGGCGCGGAAGAGATGAAGCGCATTGCTTCTCTTGTATTCAAGGTGCTGTCCCATACGGGTGATAAGCGGGCGCAGGAACAAGTCCGCCAGGAGGTGAAAGAGATTTGCCAGCAATTCCCGATTCCTGGGCTAGCGTAAGGCATCTTCTGTCTTAATTAGTCGCCCCTAAAAACTTCGTTTTTCAGGAGACCCAAAATTAATGTATTGGCACTTCCGGAGTCCCCGTGAAAAAGAACAAGGTGAATTTTCCATGGGGTATTGATTATTTTCTTTGCTCGGTTTTGCTAACCCTTCCCCAAAAAAGAGCGATGATTTCATGCTATAATCAAATTAGTATTTAGATAGCGAAGGGGTAATGATGGACGAATTGAAAGTTTTTAGCGGCACTGCTCACCCCACCCTAGCAAGGTCTGTCTGCGACTATCTGGGCATACCCTTGGGAGAGTCTGAGGTCTTTGAGTTTAGCAATGAGAACATTTTTGTGCGCATTCTGGAGAATGTCCGGCAGCGAGATGTTTTCGTCATTCAGCCCGTTTGCTCCCCTGTAAACACAAACCTGGTCGAGTTACTTATCATGCTCGACGCCTTCAGGCGAGCTTCAGCGGGGAGAATTACCGCTGTCGTTCCTTACTATGGCTATGGCCGTACTGATAAGAAAGACCAACCTAGGGTTCCTATCACTGCTCGCTTGATTGCTGACCTCATTACTACCGCCGGGGCTGATAGGCTGCTAACCGTGGACCTCCATGCCCCTCAGATTCAAGGCTTCTTCACTATACCTGTGGATGAGCTAACTGCCTTGTTTATCTTGAGCCAGTACTTTGAAGAAAGAAACTTGGATAACTTGGTAGTAGTAGCTACCGATATTGGCATCACCAAACGAGCTCGTGACTTAGCCGAAAAGCTCAACACACCGCTGGCTATTATTGAAAAGAGACGTGTGGGAAACATCGATGCCACTGAAACTCTCAACATAATTGGTGAGGTTGAAGGGATGCGAGCCCTGACGGTTGACGATGAGATTGATACTGCTGGGTCCCTGGTTGGGGTGGTGGATACTCTTTTAGAGCATGGCGTCACTGAGGTTTATGCCTGCTGTACTCACCCCGTCTTCTCAGGTCAGGCTGTCCAAAGAATAGCCAATAGCCCGGTGAAAGAGGTGGTTGTCACCGATACCATACCGGTTAATAGCGATAAAAAGCAGGACAAGATCACCGTCTTGTCCATGGCCTCGCTTATTGGCGAAGCCATCCACCGCATTCATACCGGTCTCTCTATAGGAGCTATGTTTGAGTAAGAACTTCGCCGAAGGCAAAGACGGAGTTAGGAAACGCGAAGTCCTAAGCAATGTAGAAAATCAAAAATCAAAGGTCAAAAGTCAAAATGACAACCCAAAATGCAAACTTTTTTTAACTTTTGCCCTTTGCATTTCAAAGAGCTTTGTTTAGAGCTTAGAAATTAGGGTTTAGAGAGAATGTTTAAGTTATTCAGCGGTCTGATTGATTCCAATGAGAAGGAACTAAAACGCGCTCAGCCCTTGGTGTCTCAAGTAAACTCATTGGAGCCTGCCTTTGAAAAACTCTCCGACGCCGAGCTTCGAGCTAAAACCGATGAGTTCAAGGCCCAGCTACAGGAGGGCACAAGCTTAGACGAGATTTTACCCGAGGCTTATGCTGCCGTCAGAGAAGCGGCTAAACGAACTATAAAGCAAAGACATTTTGACGTTCAGTTAATAGGGGGAATAGTCCTTCACCAGGGGAAGATAGCTGAGATGAAAACGGGCGAAGGAAAAACCCTGGTCGCTACCCTGCCTCTTTATCTCAATGCCCTTACTGGACAAGGCTGCCATCTGATAACCGTCAATGATTATCTTGCCAAGAGGGACTGCCACTGGATGGGCCCTATTTACCACGCCCTGGGTGTAAGCGTAGCATGCATTAATGCTCAGCAAACAAGCGGCCAGCTCGCCCCTTCCTATATCTATGACCCCAGCTATGAGTCGGAGGACCAGAAATGGGGTTTTCTCCGCCCTATCACCCGCCGTCAGGCTTATGAGGCGGATATAACTTATGGCACCAATAACGAGTTTGGTTTTGATTACCTCAGGGATAACATGGTTTTGGATTTGTCTCAATGCGTCCAGCGTCCCTTGAACTATGCCATTGTCGATGAAGTTGATAACATCCTTATCGACGAAGCCCGCACACCCCTGATTATCAGCGGTGCCGCCGAGGAAGCAACTCAGAAATATTACGCCTTTGCCCGTTTGGTTTCCCAGCTTAAAAAGGATGAGGATTACTCCATCGATGAGCGAACGCGCTCAGTCCACCTTACAGATGACATTGGCATCACCAGGATGGAGAGGATGCTGAAAAGGGAAGGCTTGCTCAAAGCGCCCGAGCTTTATGACCACTCCAATTACTTTCTCACTCAATATCTGGACAGTGCCCTGAAGGCTCATGTCTTGTTCAAGAGGGACAAGGACTACGTGGTTAAGGATGGGCAGGTCATTATCGTGGATGAATTCACCGGTAGATTAATGTTCGGCAGAAGATATTCCGAGGGATTGCATCAGGCCATCGAGGCCAAGGAGAAGGTGAAGATTCAGCGGGAAAGCGTTACCTTAGCCACCATCACCTTCCAGAACTATTTCCGCCTGTATCAAAAGCTGGCGGGCATGACCGGTACCGCTCTCACTGAAGCTGAGGAGTTTCACAAGATTTATGAGTTGGAAGTGTTGGTCATACCCACAAACAAGCCCTTGATTCGCACCGAGCATCCTGACCAGATTTACAAAGATGAGGAAGCCAAGTTCAAGGCCGCTGTCAGGGAAATCAAGCAGTTGCACGACCAGAGAAGACCTGTTCTCATAGGCACAACCTCTATCGAGAAATCAGAGTATTTAAGCGACCTCCTTAAGAAGGAGGGGGTTCCCCATCAGGTCTTAAATGCCAAGAATCATGAGAAGGAGGCAGCCATAATCGCTCAAGCCGGGCGTCTGGAGGGGGTAACTGTGGCGACAAATATGGCAGGGCGTGGTGTGGATATTATACTGGGAGGCAATCCTGAGAGGCGTCCTGAAGGGGAATGGCAGGAGGAGCATAACAAGGTGGTTGAGCTTGGCGGGCTGCACATTGTAGGTACCGAGCACCACGAAGCCAGACGCATTGATAATCAGCTCCGGGGGAGGGCAGGAAGGCAGGGAGACCCCGGCAGCTCTCTTTTTTATGCTTCCCTAGAGGATGACGTTGTTCGCCGCTTTGGCGGTGAGCGTGTTAAAGGAGTTATGCAGTGGGCAGGACTCGATGAAAATACCCCCATTGAGCATCCCATAGTCAGTAAGGCTATAAGCAATGCCCAGGTCCAGACAGAAGGCTATCATTTCGATATCCGCAAACACCTTGTGGAATATGATGATGTGGTCAACAAGCACCGCGAGGTGATTTACGCCGAGAGGAGAAAAATCCTCAGCGGCACTGACCTTAAGTCCAATATACTGTCTATGGTTCAGGATGAAATTCAAAGCCTGGTAGCCAGTCATTTCGCCAAGGCCAGCTACGAGCTGGAAGAGGGTCAATCTGACCTGTCTGGCTTGCTTGAGGATGTATCCACCATTTTCCCTTTGCCACCACAGTTCAGAAGCGACGGGCTTTCGGAACTCAGCGCCCAGCAAATCGCAGAGAAGTTGAGTGATTATGCTACAGAATTTTACAACCAGCGGGAGCAGGAGATAGGTCCTGATAATATGCGGATGGCGGAGAGGCTGGTAATGCTGCGAGTTATCGACAGGTTATGGATGGAGCACCTGACGGCCATGGAGCATATGCGTCTTGGAATAGGTCTGCGGGCCGTGGGTCAGCAAAACCCGCTTGTGGTCTATAAGAGGGAAGGACATACGCTTTTCGATGCCCTTCTGGCTAGCATTCAGCACGACGTCGCTCGCGGGATTTACCATGTTGGCATTGCTAAGGAAGCTCCGCGAAAGAAGGAAGCGGTTATGGTGGGCAGCAAAGTTGGTCGCAATGACCCCTGCCCATGCGGCTCGGGTAAAAAATATAAGCATTGCTGCGGAAAATAATTCAGCTCCTCTCCTTTGAAGGGAGAGGACCAAGGTGAGGGTGGGATGCCGATTTATGAGTATAAAGCCGTGGGAAATGCTCATTGCAAGTTATGTAAAGTTAGGTTTGAGGTAAGACAGGGGATAAATGACGAATCCCTTAGCAGATGCCCCCGGTGCGGCGCTAAAGTAAGGAGGCTCATTTCGCGCCCCTTCTTATGCCTGAAAGAACCTCTCAGCCAGGAAGAGACCTTCGATAGATATAACGAAGAAGAGGCGGACGAATTAGGCTTAGAGGGTGGCTTCGCCGAGGATGAGATCTGGGAGTAAGGTAAGCTCAATGTGAAATCTAAGTATTGCCCAAAAAGACAGAGAATAAAGGTGATTATCAATGTCTAGTCATATATTTCTTGTTACCCAGGATCGTTTTCCTACGTGTCTTAAATATGGAGTATACGGAGGTATTTCGCACCCATTAGAACGGATTAAGTCGGAGGTCATAGCTGGTTTTGAGGCTATAAGACCAGGAGACTTCATCTTTTTCTACGTTAAGAATGTTGGCGTCTATGGTTTGTGGAGAGCAACAACTCGGCCATTCTTCGATAAGCGCGATATATGGAAAGACAAGGAGCAGGATTTCCCCTACAGAGTTTGTTTTGAACCCGCAATCCGACAATTTTCCAAGCCAATCTCTTTAAGCGATGTTTTAGACCTTCGTGATAAAGGGAAATTGTGGACATTTGATTTGGGAACTATTGGCAAGAAGAGCCACCACCCTATAACGACAGACGAAGGAAAGGAGCTGATCCGCCTTCTGTTAAGAAATAATCCCATTTCTCAGTCAGCCGATCTCATTCCAGAGCCCTACACGAGTAATGGGACTGTACTCCCATTGAGATTAGACACCGACAGAAGAGGGCAAATAAAGGTAGAAGGTTACCTGAATGCTTGGTTTATGCGGCAGTTCAGTAAAGGCAACTTAAAAGATATCATTGGGGAGTATCATGATTTTCTGAATTTCGTGCCTACATCATTCAATACAGTCATGGATATCTTTCTTACCCATGTTACAACACTTGATTCAGTCGATATTTTACATAAGTTTACCTGTATCGAGCTAAAGACAGGGTTGAGTACTGAAAAGGATTTGAACTAAATCATAAAATATGAGAATTGGCTGGCTAGGAAGCTTGCTGCTGGCGATAATGAAATGGTTCAAAGTGTACTCGTTGCCTTCGACTTCCAAGATAAGGTGTTAGAATATGTTGAGAAGAGAAGGCTGATAGAGCAAAAATCAGTAAGGTTGCTGAGATATCAAGTGAGTAAAGAACAAAACGATATTATGTTGACTGAAATTGAGTTCGAGTAGGAGGTTTGACGCCGTGCCGGACAAAGCTATCGGCGAAAACTATAATTTCGACATTTTTAATGATTTTATTCATGAGTTTGCTGCTGCTATTCTTCTTGGTGAGCGAGACACGGAATGTATTCTCACCCAGGGTAAATATGCCTATCGGGTTAGAGGGGGGAGGGATGGATACCTATACTACAAAAAGAGGGCTAGCGATAATTGGGTACTTATTGCAAACTGGTGTTTTTATGGTCTTTATATTGTAGCTCGCTATCGAAAGCCAGTTTGGTTAAGACCGATGTACCGAAGTTTGTTTGCCAAAATGAATTTTGTCTCCGTTACCTTCTTCGATCATAGTATTGCGTTAGTTGGTACAGAGGGCGAAATCCTAAGAAGTAGAAGGTTTCGCCTCAGTCCTCCTTTTGCCCTTACCAAAGTCATGAGTGAGAAGTTCGGTTATAGTCAAGAAGAAGTAGAAGAACTTAAAGCGGAATTAAATTTATAACTCAATCCATCGGTATGTAGAGCATGATTACTACGAGTGGCTGAAGGATAACTTCAAGTCTTTCTTTGAGCAGGGCATCCCTGACTGGGAGTGGATAAGGACGAGGATTAAGATGGTCAAGCAGGAGAAAACTTATTAGAGCAACCTCACAGATTGCCACGCTTCGCTCGCAATGACACGGGGGACTGTGTGGATAAGGGAAAATTAAACTAATCAACGGGAGGGACTAATGGACATCTGGAAAACTGAGGTAACCGAGATGCTGGGCATAAAGTACCCCATTATTCAGGGGTCTTTCGGCGGCTTTGGAACATCGGCACTGGGAGCGGCGGTGTCCGCGGCTGGAGCCCTGGGGATGATTACGTCAAATGCCTTCAGGACCCCGGATAAGCTGCGCGAAGACATACGTCGCTTAAAGTCTAAAACGGATAACCCGTTTGCGGTAAACCTGACCATGAGCGTAGGCAACCTGGATGAGATGGTAGACGTTATTATCGATGAAGGAGTTCCTGTGGTGGAGACTTCTGCTTACCGGGCTGATGTTTATGGCAAAAGATTGCAGGAAGCCGGCATTAAATGGATACACAAGGTGGCTACAATAAAGCACGCGCTGTCTGCCGAAGCGCAAGGGGTGGACGCCGTGGTCATCATCGGATTGGAAGGGACAGGGTTCAAAAGCCCGATGCAGCTTCCAAGTTTGATAGGCATACCCTGGGCATTAAGGCAGATAAAAATCCCCATCATAGTTGGAGGTGGTATCGGGGATAGTTACGGCTTTATGGCTGCTCTGGCGATGGGAGCTGAGGCAGTGTATATGGGCACAGCTTTTTTGACAACCAAGGAATGTCCCATACCCGACCGCTACAAGCAGATTCTGGTAGAAGGAAGTCCTTCTGACCCCAGGTTTCGAGACCGCATTCTAGGCCCCAAGAATCCCGAAAAATATAATGCGGTAATGGAAAAGAGGGGAAGCATTCCAGATGACGAGTGGTTGATAGAGTTGGAGGCAGCGATGTCCAACCAGCCAATAGAGGGGGGAGGATTAAGAATAGTTGTCGAAGGGGGTGACATCGAAGCAATACTGGATTTTGCCCCGGGCTCGCTAGCTATAGGGGTAGTCGACAAAGTAGTGACCGTGAAAGAGCTTATTGACAGCATCATCACCGGAGCTGAGGCCATACGGAGACGCTGGTCTATCGGGCCATGAAAAACACGGCTGTCGCCAAGGTATTTCAAGATATTGCTGACCTTCTGGAGCTTAAGGGGGAGATTGCCTTTAAGATCCGCGCCTACCAGAAGGCAGCCCGAGCCATCGAGCATCATCCCAGAGAATTGAAGTTCATGATTGAGGAAGGGGAAGACTTGCGGAGTATCCCCGGTGTGGGTGAGGCAATAGCTAAGAAGGCTACCGAGCTGGTGACCACTGGGAAGCTGGGTTATTATGAGAATTTGAAGGCTGAGTTTCCCGAAGGGATAACTAATCTCCTGGCTATACCGGGCATTGGTCCCAAGACAGCTAACAGGCTTTCTAGCGAACTGGGGATAGTCTCGGTGGATGATTTAGAACAGGCCATCAATAGTGGCCGGGTGGCTACGCTTTTCCGCCTTGGCGATAAGACCGCCGATAATTTCCTTCAGCAAATTCAAGCATTGCGCCGCAAAGACCAGCGCACCCCCATTGGCGAAGCTTTCCCTATTGTCGAGGAAATTCTGGACGCCCTCCGTCCTATCCCCGGCGTGAAAAATCTGGCTGCTGCTGGTAGTCTACGCCGGTTTCGGGAAACACTGGGCGATATTGACCTAATGGGCACTGCCGATGACCCCAAGGCGCTTATAGATGCTTTTGTTGCCCTGCCTCAAATAGCACAGGTGCTGGCTCAAGGGCCGACCAAGGCAAGCGCTATTTTGAGCGGGGGCCTGCAGGTTGACCTCAGGATGGTGGAACACGATTGTTTTGGCTCCTTGCTCCAATATTTTACCGGCAGCAAACAGCACAACATCTCATTGAGAGAAAGAGGGCGTAAACAGGGGTTGAAGCTGAGCGAGTATGGGATAACTGTAGTAGCCACAGATAAGCTGGAGAAATTTGCTGTTGAGGATGAGTTCTACCATAGACTGGGTCTTCAGTATATTCCGCCCGAACTCAGAGAAGCCCAAGGTGAAATAGAAAAGGCTGAGCAGGAAGCTGTGCCAGAGCTCGTGGAGTTGTCCGACATAAAAGGGGACCTTCATATGCATACTGAATGGAGCGATGGGCATAATTCCATCGATGAGATGGCTCTGGCTGCCAAGGATTTGGGATATCAGTATATAGCAATCACCGAGCATTCCGGCGGGAGGGGCATTGCACGTGGACTCGATGTAGAGAGGCTGAGGCAGCAAATTACTGAGATTAAAGCTCTTAATAAGCGCTTGACCGGAATTCACGTGCTTACGGGCACAGAGGTAGATATTCGGGCGGATGGCAGCTTAGATTTGCCGCGCGAAATTCTATCTGAACTGGATATAGTGATTGCTGCTGTGCATTCGGCCATGAACCAAAGTGAGGAAAAAATGACCCAGAGGGTATTAAGCGCCATAGAAGATCCCGATGTCGATATTATTGCCCATCCTACCTGCCGCCTTATGGGAGAGCGCGAGCCCGTAGCCATAGATTTGGAAGCCATCTTCCAGGCGGCAGCTAAGAATAATAAGGTCATGGAGATTAACGCCATGCCCGACCGCCTCGATTTGAAAGATATTCATGCTTTCCATGCCAGGGATTTGGGGGTGAAGCTTGCTATCGACACCGATGCTCATAGCATTGCTCATCTGGGCTTTATGCGCTTCGGGGTTGGTGTCGCCCGGCGGGCCTGGTGTGAGCCGCAACACATATTAAATACTTTACCTTTAGCAGAGTTGCTCGCCGTTTTAAATAAGAATAGATAATTCAGGCCACTCAGAATCTGTAACTTTCAATGGCTACTAAATTTCAGAGGAGCGAGGTTTGCTTCACAAAAACGGCTCGACTTTGACGGGCCTGGAAATAGGAGGTTCTTAAGAGACTCTTCGTGAGTAGTACTGTGGCTCTTTTTGACCTAGACGGGACCCTATCTTCTGGAGGCATCTGGAACGGGTTTTTCCAGTATCATTTCAGGCGTAAAAAGAGGAGAGCCTGGATATTAGCATTCTGGGTCACGCATTTACCTCTGTGGTTATTAGCTAAGTACAGAATGTATAGTAAAGAGAAGTGCAGGATGAAGTGGATGGAAGATTTAAGCGGCATTTTCAAGGGGGCAAGCGAGGAAGAGGTGCTAGAAGTTTTCCATTGGGTCGCCGATAATTATATATTTGAATCACTGCACAATGATGTAATCGAGATTTTGGGTCAGCACAAACAACGAGGGGATACAGTGCTGATTGTATCCGGGGCCTTTAGTGGCCTCGTGGAGATTGTGGGACAGAGATTGGGCGTGCCCAATGTAATTGGCACAAAGCTCGAGGTGATTGATTGCAAACATACCGGCAGAATTGTTGAACCTATGTGCTTTGGTGAAAATAAAGTTAAGTTGCTCAAAGGGTTCCTTAATCGTAACGGACTGGAAATGGATAAGCCATCAAGCTTCGCTTATGCTGATAGCATCTTTGATGCATCTTTATTGAGGCTGGTAGCTAATCCTGTGGCAACTTATCCTGATGATGATTTGCGTCGCCTGGCTGAGCATAATCACTGGCGAATATTGCCTGATTCTGTTCAAAGAGACGGATAGCATACCATTTCAATATTAGTTCAGATAGTGCGTGACAGCCTCATTTCTCGCTACCGAGCCACAAACATATCCAACAGCAGTGATGACTATTACCAATAAATACCCACATTGTGCTATTCTTTATGATGGTACGAAATGAATTTCCCCAAGCGAATGGCTATACAAAGCCATGTGATGACCATCACACCTCGCTATGCTGAGACCGACCAGGGTGGAGTTATTCATCATAGCGTCTACCCAGTGTGGTTTGAAATGGGGCGGACGGAGCTTTTGCGGGCTAAGGGCATGGCGTATAAAGACCTTGAAGAGGCGGGGATATTCTTTGTTGTTACCGAGTTGCACATAAAGTATCACATGCCTGCCAGGTATGATGAGAACCTGCAACTGGAAACAACTTGCTCAGGCATAGACGCCAGCAAACTTCAGCATGCCTACCGACTTATTCGTTGCTCCGACGGAGAAATCCTGGCTGAGGGCTCGAGCGTTCTAGCCTGCGTCAATGCCGAGGGCAACGTTCGGAGAATACCTAAATTTATGTATTCTGGATAATAAGCCGTTGTCTAACTTTGTTTAGGCAATATGTTTGGGATGCGCATCTCTAGCTAACTGCTTCTTTTTCCCCTTCGGGGATTGTCACGCCTTTGGCTCATAATAGCAAGTGTTACCACATTGTTAATCATATGGGATGGGTGCTCAGCCTTGAGTCTTTGGGTCGGCGAGGCTATAATATAAAGATGATTTTCTGGAATAATTGTGGAGGTGGCTGGAGTGTCTGCTCGAGATACTCAGGCGATTCAACAGCTGAGAAGTGCCATTGCTGAAGGCAAGAATTGGTATGTGGCCCTGCTTGAAGCCATTCGGCTCTGGACTAGTCCTGAAGAGGACTATGACGGGCGACATCACCACTATCTTATTGACAACGAAGCTTTCGATTGGCTGGTTCTGGCGGAGAGGTTATGTGAAGAGCTCGATGGACTTATTCCAGAAAGGGAGCAAACTGACCTCCTCTTCTTCGATATACCACCAATAGAGTTATCCAAAGACGAATTCAAGAACCTAATTGGCGCTTCTAAATACCAAGCTCACCTCAACTATCTCTACGGTATTCTTGTGGAAAAATTTCTCATTTTAGCTGTAACTGATGAGATACGAAAGAGAAAGAGCGTCTTAGGCTTGAACAGTGATAACGGAATAGTTGACGAAGCTCACCAGACTATTTATGGACTCACCCAGAAGGAATTACTGAAACAGTTCAGAAAAGAGAGACATTATCCTCAGCTCAGGTCTATAGGCTTAAGCGAGTTCAACGAATTTACCTATTGGCTATTTAAGTACCGTACAAAAAATTGTGATAAATCTCGTGCCGCTAGTGATACCAAGAAAGCCTTACTAAAGCTGCACGGGCTATTGAAGCTAAAAGCCAGGTCGCTTCGCCCTTCACATTCAGAAGGTCAATAGCTGTCAGCTATCTGTTGATGAAGAACTGATCAGAGATAGTTCTTGGTGTAACCTTTTCAACTTATCTTCAAGCATAGCAAGCTTCTGTTTCTCTTTATCAATAACCTGGGATGGCGCTTTGCTCAAAAAGGCGTTATCTCTTAGTCTGGCATCAAGCTGAGCAATTCTTGCTTTGGTTTCCTCACATTCCTTTAGGAGCCGTTGTTCTTCAGCCAGCCGGTCCATCATCCCCGCCAAAGGCAAAACTACCTCAGCCTCTCTCAACACCAAAACGAGAACTTTGTCTTTATCGGGCTCCCTTTCTCGACGCCCGAGCATTTTCAATGGCCGAACTTTAGCCAGTATTTCTATTATATTCGCTTGTGCGCTGAGACTCGGAAGAAGCTCACCAGCATAAACTTGGGCTTCAATCCATTTGTCTGGCTTGACCTTATATTTCGCCCGAACGTTACGGATAGAGCGGATAATCTCTATTACGGAATCCATCACTCGCTCTGCTTCTGGAGCAATGGCTTTGTCATCAGCGATGGGATAAGGAGCTATCACTATGGAAGTCGGCATCTGGTCCTCACCAGGTAGACGCTGCTTCAAACTTTGCCAGAGCTCCTCGGTAATAAAAGGCATGAAGGGATGCAAAAGGCGAAGTGATTTTTCCAGCGTATTGACCAGGAATGGCAATGGCGAGGCTTCACCAAAACCCTCTCCAGCCATGGAGAGGGTAGGGTGAGGACCAAGGCGTATTTTGGCAATTTCAATATACCAGTCACATAACTTAGACCAGACAAAATCGTAAATCTGCTGCTCCGCTTCACCAAATTGGAACTCTTCCATCAACTCGCTGGAATTTTTGATAAGCTGGTTAAGCTGGCTATGGATCCATTGGTCTTCCATTTTCTGCGGTCGTACATCTACTGCCCCACCTTCTAGCGCCTCAGCATCCAGGCTCAGAAGGATAAATCTAGCAGCATTCCACAATTTATTAACAAATTTGCGGCTGGATTCCAATTTACTCTTGCCCAGATTTATATCATTCCCCGGTGAAGTCCCAGTAGTTATGGCAAAACGGAGAGCATCAACACCATATCTGCTTATAGCATCGGCAGGGTTTATAACATTCCCCCGCAATTTGCTCATTTTATCTCCGCTTTCATCCCGAATTAAGCCATGGAGGTAAACAGTGTGAAAAGGTATCTCACCGGTATCCTCTATCCCCATCATAATCATCCTGGCAACCCAGAAGAAAATAATGTCATAGCCAGTTTCCATTACCGAAGTAGGATAGAAATAGCGGAGGTCATCGGTGTCCTCCGGCCAGCCGAGCGTAGAATGCGTCCATAGCGCTGAGCTAAACCAGGTGTCAAGGACATCGGGGTCTTGGATGATTCGCTTTGAATTACAGTGAGCACAAGCTGAAGGCTCATCTACCGATACCGTCAACTTATCACAGTCCTGACAGTACCATACCGGGATCTGATGACCCCACCATAGCTGTCGGCTGATGCACCAATCCCTGATATTTTCCATCCAGTCAAAATATATCTTGGAGAAGCGTTCAGGAATTATGGTGATTTTTCCAGCTTTAACCGCCTCGATAGCTGACTTAGCCAGGGGCTGTGTCTGGACAAACCACTGCAGGCTGACTTCGGGTTCAATCATCGTTTGACAACGGCCACAATGCCCTACCGAATGAGAATAGGGCTCGATTTTCTCCAGAAGCTTCTTATCTTTCAGGTCGGCTACTATCCTATCTCGACAGGCAAACCTTTCCAGCCCTTGATACGGCCCGGCGTTCTCGTTCATACTGGCGTCGGGGTTCATTATATTTACCAGTGGCAGATTATGTCGCTGGGCTATTTCAAAGTCCGTGGGGTCATGGGCTGGAGTTATCTTCAATGCTCCGGTGCCAAAAGAAGCATCAACAGCATCGTCAGCGATCACCGGGATTTCCTTATCTATAATGGGGAGGGTTACACTCTTACCTATGAGATTTTTGTAGCGCTCATCTTCGGGGTTCACTGCTACAGCCGTGTCGCCAAGGAAAGTTTCAGGACGGGTAGTAGCTACGGTGACGAAGCCCTCGTTTTCGGTTAGAGGATAGCAAACATAGTAAAGGTGCCCGACAATATCTTTATGTTCTACCTCGAGGTCGGAGAGGGCAGTTTGGCAGCGGGGACACCAGTTTATCATCCGCTCTCTACGATAAATTAACCCCCTGCTGTACAAACGGGCAAAAGCGGTGCGAACTGCTTTAATTGGGCCTTCATCCAAGGTGAAGCGCTCCCTTGTCCAATCACAGGAAGCTCCCAGTAGCTGGTGTTGATGTCTGATATCCTTCCGACTCTTATCAGCCCATTCCCAAGTCAACTTTGTGAATTTTTCCCTGCCAATCTCCTCCTTAGTTTGTCCTTGTTTAGCTAGTTTTTGCTCCACAACCACTTGCGTGGCGATGCCGGCATGGTCGGTTCCTGGTAGCCATAAGGTAGGTTCACCTTTCATCCTATGCCACCTGACCATAATGTCCTCCAGCGTAGCGGTAAGGGCATGCCCCAGATGGAGCTCACCAGTAACATTAGGAGGGGGCATGATAACGACGAAGGGCTTTTTGCCGGGGTCTATTTTGGGGATAAAATAGCCCTGCTTTAGCCAGAAATCATACCATTTCTTTTCTATCCTGCCTGGCTCATAGGCTTTGGGTATTTGGGACATTAACTCTAAACCTAGTCTAACTATTGGCTTTCAGCTCGAAGAAAGCTTAGTGTCTAAATTCAAACCTCATATTTTGGTCATCGGGATTTTGGGTTTTGGAGTAATGCTGCCACTCTATCCAAAATCTTGTCAGACACATCTCGTTTCGGCAGGAGAGCTAAGCTATCAACACTGCCTTCGCGGTCAATTATAGTTACTCGATTGGTGTCGGTGCCAAACCCACTATCGCTGGCTGTAATGTCATTGGCCACGATGAAGTCCAGCCCCTTTTGCTGGAGCTTCTGCTTAGCATTTTCCACCAGGTTGCTGCTTTCAGCGGCAAAACCTACTTTGATAAAATTTCCCTTGACACTGCCTAGAATGTCCGGGGTGCATTCCAATTCTAAGATTAAACTTGCCTCCCCCTTTTTAATCTTGTCTTTAACAGCAATTGTCGGGCAATAATCAGCTACGGCGGCCGCCATGACCAAAGCGTCAGCATGGGGTGCTATGTTCTCTACTGCTTGATGCATCTCCCGGGCCGTGCCGACTTTGATAACGTCAACGCCTACAGGTTCAGTTAGTGAGACAGGTGCTGTGATGAGTGATACCTTAGCCCCCCGCTCACGCGCTGCTTCAGCCAGAGCATAGCCCATCTTCCCTGATGAGCGGTTACTGATGTAGCGGACTGGGTCGATGGGCTCTTGAGTACCGCCTGCAGTAACCACGATATGTTTGCCAGCCAAGTCGCCGCTTCTGCCCAATACATAGCGGATGCTGCCAACAATATCATTGATGTCGGCGAGGCGCCCCAGACCTTCTTTACCCGAAGCTAGCCAGCCTGTGGCTGGACCAATAATCACGAAGTTACGAGCTTTAAGTTTGGACAGATTATCCTGGGTAACTGGATTATTATACATATTGGTTTCCATAGCCGGTGCTATGACCACCGGTGCCCTGGTAGCAAGAACAGTGCAGCATAGCATGTCGTCAGCAATGCCAGCAGCCAGCTTGGCAATAATATTAGCTGTAGCCGGGGCAATAACTACTATATCAGCGGCTTGCGCCAGGGAGACATGCTCAATGCTGAATTCCGAGGCCAAATCAAACATCTCAGTGACTACTGGCCTACCTGTGACGGCTCGGAATGTGATAGGTGATATGAACTGGATGGCTTCTCCAGTCATAATTACATTAACCTTTGCCCCTGCCTGAGTTAACTGACTGGCAATCTCGGCTGCTTTGTAGGCAGCAATACCCCCTGTTATTCCTAAAACTATGTTTTTCTTGCCAAGCATTACTGCTCCTGATTCATTTCATAAATGAGACGCAATCCAATTAAGGTTAAATCGGGATTTACTATGTCTATAGTGGCCACCTCGTAGGCAAGAGGGTAAGCTTGGCCGCCAGTAGCTACCACCCTTGCCTTGCTCCCCAGTTGCTCCTCAATTCTCCCGATCATGCCTTCGATAAGCTCGATATAACCGAATATTATACCTGATTGCATAGCCGAGATAGTATTTCTGCCGATGACTTGCTTGGGGCGGATCAGTTCTATTCGAGGTAGCATGGCAGTGCGGGTGAATAATGCTTCAATAGATATGCCGATGCCTGGAGCGATGACACCACCGAGATAATCGCCTTCCTTAGAGACAACGTCGAAGGTGGTGGCAGTGCCAAGGTCAATAATTATTACTGGTTTTCCATAGAGGTTCTGGGCAGCTACGGCGTTGACCACGCGGTCAGGGCCAACTTCTCGAGGATTGTCCATAAAAAGACGCATACCAGTTTTCACACCAGCTTCTACCACTAAAGGTTTGGCATTTAAGTATTTCCGACACAGTTCTTCAAATGTATACAGCAGCGGTGGCACGACACCGCATAATGTCACTCCGGTAACCTTTGAAGGTGAGAAATTCTGACGCTCCATAAGGTTGAGCAATACCCCGCCATACTCGTCCGGGGTGCGATGAATTCCAGTAGCTAAATTCCAAGTGGCTTTTAGCTTATCACCATCAAATACACCCAGCTTAACATTGGTGTTCCCGATATCAATCGCTAATAACATAGATGCTTAGCTCTACCTTTATACTCTCCAAATGTGAGCTGAGTATAGCACTACTATCTAATCCGTGCTACTACCGAAGCTTTGGGTCAAAAGTACGGTCATTAGCTAGGGCCATAATTTTCGCCGCCCTCTCTCTGTAAGTCTTGCAACTTCTTTACCATCGCCTGCCAGTGCGTACCTTGCCAGTAGATACGATGACAGGCAGGACATTCTGTATATTGAGTTTGACTCTCAAAAACGTGAGGAGGAACCAGGCTTTGAACCTCTTCTTTACCTCGAGCTATTAATGTTTGATTACATTCAAGGCAAAGCGAAAAAGGTTTGAAATGATAATTTAGATTTAAAGCTTTCACCACCTCCTGTATTTGGGTTTTAGGGTTATCCTGTTTAATGAGCATGGCTTTGAGTTGGCCATTTGTGACTAATCGTCTTTTCGTGAATTGAGTATCTTTAGTCAAAACCACCCTGTCATCGCCAAGAGCAGTCTTAATCATTTTGGCATCGTCTTTTTGCTTAAACAGAACAGTATCATAGCCAATCAGCCTTAACCATCTGGCTAGCTTACCAACGTTGTTATCTACAATGAACTTAATTTCCATAGCTGATTTGGGGTGATATGAGAGTAATGAATTAGCCTGCTAGCCAGCTTAAATCCACCGCCGATGGCGCAGAAAAATAAGCATTCCAAGGCCTACCAGGGCTACGATGCCAAACAAAATGCCAAAAGGAAGGAGATTGCCAGGTTCTATCCCTCCGGGCAGGGGGATGTTCATACCAAAAAAGCTAGTTACCAGAGTAGCTGGAGTTATGACTGCCATAACGATAGTCAGCACCCGCATTATCTCCTGGATTCGATTTGAGGTTAACCAGTTACTGGTTTCAGCAAGCCCATCTACAACCTCCTTACAATCTTCAAGCCCATCCCAGATTTTGCGGATGTGGTCGGCAATGTCACCAAAATAAATCTCCTGTTCCTCCTTTAAGAAGGGATGTTCTTCATTCTCCAGTGTCTCAATTACAGCGATCTGGGGATGAATTACTCGGCGAAAGGATATGAGGTCCCGCCGAAGCAGGGAAATCTGGTGGACAGTCTGCGGAACAGTCTTTTCGAAGATAATGTCCTCTATATCATCAATGTTTTGGGTAATTTTATTGAGTATGGGGAAGCAGTAGGTGACCAGTCTATCAAGGATGTGATAGAGAAGAAATCCTGAGCTCCGCCCTAAGTAAGTCTCACGACTTTCCTCGTGGAGCTCGCATTCGTGAAAAAATTTAGCCAGTGGCTTTAAGTTAGCAGAACAATGAACGGTCACAATATAATTTTCACCAATGAATATATCCACCTCGCTGGACCTTGTTATACGATTCTGTTTATCAAATACCGGAAAATGGAGGACTATAAATAAGTAATCTTCGTACTCATCAATTTTGGGGCGCTGTATGCGGCTGAGGACATCATCCAGGTCCAGAGGATGGAAATGAAAACGCTGATCCAGAAATTCCACTTCTTTAGAAGTAGGATTTTCGATATAGAACCAGGTCAGCTTGCCTTGGGTAATTGCTTGGATATGCTCTTCTTTTTGCCCGATTGATGACATATTACTCTCACAATGACAATTTCATTTATTTTAGCATTAATTCCATGATTAAAGTAGCTATTATCATTTAATATCTTAAAACTGTCATATCAAATGTGCGTGGTTTGGATTATTGACAGAAAGGAGATTTTCCTATATCTTTTAGCTGTAAAATTTGTCTTTAAGGAGGTTATGGAATGCCGGTCAATATGATTGTCTGCTGCAAGCAGGTGCCTGATCCTGAAGCGCCACCGACGGTTTTTAAGGTAGTAAACAACAAAATGACCTTGCCACCAGACGTGAAACCTGTAATCGGTCAATACGAGGAATTCGCCTTGGAAGCTGCACTTAAAATCAAGGACACGGTGGGGGGTAAAATTACTGCGCTTAGCCTAGGTAATAAATTTGTTAGGGACGTTATTAAGAAAGCGTTAGCTGTAGGAGGTGATGAACTTATCCTTCTGGAAGATGAAGCTTTTGAGGAGGGTGATAGCTGGTCAACTGCCAACGCCCTGGCTATGGCAATAAAGAAAATAGGAGAATATGACCTTATTTTCTGCGGAAGGCAATCATCCGACTGGGACGCCGGGCAAGTTGGCCTGGGTATTGCTGAGATTTTGGGAATCCCTGCTGTGACTTTGGCTCGGAAGGTGGAGGTCACCGATGGAAAAGCGAAGGTTGAGCAAGTTATTCCTGATGGCTATCGGGCTGTTGAGCTGACGCTTCCTGCTCTAATTACGGTAACCAGCGAGTTAGGAGCGCTTCGCTATGCCGCCTTGAAAGGAATCATGGCAGCAGCTAAAAAACAACCCATCATTTGGAAACCAGCCGATATTGGGCTTGAGCCTTCACAAGTTGGC
>Ga0180438_10003979_pt1 | contig 21713 bp, 23 predicted proteins | sample SS_ome_12_FD_132455 | JGI IMG/M metagenome (GOLD analysis project Ga0180438, IMG submission 132455) | Hypersaline lake sediment archaeal communities from the Salton Sea, California, USA - SS_3_D_2 metaG | ecosystem: Environmental > Aquatic > Non-marine Saline and Alkaline > Hypersaline >...
AACACTGGCGCAAATGCCAACAGTATGTCCATAATGGGGTCGGGCATGGCAAGCTCTTTGGGCTGTCTTGGCAAATTCAGCCGAGCTTACTGTGCCTCCCTTTTTGTACAAAGTCGAGATTAGAGCACGGGGGAAAAATGGCTAAACCCGCAACCCAAAAAGCGCAAGTGACCGGCAAGGCAGTCCGTGATACGGTTGTTTGCCGCTCGTGCAAAGCGGAGCAGCATGACGATCCCGTCTACAAACAATATCGCGTCTGCGGCCAGTGCGGGCACCACTTCCTCATGACGGCCCAGGAGCGCGTTGATCTGCTGGTAGACAAGGGTAGTTTTGTCGAAGACAACGCGGAAATCGTCGCCGCCGACCCACTGCACTTCTTGTCGGGCGGCGAGCGCTACCAGCGCCGTCTCAACGTGGCGCGGCAAAGAACCGGCCTGAACGAAGCCGTCGTCACCGGACACGCTCGCCTGGGCGGACTGCCGGTCCAACTGATTATCTTCGATTTCCGTTTTATGGGCGGCAGCATGAGCGGCGCGGTGGGCGAAAAGATCGTCCGCGCCGCCGAACGCGCGGTAGGCGAGCGCAAACCTCTGATCGCCGTCACCAGCAGTGGGGGCGCGCGCATCCAGGAGGGGATGCTGGCCCTGGTCCAGATGGCGAAAACGGCTACAGCCGTCGAGCGCCTGCACAAAGCGGGCGTGCCTTTCTTCGCCGTGCTGACCCACCCCACCACTGGCGGCGTGTTTGCCAGCTTCTCCAGTCTGGCCGACGTGCTGCTGGCCGAGCCGAAAGCGCTCATCGGCTTTGCCGGGCCGCGCGTGGTAGAAGCCCTGACCAAAGAGCCTCTGCCGCCCGGCTCGCACCGCGCCGAATTCCAACTAGAGCACGGCTTGATCGACGGCGTCGTGGACCGCCGTGACTTGCGTGAAATCCTGGAAAGCCTGCTGGCCCACACGCAGGTACGCTTCTTTCCAATGCCTATCGACGCGACAGGCGACGAACGGCTGCCACGCAAAGGACGCCCGCGCTGGCGTCCCTGGAAGTTGGTCCGACAGGCGCGACACCCCAGTCGGCCCACCGCAGCCGACTATATCGAGCATATGGTGGCAGGTTTTGTGCCATTGCAGGGCGACAGGCTGGGCCACGACGACCCGGCCATCATTGGCGGGCCGGGCCGCATTGGCAAACACTCGGTGATGGTGGTGGCACAGGAGCGCAGCACAGAGACCAACATCACACCCGGCGGCTTTCGCAAAGCGCAGCGCCTGATGAAGTTGGGTGCCAAGTGGGGCTTGCCTATCGTCACCTTTGTGGACACGATAGGCGCAGACCCGCGCGTCGAATCGGAGGCCGAGGGCATCGGCAACAGCATCGCCACCTCGCTGGGCCTGATGTCCACCCTGCCTACCCCCACGCTGGCAGTGGTCATCGGCGAGGGGGGCAGCGGCGGCGCGCTGGCGATGGGTGCCGCCGACTGGGTGATGATGCAGCAAAACGCCTTCTACTCGGTCATCTCGCCGGAGGGCGCAGCCAGCATCATCTTCCGCGATGCCGACAAGGCAGCGCGCGTCGCGCCCGACCTGCGGCTGACCGCCCACAACCTGCTGGATTTGGGCGTGGTAGACGAGATCGTGGCCGAATCACGCGGCGGCGCGCACGCCGATCCCGACGCCGCTATCGACGCCTTGCACGAAGCGCTGTGCAGGCGCTTGCCCACCCTCGTTTCGCAACCGCTCGACGTGCTGCTGGCCGAACGCTACAAGAAATACCGCAACATGGGCGCGTTCGAGACCAAATAGAAAGGGCCGGCGTTGGCAAAACTTGACTATTAAGGTCGATATTCCTATCCTATAGCGCAGAAAAAGTCCAGGGAGGAGCTATAGCCGTGTGGACCGACACAGAGGAGGGCCGCGCCTTCATCGCGGAAGTGTCCAAAAACGTCGTCTCGCAGGTCGCGCCTGAAGAGATGGACCTGTTTGACGAGTTGGTGCAAGAGTACTTCGACGACCCCACCCCACCCGACCCCGAAGAAGCAGCGAGCGACGACGCCCTCGGCTTTGGCCTGGGCGGAGCGTTGATCGCGACCACCCCGGCGGTTGCCGCGATGGCAAACGTCGTTTTCGGCTTTCTGCTGACTGAGGTCATTAACATTGCCAAAGATCAGGCAGGGGAAATCGCCGTCTTGAAGCTCAAAGCCCACTTCTCATCACGAGGGGAAAGCGGCACCGGTTCACCGCCGCTCACCACCGAGCAACTGGCAAAAGTCAAGCAGCTAGCCAGCGATCAGGCGAAGGCCTTTGGCATGAACGACGACGAAGCCAGGAAGATGGCCGATGCGCTGGTCGGGTCGCTGGCGCTATCGTCCTGACGGGAGGAGGCAATTATGCAAGCCGAATCCCCCCGCAGGCCCCGGCTCAATCCCTTCGCCTTCCCGGCAGAGACCAACGTTCGTTTCACCCTGCTGGTTGCCGCCGCATTGCTGCTGGCGTTCAGCCTGGGGAATTCATTAGTCGCCGCAACCGGGCTCGCAGAGACGCCAGAGGGTTTCGAGTTCAGCGTCCAGCCGGACGAGTTAAGGAAGTTCAGCCCGGAGGATTTTGCCAACGTCCGCAGAGTGCTCGGCCAATCCTTTGTCGGCCTGGCCTTGCCCGGCGGCCTGATGCTGGGCGTGCTCGTCCTGGCAAACGCTGTTTTCCGGGGCCATCCAGACCGGATTCGACGCCGGAAGCAGTTACAGCCCCTCACCCCGGACGACGACGCCCAATTCTTTGAGGCCCTACAGGAGCTGGCAGCCGTGAGCGGCGTGTCACCGCTGCCCTCCATCGAAGTTGGGGCCAGGTCCCGTACGCTGGACGGGCAGGCTTTCGGCCTGCGCAAACGCTATGCCCTGCGTCTGGGCGGAGGCCTGCGCCTGCTGCTGCGCAAGGCCCCCCATATGTTCCGGGCCATCGTGCTGCACGAGTTGGGACACATCGCCAATCGCGACGTGGTGCGCACCTACTTCGCACAGGCGCTGTGGGTGGCAGTCGTGATCCTCGGCATCATCCCCATGCTGGTCCTCATCAGCATCACGGCCTTCCAAAGCGTTGCCGACAAGCTGGCAGGCGGCCTGACCCCCGACGAGGTGCGCCGCTTTTTTACGTTGAATCTACCCACCATCCTGATTCTGCTCTTCCAGTTTGCAGCCACGCTGGGCGTGGTGGCCGCCATCCGCGCCAGCCTGCTGCGCGTGCGCGAGGTCTACGCCGACTGGCGAGCGGCCCAATGGGGCGCGGAAGCGGCGCTGTCCGACATTCTGCGCCGCAATACGTCGGCAGACGAGAGCGGGCGCTGGTCGCGCCTGTGGCGGCTGCATCCCAGCGCGCAAGAGCGTTTGTCGTATCTGCAAGACCCCGGCGACCTGTTCCGCCTCAATCCAGAGGTCCCGCTTTTCGCGGGTATCCTGCTGGGGATTTTGCTTTACGGCGTGACCAACTTCGGCGTGTCGCTTTGGCTGAGCCTCAGCGCCGTCAGTCAGGGCGTTGGCTTGTTCGTCGTCAACCTGGCCTTCGACATCCCGCCTGCGCTCGGCATCCTGATTTTGCAGATGGCGCAAATCGTGATGGTCATTCTTGACGTGATATCGTTTGTCGTCACGATACTGGCCCCTGCCGTCGGAGCGGCTTATCTGGTGGCGGGCACCGTGGGCTTGCAGGTGCAGCGCGAAACGCTGGCCGGGATGACCCAAGGGCGCAGGGGATGCGCTTCCTACCTGCGCCTGTGGGGACCAGCCGCGCTGGTTGCCATCGGCAATCAGATTGGCTACCTCATCACCCCACTGAGCATCTTATCCCTGCTGCCGGAGTTGGTCACAGCACCCGGTGGGCTCGTGGCCCTGCTGTTGATACCGCTTTGGGTCGCGGGCGCGACCATCCCGGTCTGGCTGTGGCTGGTCTATGCGCGCTACTTCATCCCCCGGACGCTCGGCGCAAGCGCGGGCACGGCACCGCCGCAGCGCGCCCGCCGCACGTTCACCATCGTCCTGAGCGCGATGCTGGCCGCACTGCTCGTGCCCTCCGTCATCGGCCAACTGGCCCTCGAAGACGTCGCCAACTCCTTCACGGGCGACGTACCCTCAACCATCGAACAACTCCAGCAGGGAATTCTCCTCTCGCTTGGGATTGCGCTGGCGCTGTACGTGGCGCTGTTTGGCCTGACGTGGCTGGTGGTGCAGGCGCGAAGTGCCGTCCGGCAGACGCGCTGCCCGGCCTGCGAGCAGCGGACCCAACACAAGCACACCGTTGGCGAGACGTGCGAGCACTGCGGGGCGCAACTGGCCCCCTGGCTTTTCGCCGAGGGCCTACCCCAGGTGGAGAGCGCGTGACGGACTAGCATGCCGCCAATCCACAGGGAGCGTTTCGCAGGAAACGCTCCCTGATCTTTTTACCACCCTTCCCCCAGACACCCACAACTTGCCCTGAATGTCGTCATCCAGGCTCTTGACTCTCCCGTAACAGGAGGCTGTACAGTCTGGGTAGACAGACCATACGAACCGCAAGGAGCGCAAGATGCAGGCGATGACGGCTCTCAGACAGGGCTTGACGACCGGAGACGAGCAGGCTGGGTTCAGGCGCGGTGTGGTGGGATGGATTCTGATGGTGGTGAGCGGGCTGTCAGCCCTCAACTCGACCTACGTCTTCCTGGGCACCCTCAAGACCGGGGTAATTGGCTGGCTGATGATGAACACCTGCGCGCCGAGTATCGCGCTGTTCGTGGCCGGATTCCTGCTCGGCAGCCCGGTGGTGATGGTGGCGGCGTCCGTGCTGATGATGCGCTACGGCACTGGCGGACTGTTCGTCTTCGACTGGCGCGGCTACAATCTCTACGCCCAGGCCGGGCACGTCCTGATGACGCTGGCAGTGATCTACGTGCTGGTGGAAAGCGTGAAGCACGGACGATGGCGCGCGCTGACTCTAGGGGCAGCGCTGGGCGTCGCCATTCTGGTGCCGTTGACCATTCTTCAGACCGCGTGGTTCAACGCGCACCCCGGCATGCTGGAGATGTTGTTCAGCGGGACGTACCCAATGCAATAGGTTTTTAAGCCCGCGACCTCGTGGGTCAGGTCGTGGGCTTCAGCGCTAACCCATAGAGAATCCCCAGCACCAGCATCTCGCCCAGGCCAGCCACGAGCGTATAGAGCAGCGCCCCGGCGGGCACCTCAAACGTCACCCACTGCGTGGCCGCGCTCATGACCACGCGGAAGAACCAGACCATCAGGGCGAAGCTGATCCCTTTCAGCAGACCGGATCGGCCGGGCAGAGCCGGATGAAGCAGCAGGAATATCCCGGCCATCGCGAAGCCGTAGGCCAGGTCAATGACGGCCCCGGCTGCGGCGAGGACGGTCTCGCGGGCAATGGGCTGGTAGACGGCGTAGAGTCGTTGGGCGAAAGGGTTGGCGTTAATCAGCGCGTCCATCGTCCCGAACAGAAGCCCGCTGACCACGCTCACGATGAGATAACGGATCACGTTTGTGCTCCTCGGCCTGTGTTTTGCCCAATATTAGCACATATGTTCTGTTTGGGCAACACCGGGGAGCCAGGCGTGCTCAAGGTATCAGTTCTGGTGACAGCAAGACGATATTGCCGACCACCGTGCCGCTCTCGAGCAGTTCGTTGGCTTTGGCCGCCTCCAGGAGGGGGAACTTCGCCGCAATGACCGGCCTGATCTGGCCTTCCTCCAACAGCCGGACCAGTGTTGCCCAGTCTTCCAGAAACGGGCGCTGGTTAAACGTGTAGAACGACGTTCCGTACAGCTTGTAAGTCCGACCATTGGGCAGCAGATGCGTCCAGGCGACCCTCGCCAGCAGCCAGTAAAGCGTGGACCGGCTGGGGGGTTCGCCGTAGCTCACCATCCTCCCTCCACGCCGCAACAGCTCAATTCCCCGCTCGACGTAGTCCCTGCTGCTCATGCCGTCAAACACGTAGTTCAGACCTTCTGGTTCCGCCTGGCGAATGACGTCGACAAAGTCCTGCGTGCGGTAGTCAATCGGTATCGCGCCCATCTCGGTCAGGATCGGGTGTTTGCTTTTGGACGCTAACCCATACAGGGTCAGACCGGCCAGCCTGCCAAGCTGCAGTAAGGCTGTACCAATACCGCCGCTCGCGCCGACGATGAGCGCCTTCTCACCGGCCTTGACCTTCGCGGATCGGTGCAGCACCTGATAGGCTACGATGTAGTTCAGGATCAGGGGCATCGCTTCCGCCAGGTCAAGCGTGGTCGGGACGGGGATCAGGCGTCTGGCGTCCCAGTAGAGGTACTCGGTGTAACCGCCGACCACCGTCAGCGCGCCGACTCTATCGACAACGGCGGTCTCGGTGACCCCTTCCCCAATCGCCTCCACGGTGCCAATGACCGAATACCCCGGCACAAACGGCACCTTCTGTCCAAGCGGCGTGCCGCTGTACAGGGCGTCGCCGGTACGAGCTGAAATGTCGGGGCGGCACACGCTCGCGGCGAGGACCCTGATGCGCACCTCCCCGGCTGCCGGCTCGCGCAGGTCGTTCTCGACGATTTCGAGCACTTCCGGGGGCCCGAGCCTGGTGGCGACGACGCTTCGGTACTTCATGGCGGTCTCCTATACTGGTGGCCCAATGTGCATGGGTGACTCTACGAACACCCCAAAAAAGGAGACGAGGAAACCTCTCTCGTCTCGTTTCTCATGTGTGTTTACTTGAGAGTTCCTGTCCTGCCCGCTCGAACGGCTTTTCGGGCAGGACAGGAAGGCCGCACCGGATGAGCGTGCGGCATGCTATTTGCTGCGTCGGACCTACCGCCCTTTACGCGAGGCCCTGCCTCCAGAGCCACCACCGCCGCCGAAGACAATCATAACGCCGAGCAGGAAGCCAAAATCGTACCACCCACCGGTATTGTGAACTTCATACACACTGACGTTGTCGTTGAACAGGGAAATCACAAAGGTGATCGGCGCGATGATCCCGTGCCACAGTCCCCGCCAGAAACCCGCAACCTCACCGTCTGGGTTTTCCGTATCCACCATCTCGTTAGGTCCCGCCGCACAGGCAGTGAAGGACAGCAGGACGACGGCCAGAACCCCGAATACCAACAATTTTTTCATGTCTCTCTCCCGTTTTCGCCTGATTATAGCAGTGGGGTTCGGCTGGACACCTCCCAGAAAGTCGGGTATCCCGCGTCTCTTGCGCGAACGTCAGGCCGTCTGGCCGACGGTGGACTTGGCCGGGTCGTGGCGGAACTGGGTCTCGTAGAGGTGCGCATACACGCCGCCCTTGGCCAGCAATTCCTCGTGCGTGCCCCGCTCGACCAGACGCCCCTTATCCATCACCAGGATCACGTCGGCGGCCAGGATGGTGCTCAGGCGGTGGGCGATCACCAGCGAGGTACGCCCGCGCATGATACCCTCCAGCGCTTCCTGGATGAGCGCCTCCGAGTGCGCATCGAGGTGCGAGGTAGCCTCGTCGAGGACCAACACCTGCGGGTCTTTGAGAATGACGCGGGCGATGGCGACGCGCTGCTTCTCGCCGCCAGAGAGCCGGTAGCCCCGCTCGCCGACCACCATGTCGTAGCCGTCGGGCAGACCGGCGATGAAGTCGTGGATGTTAGCCGCGCGGCAGGCAGCCTCGAGTTCGGCCTGGGTCGCGTCTGGCTTGGCGTAGAGCAGGTTGGCCCGGATGGTGTCGTGGAACAGGTACGTTTCCTGCGTGACCATGCCAATCTGCGCCGACAGCGAATCCAGCGTCACCTCGCGCACGTCGTGGCCATCCAGCGCCACCGCGCCCTCGGTCACTTCGTAGAGACGCGGCAGCAGATACGTGATCGTCGTCTTGCCCGCGCCACTGGGACCGACCAGCGCGGCCAGTTGGCCCGGCTTGATCTCGAAACTGACGTTTTGGAGCGCCCAGCGCGGCCCCTCAGGTTTGCCATCTTCTGCCGCATCGCCGTTGTCCTTGCGGGCAGGCGGCACGTAAGTCGTATTCCCCGCGTGCCAGGTGAAACGGCGCACATCCTCCAGCCCGGCGGGCATGCTATCGCCGTTACCCTCCTCATAGCTGAACGATACGTCCTGGAAGCGGACACGACCCTGCACGTTCTCCAGTTTGAGGGCACCCGGCTTCTCGGTGATTTCCACCGGCAGGTCGAGCACCTCGAACACCCGCTCAAAACTGACCAGCGAGGTTGCAAACTGGATGCGCGCGTTGGTCAGCGCCATCAGCGGCCCGTAAAGTTCCCTAAGGTAGGCCGTGAAGGCCACAATCGTGCCGATGGTGAAAACGCCGCTCAACACCAGCCGCCCGCCAATCCAGAAGACCAGCGCGCTGCCGATAGCGCTGACCAGGCTGAGGCCCATGAAGAACCAGCGGCCCACCACCGCCCGGCGAATGCCGATGTCGCGCACGTTGCCCGCCTGCTCGTCGAACTTCTCGGTCTCCGTCGCCGCCCGCCCAAAGATTTTGACGTGCAGCGCCCCGCTGATGTTCAGCGTCTCGCTCATGATGGCGTTCATCCTGGCGTTGGTTTCGAGCGCCTGCCGGATGATATCGCGCAGGATGCGCCCCACCCGGCGGGCGGGCAGGATGAAAAGCGGCAGGATGGCGATACTGAGCAAGGTCAGCCGCCAGTCCAGCGTGACCATGATCGCCACGGTGGCGACCAGCGAGACCACGTTGCTGACGATACTGACCGCCGTGTCTGTCACCGCGCTCTGTGCCCCGACCACGTCGTTGTTGAGGCGCGACATCAACTCGCCAACCTTGGTGTTGGTGAAGAAGCGCACGCTCATACGCTGCATGTGCATGAACAACGAGCGGCGCAAGTCGTAGATGATGCCCTCGCCGATGCGAACTTCGATATAGCGTTGTAGCACACCCAGCAAGCCATTGACGATAGGCACTGACACCATCCCCACGATCAGCAGCGTGAAGCGCTGTATGTCGCGGTTGGGCAATGCGTTGTCGATAAAGTCGCGGATGAGCAGCGGGGTGACGAGCGACAGCGACGAAATCCCCAGAATCGTCAGCAGCAACAGCGTTACCCCTGAGGTGTAGGGCTGGGCGTACTCCCAGACACGCTTCAGCAGGTCGCGCGTGATCTCCGGCCTGTCTTGTTCCTCGTCGTAACGAATGTACGACCACCAACCACCACCATGAAATCCCATTGGTTCCGTCCTACCTCAACTCCAATTTGCCTCGTAAATTCTGAATGATGGCGACAAGGTAACCTTACCTGTCGGGTGGTGCGTTGTCAATCGCTCGTTAGGATAGGCGTGGACTGGACAAAAGGATAGGCCAAAGCGGGACCACCGCCGCCTTGACAGGAGGGGCGGACGGCGTAGACTGGTCAGGTACGGCCTGAAACACGAGCGAGAGAGGCACCGATGAACCGAAACTGGAGACGCCGGGCAGGGCTGTGGCTGGCAGTGATGCTGGTCAGTGGCTGCGGAAGGCAGGTCGTGTCGCCATCGCTGGCCCCGACCATCCCGGCGAGCGAGGAACTTATCGAAGAGGGGTTGCTGCCCGAACCCAAGGACATCCCCTCCCAGGAAGAGGAAATCCCCCCCGAGCCGGTCGTCAATCCCACGATAGACGAGGCCACCCTGACAGAGGCGACGGCGCTGCCGCCGATAGTGCCGGATGAGGGGCGCTCGTTGATCGTGTTCATGTCAGACTTTGGCGGCCAGGATTTTGAGCTGTTCGTCGTCGAGCCGAACGGGCAAAACCTGACCCAACTGACGGACAACGACGCGCAGGATTTCGCGCCGACGTGGTCGCCGGATGGCAAGCAGATCGCGTTCCACTCAGACCGCGACGGGAACGACGAGCTTTACGTGATGAACGCCGACGGGACCGACGTCATTCGCCTGAGCGCGGACCTGGCATCCGACACCTTCCCGGTGTGGTCGCCCGATAGGGCGCGCATCGCGTTCGTCTCCACACGGGGCGGCAAGGCCGACATGTGGACGGTGGACATCGCCACCGCCGAACTGACCCCACTGACGGACGACACCACCGACCCGGCCAACCCAGACTGGTCCCCCGACGGCACGCGCATCGCCTTTACAGCCTTCAATCCTACTGATGGAACCGGCAGCGTGCGCGTGCTCCCCGTCGAAACAGGGGTCAGCGCGCCCATCACGGTAGAAGGGGCATTCTACCCGGACTGGTCGCCCGACGGCACGCGCATCGCCTTCGCCGCTCCCGGCGATGGCCTCGACATCTTCGTGGCCCAGGCGGATGGCAGCAACCCAACCCCTCTGAACAGCAATCCAGAGCAACAGCACTCGCCCAGTTTCTCGCCGGATGGGACCCAGTTGGTGTACGTGCAGTCCAGCGGCATCTCGTCTGACCTGTGGGTGATGAACACAGACGGCACCGCCGCCACCCAGATCACGCAGGACATGAACCCTCTGATGCCACGTTGGTCGTCCAAGCCGGGTTCTGACGGATAGGCAATAATCAGGGAGAGAAGAGTGATGCTTGAGACTTGCTACACCTATTTAGGCCAGCCAACCTGTGACGCCATCGCCGGAGCGTTGGTGCTTGTGTTGATCGTGGCCCTATTGCTCGTGGCCGGAGCTGCCGTGCTGCTGCTGCTGGCCGCCCGCCAAATGCAGAACATCCACATCCCGGAGGACGCCGACTTCTTCGAGACGCTGCGCCTGATACCCATCACCATCCCCCTGGCGCTGGACATGCTGGACCTGGTGTTCGACATTTTCGCCGCGCCCATCGCCTGGATCGTTCTGGACGCGCTGGGATTGCGGGCTTTGCGTCTGGTGACGGTGACAGAGGGCTTGATTCCAGGCACGCAAGCCATCCCGACCATGACGGCAGCGTGGATTCTGGCGCGCCTTACCCAGCCATCGCGTCCCAGCGAGGTAGAATTGCGGGCACGCGAGTTGGAAGATGGATTGGAAGCCAGGATTCAGCGTCGAGGGGCGCGCAGAGAAGCACAGGAGTGGTCCGAACCGGAGGTTGATTCCGACTATCTGGATTACCCGGACCGCTGAGGTTGCACGAGAGGGGTCGGGCAGGGAGTCGTTTAGTCTTGCGTTGACTCGTCGGGAGTGCGGCGCCCCTGGGCCATAAGCGTCCGGACGCGGCTGACGAGCGTGTTCGGCAGGTAAGGCTTCGTCAGATAAGCATCGGCACCCAACTCGAAGCCTTCGCTGATGGTGTCGGGGTCGGCCTTGGCCGAGAGAATCAGCACCGGCATACTGTCGAAGCGAAAGTCCTCGCGGATTTGTTTCAAAACTTGGAGACCGTTGATATCAGGCAACATCAGGTCCAGGATTAGCAAGTCGATAGGCTCGCGTTCGAGAATAGCCAGCGCACCGGTGCCGGTTTCCGCCGTGAGGGGTTTGGGGCCTATCCGTTCCAGCATTTTTGCCATCAAAACCAGCAGGCCGGGGTCGTCGTCGACGACAAGGATGCGTGATGAGGGAGAGAGTAACCCGGCGTCCTCAGTAATTCCCGTTTCGTCGGTCATGCAGGAGTCACCAATCCTGATTGGTCGCTATGGAGGTTTACGTTTGTCGTATGTTAGTTGTATCCTGTTCCAGCCAAACAAGCAAGCGTACCGTTGTACCGACCACCAGCAGGCCCCCCTCTTGGCGGGTGATCCCAGCAAGCCAGGATAGTTGGAGACAAAGGATCGAGGCCCCATGGGCGAGCTAGGCGACACGCTGGCGTTGGTGTTGACCATCGTCGTGATGGTCGCGGGGTTGGTATTGACAGTTATTCCACAAGTGCCGGGAGTGCTGATCATCTGGCTGGCCGTTCTGGGCTACGCGCTGCTGGACAGGTTCCAGATGCCCGGCCCGGTGATGTTTGGGCTGTTGACCCTGCTGGGGTTGGCAGGCACCACGACAGACCTGTGGATGAAATTGTTGGGAGCAAAGACAGGCGGCGCGTCCGTTTGGGGCATGCTGGCCGGGCTGGTATTTGGGCTGGTGGGCCTGATTCTCTTTTTCCCGCTAGGAGGCATCATCGGCTCGGTGGCGGGCGTGATGCTCGTCGAGGGTCTGCGCGCCCGGAGCCTGGGCGCGGCGCTGCGCTCCGGCGGGGGGACGCTGGGCGGCTACCTGCTTTCGATGGTGGTGGAGTTCGGGTTGGGAGCCTTGATTATCGCGCTGTTCCTCATAACGGTGCTCTAGCAGCCGCCGCGCTGGTCAGTCCGAGTCGGGGGGTGGCACCGGCAAGTCGGCGACAGGGGTATCGGTCCACTTGTCGCCTTCCTCAATCAGCATGACTGGGATGTCGTCGCGGATCGGGTATTTGCGCTGGCAGTCACTCTCAGTGCAAACCAACCAGGTGCCGTGCTCCAGTTTAAGCTGGCCGGTTTTGCCCTCCTGGCGCACACAGTTGGGGCACCTGAGCATTTCGATCAGGTCGGTGCTGACCATCGTCGTTTTCCTCACTGAACAGGCTGGCAGACGCGCTGGAGTATAGACAGTTGCATCGGCAACGTCAAGCGCATTGACCGTGCTTCTGACGTGCGCTATAATTCCGCGCGGCCTGAGAACGCTTGCAGGCTAATTCTCACGCCTCCTGACCCTGACGGGTGTGCCTTCGCGCGGCCTGAAGGCTCCAGATGGGAATGAGGGAGGCCGACGGCAAAAAAACACAGGAGGACTTCAATAATGGCTGCTGTCTCCATGAAACAACTGCTGGAGACGGGTGTTCACTTCGGGCATCGGACCCGCAAGTGGAACCCGAAGATGAAACCCTTCATTTTCACGGAACGAAACGGTATCCACATTCTCGACCTACAGCAAACGCTGAAGGCCCTGAATTACGTGACCGGGATAGTGCGCGACAAGATTGCCGAAGGCGGCACGGTGATGTTCGTGGGCACCAAGCGCCAGGCGCAAGAGACTATCATGCGCGAGGCCGAACGGTGTGGCATGCCCTACGTGAACCAGCGCTGGTTGGGTGGCACGCTCACCAACTGGCGGACCATCCGCCAGCGAATCGACCACCTGAAAGGGCTGGAAGCGCGCCGTGACCGGGGCGAGTTTGAGATGCTGACCAAGAAAGAAGCGTTGATGCTCACTCGCGAGATCGAGAAGCTGACGTACCGCTTGAGCGGCATCCGCAACATGACCCGATTGCCCGATATGCTGTTTGTGGTCGACGTTCACCGCGAGTACACGGCGGTCCGGGAGGCCAACATTCTGAGTATTCCCATCGTGGCGATTGTGGACACCAACTGCGATCCCGACCAGATTGACTACATCATCCCGGCCAACGACGACGCCATCCGCGCCATCAAATTGCTGACCAGCACCATCGCCGATGCCGTGCTGGAAGGCCAGGCCATGATTAAGGACGTCGAGGAAGAAGAGGCCCCCGAAGCGGCTGTCGACCTGGAAGAGATGGCCGAGGGCACCGACGAAGTGCTGCTCGGTGAGGCCACACTCGCCAAGCTGCGCGACGGCACGCTGGAATTCGAGGACGGGCAGAAAGAAGCGGCAGCCACGGACGAGAGCGAAACCGCCGCCGAAGCGCCCGAAGCAACTGAAGAAGACACGACCGAGTCTGAAGCCGTCTCTGAAGAGACCGAGGCTGCCGCCGAAGCGCCCGAAACGGATGCGCCAGAGGCAACCGAAGAAGAAACGACTGAAGCCGAGTCTGAAGCGGCCCCTGAGGAGGCTGAGGAGGCCGAAGAGGCAGAGCAGGCCGAAGAGGCAGAGCAGGCCGAAGAGGCAGAGCAGGCCGAAGAGGCAGAGCAGGCCGAAGAGGCAGAGCAGGAAGAATAAGGAACACCCAATGGAAATTACCGCTCAAATGGTAAAGGAACTGCGCGAAGCCACCGGGGCGTCGGTGTTGGACTGCAAGAACGCGCTGGTGGAGCACGACGGCGACTTTGAAGGAGCCAAAGCCTACCTGGAGAAGAAAGGGCTGGCTGCTGCCGCCAAAAAGGCCGAACGCGAAGCGCGTGAGGGTCTGGTAGAGACCTACACACACCCCGGCGGGCGCGTTGGCGTCATGTTGGAGGTGAACTGCGAGACCGACTTCGTCGCCAACACCGACCAGTTCAAGGCGCTGGCTCACGATCTGGCGCTGCACATCGCTTTTGCCGACCCGCAGTACCTCTCTATCGAGGATGTCCCGGAGGCCGTGGTAGAGGCCGAGAAGGCCGTGCACCGCAAAGAGGCCCAGGACCAGGGCAAGCCGGACAACATCATCGAAAAGATCATAGAGGGCAAGATGGGCAAGTTCTACGCTGAAGTATGCTTGCTCCAGCAACCCTTCGTGAAGGATGACGACATCACGGTCAGCGATCTGATTACGCGAGGCATCGCCGAGCTAAAGGAGAACATCGTCGTCAGGCGCTTCGCCCGCTTCGAGTTGGGCGACGGCGCAGACGAGGGCGAAGGCGAGAGTTAGCCCTTTGAGAAGGCCAACGGGGGATTAGACGAACGGTCTAATCCCCTTTTTTAACCGGTTTTGAGGAGAGGGTATGTCCGACGGCAAGGGGAGAGCACAACGCGCCAAGTACAAGCGCATCGTTCTGAAGTTGAGCGGCGAGGCGATGGCCGGGCCGGAGGGCTTTGGCATCAGCCCAGAGCAGGCCGCGAAGATCGCCGCCAAGGTCAAGCGCGTGCACGATCTAAGTGTGGAAGTGGTCGTCGTCATCGGAGCAGGCAACCTGTGGCGCGGCAAGGTGGGCCTGGAGCACGGCATGGACCGGGCGACAGCCGATCACATGGGCATGCTGGGCACGGTGATGAACGCGCTGGCTTTGCAGGATGCCCTGGAGCGGACGGGCGTGGTGACCCGCGTGCAAACCGCGATTGAGATGCGCGCCCTGGCCGAGCCGTACATCCGGCTGCGCGCCATCCGCCACCTGGAGAAAGGCCGGGTAGTGATCCTGGCCGGGGGCACCGGCAACCCCTACTTCACCACAGACACGGCGGCGGCGCTGCGCGGCACCGAGGTCGGCGCGGAGGTGCTGATAAAGGCCACCAAGGTAGACGGGGTATACGACGCGGACCCCGAGATCAACCCCGATGCCACCCGCTACGATACGATGTCGTACATGGACGCAGTGAATGAGCGTGTCGGCATCATGGACACCACCGCCATCACGCTCTGCATGGACAACGAACTGCCCATTTTGGTGCTCGACTTCTGGGACGACGAGGCGCTGACACAGGGGGTAATGGGGGAGCCAGTCGGCACGATTATCCGCTAGCGCGCGGCGACTGCGTGTAGCTATTCGCCCCCCGTCAGCGCATCAATTGCCGCAAAAACCTCCCTGAGCGGAACCGAAAAGCCCGGCAAAACGTCCCCGCCGTCGAGGGTGTCGTTCGGGCCGAGCGTCTGCGTCGTCTGGCCGGGGCGGAATACCTCAATCTCACGGTCTTCCGGATACACGAACCACAACAAGCGCGTGCCATGGGTCATATAGCTGCGCGCCTTGCGCCGCATATCTGCCGCTTTATCCCATTCAGAGACGACCTCCACCGCCAGGTCTGGCGGGAACGGCAGCCAGCCCCCAACGTCCTCGATTTCCCCCAGACGCTCCTGAGAGACGAAGGCGACGTCGGCGGCGCGCAAATCTGGTGGGTCTTCTTGCATCAAGAAACCGGTCTCGGCACCGAGCACCACGCCTGATTGGTGCTCGCGCACAAATTGTCTCAGGATACCGGCAATTTCCCCGGTGACCAGACCGTGCACCAGCTTTGTCGGTCCCACGATGACCTCATCCTCGTCAGTCGCTAACTCCGGTCCCATTGGTACCGCCTGCCCATCGACGTACTCGTAACGCTTACCGCCATAGTGGCGTGTAAACTCCTCAAAGGTCATACTAGAGACTGAAGTCGTCGAATCGCTCACAACACACTCCTTCACATCCCGTAACGGTATCATAGCGCAACACCGGAGAGTCTCGCCAACTCGAAGCAGATTCTCGTCCCCCACACTGCCGGGTCGCGAGGGGTATGGAATTGGGTATAATCGCGCCATTCTGTCTGAGGAGTCCCCATGCGGCTGAAGGACAAAATAGCGATTATCACAGGGGCCAGCAAGGGCATTGGCCGGGCAATTGCGCTCGGCTACGCGCGCGAGGGGGCGCACGTGGCGCTGGCGGCCCGCTCCGCCGACCGGCTGGACGAGGTCGCCGTCGAGGTGCGCGCGCTGGACAGACGCGCCCTGCCCCTCCCCACCGACGTGACAGACGAGGAAGCCGTCAGGCACATGGTAGCGGCCACCCTGGACGAGTTTGAGCGGATTGACATCCTGGTCAACAATGCCGGCATGGCGAGTTACCGCCCGGTGTGGGGCATCAAACTGAGCCAGTGGGAGGAGATCATGGCGCTCAATTTGCGCGCCCCATTCCTCTGCACCAAGCACGTCTGGAAGCCGATGAAAGCGGGCGGCGGCGGGGTAATCGTCAACGTCGGCTCGCTGTCTGGCTCGCGCGGGGACCCGCTCATCAGCGCCTACACCGCCAGCAAATGGGGCCTGAACGGCTTCACCAAGTCGGTGGCCGAGGAAGGCAAAGCGGACAACATCCGCGTCAACCTGATCGCGCCCGGCAAGGTCGATACCGACATGCGCGCGGGCGTGGCTGAGGATAAGAGCCAGATGATGGTCGCTGAGGATTGCGTCGGCGTGGCGATTTTTCTCGCCTCGGACGAGGCCGAGCACGTACGCGGGCAGATTATCGAGTTGGAATGGGCAGGGCCGGACGTGAATGAGTTGAAGGAGTAGAGGTTGGACAGGCGTTTTGTTTCGCTGTTTACCATTGTATTGATTGACCTGATTGGCTTCACCATCGTCATTCCGGTGCTGCAGCTATACGCCGAAGAGCGGTTCGGCGCGGGAGACGTGCAGGCAACGATGTTGATTGCCGCTTTCTCTGTGGCGCAGTTCGTTTTCGCGCCCGTGTTGGGCCGCCTCTCGGATGCGTTTGGGCGTCGCCCGGTACTCATCGTCAGCCAGATTGGCACAATGCTGGGTTTCCTGGTACTGGGCTTCGCTAACTCACTGTTCCTGCTGTACCTGGGCCGCGTCATCGACGGCATTTCCGGCGGCAACATCACCACCGCACAGGCCTACGTCAACGACATCACCACGGAGGAGAATCGCGCGCGCGGCTTTGGGATCATCAGCGCGGCTTTTGGCTCTGGCTTCGTCATCGGCCCGTTGCTAAGTGGGGTAGTGGTCAAGGTCGCGCAACTTATCCCGGCGATAGCACCCTACAGCCAGAACGCGCCGTTCTTCGTGGCATCGGTATTCTCCCTGGGGTCGATCCTGGGTACATACTTCCTGCTGCCTGAGAGCTTGCCGATGGAGAATCGGAGTCCGCTCAATCAGGGCAAGGCCACCAACGACGTAGGGTTGATGGAGATGCTAAGCAACGACGGCGTACGCCTGATCCTGACCTTCGCCGCGATGACCTTCCTGGGATTTTCGCTCTTCCATACCAGCTTTTCGCTCGTGGTTGCCCGTAACGTGTTCACCGGTATGGACCTGGAGGATACCCAGTTCTCCATCGGGTTGCTGCTGGCCTGGCTTGGCTTCCTGATCGTGCTGGTACAGGGTTTCGCCGTGGGGCCGCTGGTCAAGCGCTTCGGCGAGCGCCGTCTGGTGATGCTGGGCGCGCTGCTGCGCATCCCGACCTTCGTGGCGATAGCGCTGGCCCACAGCCCGTGGGTGATCGTGGCGGCCTTCGTCCCCCTGGCGCTGGGCAACGGCGTCAGCCAACCCTCGCTGCAATCGATCATCAGCCGCTACGCGCCGCCGACCATGCGCGGGCGGGTGTTGGGCACCTTCCAATCGACGGCCAGCCTGATGCTCGTCTTCGGCCCGTTGTTTTCCGGGGTGCTGCTGGCCGAAGTGGGCACCGCCGCCCCTGACCTGGCGGCTGCCGGACTGCTGGCGGTGGCTTTCCTGTTGAGCTTCCAGATACTGCGACTGGCGCTGCCCTCGCAGGAGGGGTCGCCAGCGCAGGTAGAAATGGCCCCGGCGGGCTAAACGATTCGTGACCTGAGGCAGAAAAGGACGGCAAGCGTATGACCCGACGATTCAGACTGGCCCTGCTGGGTGGGAGCTTGCTGCTGGCCGCCCTCCTCGTGGCCTGCGGCGGCGGGGGCAGCAGCGGCTCGGCAGGCGAAGTGGGATCCGCGCCGGTTTTCCGGGACCAGCAGGAGTTGACCGCCGACTATCCGGCCCCCGGCGAGCTAATTATCGACCCCAGCCGGACGTACACGGCGACGATGGTGACGGCCAAAGGCGACATCGACCTGAACCTGTTCGCCGACAAAGTGCCGGTGACGGTGAACAATTTCGTCTACCTGTCCTGCGCGGGCTTCTACGACAACACCACCTTCCACCGCGTCATCCCCGATTTCATGGCCCAGGGTGGCGACCCCACCGGCACCGGCACGGGCGGGCCGGGCTATCGCTTTGAGGACGAGTTCCACCCCGACCTCAAGCACGACAAGCCGGGCATCCTCTCGATGGCGAACGCCGGGCCGAACACCAACGGCTCGCAGTTCTTCCTGACCCACGTGCCGACACCCAACCTGGACGGCAGGCACGCCGTCTTCGGCGAGGTGGCCGACGAGGCCAGCATGGAGGTGCTGTTGAGCATCCGCGAGCGCGACCCCAACAGCGACCCCAACCCCGGCGACATGCTAATCACAGTGGATATCAAACAGAACGGGCAGCCATTCTGCCCATCCAGCTAAAGGAGTGTGCTTCATGACCCAGTATTCCGCGCCCCCAGAGATGCAGCTTGACCCCGGCAAGACCTACCAGGCGGCCATCGTGACCGAAAAGGGCGAAATCCTCGTCGACCTGTTCGCCGACAAAGCGCCCCGCACGGTGAACAATTTCGTGTTCCTGTGCCGCGAAGGATTCTACGACGACACCACTTTCCACCGCGTCATCCCCAATTTCATGGCCCAGGCGGGCGACCCCACCGGCACCGGGCGGGGCGGGCCGGGCTATCGCTTCGAGGACGAGTTCCACCCGGACCTGCGCCACGATGCGGCGGGCATCCTCTCGATGGCGAACGCCGGGCCGAACACCAACGGCTCTCAGTTCTTCGTCACGCACGGGCCGACGCCCCACCTGGACGACAAGCACGCGGTGTTTGGCAAGGTGGCCGACAAGGCCAGCCTGGACGTGCTGATGAGCATCCGCGTGCGCGACCCCGGCAGCGACCCCAACCCCGGCGACAAGATCGTCACCATCAGGATCGACGAGAGCTAGCGCCTCTCCGATACGAAAAAGCCCCGTGCGCTTGGCGTGACGGGGCTTTTTGACTTGAGGGGACAACGGGCGTGGCGTCAGGGGACGTTCCGCTCGGCCAGCCAGTTGTGGATCGTCTCCGCCGTCTGGCGGTAATTGTGCTCCATCATCAGGTTGTGCCCGGCCCCCTCGACCACCACGTAGTCGGCCCCATAGTAGGCCGCCGAGCGCCGTTCGATCCACTCGCCGATCACGGCGTCCTGCTCCCCGGCCAGCCAGAGCAGCGGCGTCCGAACATTCTTCGCCGGAAACCAGAAGGGCGGGTTGTGCTGCGACATGACGATGAACGACTCCGGGCCGAGCTTGGCGTGAAGCTCCTCCGGCGAGATGACGGCTCGCTCGCTGATGAGCGCCCTGGCCGCGCGCTCCGGGGTGCGGATGTACGGATTCGCGGTGAAGGTGAGGGCCATCAGGATGCAGCCCACGGGGTCGAGGCGTATTAAGCGCCAGCCGTCGAGATAGGAACTGTGTGAGGCCCACGGGGCGACCAGGATAGCGGCGGGCAGGTCGTCACGCACGTGCTTGAAAGTCCACTGAACCAGCGCGCCGCCCATGCTGTGCCCCATCAGGACTGGCGGGCGGGGCAGCCGCTCGATTTCGGTTTTGAGAAAGCGCAAATAGTAGTCGAGGGTGCACCAGCGGATGGGCCGCTGGACGGGCGAACCCCCGTGCCCCGGCAGGCTGATCGCGTGGCTTTCCCAGCCCCACTCGGCGAGCAGTTCCTGCCACAGCCACCAGCACCACGCGCCGTGCCACATGCCGTGCTGCATCAGAATGGGCGTCTGGAAGCGGCGCTCGGCGGGGGTGTAGGTCACCCGCTCGATGCCATCTTGAAGAGTCGTGGATACCTGGAAGGACATATCGAGCCTTCTCTCGTTAGGTCACTCGTTCCAAGACTTGACCTTTTCGACCACTGTCTCTAGGCGTCCAATAAGCTCAGTGCCCATATTGCCCTTCTCGAAATGTGGAGCAAACAAACGGGCGCGCATGACTTTGTTTGTATACGGAAACTGCTGGGCACCAGCTTTCTCAAGTGCCTCACCTAACATCTTTGTGAAGTTAGCGAAGAATTCGATTGACAACTCTACCGGTGACTGACCTCGTTCTTCGAGGGCTGTATTGATTACGTCCTCGCTCACATAGTTCTCAATCTCACGTCCGTCTGTCACCCAACAAAGCACTCCGCTTACTTCGCATTCTTCCAAGATTCGTTGCTTCTCGGCACTTAGCTCTTCTCCAGATTGCTGTCTGTCACTGTCAATCACGACGATTGCATTTTGGTTTATTCTCAGAATATCGAGTGGACCGTCTGAGCCTTCATCCTCAGCAGAATCAGAAACCTTATCTCTAACAGCAGATAGGTGTCCCAGATTATCTTTGCCGCCATAGAGGACGATTGAATAGTCAACTCCCTCGGCCAATTCTGGAGCAACTACCTCAATCCATCGTCTCAGATAGATACGGTCACTTGGACCTTCAACCCACACTACGCCGTTAGTCTGCAAGATATCGCTGGCTTTCACGCCAAGGTCCGCCAGGGCAACTAGGCTTTGCTCATCTTTAGCTATTGGGGAGCCAACCGTCGTATTGTTTTGCAACCGCAAGTGAAACACTTGGATTTCTGAACTAACATCAGTTGGCATAGAGCCATGTGCGTTGATGAGTGTAGGTGAGTGTGTGCTAATAAGATATTGATTCTCGGTTTCAGTCGTCGCGTACTCCAGAAACTCCTGCTGCAAAGTGGGATGGAAGTGAATCTCCGGTTCTTCGATACACCAAAGCACATTCTCCTGAGAGGTTATGGCCGTAACCAAAATCACCAACTCGTGCACCCCTGTTCCGTATGACCCCACCATCGGCAGCCTGAGACCGTCGTGCTCGACAATGATCTTGGTCGGGTCTTCAGGTGGAACATCCAGCATAGCTCCGGGTAAATGGAGCAATCGTTGAACAAGTGCTTGGATTCGAGCAAATTTGGCCTTGTCCTCGTCCTTACCAACATCAGGACTCTTTAGGCTAGCCAAAAGGCTGACCAAACCGGTTCCGTCGAAGGAGTATGGTTCTCCATCTCGTATCTGTCGGAATTCAGGTATTCGGTGGACCAGCGGAATGAATTTCGCAAAGTGTTGTTGAAATATAGCATATCCATACTCAGTAGTGAAAGCCTGTTGGATATCTTTTCGAGAAGGCTCACTTTTCCATCCTGCTTTCGCCAAGACATTTAGCAACTGATTGGCACGCCGCAAATCGACTATCCTTGCAAACGTGTTGTCTGTTACCCGAGGTTCATCCCTATTAAGTCCCCAGGAGAATCGGTGCTGACCCCAAAAAGTTGAACCCAACCGATATGTGCAATGTTGGCCTCCTCAAGAACGGTAGTAAGATCAATAGCAGGCGAGGAGGAAATCAGCATGCCAAAGAGGTACTCACCGAAGC
>Ga0180438_10003981_pt1 | contig 21708 bp, 18 predicted proteins | sample SS_ome_12_FD_132455 | JGI IMG/M metagenome (GOLD analysis project Ga0180438, IMG submission 132455) | Hypersaline lake sediment archaeal communities from the Salton Sea, California, USA - SS_3_D_2 metaG | ecosystem: Environmental > Aquatic > Non-marine Saline and Alkaline > Hypersaline >...
GCCAGCTTCACCGCCTCTAACTTGAACTCGTTCGTGAACTTCCGTTGCTCTCGCATCTCTCACACCTCGATCCTGTTGTATCATCTTTGCATTCGAGGTGTCCACTGAATCGGAGCCGGGCCATACCGCCTGCCCTGTCGGCCCCGCGGGTCTGGCACCCTCGCCAACGCCTCCAGCAAACTCTCTTCCCGCCTTGTCGCTGTCATGCTGTCACCTCTGCTGTAGTCAATCCGCTCCCTACATGCCTCCTCCTGATAGTAATTCAAGATAACGCAATGACCCTGACATTGGCCTTGACAGTCCTTCAAAGGCGGATATATACTTCTCCTTGGCTGACCTGCGAAAAAAACTATACTTTTGTCCGCGGGACAACGCGATCTCAGCCCTTGGCGCGCCTGCTCGTCGTCATTCGACCGACTGGGGGATGACGGGGGACGGCGCGTTGCCCGTCTTTACCCCGTGCCGAAAGGGGAACATCGATGGTTAAGTCTCGCATTCGGTAGTAGCGGCGATACTCAGGATTTTCTCACCTGGCGGAGGTGCTATTAGTTCTCAAAGCACCCCGGATTGTGCCTCAGTGCAGGGCATTCATTTATCTCTGAAACCACATCGCCGCTCCCAATCTCGCATCCGTTCAGCGCACTTCTTGGCGCAATTCAGTGAGGTCCATTGCTATGGCCGAATGTCTATCCATACCTGAAGATGTCCGACATGCTGTGGATTCCGTAACACCCGGCGCAGATATACGTATCCTCGCGTTTAGCGATCTCTCGCCGGATGGCGCCTTTGGCGAGCAATTTCTTGCGCTCGCCGATGAGCGTATACTTATATTTGATTGTAACGGACAGGTTCCTGAACTTCGAACGAATCTCCCGCTCTCTCGAATCAGCAGAGTCGAGATTGAGACTCTGGTTGGCGGAGCTGCCCTCCGTGCCATTATCGATGGCCACCGCGTCGATCTCATGTCCTTCAGCCACGCCATGTCCGATACCTTTGGACGTGTGCGTATCCAGCTCGATGCGCTCATAGAGGGCAAGCCGCTCCCCCAAGTCGAGGAGCGTATAAAGCGTTGTCCGACCTGCGGCCTTGTCCTCGGCGAATATACCCGTGTCTGTCCGCGTTGTCTCCAAAAAGGCGCCACTCTCCGTCGCATTCTCGGCTATACGAAGCCGTACAGGGGTCGTCTCTTTCTCATCGGTTCGCTCGTGCTTGCCGGCACCGCTGCTGGTTTGGTCCCACCGCTCCTCCAGCGATGGTTGGCGGATCGGGTACTTGTACCGCGGGCCAACTATCATCTACTGATCTGGCTCGTTTTGGGACTGGCCCTCTCAAATATCGTCCATACTAGCATGGAGATTTGGCGAAACCGGGTCACGGCTTGGCTTGGCGCCAGGATTAGCTTCGATATCCGCGCCCAGCTCTACGAACGTCTCCAGTGGCTCTCCATGCGCTACTACGACCATCACCCGACTGGCACGATCATCTCCCGGCTCAGCCAGGACTCCGGCGGAATCCAGGAGTTGCTCGCCTTCGCGCTGCCATTCGTCGTCACCAACATCATCACGATATTCGCCGTCGGGATGGTGTTGGTCGCGCTCGACTGGAAACTTGCCCTGATTTCCATGGTCCCGGCTCCGTTCCTCATTTTGATCAGCCGCAGGCTCTGGTTCCTGCTCCGCCGCGCCTGGCACAACTACTGGTACCGCTGGCGGCGTTTCCACGGGCTGGTTTCCGATGCGCTCGGCCGCGTCAAGGTCACGAAGGCATTCTCCCAGCAGCAGTCGGAAATCGGTCGGTACTTCTACCGAAACGACGACCTACGAAGCGCCGCCGCGTTTGCAGACCAGACCTCCGGCACCTACTTCCCTTTCATGTGGCTTGTCGTGGGCAGCGGCTCACTGTTGGTCTATTATTTCGGCGGCCTCTTTCAGATGCAGGGCGGGCTGACGATTGGCGATATCTGGGCCTTCCTCGCCTATCTCCACATGGTTCAGTTCCCCCTCAACTTCCTCGGACAGTCTGTGCAGTGGGTTTCTCGCGCGCTCACCGCCGCCGAGCGTGTCTTCGAGGTGTTGGATGCTGAATCCGACAGCGAGAAAGCGCGTGGAGAAATCGTCCTGGAGAACATCAAGGGCGAGATCGAGTATCGAGATGTCGGCTTCGGCTACGAGAAGCACCAACAGGTTCTGAAGGATATCTCGTTCAAGGTCAAGCCGGGCCAGATGCTCGGACTCGTCGGCAAGTCAGGCGCAGGCAAGAGCACCATCATCAACCTCCTCTGCCGCTTTTACGACTCCGACGAAGGCGAGATATTCGTCGATGGCGTCCCTCTGCGAGAAGTCTCTCTCTGGTCCTACCGCGGCAAGCTCGGCGTCGTGCTTCAGGAGCCCTTCCTCTTCTCCGGCAGCATCACCGAGAACATTGCCTATGGCAAGCCCGATGCCACCCCTGAGGAAATTATGGCCGCCGCCAAGATCGCCAACGCCCACGACTTCATCATTGGCAAGCCCGATGGCTACGACGAGCAGGTCGGCGAGCGGGGCAACCGTCTCTCCGGTGGCGAGAAGCAACGCGTGTGCATTGCCCGGGCCATCCTTCACGACCCCGCCATCCTCATCCTCGACGAGGCCACCGCCAGCGTCGATCTGGAAACCGAGCAGCAGATCCAGGAGGCCATCGCGCGACTCATCAAGGGACGCACCACGTTCGCCATCGCCCACCGGCTGTCGACGCTTCGGAATGCCCACAAGCTCATTGTACTGGACGAAGGTCGTATCGTCGAGTCCGGCACCCACGACGAGCTTAAGATGAAGAAAGGTGTCTACGCCAAACTTCTGGATATACACCGCCGAACCTCAATGATCGGAGCCGTCAATGGATAAGCGCCAGAGGCTTCAAGAAGCATCATCCCTCGATCTACGCTATCTCGATCCGGAAGAAGTGCGTGTCTGGCGGGGGGAGGACGATCGCGTCTATTGCACCGTCGCTGATGAGCTCACGGTCCTCACGCCGATGTTCATCCGTTCGCATCCGCTCAGCGATCTGAACCGCTACCTCTCCATTCGGGGGGTCGAGCATAAGAAACGCAGTATCGCTATGGGAAGGGAGTTCGGCCTGCTGCGAAACTGGCATCGCCTTGGCCCCGAATCGCGAGAGCTGGTCGAAGTCGAACTCGAACGTCGCTATCTCCATCCGAAGGTCAGAGCGATTCTATCGGTGAAGGATTACTCGGGCGTCCAAGTCTGTATCTTCGAAACCGACCGCGGCATCCGCGAAGTGACCCTCCGCGATGTCCGCGATAACGTCATATACCTCGGCCGCTCCCGAATCCTCATCACCGACGCTGAGGGCAACCGCTACGATATCGAAGACTCCGCCCGCCTCGATCCCGAGAGCCAATCTCGACTCGCGCGGATACTGTAAGAACGATTGGGACGAGCTTCGACCTTCACTGCCGAAGCTCGTCCCACTTCACACTTTTCATCACGCTCGTCGCCACCGCCCAACCGATCAGAGCCCCGTAGATCGCCCCAACAACCAGTCCCATCACCGCGAAGCCACCGCTGAACCCGGCAAACGACATCCCAAGGCCTTTCAGAACACCCCAGACGATAGCTCCCATCGCAATCCCAGCGCCGGCCGAGCGTGCTAACGTTGTAGGAATGCCAACGACCGCGCCGAATACCGCGCCCAAGACAGCTGCTATGCCGACAGCCGGTATCAATCCCATCCCCCGCGTTTCGGAGCCTCCGAAGATGAAACGGTCCACGAGGACAAACGCTACCAGCACGACCGCGCCGTAGATTGCTCCAGCCAACGCGCCGGCTGCAATCAGCGCCCCCTTGGTCGGCGGCTCCTCACCAACCGGAGGCGACAATTCCGATGGTGGAGCCTCTGTTGGGGCTGGCTGAGATGGGGTTGCAGGTTGTTTTGTCGCTCCAGCACCCCGCACGCCTGCTCTCGCGCATTTGGGGCACTCCGTCTCGAACGGCTGCATCTCATACCCACACTGCGGACAACTCGGCATTGCTTTCCTCCCTCCCCTCAGCATGACGCACAATATTTCCCTACGGACACGTTGCGACATCGCCGCCCGTGAACCTCTCCATCGATCAACTCATTGGCAGTTGACCCCACTGCTGGGCATGAGTAAAATCGCTACCTACGCATGACAGCACTTGCATCCGATACAGCGACCAACAAGACTCCTCGCTTCCGCTCAGCGCCGCCCGGCGCAACCGCGGCGAGCTTCGTTCTATTTGGAGCCCTCGCCGCGCTCTTCGGAATGATCTATATAGGTTCCGAGTGGTGGAACCTCGCGGGGGGGCTCGGCTTCCCCTCCGACGCCGCTTGGGCGCGAGCCGTTTTCGCCCGAAACCTCGCCTCCGGGGAAGGCCTCTGTTTCAACCGCGGCGCTCCTGTTGCCGGAGTTGCCGGTTTCTCTTGGATCGCCCTTCTCGCCGTTATCGGCTTCTTCAGCGGTAAGTTCCTCATCGTCACCAAAGTTCTCGGCATTCTCTGCTCAATCCTCACAGCCTACCTCGTTTGGCACATCACGCTCAATCTCCTCGGCGACTGGCGCTTCGCCTTCATAGCCGGGTTGCTGGTGGCCGTAAGCCATCGTCTCACCGTTCAGAGCATCGGCGGAACAGAGGGAGCCCTGGGGGCGCTCGCGGTGACGGCTGCAATTCACTGGCAAGCCGTCGGTTGGGATGGAACAAATACCCAACGCGCCTTTGCCTCCGTCGCAGCCGGACTGGCAGCGCTGAGCCGCCCCGAACTCCTCGTTTTACTTCCCTTATTGCTCGCCGATCGCTGGCTCATCTCACTCGCCCATGATTCAACCGGAGAACGCCTTCGCGGCGGCGTACTGCGGAGTCTACCCGAGATCGGCGGCGCGTTCGCCGTGGTCGCTCCCTACCTTGTCTTCAACCATCATGTAGGAGGCCCACTCTGGCAACAGCCTGAGATGGCCTTGCGCTCGGCGGGAGCATGGTCATGGGCCGCGGCGACCCTCAATGCGCTCTGGTACGACAATCCGGTTGTCTATATTGCAGCGCTCCTAGGTATACCCGTTGCTGCTGTTTCCGCACTCCGCCGCCGATCCGAACATCCAAGCTTGCTCGTCATCCTGATCCCCATTGCCGTTGTGCTGTCTACGACGCTGTTCCGGCGCGGCGCCGCTGTCGACAACGCCCTCCTTACCGCCGCCCACCTCACTCCTCTGCTCTCCGTGCTCGGAGCGGCCGGGCTTTTTCTGCTGCATCGGGCGGTGAGTCAAATGTTATCGCGTTCGAAAGCTCGATCTCATCGCATCGCGCTGGCCGCCCTGATTGCAGTCGGCTCGGTCTCCGCTTTCGTCTTCCCGATCTTTCGCCATCCGGACGTCTGGCACGATTATGGTTTCCAGGTCAAGAAGGTCAGCGATCTTCAGGGCTTCATCGGTCGTTGGGCCGCGGACCACCTGCCGGCCGACGCATCCATCGCCAGCCGAGAGGTCGGCGCTATAGGGTTCTTCTCACAGAAGCGGATGGTGGACCTCGGTGGAACCATATCACAGGAAGGGATCGAATATCTCAGCCGACCGGGCTCTCCTGATTCACATCTGCTCGACTACATACAGAAAACTCGCCCCTCCCACCTGGCTATCCGTCCCGGCGACTTCCCGGACCTGGCCATGCGCCCCGATCTGCTGACCCCGGCAGTCACCTGCGTTGTCACCGACCCCATCTCCGGGGGCGTCACCACGATGGCCCTTTACGAGACCCCATGGCCGCCCCTCTCCGTCATCGATGCCCGCGCGCAGGTCGGCCGTCGCTGACTCTAACTCTAACGGGCAGATGATCTCGTCCGGCGGGAACCGTGGGTGACTGAGCCGGACGGCCTTATGTCACCGACTGCGATAAACGAACGAAAAGACGCGCCGTTTGAGATACCAATCTCTTCTCTCAGCCGCCTACCACCCGCCGCATCTGCACCACAAACGGCTCGAACCCCATCTGCTGCCAGAAGGCATTGGAGGCGGGATTCTTCATCGACACGGACAATCGGAGTTCGGTCAGACCGGCTTTCTCGAACTCGGCCGCCAGCGCTTCATAGAGCTGCTGTCCCAATCCCCGGCCCCGCCACCTCTCCGCGATCACGAAATTCGTGATGAAGCCATGCCGCGGAGCGTCGAAAGGCGGTGGATCCTCGCCCGGCCGTCCCATCGCAAGCCCGACTAACCCCTCCTCCGCTTCCGCGACGAGAATGACGTGCTCTTCATTGCCCATGCACTCATCCAGGTATTTAAGCCAAACGTCGAGCGCATCCGGCTTCATGCGGAAAAACGCCGGGTCATACTCTCGATGGAATTCCATCATCTCCACCCAGAGGAGACCGATGGCATCCCGATCAGCGACGACTGCACGCCGGAAAGCAATCTCGCCACTCATTGAGCGTCTCCCCTCCTTGGCCCCCGTACAGGGTAACTGATCCGGCCCCGAAAAGTCGACCTGGGGATTCCCACCCGATGTGCTCCCCGATTCTGCACCACCTGGGATGAGACTTTTCAGCCTGCGGCGACCAGTTCCTGCTTAGCTAAATCTAGACAAGATCCTCGGGCAGAGGCCTGCCTCGCGAACGCCTCCGGCGCAATGTTGCCGAGCGCGCTGTGCGGTCGCCCTGTGTTGTAGTGGTTCCTCCAGGCATCGACCTTCTCCTGCGCATCCGCTATCGAAAGAAACCGGTGCTCATTTGAACACTCTTGCCGAAACCATAACAACCACAGCGCAAAGTCGTAGGCCTTCGTTACCGCTCTGAGTTCGTCGCCCATAAGGCTGCCCTATTCATTCCAAATCGCGTTGCGCCGCCTTTGGCGGCGCCGAGTAAGGGGTAAAGGCATTAAGGGATATGGAATAATCATAGTCCTGGAGGGCGCAGCACACATCGGAACCCTATGATGCCGCGCCCGCTCGATGGCTCGAGCCAGTTCCGGTAGGCAACGCGGAGGTACCTCGGATTCAAGCTGAGCCAGGACCCGCCGCGCACCACGCGCGCTTCATCTCCCTCTTGGAGGGTGCGCCCCAAATGCTCCTTGATCCGCGCGATCGTCTTCTGCCGCCGCAACCGTGCCGAATCGAGATTCGCGCTTTCCAGAAGACCGAGGCCGGCGATCAGCGCCCCCCAGGCATCGCACGGCAGCTGTCCATCCGCAGGACACTCATCCGGGCACAGGGCATCGGATAGATCCCAGATGGTGGATTGAGCGCCATTCGCCGCCTTGCCCCCGGCCAACAATGCCACCTCGCGCCAGCGGTCTGGTTCCTTCCGAGTGAATTCCGCCAACTCGTCCGGGTAATCAAGATCGGTGAGATGGCACGCGGCCAGGTATTCCTGCAAGGTGCGGTGGGGAAAGGTGTATACCCCCTCGCCGTGCGCGATGAGGATGCCGGCGCGGAACCTCAGGAACTCGATGATCCGCGCGGCGCTCACGTCGGGTGATCCCTTGCCCAGCTCGTAGAGCCCTTTCACCAGCGCTTCTTCAGGGATATCGGCCGTTCCCCGTAGGTCGGCTTGGGAGGTGTGCGCCTCGAAGGCCAGTTTGTTCAGCAGCTCCCGCACCTTCTCCCGGTCCACCTCCAGCCAGGCGGCAAGATCCGGAAGCTTGACGATCTCCTCCCCCTGTGCAGTTCGCTCGATCAACCTCCGATTCCACCGGATCAGTAGCAGCTCCACCGTCTCCTCATACAATTTCCAGCGCTTCTCCGGCAGTTCCCCGCCTCGCGAGTCGTGCAGGGCCGCCATCAGAGTCAAGAGCAGCGGTCGCGCCGCCAGTTCCGCCACCCGCGGGGTATCATGGATTGCCTCCTTCAGCTTGCTCGCCCGTCCCCGGGCGTCTTCTCGCTGCCGTCTGCCGATGGTGACGGTGTGCTCGTACCAGCGATCTACGAAGGCCTCGATCTGGGCGGGCTCAAACAACCTGAGTTCGGCCTCATGGAACCCCCTGAGCTTCCAGTCCTGCTGCAAGTAGGAGTAGGTCCGGCTGGTGACTAGGATCCGGCAATTGGGGTAGAGCGCGGCGAAGTCCTCGATCATCTGCAGTATCTGCGTGCGGTGCTGTTCAGCATCCGATACTTCATCCAGCCCATCGAACACCACCAGCCCGCCGGGATACCGCAGGGTCCGCTCCAACTGGGGGGAAGAACTCTGCGAGCCCATTCTCCTTTAGCTTCTTTGCCAGGAAGTCCAACAGATGTCCGGCGCGCGCTTGCTCGCCCGTGGGCGGCAGCGCCACCGCGGCGAGTTCCCGCAGTTCCACCATCGCCGGCAGCAGCCCGCCGTGGGACCACGAATCCGGTTTCGCTTCTTCCCCCTCCCCCGGCGCCGGAGTCGTCAACGTCGCCAAGTTCATCCCCCTGCTCAAAGCCTCTCCGGCCAGGCATTGGGCGACGAACCGGGCGAAGGTCGTCTTCCCGCTCCCCGGACCACCCAACACCACCAGCCGCGCATGACGATCCAGTTGCGTGATGGCGGACAGGCGTCTTGACTCGGCCCGCGGGTCGTCCGTCTCAAGCTGGCGGATGCGGGCAAGGCCGTCCTTGTCTTGCCCCTGTTCTTGCTCGAGTTCCACCGTCAACAAGGGAACGTAGATGTCCCCCAGCGCAGCCCTGCTTCCAGGGGCGTTCGGTTCCGCCGCGGCCTGTGGATCCACCCCCACGAAGCTGATCTGGCCGACATCCTCATAGAGGTGATTGAGATACGCCTCCCGCAGCGCTTCCTGGTGAGGATCGACAACCGGCGGTTGGCTGAGATGCGCCAATTCCCGCGGCATCGTAGTTACCAACCATTCGCGGTCTGCCGGGCTCAGGCGCTGAGCCGAGACCGCTTGCAGCAGAGCGTCCAGGTTGATCTGCAACGCCAGCAAATGCTGCTCCACTTCCTCGCGGAAAGTCCCGTCCCCGTCGAGCGCCTTCTTCACCTCGGCGACAAGCGCCTTCGTATCGTCGGGCCTCTGTGCATCGTAGACGTTATTGGCCAACAGGCTGGCAGTCATGCTCGTCCCCACACTAAGCCCAACGGCTCCCAGCGCCTCCGCCCCCCGTTTGATACGCAGACGCCATCTGCGTGAATAACGCCGTGGTCAATGCAGTATAGACCGACAGCACTCCCGCCTTCACCGGAGAAGTAAGTTGCAAGAATCCCTCAATAACCTTATTGCGAAACGAAGACACCGACTTTGCCATGCTCTTTTCCTCTGATAGAGATAATAAGCGCCGCTGACTTGCTCGTCAAACAACTTCTAACGGACATTATTACCTTCACGTTCCACTATGATGCTAAGCCCGTATTATTTCCATGCGCATCGGCAGCGGGGTGATGGGAGAAACTTACTGAATCGAGCGGGATGAGGGGTATTGCACATTCGCGGCGATTGTCGGCGGAAGGAGGCCGTGAGGAATCTGCGGATGCCATACCGACGATGGAGCGGCGGTTGCAGACTCCTCCGCGCCGGTGCTATAATCGGCTCAGGAGGCCGATGCCCACCCACTGCCATGACCGAACTGCTCGAAGTCGTGCGCTACCGCGAGGTTCTCTGGAACCTCGTCCGGCGCAATCTCAAAGTCCGATATAAGAACTCCGTCCTTGGCTTTGCCTGGTCCCTGTTGAACCCTCTCATGCAAATCGGGGTTTGGTACTTCGTCTTCGAAGTCCTCTTCGGCAGAGATCAGCCCAACTTCATGGCGTTTCTCGTCACCGGCTTCCTTCCGTGGCTGTTCTTCTCCCAGACGGTCCTCGACAGCACCGCGTGCGTCACTCAAGAAATGGCCCTTGTGAAGAAGGCATATTTCCCTCGCACCATCCTGCCCCTCTCCGCGCTCATCTCCAACTTCATCCACCTCTGCTTCGCCTTCATCGTCCTGCTGGGGTTGTTCGTCATCTGGCGCGTTGACGTCAACATCTACTATCTCTGGCTCCTACCTGCGACCGTCCTCGTCGCTGTCTTCGCCTACGGACTCGCCGCCATGCTCGCGGCCTGGAGTGTCTTCTACGCAGACGTTAAATTCATCGTCGGCAACCTCCTCGGCCTCTGGTTCTTCCTCACACCCGTCCTCTACCCAGTCGATAATGTCCTCAGGGGGAGCCTGAAGTCCCCTGACAACTGGCTCGAGATATTCCTGAGCGAGAATCTCCCTCTGCTCAAGAAGCTCTTCGTGCTCGATCCGCTTACTATCGGAATCGAAGGCTATCGTAGTGCGTTGCTGCGTGGCGGTGAAATCCCCATCGTCCATCCGGAATACCCATTCTGGCTCTATACCCTTGGCGCCACCGGTATTGCCCTCGTCACAGCAGTCATAGGGCAGATCATCTTCCGCCGCAAGGCTGACCTCTTCGCCGAACAAGGCTAAGCACAGTGCCCGTCATTCAAGCCAGCGAACTCTGGAAACAATATCGCCGCCCGAAAGTAAAGGCTGGCAGCCTCAAGGAGGCCGCTCTCGCCTTCTTTCGCGGGCAGCGCGGCTCCGAAGAATTCTGGGCGTTGCGAGATGTCTCGTTCTCCGTGGAGAAGGGCGAAGCCGTCGGCCTAGTCGGGCCGAACGGCTCCGGCAAGAGCACCATGCTCGCCATTCTCGCTCGCGTCATCAAGTCGACTCGCGGCGCCATCAACGTCGTCGGCAGGGTCTGCCCTCTTCTCGAACTCGGCACCGGTTTCCATCCCGACCTCAGTGGTCGAGAGAACGTGTTTCTCAACGCCAGCCTCCTTGGGCTCGGTCACCGAGAGACCGCCGCGCGCTACGAAGATATCGTCGACTTCGCCGAGCTCCATGAGTTCATGGATGCCCCGGTCAAGACCTACTCCACCGGCATGGTCATCCGCCTTGGCTTCGCCGTCGCCGTCCACATGGACCCCGACATATTGCTCATTGACGAAGTCCTTGGAGTCGGCGACGAGCACTTCCAACACAAATCCTTCGGACGGCTGCTGGATTTCAAGAAGGCCGGCAAGACGCTCTTCGTCGTCTCCCATAACCTCGACTCCATCACATCCATCTGCGACCGCGCCATCTGGTTGGACCGAGGCCGCATCGTCAAGGACGAAGATGCTGTCGAAGTCGTCACCAAATACAAGCTCGCCGTCGAACACTGGGAGCGAACCATCCAGGAGGCAAAGGCCCGCAATGCGACTCCTCGCTGAGGCGTCAACGGCCGCGGGCAACGTTCTGCTTTCCCCCCTCGACCCCACAAGTCTCTCGGAAGCGCGGGGTTGGCGGCGCGGACTCATCGTTGGCTCGCGGCGCGATCAAACCATTCACGAGGCCACCAGTATACTTCGGACGCTCGCGCCCAAAATCGACCTCGACGTTGCTTGGTCAGGCGGGCGGCCGGCTTCCGGGATTCGGCGCGCTCGCCGGCAACGCTACGACGTCGTCTGCGTCTTGCTCACGGGGGAAGGATTTGCGCGAGAAAAGCTGGCGGCGATGCTCTCCGGCGCGCAGGTCGCGCTCGCCTACGGCGCGAATCGCCAGTGGTATCGCATTCGATTGCCCGCATTTCATCCCGGTAACATCCGCTGGTGGGCTCGTCTCATTCTCGCCACCATTCTCTCCCTCGCCTACCTCAGACCCATGGCCGCAGTCGGCGTCGTCAGCCTACTTCGACGGCTTATTCCCCCTGACGCTCCAACCTCCCAACCAGGCGTCCCGACGGGACGCGCGGTCACCTTCATCGTCCCAACATACAACCAGCGCCACATGATGGACTTCTGTCTTCCACCGCTCATCGCTGAAGCGGGGGACGCTCACCAAGTCCTCGTGGTCGACGATGCCAGTGTCGACGACACGGCCGACTATGTCCGAAGCCATTACCCGCAGGTGCGACTGATCCGTCTCCCGAAAAACCGTGGATTCGGCGGAGCCGTTCGCGCCGGCATCGCCGCCTCCAATACCCCGCTTTATGCTCTCATCAACACCGATGTCCAGATTCGTCCCGGCTACCTCGACGCTATTCTCCCACACTTCGATGCCCCGGACACCTTTGCGGTCTGCTCTCGCATCGAGCTTCCCGGCGGTTCCCCCGTGGAAACCGGCAATGTCGCCCCCGCCTGGTCCGGAGTGCTGGAGCCCTATCATGTGCCGCCTTCACGGCCCGGCCCGATCCTCTACGCCGGCGGCGCTTCCTCTGTCTTCGACCGTGCCAAATACGAGGCCCTCGGCCGGTTCGAGACAATATATCGGCCGCTCTACTTCGAAGACATCGATCTCGGCTATCGCGCCTGGCGTCGTGGCTGGCGGTCGCTATTCGAACCTTCGGCCTCCGTCTTTCACAAGCACCGTGCCTGGATCGGCGCCCGCTTTGGCAATGCCTTTGCCAACGAGACCTTTCTCAAGAACGGCCTTCTCTTCGTGTGGAAGAACGTCCGAGACGCTACCATGCTCGCCCAGCACCTCGCCTACGTATGGGCAAGGCTCTTCCGCGAGATTCTCGATGGTGAAGGGACCATAGCTCGGGCCGTGCTTCGGGCGCTCCCGCTCTGCCCTCTCCTAATGGTGAAACGATGGGGGGCTCACCGAATCGCTGATCTTCCCGATAGCGAGATACTGACTCGGGCTCGACCTCCCGTCTTGGACCACTCCGCGGAGGTGGCAGCAGAGTGAAGATTCTGCTGGTCAGCCCGTTTTTGCCGTACCCTCCGGTCGCCGGTGGGCACCGGCAGATCTGGACTTGGCTGACACGCCTCGCCCGCAACCACTCAATCGCCTTCGTTGGCTTCTACGAGCGAGAGGACGAAGCTCCCCACGGAGAGAAACTCTCCCAACACTGCGAAATCGTACGGCTTCGTCTGCGGAAGCCGACTCCACACGCCTACCCATCCTTCGCACAAGTCCCGCGCTGGGTTAGCGAAACCTTCTCACAGGAACTCGCGCGCGATATCGTCCAAGTCGTCCGCTCTTTTCGTCCAGACGTGGTCCAGTTTCTCCACTCCAACATGGCTCAGTATCGCCCATACGTCGATGGCGCCGGCGTCGTGGTGACCGCCCTCGATATCGCCTTCGTCTCCCACCGTCGTCGTATCGCAGCGACACGAGGCCTCGAGAGGCTCCAAGCGCGTTGCGAATGGCTCCGCATGCTTCGGAACGAAAGCACAGCTTACTCCCGAGCCGACCATGTCATCACCGTCTCCCAGCATGATGCCGACGTGCTTCGGACCGTTGCCCGACACGATCGTATCACCGCCGTGCCCCCCGGTGTCGACAAAGCGCAACTTGTTCCGAGAGACCGACGTCCCGAACCCGGCAAGATTCTCTATGTGGGGCACATGGAGCACGAACCTAACCTCGACGGTCTCCTCTATCTCTACCGGGAGATCTGGCCATCAGTGCGTCATGATTACCCAAACGCCCAGCTCCTTGTCGCCGGCAAAGGGGCCAAACATGAGATCGCTCGCGTCGCCCCAGAAACCTGGGCCCGAATAGAGCGCGATCCAAGTGTTGAGATAGCCGACTTCATCCCCGACCTCGCTGCCGCCATGGACACATCCGTCTTGCTCGCAGCCCCACTTCGACTCGGCTCCGGCATCCGCAACAAAGTGATCGAAGCAATGGCCGCTGGGCTTCCAGTGGTCACTACCAGCCTCGGGGTCGAGGGCATCGGTGCGGTGCACCAAAGAGATATCCTCATTGCCGATGAGCCCCACGCCTTTGCCAAGGAGATCGTCAATCTCTTCAAGGATCAGAAGCTCCAACAGCGTCTCTCCGACGCCGGGAGACGACTCGCCGCACGTAACCATGATAACGATGTCGTGGTGCAGCGCCTGGAGCATGCCCTCATGCGCGCGGCCGGAGAGCGAGCATGAGAGTCATCCGATGGATCGCCGGATACGTGCTCGACTTCTTCCGGGAGAGGGTCACCGCTGACGACCTCGGCGCTGAGACCATAGCCCGTGTTCTCATCCCGTCCCGCCTCAAGAACGATATCCTTGCGGCCGTCCGCAGCGCCTTCCCCAAAGCGGAATTCCGGACCTACGGCCCCCGCGTCGATCTCTGGCGGGTTCGTTCGCTGAAGTGTGATGTGGCTATTGTCTCCATGGCTGGCGGCGCGCTACGAGAGAGGTTCATTGGTCTTCTCAGCGGCGCGGGCTACAGACTACTCGTCCCATCGGCCGACTACTGGTATCGGTTTGGCCTGCCTGGTGGCGTGGGCGGCTGGCTTTGGGGTCTTCTCGACCGCTTTATCCTTGCCCCGGCAGCCATTCTCTGGCTGGCTCTGCTCGCAGCATGGCTCTACGCGACAGGCGTCGTCCGTCGCTCCATCGCCGCAGAGCGTGGCGAAACATCCTGGCGCCCCAAGCAGGTCCTCGCTATCCGACTCATCCCTAGCCAGACGTTCGTCGCCTTCCTCGGTCGCGTCAAGCGCGCTCATCCAGATACGAGAATCGTCGCCTTGCTCGGCTCCGAAGAAGGGCGAGCGGAGGCGGCTGCCACAGCTCATCGCGTCCTCTCGCCACGCACGACAATTACCGCGCGCCTCGTTCGAGCCCTACGTGGCAGTCGGTTCGACACGGTCATCCTCGTCGGAGGCGCCGACTACGGCATTCAACCAGCATACCTCAAAGCCATAGCCCTCTCGCTCCTCCCACCCAAAGCCCATCGCTTTCAGTGGGAACTCGGGGATCCGCTCCCCGGAGCGCCATTGAAAGACGCCTTCCTTCGCGCCATTACCGCCCGAAGGGGTGAAGAGACTCCAGGACTCATTGCCCGCATGCGGCTCCGCCGCGCCTATCGGGAGGAGCCCGCACGCGGGCCGCGTATCGTTCAGATCGGTCTCACCCAGGCCTGCAACTACCACTGCCTTTTCTGTCCCTTTCACAACCCCACCGCAGAGAAGGGCCACCGAGACGCGGACCTTCCGCGCATGTCCTTCGAAATCTTCGCCCGACTTCTTGGCGATCTCAAGACGATGGGGACGAAGATGATCGACATTTGTGGCGATGGTGAACCTTTCATGCACCCGGACGCGCTCGACATGATGGCCCTCGCCCGAGATATGGGCTTCGATGTCACACTCGCCACCAATGCTGCGCTGCTCAGCAAACGCCGGGCCCGGCAACTCGTCGATATTGGCGTTCGACGCATGCACGTCAGCTTCAACGCGGCTACGGACGATGTCTATGCGAAACTCCATCCAGGTTCTCCGCCTGGCATGAGACAGCGGATCATCGACCGACTTAGCGACATGGCCGAGTATGCTGAGGCGGAGGCGCTTCGGCCAATCGAGGTTGAGTTCTCTTCCGTTCTCAACCGACTCAATATGCACGAGATTCCTCAGATGGTCGAGGCCGCACGAGACGCACGAGCCGGCTGGTTCATGTTGATCCTCATGGGTCCAGCGGAGGGTGCAGAGGAGTTGCTCCCTCGCCCCGAAGATTGGATTCTCATTCAGCACGACATCGAGCGCGCCGCCGGCCGCGCCCGCCGATGGGGAATTCAGACCAATCTCGACGCCATCCGCTCGAGCGCGAGCACTGCCGGCACTCGGTCCGTCTACGAACGCATCCCCTGTTACATCGGACACGAATACGCCCTCGTCACTGGCGATGGCGACGTCATGTTCTGTTGCCAGTGCAGCCAACCCTTGGGCAACCTGCACGAAGACAGCTTTCGAAAGATATGGTACTCTGATGCCTACCGCCAAGCGCGGCGACAAGCGAGGGAGCTACCTCAAAGCCAGGAACATCTGCCCGGCTGCGAATGCTTCACGGCGTGTTCCCATGTGGTCGTCAACTTGGACGTGTATCGGAAGCTCTATGGCGAGGGAGCACTGAGGTCGGTGATGTGAGCCACCTGCTGATCTGCGGAGCAGCCGGCTATACGAACATCGGCGATGACGCCATCCTCTGGGGTATGCTCTCCCAGCTCCAGGCCGGATTCCCCACCCGCTCTTGTCGCGTAGCCGGCGGCCCCAAACTCGAATCGCTCGTCCGTCCTTTTGGAGCTTCACCACTGAACTATGACGATCCGGTCGAACTCGCGCGATCCGTAGAAGAGGCAGATCTCGTCATCCTCGGCGGGGGAGGCCTTCTCTACGACATTGGATATGATCCTGACCTTTCCCGCTTTCTTGCAGATGTCTCAGATCGTCAGTGGCTATATCAGATGGCGAAGGTCGCCGCAGGAGCGGCCGCCGCTGGCCGCCCCGCCATGCTCTGGGGTGTGGGCGCAGGCCCGCTTACGAGCGAGGCCGGCCGCCGGATGGCGGCGTACATCTGCAAACAAGTGGATGCGGTCACCCTCCGCGATCGGTCATCCATCGACCTGCTGGCCGAATGCGGTGTCCCCCGATCGCGCCTTCACCTCACCGCTGACCCGGCACTCCTAGTGGACCCCAGCGGCGAACCGCTCCCCATCCCGGATGTGCCCCGCCCCTGGGTTGCCGTTAACCTCCGCCCATGGGGGAATCATGCCGAGCGGGACCGCCTCATCGACACCGCCACAGTCGCCGTCCAATCGGTTCGCGAACACTTTGGCGGAACGGCCCTGCTCATTCCCTTCCAGCGCCTCCACGACGACGACCGCCCCTTGCTTCGAACCGTCGCCGATCGGGTCGGGAACGCCGCCACCGTCCTCGATGAAGCTCTGACACCCACACAGATGGTTTCGCTCCTGTCGAGCTGTGATTGTCTTCTCGGCATGAGGCTTCACGCTCTCATCCTGGCCTTCAATGCCGGAATTCCGTTTGTTTCCGTGGCCTATGATGAGAAAGTCTCTGAGTTCGCCCGCTCTGTCGATCTGCAAGCCCACACCCACGCCATGGACGATCTCGAGGCCGATAAGCTGGTCGAATCCTGCCAAGCACTGCTCGAAGCCGACCTTGGAGCGACACTCGAAGCAAAACGCAACGACCTTCGCGCGGCAGCATCCATTCCCGTCGAACTCGCCAAGGATATCCTCGAATTCGGCCGGGCGCGGCCCGCCTCCTCAGCAGTCGCTCCCGCTCCAACGGCAGCCACAGACATTCGCGTCCTTATGCGAATCCGTCCGGACCATCTCCACCGTCCCGGCGGCGACACCGTCCAGATGACCGAAACCAAGCGCTCCCTCGAAGCGTTGGGCGTTCGGGTCGACATCTCCGCTGAGCCTGGCGCTGACTTATCGGACTACGATCTCATTCACGCCTTCAACCTCGGTCGGCCCGAGGACCCCTACCGCCATTGCCTGGAGGCCGTCGAGCAAGGCTCTCCTATCGCCCTCTCTACAGTCTATTGGGACTTCTCTGAGTTCTGGCAATGGGGCGATCCCGACTATTGGGAACTGCCCGCACCCGGCGAGGGCATTCCCCATCCCCGCCCCGCTCCTCCTCCCGGCCCCATCGAAGTCCGCCGACGGGCGCGCCTCGACCAACTCCGCCGACTCACCATCGACCTTGCCGACGTCTTTCTCCCAAACGGCCGCGGTGAGGGCGACCTTCTTCACGACACGTACGATATGGATCTCAGTCGAACCGTCGTCGTCACCAATGCCGTCGATGAAATATTCTTCGATCCTAAACCCGACGCGTTCATCGAGAAATATGGCATCCGAGACTTCGTCCTCTGCGCCGCCCGCGTCGAAAAGCGAAAAAACCAACTCGCACTCATCACCGCCCTACGCGGAACCGGCATTCCCCTGGTCATCATCGGCCAACCAAACCCGGACTCCTATCTCGAACTCTGCCGCCGCTATGCCGATGCCGATGTAACCTTCATCGATGCCGTTTCCCATGCCGAACTCGCCGCCGCCTATGCCTCCGCGCGCGTACACGCCCTGCCGGGCTGGTTCGAAACCCCTGGTCTCTCTACCCTCGAAGCTGCCGCCGGCGGCTGTACAATCGTATCGACAGACCGCGGCACAACGAGAGAGTACCTTGGAGACGATGCCTGGTATTGCGATCCAAGCGACCTAGAATCGATTCGAAACGCTGTCATATTGGCCTATGAAGGACAGCCTTCAGACCGCCTCCGCGACCGAGTCCGCGAGCAATGCACTTGGCCAAAAGCCGCCCAGAGCACCCTAGAAGGCTACAGGATCGCTCTCTGGCTCCGCGAGCGAAGACATCCCAAGAATTACGCCACGCTCGAAGCCCTACGCGGCCAAATCGACTATCTTACTAAGGTGGCCTCGGATCGTGGCTATGAAGCCGAGCAAATGCGGGCCTGGGCCGAGACCGTCGATGGGGAGCTCAAGCGTCTCCAAGGTGAGTTCAAGCATCTCACCTCGCGCCGCTTCCACCGCTGGTCTGCCGCCGTCGCCCGAGCAGGCTGGAGCATCCTACGGGCATTTGGAGTGAAGCAGTGAGACTCACGGTCGTTATGCCAACCTACAACCGTTCTGACCTTTTGGGTCGCTCTATCCGTGGCCTCCTGGAACAGACCGCCGCGCCGAGGGACTACGAAATCGTCGTCGTAGACGACGGCTCCACCGATGCCACTCCCGAAGTTCTCGACGGGGTCGCCGCCCCTGAGGAGCGATTTCGCTTCTACCGTCAGGAGAACAAGGGGCCAGCAGCAGCCCGCAACGTCGGCGTCATCAATGCTCGAGGCGACATCATCCTCTTTACGGGCGACGACTGCCTTCCGGACAGCCACCTCATCGAGGAACACCTCAAGGCCTACGATGAGGCCGGCGACGTCGGCGTCATCGGCCTCGTCACTTGGCATCCGGAGATCGAAATAACCCCCTTCATGGCGTTTCTCGAAACTGGCCCCCAGTTTGGCTTCGGCCAGATCGACAACCCCGAAGATGTGCCCATCTGGCACTTCTACACGGCCAACTGCTCCGTTCCTCGCCATTGGATCGAAGAGGCCGGAGGATTCGACGAGGATTTCCGGCACGCTGCATTTGAGGACATGGAGCTTGCCTACCGTATGAAAACGTGCGGACTACGTTTCATTTATCGAGAAGAAGCCAAAACCTATCATCACCATCCCACCACCTTCCAACAACACCTTCGCCGTCAGCGTGTGACGGGAATGTCGGCCGCGCTTCTTTACCGAAAACATCCCGAACTCAAGGTCGATCTCGGTATCGCCCACGCCGCGCGAATGACGACGGCCCTCAAGTTTTGGGAAGCGGCCACAGAATATGCCTTCGCACTAGGCGTACGCGAAGGGCTGACCGGTCAGGGGCAGGGCGATTTTGCCCAGCTCGAAGCCCTCTACGATGATCCAAACCGCCTTGCGGCCGGACGCGCCTGGGTTCGAGAGGTCTTCGGAACCATGAATCCGGACAAAGAGGAACTCATCGCTCTCCGGGCGGAAATCCACCGTATGAAAGAGGACTGGGAGCGAGTTCAATCTCGCCGGCTTTATCGGTGGTCTGAGGCGGCGGCCAAAGCGGCATGGTCGGCGATCCAAAAGCTCGGCATGGCACGGAGAGAAAAGTAGGTCTCATGCCACATGTTTCGGTCATCATTCCTAATTGGAATGGAGCTCACCTCTTGCCGGTTTGCCTCGATTCCATTCGCCAGCAGACGTTTCGGGACTATGAGATTATCATCCCCGAAAATGCTTCCACAGACGGCTCGATCGAACTCATAGTCGAGCACTATCCTGAGGCCAAGCTCATTCGGTTCTCGGAGAATCTGGGTTTCTCCCGCGCGGTCAATGAAGGGATACGGCAGAGCCGTGGGCAGTTCATCGCGTTGCTCAATAACGATACAGAACTCGACCCTCGCTATCTCGCTGAACTCGTCGCGGTGATGGCGGATGATCCGAAAATAGGCATATGCGCCCCGAAGATGGTCTACTACGATGAGACGAGCATGATCAACTCGGCTGGCCATGCCTGCGGTCCCGACGGCATCGTAGTCGACATCGGTAGACGACAACCGGATAGGGAGTGGTTCAACCAGCCTCGCGAAGTTCTGGGGGCTTGTGCCGGAGCAGCTCTATACCGCCGTCGAATGTTCGAGGGGATTGGTCTCTTCGACCCCGATTTCTTCCTAAGCTTCGAAGATGCCGACCTCAACTGGCGCGCACAATGGGCCGGGTGGCGAGCACGGTACGTGCAGACAGCCATAGTGAAGCATCGCGAAGGAGCCTCTCGTGAAATTAGAAGCACCCGCGCCATGTTTCTCGGGCTTCGCAACTCGATCTATGTCTGGACGAAGGACTGGCCGAGCAGTGCGCTTGTACGGCAATTCCCGCATATCTGGAACGGTTGGCGGCAGAGCGCTATCTCGCTGATTCGAACTGGACACGGCCATTTATTGCTTGCGGTCCTGTTTGCCGCCCTGCCGTGCATGCCACGAATGCTGGCTCGGCGGAGGCGGATTTTCGGTGGGCGAAAGGTTCCAGTCGAACGTTTTTATCAGTTGCTAGAAATGGGCGCTCGTCAGATTAGCGAGGCGTCCAAAGGTTGAGTTATGGGGGATCGAATTCTCGCCATCCGCCTCGTGCCGCACGATTTGTTCTCCCGATTTCTCAGAGGGATTCGAAAACAGCGAAATGGTGATCACATCACCGCCCTGGCTGCCGCCGATACGGTTCCCGAAGCCGACGACACCATCGACTGGCGTTCCTTTACAACTCGCGATCTCATCAAGCAGCTCAAAGACCATCGCTTCTCCATTGCGCTTATCGTCTACGGATCCGATCAATACACTTCCCGTATTTTCTGGCAAGCTATTTTGCTGGCGAGGCTCGTCTGCCCGGGGAATATCATTATCTATGAAAACGGCGACGTTTCCCGCGCTTATACGCCACTTGCGGGCTGCCGCCGAGCAGTGCTTCATCTTGTCCAGTGTCTGTATGTTGCCGCCATCGGGCTCGCGATTCTTTCCGCTGTCGTCCTTATGGCTGCTGTCGCCGATTTGACCGAGCTTTTCAGCCACCCGCTATGCTCCCGCAGTCGCACGGAGAGCGGATAATACTGCCTCGCTACGTCGCTAAACCAGCAGGACACAGCCTCGTTTGGCCATAACATAATTGTTTGGCCGAACTTTACTCGAAGCCGATAGGAGAAACGAGTGCGCGTACTAGTCACTGGCGCCGCGGGTTTCATGGGCAGCCACGTAGCTGAAGGGCTTGCCGTCGAGGGGCATTCAGTTATAGGAATCGATGACCTCAGCGGCGGTCTTCGCGAGAATGTCACCGAAGACGTGGAATTCTTCGAGGTGGACCTTCGGGACCCCGAAAAGACGGAGCGGATCGTCAAGGCCAATCCGCCGGAAGTGCTCTGTCACCTCGCGGCCAACGCCAGGGAAGGGGCTTCGCAGTTTCAGCCTCGAGACGTTTGTGGGCGCAATCTCATGGCATACGCGAATGTCCTGGTCCCGGCTATCGCCTATGGGCTTCGGAAAGTCGTGCTCTACAGTTCTATGGCTGTCTACGGAGAACAGGAGCCGCCATTTGACGAGAGCATGCCGCGGCGGCCTGTCGACGTGTATGGCGTCAACAAGTCGGCGATGGAGGAGATGACCGAGATTCTCGCCGACGTCCACGAGTTCATGTATACTATTATTCGTCCCCATAACGTCTTCGGTGAGCGCCAAAGTCTCCGAGATCCCTTCCGCAATGTCGTCGGGATTTTCATGAACCGCCTTATGCGCGACGAACCTCTCTATGTCTATGGCGATGGCGAACAGCGCCGAGCTTTCAGCTATATCGGCGACTCGCTGCCCGCTTTCTTACGGGCGGCTGAGCTGCGTTCCAATCTCGATGGACAAATCATCAACGTCGGCGGCAGCATCCCC
>Ga0180438_10003982_pt1 | contig 21701 bp, 21 predicted proteins | sample SS_ome_12_FD_132455 | JGI IMG/M metagenome (GOLD analysis project Ga0180438, IMG submission 132455) | Hypersaline lake sediment archaeal communities from the Salton Sea, California, USA - SS_3_D_2 metaG | ecosystem: Environmental > Aquatic > Non-marine Saline and Alkaline > Hypersaline >...
ATGGTGGACAACCTGAAGGCGAAAAAGGCAGCCGCCGAAGACGCCAGAAACACCACGGGTGTTTGGAAGGTGGAAAACAGGATCAAGGTCCGCCCTGCCGATCCCCCGCCGGACAAAGTGATCGAACAAAATGTAAAAGGTACCCTCTTGAGAAATCCTTTCGTGGATAGGTTCGATATAACCGTAGTGGTCAGGAATCAGAAAGTCTATCTCTACGGCCGTGTGGATACCCGCTACGAAAAAACCGTGGCCGAAGATATCGCCTCGAGAACAAAAGGTGTGGTGGAAGTGGAGAACAATCTGGAAGTTACGGCTGATTGGGAGTGGAGAAGCGACACCCAGATTGAAAAAGATATCAAACACGAATTTGCCTGGAGCCTTATGGTCGATGGGACAGACATCGATGTCTCAGTACAAAACGGGACTGCCATTCTAGAGGGGGAGGTGACCACCATCCACGAACTCGATGCCGCGATTCAAAATGCCTTCGAGGGCGGGGCTCGGAATGTACGCAACCGCCTGACGATAACGGAAGCGCCGGAAGACTACACCGATTTCTACTTCCGTGACTACTACTACCGGCGTCATATGCCTTTCAACCGGCCTTTGTAATGATCGCACCGGGATGAGATCCGATCAGCATTGAAAGGGAGGACGCTCGGTAAAGGTCGCATCTGCTACGGCGGTTTCAAGAGGAGGACTAAATCATGACTCACAATGTTGAGCTCACTCTCGAGCATGTGTTGGATCATCTCGGTTGGAACGGGAGAGTGGACACATCTCATATCCATGTTAAGATTCGAGACGGTCAGGTATCTCTCTTAGGCATGGTCCCCGATTTTTCTGCCCGGGAGGCTGCCGAGAAGGACGTTTTATCCATACCCGGCGTGATCTCGGTGAACAATAATCTCCTTGTCATTTCTTACGCGGAATCCGCAGCGCCGTCTGATGAGGAGATCCAATCCCACATTCAAAATCTGTTGAGATGGCATACCGATATCGATGAATCCTGCGTGGACGTGACGGTTTTCGATCGATGCGTGACCGTGAAGGGCACGGTGGATTCCATCTGGAGAAAGACCCGCATCGGAGATGTGGTCCGAAACATATTCGGGGTCATCGATGTGAACAATGCTCTAGTTGTGGTCCCCACCAAGGACATTTCCGACCAACAAATTACGGACAATATCGTTTCTGCTTTCAGGCGGAACAGATTCATACCGAATGACTCCGTCTCCGTAACGGTGGAGAACGGCAGGGTGATTCTTTCAGGAAAAGTGCCGGATATGATCTCCTACCAATCCACCCGAGAATGCGCCCTGATCTCTCCAGGAGTGAGGGCGGTCGTCCATCCTGCCTTAATAATAATAAAACAAAAATCTGTTTAGCCGGCCCTGACAAGAGAAAAGCCGCACAAGATTATTCCGCCTTCGTCTCCCCGAGTTCCCGCCAACCGGTGACGAGCTGTCTCATACGGCCATATCCCGATTTCAGCTCCTCTTTGATCTCTGCGGCTTCCCGAGACGTGATCTTCCGGGTTTCTTCATAACCAGAGACGACGGAATTGACGACTTTGTCGTAGGTCTCGCGGGAGATGTCTTTTATCTTGCTCATGTCCTCTAAAACCTTGTCTTTCATCTCGAAATAGTAATTTTTGGCTGTCTCCCTCGTCTCCTTCCCTGATTTGGGTGCAAACAGCACACCGGCGAGGGCACCGAGCATGGCACCGAGAAAAAAATCTTTGGAACTCATTTTAAACCTCCATCTATTTTACCTCACTTCTCTACTTTCAATCACTGAGTCATACCGAGTTGCGGAGCGGCGAATGCCAAATCACATAAGTCGGCATGCATATTAGGCCCGATAAAAAAATTGGCCAATGATTATGAAGAATTTCCTCCCCCTCCTCAAACTCCCAGGTCGCTGGACCGAATCTTCCCAATAACAACTTCTAATCTTCATCCTCCTCGGTGAAAAGACAGGTTCTGAGTTCTCCATCGAATGCCGGGATTCTTTGCCGAAGCCACTCCAGCAACATCGAAGCATGCTCGATTTCCTCATCACGGTTGTGCAGCAGGATTTTTTTCAGCTCGCCATCCTCTGCCACATCCGCACGCTGATTATACCAGTCCACCGCCTCCAGCTCTTCGATCACGCTGGCAAGGGCCCGGTGCACGGCCTGTACTTTTTTGGAAAGGCCGGATTCATGATAAGCTGCTTTCATTTATATTTCCCTTCAGCGGGAAGTGCGAGTATGTTCATCAAGATTCTCGGCAATATGTTCGACTTCTACTACGTGCCGATCCATTTAACGAATGAGGTGCAAAAACTTGGCCTCATTTGACATGGCCTTTTCATTGGAAGCGAAGCGGATGAAGCGGCCAAAATGTCGCTCTCGCAAAAAGCAATCATAACAAATGACTACCACAGTGGCCAACTCAGGAATTTCCTGGTCTTCTAAATTATGCTATCTTCCTCCTAAATTGAATTTTCAAAGCATAAGGTGCAAATACCATGCCAGATCTCCTTCCTTAGCGGGCATTAAACGCAAAGAAAAAAAAACGGCAGTTCTAATATTGTAGGATAAGAGTCTTGTCTTCATGAATAAATGTCTAAGAGATACTTGGCTTGTCTATGCTAGAAACGGCGATTCGATTCTCGCATTCCCATCCGGAATGAAAAGAATGACCTGTAGGTCGCTATCATTGTCAATCAGGATATCATCCAGCTGAATATCCTTAGCAGGGAACTGCTTAAATTGGTTTCCGTCTTGGAGCTTGCTTCCGAAGCCATCCTGGGGATCAACACCAGGCGAACCAACTGTTTTCCTCAACCTCCCATTTCATACCATGAAGGAATTCGATAGACTGGAAAAGTACAACATCAAACACGCCACCCTTGAATTTGAATACAAAGAATGCAGCCTGCCGGAGTAAGCAGATAAACTGTCCACTAACTATGGCCGTTGTCGATATATTCGTCTCGTTGTAAACGAAATCCTCCTTCATCGGCAACATCTCCAGCTCATTAGTCCGCAGACCACAAATAATCGCATGAATATTTCAAAGCAATGCTGAACAAGAATGATTTCTATGAACTAGTGCAATAGGCTTGCATCTGGAATGAAGGGGCGGTATTGGAAACGATTTCACTCGGAAAATTGAAAGCTTTTGAGCTTAATTGGCATAATTTTTGCATTTCAAAAATATAAAAAAAATAGGAGGAACAGATGGAACGAACTGATGAACGAATCAAACAGGATATTGTCGACAGCCTATATTGGGATGGGAGGGTCGACGCATCGAAAGTGAATGTGGAAGTTACAGATGGAGAGGTGACCTTGAAAGGCAAAGTGTCCCATTATGCGGCCTACAGGGCTTCTGTAGAGGACGCCTGGGATATTTCCGGGGTTTATAAAGTCGACAACCAGTTGGTGGTGGAATATCCGGAGCCGGCAAGCATTCCAACCGACCATGAACTCAAAACCAACATTCAAAGCGCACTGAGTTGGAATCCTGATATTTCCGATACCGATATAGATGTGTCCGTAAATAACGGAATAGTCAAGCTGGAAGGCTCGGTTGATGCATATTGGAAAAAAATAAGGGCAGAAGAGATAGCCTACGACATGCGGGGCGTTTTAAAAGTCACCAACGAACTGGCCGTTGTCCCCACCAAAGACATTGTGGATCAGATCATTGCAGCAGATATCATGGCCGCATACGACCGGAATGTTTTTGTCGATGCGGATTCGGTAGATGTGAAGGTTGAAAAAGGGAAAGTGACTCTATCAGGAACGGTGCCCAGCCGGACTGCCTATCTGACAGCGGTTGATATTATCAGAAACACCATAGGAGTTATCGACATCGATAATCATCTGGATATCACTCGATAGCCTAAACTAATCAGCTAAATCACGGAAATGACTGACCCGATTCCTTCTCTCATTTCACCCTAATCCCATCATCAAAGACATCAGCGAGAGATAGTCGATCAAGTGCCGGGTGATCAAAAAATTTTTTCTGGTGTACTCTTTGGCATCCCTGCCCAGTTTGCCGGCCATGATGGGATTGTTGAGGAGATACCTGATCCTGTACGCACAGCCTTCTATGGAATTGACGGTGTATCCGGTCAGCCCATAGACAATCTGAGCCAAAATCCCGCCGACAGCGCCTCCGATAACCGGCTTTCCTTTCCACATTCCCTCAGCGACCGTAAGACCGAAGCCCTCCTTCACGGATTTCTGGACGATGATATCCGCCGATCGCTGCAGGGCGTTTATGGCGAGGTTGGCATCAGGGGGCAGGTCGAGGATTAAGATACCTGCGTCCCTCTCCGCCTCTTCCCGAACACGAGCCAAGACCTCCACCCCTTCAGGATCATCCGACGCCCCGCCCCCGGCTAAGACCAACCTGCACTCATGATATTTCCTGACAATTTTATAAGCTTCGATGAGACCCAGGGGATCCTTGAACTTATCGAAGCGTGAGACCTGCAGGATGATCGGCCTGTCATCGGTGAGGCCGAAGCCCGCCTTGATCGAGTCGATTTGTTCGGGCTCGAGTTCCCGGTTCTTATCGCTCAAGGGATCGATGGACGGGTAAACGAGATACTGGGGAATCTTCAACCTCTGGGCGAAGCTGGGCAAAGAAAAAATCGCTCCATCATATCGAGAGACATAAGGCTTCACGAAATTCCAGGCTTTCCTCTGCGGCCGGGAAATATCGATGTGACAGCGCCACAGCCATCTCGATTCCTCCAATTTGTGTTCGATCATCGCCGCGGGCTGGGGATCATGAATAACAGCCATGTCTCCGGATAGATCCAGTTTGACGGCATTTTCGCGATTGACCTTCCGGTACTCCTCCAACATCTCCCCGGTCAAGTCGGCCTCATCGCCCTGCAGGGCATTATGGAACGATTTTGTGGTCTTGAAAAACAGAGGTGTGCCCGTCATGACTTCCCATTTGGATTCTATTCTCAGTTCCCTGAACATGGGAATGAGCCGGTGCAGCATCTCGGCCACCCCCCCGCCCATTTTCGTCGAGTTGACATGGAGCATGGACCTGCCTTGAAGTCCCTCGCCCAGCCTGTAGATCAGATCCAATGTTCCCGGAGGGGAGATATCTCGGTAGGCTTCCAACAATGTCCCCGGGGATTTCATGATTTCGACTCCTGTCGACAGAGATCGAGGATCTTGCCCCTCAACCTCTCCAGGCTGTACATATAAAAATCGATTCCCTCGATACATTCCGCCAAACGCTTATAGCCCAAAACATCATCCAACCAAATGGAAAAATCATTGCGCCCCTTCCGCACCCGTATCCCGGCCTCAAAAATGTGATAATAGATCGAGCTGGCATGAACTTCCTGAAGAGTGCGGATGAAATCGGCCAGGTCTCCCGATTCCAATCCTAGTGGGATCTCCACGATCTGCGATTTCATGAAATGAAAGGAACTCCCGCTCGAGACCGACGAAACGAATCTAATCCCGCTGAGATGCTTATCGATGGTCTCGACGAGATCCATGCGGACATCTTCGATTGATTTTTCAGGAGATATGCTCACGTTGGCCAGCTTTTCTCCCAGGACATTGTCCCTGAGCTCCAAGGCGGCCCAGTTGGCAAAATCGTTGGGGAAGGGACCGGAGAGATACACATGGCGCAGAAAATAACTGTGCATATGGTAGTAGATCGAATCCGGATCCAAATCCTCTATCGACTCCACGAGCTGGGCCGCGTTGTCCGCCTTCAGGCCCAATAACTCTTTGATTTCGATGCAACCAATGAATTTGAATTCAGTCATTCATCTCCTCTTCTTTCATTCTGAACTTGGATTATAGCGTCACTTCTCCCTTATTGAAAGAAATGCACAGATGGGAATGGAAAGTCCCGGATATAAACGAAATTAATCCTCCCCAACCGGAAAATGTCCCGTTTCATAGGACAATTCTGGATGGAGCCGACGAATCCTAGGTGGAGAATGATTCTCGGTTTCTGAAGTTGCCCTACTCCTCCTTTATCACAAAAGCCACCTTCACATTAGTCCGAAAAGCGCTGATTTGATTATTCTCAATTTTTGCCGTCTGGCCCACCACCTCTAGTCCCGTGATTCCTTCCAGAGTCTTTTGGGCCTCAATGACGGCATTGTTGGCCGCATCTTCCCAACTTTGTTCAGAAATGCCGATCAATTCAATGATTTTGATAGTATTCATAACGATTCTCCTTTCTTTGGATAACCTTCTCTTCCGACCTTACCAGAAAAATGCCAATCCTGATGATCAATTAACGAATCCCGGGAGTGGACTTCAGAATCCAGATGCCGCAAGGCTCGCCCCACGGATGAAGAGGTCCGCGATGATAAAAACCGTTACCACAACCGTTATCCCCGCAAGGACCATAACAACCATGTTCTGTTTTTCTACGCCCTGGGGCAGCAATAGCTGGAACATTCTGGTCATGATATAAAGACCGACCATAAGACCGATTTCTTGGATCATTTATCCTCCCTTGTGCGATACCGTCTGAGATAGAAAAGACATTTGAATCCTCATGCACCTAACAGACCCAGCGGATTATCCATATAAGCCATAAAATCCGTGGTCCAGGATGATTCTAGATAAACACCTTGCAGAATTCGTGCCAAATCCGGCAGGATTATTCTCTCTCTAAGCGAGCGGCCGGACAGTTGAGTCTAAAAAAATGCTATCCACAGGTGTCTCAGAAAGAATTTATCACCTATTATAGTATTGAAACGAAATGACTTAAATCATAGTTTTAGTAGTGTAATGACTATGCATAAAGCGGAAAAAAATAATGATTCCGATGCATCCCGGGAGGATTCCATCCAAAAAATTCTCTCTAAAGGGATAAAAAAGGGACATGTCCATTCGGATATCATTGAAAAAAACATCCGCCATGAGCTCGCTTCCGAAGCAGACAACGATGATTATCTCAGGTTGCTGGATGGTTTAGGTATCGTATTAATCGATAATGAAGCAGCCATAACCGACGCATCTTTTCCCGGCTCCAAAGTAGAATCCAGGCTGGATATAATAAAATTCTATTTCAATGAGATGGGAAGGACTTCTCTCCTCACCAAAGAGGGAGAAATTCGCCTCGCCAAACAGATTGAAAAGTCAAATAAGATCATAGAAAAAGCTCTCTCAAAAACTTATCTTGCTTTTCATCACGCACTATCTTTCGAGAAAAATATAAAGCAAGGGCCTGAACACCTCGCAGCGATATGTGACCTGGAATATGAGCTTCCCGGATCGAAGTTCGAAGAAAAGCAAGAATGGCTTTTGAAAAAAATGGGGCGGATGAAAAGCCTGACAGCACAATTGAGTGAGATTCCGGAGAACAAAAATTTGTCTTTCTCCCTAAGGCGATTAGCAGTGCAAAGGAGTCAGCTTATAAGAGAACTGAATATTCGTGCTTCCCACTGGAAGAGCCTGATCGAAGATATAAGGAAGAGAGTCCGGGATTCCAACCGATGGGAGGAAGAAAAGGAGGAACTGAAGAAGGCCCTGAAGAGAACCAGGAGCCAGCGAAAGAAGACTCAGATAAGGAAAAGAAAAAGACAGCTCGATAGCCTGTTGCTGCAGCAGAAAAAAGAGACCGGACTCGGTTCGGATGGATTACGAAAAACACTGCGGATAATATCCATGGCTGGGAAAATGGGCGATCAGGCCAAACAAGAGCTGGTCAGGGCCAACTTAAGGCTCGTCGTATCCGTCGCAAAAAAATACCGGAACCGAGGCTTAATATTCGTGGATTTAATCCAGGAAGGGAACATCGGCTTGATGAGAGCCGTCGACAAATTCGGCTATCGACGGGAATACAAATTTTCGACCTATGCCACCTGGTGGATACGACAATCCCTGACACGGGCGATAGCCGATCAGGCGCGGACGGTGAGGATCCCGGTCCACATGGTCGAGACAATCACCAAGATGAAGCGCTACTTAAGAGAGCTCGCGCACGAAACGAAGCGGGAGCCTACAATAGATGAAATATCAAAACAGATGAAACTACCATCAAGCAAGGTAGCGAAATTGAAAAAATACGCTCAACCGATAATGTCCATCGACGAGCCCATCAATGAAGACGGCAGCACCGTGTTCAGCGATTTTATCCCGGACCGGAAAATCAACAGCCCTGAGGATGCCGTCATACAAAGCCGTCTGCGAGAACAGATTGAAGACGCTTTAAATGCCCTAACAGAGAGAGAAGCAGAAATATTAAAAATGAGATACGGCCTGGATGATGGCGTGGAATATACCCTGGAGCACATAGGACAGATATTCAATATCACCCGCGAACGAGTCAGACAGATCGAGAGCAAAGCCCTAAAGAAACTTAAAAATTCCCATAACAGCGAAGTACTCAGGTCGTTTGCGGATTCGAACTGATTTCATAAATCCCGGATAAAATTCCTTATCACATTTCTGTCCTTCTGGATAAGTTTACGGGAACTCCCGAGGCTATAATCTGGATTTGTATTTTCGCGGCCGCATTATACGCTTTGTCGAGAAACCAGGATCATCATTGGAATCGAATTCATGGGTAAAAGTGCCGTTTAAAGCGATAACCCCAAAGCCGTCACTGAAATGGCACGTTTCTTGTATATAGAGATAATGAAATCGCTAATACCAAAAGGAGATTAAAATGATCATCCAAGATTTAATGACCAGCGCTGTCGAATTCGTGAGTACCGATGACTCCGTGGACAAGGCCGCCATCAAAATGACACGAAACAACGTGGGAGCCATCCCGGTTCTCGACAGGAATCAAAAGGCAGTGGGAATCATTACTGACCGCGATATCACCACGCGCGTGGTCTCGGTCGGGCTGGTCCCCACCGAGACTGCAGTTACAAAGGTAATGACCAAAAATCCAATCGTGTGCAAAGAATCCGACGATATCCAAACAGCCGCCGAGATAATGAAAGAGCATCAGATAAGGCGCCTGATCGTACAAAACAATCGGGGGAATTTTATGGGAGTCGTATCTTTGGGAGATCTTGCCCTCAATGTCGATCAGTCGATATCGGGCGAAATCTTGAAAGAGATATCCAAGCCCCTGGAACCTTAAAACTACAACGCGCATCTATTATCCTGATGATTTGTCGCCCGCCCCAAGATCATGTGGTGAATAGAACGGCTAAGGATCGGGTATCATATTGGGAAGACATATCCCGGAGCATATGAAAAAAAGCACACAAGAATCAGCCGAACAGACGAACACCAGACTTTCCGACAATAAACATCAACCCAAACTCGGTTGGGGAATCCTTGTTTGGTTGATGGTATCCCTGGTTCTCCTGTATTCTATTTTTTCATTCTTCCGCCAAGCAGATTCGAAAACCATCTCGTATTCCGAATTTAAAGAACATGTCAAGGACGGCAATGTCACCGAAGTGACCATTAAGGGACAGGACATCAAGGGTCGTTTCAGGGAAGGCCTGGTGCTCGATGAAGAAGAAAAAAGCGAGCCAGCGCAGTCGACATTCTCGACGGTAAAACCCGCCATTGAAGATCCGGACTTGATGAAGATTATGGGAGAGAAAGGAGTGACGGTAAGGGGGGAAAAAGAAAATGGATCGTGGCTGCGCACACTTCTTATACTCGCGTTGCCCTGGCTGTTGGTCTTCAGCTATTTCTATTATCTGGGACGAAAGGCCAAGGGTCAGATGCGAGGCCTGGGAGGCGGGGCGTTCCTGGGCGTCGGCAAATCACGAGCCAAGCGGTACACCAAAACCATGACGCAAGTGACATTTGAGGATGTCGCCGGCCTGGAGAATGCCAAAAAAGACATGCGGGAAATCGTGGATTATCTCAAGGAACCGAAAAAATACCTCAAGCTGGGTGCGGATATCCCCAAGGGCATACTCCTGGTCGGCCCGCCCGGCACCGGAAAGACCTTGATGGCCAGGGCCACGGCCGGCGAAGCCAATGTCCCCTTCTTCAGCATATCAGGTTCTGAATTCATCGAGATGTTCGTGGGAGTTGGGGCCTCCCGCGTGCGCGATATGTTCGCGACGGCCAAAAAGGAAGCCCCATCGATCATCTTCATCGACGAACTGGACTCAGTGGGCAGGGCAAGAGGAACGGGTCTGGGCGGCGGCCACGATGAACGGGAACAGACTCTCAATCAGATACTGTCCGAAATGGACGGCTTCGTTCCACATCAGTCAGTGATTGTCCTTTCGGCGACGAATCGGCCGGATGTGCTTGATCCGGCCCTGACACGCCCGGGGCGCTTCGACCGGCAGATCACGCTGGACATGCCCCATAAGAAATCAAGGGAAAAGATTTTACATATTCATACCCGCCGAGTTCCGCTGGAGGAAGGTGTGGATCTCGACAATTTGGCCGCACGAACGGTCGGATTCTCCGGTGCCGATTTGAAAAACCTGGTCAATGAAGCCGCGCTATTAGCGGCGCGACAGGATCAGAAAAAAGTTACAACGGAAGATTTCTACAGGGCCAGAGACAAGATCCTCTTAGGACACAAGCGGGAGGAGATGTTGGGTGAGGAAGAGAAAAAAATCATCGCATATCATGAAGCAGGCCATGCTTTGCTGGCAAAACTGATTCCAGGCGCAGACCCGTTGCAAAAAGTAACGATCATCCCCCGTGGTCGGTCTCTAGGCGCAACCGAACAGGCTCCGGAAGAAGATCGCCATAATTTTAGCCGGGATTACATGCTGAACCGGATCGCCATCATACTGGGAGGACGAGCAGCGGAGAGACTTATGTTTAAGCATATCAGCAACGGGGCCGCCGATGATTTAAAACAGGTCACGCAGCTGGCCCGGCAGATGGTGACCCAATGGGGTATGAGCGACCGGATAGGTCCGGTCTCATTCAGCCTGGGGGAAGAACATCTATTCTTGGGCAGAGAGATGGCGAAAGCCAGAGACTTCAGTGAAGAGACGGCGAAGATAATCGATGAGGAAATTCAGAAGATCGTGAGTGATCAGGAAGCGGCCGCCCACACTATTCTCGGGAAGAATAAAATCAAGTTGAAAAAACTAGCAGAGGAACTTCTGAAGCACGAGACATTGGAAAACCAGGATATCGAGCACATCATAAGGGACATATCAACGTCAAAAAAGAAGTCTGGAAAAAAATGAGCCTTTATGGTTGATTGTTCCTCTGTTATAGATGGAGAAACGGAGCGAGATGAAATGCCTCTAGATTAATCGGGTTTTGATGTTCTTCCCTTTTTAATTTTCTCTGCAGCAAGCATTCCCGTCACCGCCGAATAAACGATGCCTCTCGCAAGGCCGGATGCATCACCCGCCACATAGCAGTTCTTAAGACTCGATTCCATATTTTTGGTGACTTTATATTTTGTGTCATAGAACTTCACCTCGGGCGCATAGACAAAGGTATCGTAAGCATCGATACCGGGAATGAGATGATTGATTCTTTCTATCGCTTCTAAAAGATTGAGCATAATCCTGCCGGGCAATGCCATAGATATATCACCGGGTGTGACTTTCTTCAGAGTCGGAGAAATGGATGAATGAGAAATCCTCTTCCACGTAGACCTCCGTCCTTCTCTCAGGTCTTTAAGTCTTTGCAGCAGAGGTTTTCCTCCTCCAATAGTATTGGCCAATTCCACAATAGCCCTCCCGTAAGCAGTGGTATCCTCTACCGGATCGGTAAGCTCAACTCTTGAAAGAAGAGCAAGATTGGTGTTGCCGCTTTTATATCTTTTTGCTGCATGCCCATTGACAAGAATCATGTCTTCATATTTTTCAATGGAGACGAAACCTTCTGGATTAACACAAAAAGTCCGGACCCAATCATCATGAGTTGGTGTGAACAACCTAAATTTCGCATCATACATAATGTTCTTCACATCGTCGTATATTTCAGAGGGAAATTCCAATCTCAAGCCGACATCTATTGGGCCATATCTAAATTCAATCCCAAGCTTGGCTGCCGTTTCTCTAAGCCAATAGGCACCTGCTCTTCCTGGCGCAATTATGAGATGTGTCGCATGGAGAGTGTTTGCGTCCCTCTTTAGAACAAATCCGTCTTCAGACTTTGCGATCCCCCTGATATCCGTATTGAGCTCAAACTCAATCCCTTCATTCTGAAGCATACGGTACAGATTATCCATAATTCGGGGCAAATTGTCCGTGCCGATATGCCTCTGCTTGCCTGCAATGAATTCAACGCCGTACTTTGCCGCTTTTTTTCTTAAGGATATAATGGCGGTACTGTCAAGGCCTGAATAGTCTTGTTCTGCACCTAACTCGGTGAAAACACAATCGATCCTGTCTATTCTATCCTGGATATCCTCATTCGATCTCTGGAGATCGGAGGGCTCGCCGCCAATCGCATGAGTGAGATTGAGCTTTCCATCAGAGAATGCGCCTGCTCCTCCCACACCGTTTATCCAGGACTTTCTTTTCAAAGGCTCTCCCCCTCTGTCAATAATCAGAACACTCAGAGGCGACTCTTTCAATTCGTATGCAGCAAATAATCCGGCAGGCCCCGCCCCAATAATCACAACATCGTATCCGACTGTCATTGTTCTGACTCCAAGAGCACGTTTTCGGCTAAGCCGACTGAAAATATTTTAAACAAAATCCTCTATCAGAGTACTGCCTACAGAGAAGGATTCACAATCGATTCTCCTTAAACCTCCACTCATCCCATAATCTAATTATCGCCGAATATCTGGCCAATATATACGACAGAATATTCCAATCCATTTTGCGTAGGATAGTCTATGCGGGCCCTATGGTCTTTTGGCGGTTCAGAACCGAGTGCAAAAGAACTGGATAATTCAAGGAGCGAAAATGTGGATTCCTTCCCTCCTCATCAAACATCGATTCCCAGGGATGATTCTTGGCTAAAGGGGCGGAACGAAGCCCTGAATCTCGGGAGACCCTCGCGGCACCTGGTCTGCATGAATTCGATCAGTTTTTCCCGCACTTCGCAGCGAAGATTCCAGGCGGCACCGGCGTTCAATGCGCTCATCAGCGCCCGCAGTTGCACGGTCTTCTCGGATGTGTCTGTCACCTGAAGACCCCATACCTTGCCATCCCAATTCTGTGATTCTTTCAATATCCTATGCAGTTGATCTCGGATGGCACCGATCGGTGCGGTGTAATCCACGTACAGGTACACTGTACCCAATATATCGGCTGATTCCCTGGTCCAATTCTGAAAGGGTTTTTCAATGAAGTAGCTTATGGGCAGGACGAGACGGCGCAGGTCCCAGATCCTGACCACAACATAGGTCAATGTGATCTCTTCGATCCGGCCCCATTCTCCTTCCACAACCACGACGTCATCGATACGGATAGGCTGGGTTATGGCAATCTGGAATCCCGCCAGAAGATTGCCGATGGCTTTTTGGGCGGCGAAACCGATTATGATGCCGGCCAATCCGGCTGATGCCAGAATTCCCGTTCCAATGTATCGGAGCCTCTCGAATTGCATAAGGATCAAGGCGACAGCCAGCAGGATGATCAAAACGGCCGCCAGCTTCCGTATGATGCCAATCTGTGTATGCATTCGTCTGGCCTGGAGATTATCTTTTACGTCGAGTTGATATCGCTGAAGTAAAAAATCCTGCAAATAATTGATCAATCCGAGCAGTATCCAGGCGAAGGATATGACATAGAGAATTCGGGTGAAGGCAGGAATAATCACGGCCGCATTGCCTGGAAACGCCTCAACGAACATCGTCACACTGAGCGAGACGAACAAGATGGGAAGCAGAAGCCAAAAAGGACGGCTCAGCCGGGAAATGAGGAGATTGTCCAGGGTTGTTTTTGTACTTCCGGCGATTCTTCTAAGCACATAGAAAAGCAGAATATGCAGGATGGATCCTGACAGTGCTGCTCCCAATAGGATTAACGCCGTGCTAGCGGTCTGTCCAAGATTCTGGATAAGAAGATTCATGGATTTGTCTGCTGCCGCAGGCTTTTATTCCCAATATCTAGGACGTCCGTAATAATCATAAAGCCTCTCTTCAAATTGGCGATTTACCGGGGCATAGGGATTGTATTTCGGGCTGTTCTTAATCGTTTTTTTGGGAAGATTAACGAAAAACTTCAAATCCGGCCAGCTCACGCGCTCGATCCATCCAGGGGAGATCAATACTTTTCTCAAGAAAATCAGCCAGGTCCTTATGTCCACTACCATATAGCGGATGAACCAATCCGAATCATCGACGATGAACTGTTCCACATGCCCTGCGCCTCCATCGACGGCCTGGACAACATATCCGGCCACCTCCCTGACGCTCCGGAGGTGCGGATCCACCCTGTCCTTCTGCGCCTCTTTTTTGGCTTTTTCCTTTATTTCTTGAGGAACGGGAGGAACGGCCCCGGGAGCGGATACGACCCAGTAGGGAGTCCATTCATAATGCCGATGCAGCTCGGCCTCGGCCTGACGTGAAACAGGTCTGTCCATGTCGATCTCGGGGGATTCTTCGACCTGCTTCCGGGTAAGCCTCACCGGGAGGGTGGATGCTTTCCAATCCGGATGTCCTGCCGCAGAGGGAACCAGGAGGACCTTCCGGTCCTTAAGCCAGTTCCCGGTACCCACGACAATGTAACGAACGGTCCAGATTTCATCATCGAAATAGAAATCATACACTTTGCCGATTTCCCCATCATCGGCCTGTATCTTGTATCCAAAGAGCTCCTTACTGCTTCTAAGCATTTATGACCTCCTTTAAGGTTTTAATTGGGGGAATACAAACGATCGTCTGCCGTTTTTCCCCTATGAATGACCGCCTACCGCATATTTAATCTATCATCCCATGGTCCGTGTAATTAACTTGCAATAAGCATGCCAAAAATTTTCGCTTCGGTGAGTCTGGACAGAGTTGCCCCTACCTTGTTGCATAAAAAAAATTGCCGCCACCCTCGATTTGTCCTATCACACAGGAAATTTCCTGTCTATAAAGACACATTATTCTCGATATTTCTTCATTCGCTTGCCCAAAATTCCTCATAGGAATATGGTCCACAATAAAGCCATGACGCATTTTAAGTAAAAATACTGGTTTCGTTCCAGAGGTCCTATTTAGAACCGCATCAAAGGTCATTACCTACTCTTCGATTGATCCGAATCCCCAACTCTTGACTTTTGCGGTAAGAAAGGTATGCATTAAGATGGCGACCAACTTGCTGGTCCGATTATCGATGTCAACATCCGGATTCACCTCTGTAAACTCAACAACTCCTGCTTTTGTTTCTTCGCCTGCAACTTGAGCGATCCGGATGATTTCAGCAGCGGTCAATCCAGTTGGATAGCTCGCACTGACGCCCGGGGCATCCGAATCCCGCACCGCATCCAAATCAAAACCCCAGAATATGGCTTTAGGCTTCAGCTGATTTATCGTATCCTGAAACAGCTTTTTGATTCCATAAGATCGCAAGGCATAGAGAGAGTAGACAGTAACACCCCTCCTATTCAGGTAATCTAAATATTTCGGGGAGTTGGCGAATTCTTCCGATCCTATTTCGTAGAATCGCTCCGGATCAATAAAACCTTCATCGAGAAGCTGCCGGTAAGCGGTGCCGCTGTTTCGGGGAGAGATGTCGCGCACATCGAAATGTTTATCTATGTTGAAGACCAATGCATCCTCTTCCACTTCCATGAGTGCCGCACAATCAGGATAAGATATGTCATTTCCGCCGCCTAGGACAATGGCCATTTTACCATCTTTCAGTATTCGGCCGACGACGCCTCTCAATCTGGAATGAGTCTCCTCCAGAGTCGATCCGAGAAGAACATCGCCCAGGTCCATTATGCCCAGTCCATTAATCCCATTGCTGGCCGCAAGTTTGTAAAATTCACGGCGAATCTCACGAGGACTCCTCCGGGCTCCGGGCCGGCCCTGGTTTCTGATGATACCCTCGTCGTCCGGACAACCAAGGATGACGATTTGAGAATATTCATAATCTCGGAGCAGATGCTTGACAATGGCTTTCATCCGAAGGTCATTAGGATCGTGGCCTCCGACGAAAAGCCGCCGATCCGGTCTTTCCGTGAATTCAAACACGTTCATGTTGATAAAACTTTCTTCTACATCGGAACAATTCAAAAAACATGCCAAGTTGAGTGATAAGATGGAATGGACGAGATATTTATTTGGAATAAAAGCATGAGTGAGAAATCTTAATCAGATACTTCAACCCTAATAGATGCCGCAGTCCGTCGAATGAAATAGACATCAAGAATCAAAAGTATCAGATTTGATATGCATGATGTGAGCGGAATTTACCCAATTTTTCTTTGAAAATTAACTATTATTTATCATATATACATTATTCTGGGCCCTAGTTATTAAGGAAACCGCAATGAATAAGACTAGAGTCCTGTTCCTTTGCACAGGAAACTCCGCCCGCAGCCATGTCCTGGAGAATTACAGCTGGATTAAGCTCTTAGAAAATATTCTTCATTCCTCAGACAGAACGCCTGGTCACTGAGCCGCTCCTCTCTGCTTTATAAGCCTTTTATACAGGCGAAAGAGCTGAGCGAAGGTCCTGTCCCAGGGGAACTCCTGCTCAACCCGCTCGCGAGCGATCTCGCCTATGGCGCGGTAATTCCGAGAAGCGAGCCGCAGGATGTTCATGGCCATATCATGCGCGGAATCCTCGGGCCCCACGACACCTACGTACTCCGTTAGCATTTCTCGCAAGACATTGGCGGACACACCCACCACAGGGAGCCCGCAAGCCTGGGCCCTGGCAACGGCCAAGCCGCTGGTCTCATGCGGTCTCGCAGTCACATAGATATCGGAAGAGGCGAGCATCCGGGCCAGTTTCGCTTTATCGGCCACGGCCGGGAAATAGTGGATCTTGCTGGTGACACGGCCGGCATTCAGAATCTTATTCCTGTTGGATCCGTCTCCGATCAAGAGAAGCTTCCCTTGGAAGTACTCGGAGATATGGTTGAATGCATCGAGGACCAATCTTAGGCATTTGCACTCATCCAGCCGGCCCGTGTAGATGAGGAGGACATCAGTATCTGTGATGCCTAGGCTGTTTCGGAAAGCATGATCCCGTTTGCCCGGGTGAAACATATCCAAATCCAGGCCAAGAGAGATCCTTTTTACCCGTTCGACGCCCATATTCGTCAGCTTCGCCCTAAGGGTGGCGGATGGGGTGAGTGTCACATCGAACCGGTTGTAGATAGAACGCACATAATTTTCGACCATTGAAATGGCCTTTCTGGCCAGTCGGGAACTGATCGTGCGCCGTAGAGAGGACTCGACAAAGGCAGCGTGGAAATCCATGTGATAGAAACCCACCAGGACGCTGGCGAATTTGCGTTTGGAGTAAAAGCCCGCATGAGGAAGGATATACGGGCTGCTTAATTCAATAACATCCGGTCTCTCCCGCTTCAGGATAGATAAGACCTTAGGCAGCCGGGCGATGTGATAGATCTTGAGGTTCTTCTCTTCCAGGATCTCTTCCCGCTTGCCGAGCATGATACGGATGTTCTCATGCTCCTCATGTTTATGTAAATAATTCTGTTTTTCCTCTAAATAGTTATTGATGTCGCTTCCGGACAATGCGTAGACTTGCGTTAGATCGCATATTTTCATGACGTATATCCATTGTTATCCCTTTTTCTCCTATGCTATTCTCAGCCACAAATATTAATTCCATTTAAGCAAAGAGTTAAAAAACGATTAATTTTGTGGGAATAGTCGTACTAGACGGAAGTCCCGGTTCTCTTACATAATTGGATAGAGCCCATCAGGTCAGCGAGCTCCATTTCGGACAGCCCTCTGGATGATACCTTCCGCTTCATTCTTATCACCCCATCCTTTAAAAACCATTTCCCCAGGGCCTTTATAATTTGCAAACCAAATTTTAATGATATCCCTCACGCCGGGAAATCTATTATCTAAGTCACCCACGTCATCCGCCTTATAGAGGGGTGATCCTTTCATCACGGCCACAACCTTGTCATCTACCTCTCCGCCATCAAGCAACTTAAGCACTCCGATAAATCTGGCCTCGATAACGGAACCTCTCGAAACGGCCGGTCCTAAAAGCAAAATATCCAGAGGACCTCCGTCACCTCCTTGCGTATTGGGAATGAGTCCGTAGTTAACAGGATAGGCAAGGTATTGAATGACCCGGGGCTTTCCGTTCTTGAATTCCCACCTGAGTCTGCCGTCATCGGGCTTGGTCCCATTCTCGAGAGTTCCATTGACCTCCCATTTGGCGACCGTACCAGCCGGGATTTCTACCACCATATTGACCGTTCCATTGCGATTCAAGGCGGGTAATATTTTGACCAGATTTTTACCACTATCGATGGTGTATAGGTCTTTATACCGGAAATCCTCGGCTACACCTGGAACAGCACGTTGGCATCCCGGATATATCGCCATAAAAGCGATACAAATGGCGCCCAATATTATGCCTTTTTTCAACCTCATATTCTCTCTCTTATTCTTCAGTTCACTTTAGAATGTCATGGATTTGTTAAGCTTTTATTAATAAATAATCAATTTTTGGCAAAATCTTGACGATAAGGTTGAGGGAAAACCATGCCGATGATTTCAGCAGAAACAGAAGCCAGATAAATAAAATAGAATACAGCCTCGACACCGATCGATCCCCCTGGTGCTGGAGGGAAGGTTCCAAACATGAAAACAAACCATTGATAGATGAAAAACTCGACAGCATGAATCGGCAGGCGGAAGCACGCCAGGCGAACTGTTATGACTGAGTACCGATATGTGCATTGAATGGCGGTTAAAATAAATGTCAGACCGAATCATGATTTTCCTTCCGGCTTACAATCCGGTTAATTTTTCTTGTCCATATCCCTCTGGTAAATCTTCAAGAATAATCTCACGAGAAACAAATTCCGTTATTTCCAATTGAATAGGTCCAAAGAATCTCTTTCACTCTCGATTAGTGGATCCAGACTGTGGTGAATCGCCCAGAAATTTCAAAATCCGTCATAATTAACCAATAATTAACAGTGATTTAATATGAAATACATTTTGGCCGTTTATCCTATGCGCAGGGGTGAAAACATGCTGAATTCCATAATTTCCCAGATCCCGCGTGGACGGAGACAACAAAAAGACAAAGGTCGTGTCCTGCCCATCTATAACGTGGTTATCCCTGTTTATTTTACCTCCTTGAACCAGTTATACACCAGACGACAGGTGCGAGCTGTGACTTTTGCTCCATCTCCCCAAACTTGTTGTCAGGAGACGGAGATTCTCGCGCGCCCTCCTGGTTTCCAACTTATCCAGGCACAGAAATCATGCGCTCCCGGGGGAAGAGAATTTCCTTGTCGTATTAACATAGATTCCGTCTATGCAGGTGATAAGGATCTTTATCCCACATGTTCCGTCAAACCAGGTCCGGCTTCACGGATTGCTCAGGTCCGGCTTTTCTGATTTTCACCCCTCCCTTCCATCCCCACGAAAATCCCAGAGGAAGCCTACCGCCTGAAAGATACAGCTCGGTTACTATTGATGCGCCCCTGACACACTGGTCGAATTCGGGATTTGCATTGAATCACTCTCCCCCTTTGTGATATAAATCAAAAATTCTCAGCCTTAGAAAAGTTTGATTCCAGTGGTTAACATATGTCGCCGTCAGCATTAAGAACCAGGACTATGTGACCGGAGGCTCATGGACTGAATCAAGTTTTATTAGCCCAGGGATCCATATAGGAGATCGAAATGAAAAAACAACTCACAGGCATTTCTTTAATGATCCTGCTTGGTTTAACGTTTAGCTGCCGGCAGGGTGAAGAGGTTGCGGCTGAAAAAAAATCCGAGTCGATCATAATCGTTGACAATGCCATTTCTCCTGACGGGGTTTCAATTGCCTATGAAGTGAGAGGAGAGGGTGAGCCTTCCCTAGCCTTTGTTCACGGTTGGTGTTGTGACCGAAGCTACTGGAATGAACAGCTGTCCCATTTTTCAGAAAAATACCAAGTGGTAGCGATTGACCTCGCAGGGCATGGAGGCTCAGAACTCGACAGGGAAGAATGGACGATACAAGCCTTCGGAAGAGATGTGGCAGCCGTAATTGAAAATCTGGATCTGGACCAAGTCGTACTCATCGGACATTCCATGGGCGGGTACGTCATTTTAGAAGCCGCACGGCTTATGCCCCAACGTGTTCAAGGATTGGTCGGGGTCGATACTCTTCAAGACTTTGATAGCAAGTATACTCAAGAACAATTCGATAGTTGGATCGCTCCCTTGCGGGTCGATTTCGTTGAAGGCATCAAAGAATCTGTGCGTACCATGTTCACCCCCAATTCAGACCCGGATCTAGTCGAAAAGATCGCAATGGATATGTCCGCTTCACCTCCAACAGTGGGATTAGGAGCATTTAAAGGTAACTTTGATTTTCAGAACAACGAAATAATCCGGGTGCTTAAGGAGGTCCGGGCCCCGATAACGTGCATCAACTCGGATAAGTATCCTACCAACATTGAAACAAATCAGCGGTATTCTCCCTCATTTAAAGCCAAGATTATGACTGGCGTCGGGCATTTCAATATGATCGAAGATCCGGAGACATTCAACCGCCTGCTTGAAGAGACAATTCAGGAGTTTATCCGCCAGTAGAAATCAATAAGTCCCGGCCGCGGTCAGTTTTAAGGAGTTGATTCTATTCTCATTCTGAGATTCTTCATACGCAACCTTTTTGCTACAAACACGTTATAGACAATCAAGAGGTGATGCCATGAGAATACCCATGAAATCCATCGGATCGGCTGTCGTGATAGCCCTGCTTCCCTTTTGGTGTGGAGCTCAAAAAGCGGAGATGCGGGACGGCATCCGGATGGTGCATAATAAAGGCCAGGGGATCTGGGAAAAATCCCCTAAAATCAGCCTTGAGAAAGTCAAGGAGATCGGCGACATCGAAGCGGAAAGCGAAGAGGTGGCCTTTTATATGCCCCTGGACATGGCCCTGGATCAGGCCGGGAACCTGCATGTGCTGGATACCGGAAATCACCGCATCCAGGTCTTCACCCCGGAGGGCGCCTTTCTGCGGACCGTCGGGCGAAAGGGACAGGGGCCGGGAGAATTCAATTTTCCGGGCTCGCTCGATATCGATGCGCAGGGAACCCTGATCGTCGCCTCTCCCTTCATCAAAAAGATCCAGTTCCTGGGGGCTGACGGAATCGAGACCGACAGCGTCACGATCACGGAAGATTTTTCCGAGTATCTCAGGGCCTTGGACTCCGGCAAGCTGGTTTCGAGCGTGCGGCGCGGTTTCGGACTCCCCGAAGAGGGGGATGAAGACAAGGGGCTTGAGCCGCTCATGCAGATCATGGACCGTAAAGGCAAGGTCATCAAGAAATTCGGGGAGCCTCGGGACTATAAACACGATCTGGTCAACTCCACCGGCAACAATGTGCGCTTCGCCGTGGGCAGGGACGGACACATCTATGTCGCCTTCCGTTTTCAAAACCGCTTAGAAAAATACACTCCCGAGGGCGAGATCGTTTGGCGGGCGGAGAAAGAACTCAATTTCGATGCGGACAAGCCCATTTCCAAAGGAAATATCGAACGGAGCGGCCGGGGAGGGATCAGCATCGAGTCTCCCCGGATGAATGAGTGCAGCGAGGCCATCGCGGTGGACGACTCGGGCCGGATCTGGGTGATCTCGCTTGATCGTCAGTTAAAGGAAGAAGAACGAGCCGGCACGGCGGTGCG
>Ga0180438_10003985_pt1 | contig 21698 bp, 16 predicted proteins | sample SS_ome_12_FD_132455 | JGI IMG/M metagenome (GOLD analysis project Ga0180438, IMG submission 132455) | Hypersaline lake sediment archaeal communities from the Salton Sea, California, USA - SS_3_D_2 metaG | ecosystem: Environmental > Aquatic > Non-marine Saline and Alkaline > Hypersaline >...
GGCCAGCACGAATAGGCGGCTACGCGAGATCTCCATTTCGCGGGCCATGGCCTCAACCTGGTCAAACAGGCTCTGTTGGAGTGAAATAGCTGTCTTTACGGTTGCCATGCTGGTTATACCATCCTTTCGCCCGATAGTATAACACAAATGCATTTGCCTGTCAATGTGCCTTTGGAACTGGGGTGCATTCTGCTTTGGGGGCAGGTTTGACGAGGGTTGGGCGCAGGTCTTCTGACCGAGGTGAGAGGGGCTCGGTCAGGAGACCTGCGACGAACGAAGAGACCTGCAGCGGAGATACAAACCCTCCGTGCTCTCTGTCTCCATGGTTCGTGGTCTATGCTACCTTTTTGAGCAGCGTCAGCATCTCTTTTTCGCTCACCCGGGCGTAGTGATCGAATTCCATGACGAACGTGCCGCGTCCCTGGGTGCGCGAGCGCAGGCCGGTCGCATAGCCAAACATCGTCGCCAGCGGCACGTCTGCTCGCACAGTCTGCGTACCATCGCCGCGCGGCTCGAGGCCGGAGATACTCGCCCGGCGCATGTTCAACTCGGCGATGATGTCGCCGGTGAATTCCTCTGGCGCGACGACCTCCAGCCGCATGATCGGCTCCAATATGACCGGCGCGGCCTTTTTCATGCCGTCGCGGAAGGCCATGGCCGCTGCGGTGCGGAAAGCCATGTCCGACGAGTCCACTTCGTGGTGTTTGCCGTCCACGACGGTCACCTTGACGTCCACCACCGGGTGGCCGGCCAGGACCCCTTTTTGCATGGCGTCCTGGATGCCTGCCTTGACGGCTGACAGGTAGTTGCGCGGGATGCTGTCCCCGCGCAGCCTCTCCTCAAAGAGGAAGCCTTCGCCCGATGGCAATGGCTCCACTTCGATGACCACGTGAGCGAATTGGCCGTGGCCGCCGGTTTGTTTCACCAGCCGCCCCTGGCTAGTGACCGCCCGGGTCACTGTCTCGCAGTAGGCCACCTGGGGGCGTCCCACCTTGGCACCGACCTGGAACTCGCGGGAGAGCCGATCTATCATCACCTCGAGGTGAAGCTCGCCCATGCCGGCGATGACCGTCTCGTTGGTCTGTGGGTCATGCCGCACGCGTAACGTCGGATCTTCTTCCAACAGGCGATGCAGAGCCAGGCCCATCTTGTCCTGGTCGGCCTTCGAAAGCGGCGCGATGGCCACCTCGGCGACGGGCACGGGAAAGGCGATGCGCTCCAACACGACCGGGCGGCTGGGGTCGGCCATCGTCTCGCCGGTCGTCATGGCTTTCAAGCCCAACACGGCGCCGATGTCGCCCGCTCGCACCTCGTCCACCTCCTCGCGGTGGTCGGCGTGCATTCTTACCAGGCGGCCGATCCGCTCCTTCTGGCCCGTCTGCCCGTTGACCACCGTCCCTCCCCGGCGGATTGCACCGGTGTAGACGCGAAAGTAGGCCAGGCGGCCCACGTAGGGGTCGGTGGCGATCTTGAAGACGATGGCGACCGTCGGCTCGGAAACGTGCACCGGGCAGGCAATCTCGTCGCCTGTCTTGGGGTCTTTGCCCCGGGCTGGCGGCACGTCCAGTGGTGAGGGGAGGTAATCCACGACGGCGTCGAGCAGCAACTGTACGCCCTTGTTCTTGAGCGCCGATCCGGCGAGCACGGGCACCAGGGTACCGGCGAGCGTGGCGCGGCGCAGGGTGGCGCGCAGTTGCTCGGCGGATATGTCTTTGTCCTCCAGGTAGAGGCGGGCCACCTCGTCGTCAACGTCGGCCAGTTGTTCGATCAACTGCTCACGGCGGCGGGCTGCTTCCTCTGCCAACTCGGCGGGAATCTCGGCGATCACCTGCTCTGAGCCATCGCCGCCGTTATAATAGAGAATGGCTCGCATGTCGATCAGATCCACGATGCCCCGGAAATCGCTCTCCGCACCGATCGGGATCTGGACCGCGGCCGGGTTGGACCCCAGCCGGTTGGCGATAGCGTCAATCGTGCGCCAGAAATCGGCTCCTGTGCGATCCATCTTGTTGACAAAGCAGATCCTCGGCACGCCAAAGCGGTTTGCCTGGCGCCATACCGTCTCCGACTGGGGCTCCACGCCGGCGACGCCGTCAAAAACGACGACGCCCCCATCCAGGACACGCAGCGAGCGCTGTACCTCGGCGGTAAAGTCAATGTGGCCCGGCGTGTCAATGAGGTTGATCTGGCAGTCACGCCAGCCGCAGGTGATGGCCGCTGCCTGGATAGTGATGCCCCGCTCTCGTTCCTGGGGCATAAAGTCGGTGACCGTCGTGCCGTCGTCCACGTTGCCCAGGCGGTGGGTGCGCCCGGTGTAGTACAGCACCCGTTCGGTGGTCGTCGTCTTGCCCGCGTCGATGTGGGCGATGATGCCGATGTTTCGGATCTTGCTCAAGTCGTGTCGTGTGGTCATGTTTACTATTTCGTCCTTCACAAAGATAGGCGGCGCATCAGAGCGTTCGGATGCGCCCGCCTGGTAAATCTCGCAACAAAACCGGGCGCCGCAAGTGACCGGCGCCCGGCACGAGAAAGAATTATACCACACAACACGCGTTTTGTAAAGTTTTGTTTTTTGGCAGGGACGAGCGCTCACTTGCCGATTGGGGCGGAGCAACCCTGTCTGAACCGCCCCCGGGGACGGAGGCTACGAGCAGGGTCAACAACGTGGACAGGAATGGGAGCGCTATTCCATCAGGATGCTCAACAGGTACTCGTCGGTGACGCGGCGGGTACGCTGGACGGTCCGGCGCTGGCGGAGCAGGCGGGGCAGGTGGCGCAGCGCCGCCAGTTGGCCCCGCAACCGGGCACGGGCGGCCGCGCCCCGCCAGGCCCGCAGTGCCTCGCACGAGACGCGGAGCTGCGCCCGCAACACGGCCGGCCAGTGACGGCGCAAGAGCGAGGCCGGATAGTTCTTGGCGATGACAAAGATCGTGTTGCGCCCGACGAAAAAGCTGGCGATGGGGCCGCCACCGGTGGCGCTGACCATGTGATAGACGACGGCGCGGGGGGCATAGATGCAGCGATAGCCGGCCAACTGCGCCCGCCAGGAGAGGTCTACGTCCTCCAGGTAGGAGCCAAAGCTCTCGTCGAGCAGGCCAACCTCGTCCAGCATGGAGCGGCGATAGGCTGACGCCACGCCCGCCGCGCCAAAGACCCACGTCTCTTCGTCGTAGGCTGGGCGGTCCGGCTGCCACACCCCCCGGTTGCCGGGAATGCCGTCCAGGCCATAAAAGTCGCCAGCGGTGTGCAGGTGGTCGCGCCGGTCAAAAAGGCGGACGCGGGAGGTGGCCATGCCGGCCTCGGGATGGCGCTCCAGCGCGGCGACGAGTTCTGCAATCCAGCAGGGATCGGCTTCGGCGTCGTTGTTGAAGGCGACGAGTACCTGGCCGGCCGCAGCCCGAAAGCCAGCGTTCACCCCGCCGGCGTAGCCCCGATTCTCGTCTAGCACAACAACTTTTGTCTCCGGGTAGTCGCGCGCCAGGAGCGCCAGCGAGCCGTCGGTCGATCCATTGTCGGCGACGATCACCTCCACAGGGGAATACGCCTGCCGGCGCAGGCTATCCAGGCAGCGGGGCAGGTATGCCTCGCCGTTCCAGTTGGGAATCACGATGGAAACGAGAGATTCGTCCATGACCTGGCTCATCACTCGTGACTCACCGCCCCCTTGGCCTCCTGCTCAAAATACGCTTCCAGCGCCTCGTGCCAGGGACGCAAGGTGATGCCCAGGGCCGCCCCGGCAAAGTTGTGCAGCGCGCAGTGGAGCGGCGGCGTGCTGGTGCGCGGCCACTGGTCGGACGTGATCGGTTCTACGGGGACGCCGTCTCGCCCGGCCAACGCCAGGATGGTGCGGGTGTAATCGTAGCGCGAGCAGACGCCACTGTTGGTAAAGTGATAGATGCCATAGTGCTCCGTGTGGATGAGCTCGACGATGGCCGCTGCCAGGTCGGGTGCATAAGTGGGGTTGCTGATCTCGTCTGCGACGACGCGCAGGCGGTCGACCTTGTCTGCGGCGGCGAGGATCTTGGCCGGAAAGTTGTTCCCGCCGGGCGCGTAGAGCCAGGCGGTGCGGACGATGTAGAAACGGCGCAGGTGCAGGCGCGTGTAGAACTCGGCGGCCAGCTTGGAGCGCGCGTAGGCGTTGATCGGGTTGGGAGAGTCGTGCTCGTAATAGGGCGCGCCTTTGGCACCGTCGAACACCTCGTTGGTGCTGACGGTGAGCAGGACGGCGCCGGCCTCGAGGCAGGCCAGTGCCAGGTTGTGCGTGCCCAGGCCATTGACCCGCAGCGCCAATTCCGGCTCGCGGGCACAGCGGTCAACGTCGGTCAGGGCTGCCGGGTGCAGGACGACGCCGGGCCGGAAGGCCGCCACCGTCTCCATGGTCGCCCCTGCGTCGGTGATGTCGTGCTGCGGCAGGTCCATGCCCAGCAGGGCGTGATGGCTCTCCAGGACCCGCCACAGGGCGCGGCCCAGTTGTCCCTCGTGGCCGGTGACGATGATGCGCATGGTTCACTTTCCCCTTTCGATCACAATTGTGGTGGATTATAGCATACAAGGATGGGGTTGGGAAGTTGATTGCCAGGAGCGGTAAACTGTGTTAAAATGAATTCAGGTTTGTCGTATGATCGTGGACGTCAAGGGATGGAGGTAACCTTTATGTTCGACAAGGACGCTCTTTCCAGTGTGGCGAAAGAACGGGAGCGTTGGGAGACGACGACGCTCAAAGAAACCCTGCAACGTTTCCCGGAGCGGCAGGGGCAATTCATCACCACGTCCAGCGAACCGGTGGAACGGCTCTACACGCCGCTGGACGTGGGAGGTTTCGATTACGTGCGCGACCTGGGCTTCCCCGGCGAGTACCCGTATACGCGCGGGGTGCACCCGACGATGCACCGGGGCAGGCTGTGGACGATGCGCATGTTTGCCGGTTTTGGCACCGCCGAAGAGACGAACGCTCGCTACAAATACCTGCTGGAGCATGGCGAGACCGGCCTGAGCGTCGCTTTCGACATGCCGACGCTCATGGGCTACGACACCGACGCACCGGAGGCAATCGGCGAGTTCGGCAAATGCGGCGTGGCCATCAGTTCGCTGGCCGACATGGAGAGCCTGCTCGACGGCCTGCCGGTGGACCAGATCACGACCAGCATGACCATCAACTCGCCAGCGGCGATCATCTGGGCGATGTACATCGCCGCCGCCGAAAAGCGGGGCATCCCCATGAGCGCGCTGGGCGGCACCATCCAGAACGACATTCTCAAGGAGTATATCGCCCAAAAAGAGTACATCTTTCCGCCGGAGCCGTCCATGCGGTTGGTGATAGACACGTTTGAGTTTGGCACGAAGCAGATGCCCAAGTGGAACACGATCAGCATCAGCGGCTATCATATCCGCGAGGCGGGGGCCACGGCGGCGCAGGAGCTGGCCTTTACGCTGGCCGACGGCCTGGAATACGTGCGGTGGGGCATCGCGCGGGGACTGGACGTGGACGAGTTTGTGCCCCGGCTGAGCTTCTTTTTCAACTCGCACAACGATTTTCTCGAAGAGATTGCCAAGTTTAGGGCGGCGCGGCGCATCTGGGCACGGGAGATGCGCGAGACGTTCGGCGCCAAGAACCCGCGCAGTTGGTGGCTGCGCTTCCACACGCAGACGGCCGGTTGCTCGCTGACCGCCCAGCAGCCGGAAAACAATATCGTCCGCACGGCGATCCAGGCGCTGGCGGCGGTGCTGGGCGGCACGCAGAGCCTGCACACCAACTCGATGGACGAGGCGCTGGCCTTGCCCAACGAGAAAGCCGTCCACGTTGCCCTCCGCACGCAGCAGATCATCGCCCATGAGAGCGGCGTGACCAACACGGTGGACCCCCTGGCGGGAAGCTATTGCGTCGAGGCGCTGACGGACCGCATGGAAGCCGAGGTGTACAACTATTTCCGCAGGATTGAGGCGCTGGGCGGCGTCATCCCAGCTATCGAGGTAGGGTTCTTCCAGCGGGAGCTCGCCGAATCGGCCTTTCGCTATCAGCGCGAGATTGATACCCATCAGCGGGTCGTCGTCGGCGTCAACGATTACGTGATCGACGAGCCGCTGACCATCCCCCTTCTGGAGATGGACCCCGAAGGCGAGCGCCGCCAGATAGAGCGGCTGAACCGCGTCCGCCGCGAGCGGGACAACCAGGCCGTGGAGGAGCGGCTGGCCGTTCTGGAAGACGCCGCCCAGGATGAGGCCAACCTGATGTATCCCATCCTCGACGCGGTACGCGCCTACGCCACGCTGGGCGAGATCATGGGCGTCTTCCGGCAGGTGTTCGGCGAGTACCGCGAGCCGGCGATTTTATAGTCGCGCGAGAGCCATCTCGCGCCGTTTTCCTACGTGCCTGTCCGTGAGAGTGCCTGGTTGGATCGCCATCCAACGGCGGATGGCGATCCGCCTTGAGCGATTTTTCGGATGGGCGACACATGTGGAGCTGTCATCATGACGACGAAATTGTCCTTGAACGAGGTTATCCGCCACGCACGGGGTGAGGAGAAGGCCGACCTGTTGCTCAAGAACGGCCGGGTGGTCAACGTCTTTAGCGGCGAGGTGCTCCGCGCTGACGTGGCCGTCGCGGGCGGCCTGGTCATTGGCGTGGGCGAGGGCTACGAAGCACGGGAGACGATAGACCTGGCGGGGCGGGTCGTCTGCCCCGGCTTTATTGACGGCCACCTGCACATCGAGAGCACGATGCTCACCCCCTACCAGTTCGCCCGCGCCGTCGTGCCGCGCGGCACGACGGCCGTCGTGTGCGACCCTCACGAAATCGCCAACGTGCTGGGGCTGGACGGCATCCACTACATGCTCGACGCCAGCGAAGGGCTGCCTGTGACAACCTTCGTCATGGCTTCCTCCTGCGTGCCAGCCACCCACCTGGAGACGGCCGGCGCGTCGCTCAGCGCCGACGACCTGGCGACGCTGTTCGATCACCCCCGCGTGCTGGGCCTGGCCGAGATGATGAACTTTCCCGGCGTGCTGTTTGGCCTTCCCGACGTGCTGGCCAAGCTGGAGATGGCCCGCGCGCGCGGCGTGCCGGTTGACGGCCACTCTCCCGGCTTGAGCGGCCGTGACCTGCAGGCCTACGTCGCCGCTGGCGTCCGCTCCGACCACGAGTGCACTCAATTGGAGGAGGCGAGGGAAAAGCTGCGGGCCGGCATGTACCTCCTCATCCGCGAAGGCACCACCGAGCACAACCTGGCCGAACTGCTGCCGGTCGTCACCCCGCAGAACGCCCGCCGTTGTCTGCTCGTCTCGGACGACCGCCACCCAGACGACCTGATGGCGCGCGGCCACATGGACTATTCGATCCGCCTGGCTGCCCGCGAGGGGCTGGACCCGGTAACGGCAATCCAGATGGTCACCCTCAACGCCGCCGAGCGATTCCGCCTGTGGGATCGCGGTGCGGTGGCGCCTGGCTATCGCGCCGACCTGGCCATCGTGGATAACTTGGAAAAGCTGAACGTCGAACTGGTCTTTAGCGGTGGGCGGTTGGTCGCCGAGCAAGGCGAGATGCTGCCGGCGGCGCCGCCGGAGGCGGTCGCTGCGCCGCCATCGGTCAAGGTGGACTGGGAGAGCCTGAGCCTGGCGATTCCCGCAGGAGGGGATCGGGCACGCGTCATTGGCGTCTTTGAGGGGCAGATCGTCACCGAGGCGTTGGAATTGCCGGTGAAGCAGAAGGATGGCCTGGCGGTGGCCGACCTGGATCGCGACATTCTCAAGATGGCGGTGATCGAGCGACACAACGCCACGGGCAACGTGGGGTTGGGCTTTGTCAAGGGGATGGGCCTGCGGCGCGGGGCGCTGGCCAGCACGGTGGCCCACGACTCGCACAACCTGATCGTCGTCGGCACTAACGACGCTGACATGACCGCCGCTGCACGCGCGGTGGCTGAGATGGGCGGCGGGCTGGTCGCCGTCGCCGGCGGGGAGGTGGTGGGGCGTTTGCCGCTGCCGGTGGCGGGGCTCATGTCGGGTGAGCCAGTGGAGGCCGTGCGGCGTCAGATGGATGGCCTGCTGGCGGTGGCGCGCGACCTGGGCAGCCCGCTGCACAACCCGTTCATGACGCTCAGCTTCCTGGCCCTGCCGGTCATCCCGACGCTAAAGTTGACCGACAGGGGCCTGGTAGACGTGAACAAGTTTGACTTTGTGCCGCTGTTTGTTTGAGGGCGAGCAACCATCTGATTGAGGTAAGCGCCATGTCATCCAAGCTTATTCGCCTCCATGCCAACGACAACGTCGCTGTCGCTCTGACCGATCTGCCGGTCGGGGCGACGGTCTCTTTTGGCGACGGTCTGTCGCTTGCCTTGCGCGACGCGGTGCCTTTCGGTCACAAGGTGGCGCTGAGTGCGATCGCTCCGGGAGAGACTGTCGTCAAGTACGGCGAACCGATCGGCCGGGCGACGCAAGCCGTCACCCCCGGCGATCACGTCCACATCCACAACCTCGCCTCAACCCGCGCCCAGCTTGACAACTTTTGTCGGAGCAGCTCGCAACCCTGTGCATCTGTGTCGCGCCAACGTCCAAGCGGGTTGGCAACCTTTCTGCCTGCCAGTTCATCCGTGCATGCCTACTCCCGTCCCGACGGCCGCGCCGGAGTGCGCAACCACCTTCTCCTGCTCCCGTCGGTCTTTTGCGCCAACGTCGCCGCCCAGCGCATCGCCGAGGCGGTGCCCGGTGCTATCGCGCTGCCTCATCCCTACGGCTGTGCCCAGTTTGACGTGGCCCGCGTGAGCGATACACTGACCGGCATCGGCGCGCATGCCAACGTCGGCGCGACGATCGTCGTTGGGCTCGGCTGCGAGATCGTGCAGGCTGACGAGCTGGCGGCCCGGATCTCGGCCGCCGGTAAGACGGTCGAAGTGTTGAACATCCAGCGCGAAGGCGGCACGCTCAGGACGATCGCGCGAGGGCGTGAGTTGGTCCACAAGTTGGCTGGTCACCTGGCGACACAGCGCCGACAGCCGGTGTCCCTTGACAAACTCGTCCTGGCGACCGAGTGTGGCGGCTCCGATGCCACCTCGGGTCTGGCTGCCAATCCTGTCGTCGGCGCGGTCGCGGATCGCGTCGTCGCCGCGGGGGGAACGGCCATCCTGTCCGAGACTACCGAGTTGATGGGTGCAGAGCATATCCTGGCTCGCCGGGCGGCAAACGCCCAGGTGGGCCGGCGCATCTTTGAGATCGTCGCCGCCGTGGAGCAGGAGGCGCTGCGCCTGGGCGCCGACCTGCGGGGCAAGCAGCCGACGCCGGGCAACGTGGCTGGCGGGCTGACGACGATCGAGGAAAAGTCGCTGGGGTGTATCTACAAGGCGGGATCGTCGCCGGTGCAGGGCGTGCTGGCCTACGCTGAACGCCCGCCGGGTACGGGGCTCTATGTGATGGACACGCCTGGTCACGACGGCGAGAGCATCAGCGGCATGGTGGCTGGCGGCGCGCAGGTTGTTCTCTTTAGCACCGGGCGGGGCACGCCGCTGGGCGCACCGGTGGCGCCGGTTATCAAGATCACGGCCAACCCGCGTACGGCTCAGAGCATGGCCGACCACGTGGACTTTTCGGCGGCCGGCGTCATCGCAGGCGAGACGACGGTTGAGGAAGCGGGCAAGAGCCTGTGGGCGGTGCTCCTCCGGGTGCTGGAGGGTCAGGAGACGGCATCAGAAATACTCGGTCACCGGGAGTTTGCCATCACACGCGCGGGGCCGTCGGTGTAGAGCACGGCGGCGGGGGGGAGCACTCTGCCCACCGGCGGCGATTTCTTGCGCAAGCAGCCCGTTTCTGGTATACTTGCGTCAGGAGGGTAGGGATTGAAGGTCGCGTTGGTGCACGATTGGGGCAATCAGGTCGGCGGCGCGGAGAGCGTGCTGCTGGCGCTGAAAGAACTGTTTCCAGATGCCCCGGTGTACATGTCCATGTACGACCCGGCCGTGATGCCGGCAGTCTGTCACACGTGGGACGTCCGCACCTCGTTCATGGATCGCCTTCCGCTGGTCAAACGTTACCACCAACCGTTCTTACCTCTTTACCCACTGGCTTTTGAGCAGTTCGACCTCAGTGAATTCGACCTGGTCATTAGTAACAAGAGCGGCTTTTGCCACGGCATCATCACCCCGCCAGAGACGCTGCACATTGACTACTGTTTGACGCCAACGCGCTACGTGTGGGACTATCGCAGCTACGCCCGCCGTGAGGGGATCGGCCGGCTGGCGGGCTTTGTATTGCAGCCGCTGTTGACCTATCTGCGAGCCTGGGACCGGCTGGCGGCGGATCGGGTCGATCACTTTGTGGCCATCTCCCGTGAGGTGCAGCGCCGCATTCATAAGTACTATCGCCGCGATTCGGCCATCATCTACCCACCGGTGGAGACAAGTCGCTTCACGCCGGGGGAGGGCCACGAAGACTATTTTCTCATCGTCTCGCGGCTCATCCCTTACAAGCGAATTGATCTGGCGGTGCGGGCGTTCAGCGGGTTGGGATGGCCACTCAAGATCGTAGGTGACGGTCGGGACAGACCGGCGTTAGAGCGAATGGCTGGTCCCAGCGTCGAGTTCCTGGGCCGGGTGCCGGATGACGAGTTGCAGACCTTGCTGCGGCGCTGTCGAGCCTTTGTCTTTCCCGGCTGCGAGGACTTTGGCATTGCACCGCTGGAGGCCAACGCCACCGGTCGGCCGGTGATCGCCTACCGGGCCGGGGGCGCGCTGGAAACGGTGGTGGCAGGCAAGACGGGCCTCTTTTTCGATGAGCCAACGCCGGAATCGCTGGCGGCGGCCGTGCGTGCCCTCGACGACGTGACCTTTGAGCCCGAAGCCATCCGCGGGCACGCCTTGCGCTTCGACAAGGCCGTTTTCCAGCGTGAGATGATGCGCTTTGTCGAGGAAAAGGTCGCCGAGCACAGAAAGGCACTGGGGTAAGCGTATGGAACTCTGCCAATACTGGCATATCGTCTGGAAGCGGTTGTGGGTCGTTGCCGTACTACTGGTCGTGGTCGGTGCGGTAAGCGCCGCGACGTACGAGTCGCCGCCGACGATTTTTCAGGCGACGATGCGCTTCACCGTGGGCATCGTGCCGGAGAAGAGGCCGACGACCGAGTACAGCTACGACTATTACTATACCTGGATCACGTCAGAGTACATGGCCGATGACCTGGCCGAGATAGTGGAAGGCGGTGCTTTTGCGGAGGCGGTGCAGGCCCAAATGGCCGTAGCAGGCGACCCGGCGCCGGCCAACCCGAGGGGCAGCATCTCTGGCAGCGCCGAGCACCGCATTCTCACCGTCACGGTTGCGCGCAGCGGCGAAAAGGCGGCCGAAGAAGTGGCCCGCATCTCCAATGCGGTTGCTGCGGTCCTTCAGGAGCGGGCCGGCGGGTTCTTTGGCCAGGTGGGTCACAACCCTGCTGCCACCGACGTCACGCTCAACGACCCTCCGGCCGTCGTGCCGTTGCCCCCTGGCCTCACTGCCCGGCTCGACCTGCCCCTCCGTTTGGGGCTGGCACTATTGGCTGGCGTGGCCCTCACCTTTCTGCTCGACTACCTGGACACGAGCGTCCGTGATCGCGCCGACCTGGAGGGCATGGACCTGTCCATCCTGGGTGAGATTCCGGCTGCGCGGAGAAAATGGCGGGTTTTCAAATGAAAAATGAACCAACGATAAATGACAACAACATGGCGCTTGTTTTGTCATGTGTCATTTATCATTGCCATGGCGAATTGTGCATTTCCAGGGGTTGTGGTAGAATTGCGCTTCGGCCTGGAGCCTGGAAGGAAAGATCATGGAGATACAAGCGTATTTGAAAATCCTTCGCCGCCGATGGTGGATTCTGGTTCTGCTGCCGCTTATCACCGCCGGCAGCGCTTTTGGCGTGAGCAAGTTCCTGATGAGCGAGTACGTTCAAGGCTATCCGGTCTACCGGGCGTCGGTGCAGTTGAGCGTGGAGCCAGCGCGCCTGGACATGGGCCTGACCATCTCGGTCAAGACAGTCCTGCGGAATTATGTGGTGCAGTTGGACACGAATCAGATGGCCCGCGATATCATTGACGTGGCTCAACTGGACATGCAGCCCGAAGAACTCAAGCAGATGTGGCACCTCAGTTCTGACGAGTCCAATTTTACGTTGCTCATCGAGGTGGACAATCCCGACCCGGTGGTAGCCGGGCAGATTGCGGGGACGATGGCCACGTTGTTCGTTCAGGATCGAGAAGAGTGGAATCAAGACCAGGACAAACGGGATCAGATTCACGTGGAGCAGGTGGACGACGTGCGTCATGCGTTGCACAAGCCCAAGACGCAGGTCAACACACTGGCTGGCGGCGTCTTTGGCCTGCTGCTGGGCGGCAGCGTCGTCGCCTTGCTGGAGTGGCTGGAGGCCGCCTACGTCCGTACGCGAGATGACCTGGAACAGACGGCCGGCTTGCCAGTGCTGGGGGCGATTCCATCATTAGGCGTCAAGGGGTAAGCGAGGGTTAAAGTGAGCAAAGGAGATCGAATGGACGACACTCTGATCACGCTGACCGACCCCCGCTCGCCGGTCAGTGAGGCGTACCGCACGCTGCGGACGAACCTGGAGTTCTTTAGCCTCGACGAACCGATCCGTACGCTGGTGGTCACCTCGCCGGGCGCGGAGGAGGGCAAGTCAACCGTGTTGGCCAACCTGGCCGTGACGCTGGCCCAGGGGGGCAAGCGGGTGATCCTGATAGACTGCGACCTGCGGCGACCGACGCAGCACGCGCTGTTTGGGCTGGACAACGCGACGGGCCTGACGACGATGATGCTGGACGAGGCGGCCCAGGCTGACCCGCCACTGCGTGAGACCTCGGTGGACGGCCTGCGGGTGCTGCCATCCGGCCCACCGCCGCCCAACCCTGCCGAGTTGCTGGGATCGCGGCGCATGAAAGATGCGGTGGCCGCTCTGCTGGGTCAGGCGGACATGGTGCTCTTTGACGCGCCGCCGGTGTTGGTCGTCACCGATGCATTGGTGCTGGCCGTGCAGACGGACGGCGTGCTGCTGGTGGTCAAAGCTGGTGGCACCAAGCGGGAACACGTCCAGCAGGCCAAGGAGCGTCTGGAGCGGGTCAACGCCCGCATTGTGGGCGCAGTGCTCAACAGTGCCCCGACCGATCAGGCGCTACACGGCTATTACGAGATTTAGCGAGACCCCAACAGACCAGGAGAAATTCAGGCGATGAAGGGATTGATCCTTAGTGGAGGCAAGGGCACACGTCTGCGGCCCATCACCTACACCAGCGCCAAGCAGTTGGTGCCGGTGGCCAACAAGCCGGTGCTCTTTCGGGTCGTCGAGGCCATCAAGGAGGCCGGTATCAGCGACATTGGCATCGTCGTGGGCGATACGGCCCCGGAGATCAAGGCTGCCGTGGGCAATGGCTCTCGCTGGGGCGTCCAGATCACCTACATTCATCAGGAGTCGCCGTTGGGCCTGGCACACGCGGTCAAGATCTCCCAGGATTTTTTGACCAACGAGCGCTTTGTGATGTTCCTGGGCGACAATGTCATCGAGGGCGGCATCAGCCCGCTCATTCGCCACTTCGGTGACAGCGATTGGAGCGCTCAGATCGTGCTCACCCGCGTGACCAACCCGCAGCAGTATGGCGTGGCAGAGTTGAAAGACGGGCGTATTGTGCGCCTGGTGGAAAAGCCTCGTAACCCGCCCAGCAACCTGGCGCTGGTGGGCATTTATATGTTCGATCAGGCTATCTTTGAGGCGGTCAACGCCATTACTCCCTCCTGGCGTGGTGAGTTAGAGATCACCGATGCCATTCAATGGCTGGTCGAGCAAGGTCGCACCGTCTACCCCTACATCCACGAGGGTTGGTGGATTGACACCGGCAAGATGGAGGACATGCTCGATGCCAATCGCCTGGTGTTGGAAGAGATGGAGCCCAGCGTGGCCGGTTACGTGGATCGCGATTCTAAACTGGTGGGCAAAGTAACCATCGAACAGGGGGCGGAGATATTCAACAGCGTCATCCGTGGCCCGGCGATCATTGGTGAGGAAACACGTATCGTCAACTCGTACATCGGGCCGTTTACCAGCATCTACCATCACTGCCTGGTTCGGGATAGTGAGGTGGAACACTCGATCGTACTGGAGCACAGCCAAATTCTGGACATCCCGCAGCGCATCGAAGACAGTCTCATAGGCCGCAACGTAGAGATCACCCGCTCGCCTCTGAAGCCGAGGGCGCACAAGCTCATCCTGGGCGACAACAGCCGGGTGGGCATTGTCAACAACGGCGGCTGAGTTGCACGTAGCACTCTCAGTCTGTAATCTGCACAATCTACAATCTACAATCTACAATCTAAATCTGCAATCTGCAATTTGCAATCTGCAATTTGCAATCTGCAAGGAGTAAACCGTGGGTACTGTAAAAAAGTGGCGCAAGAGGAAAATCGCCAAGCACAAGCATCGCAAGCGCCTCAAGGCGACCCGCTTCCAGCGTCGTAAGAAGTAGCGCCGCCACGTAAGACGGTCTAGGTCATGGGGGCGTTCACGGGATTCCCCGTCGGGGACGTTCGCTATACACCCCTGCCCGACCAGTTCTTCAGCGAGTTGTTGCCGCTCATCGGCGACCTGGCAGAGCTAAAGGTGACGTTACATGTCTTTTGGCTCTTGCATGGGCAGAAGGGCTATCCGCGTTACGTCAGCGGCAGTCAACTGCAGGGCGACGCGACGTTGCTCAGGGGACTGCGGGAGGCGGGCGCGGTGGCCGTCAGCGCGCTGGAGCGTGGGTTGGAGCAGGCTGTGGCCCGAGGCACGCTGCTGCGGCTGACGACCTGGCACGGGCACGGGGCTGAGGCGACGGCCGACGCGTGGTATTTTCTCAACGACGCCGAGGGGCGCCGAGCCTATCGCCAGGTGATGGAAGGGGAGCTGCAGTTGGATGTCCAGGTGGTGCCCCCTGTGCCGCCCTCTGCCGAACGTCCGACCGTCTATGACCTGTACGAACAGTACATGGGTCTCCTCAGCCCGATGATTGCCGAAGAGCTGACCGAGGCAGCGGAGACGTATCCCGCGCAGTGGATCGAAGAGGCTTTCGAGATCGCTGTCGAGCGCGGCGTGAGACGCTGGCGATACGTTCGGGGTATCCTGGATCGCTGGAGGCGTGAGGGAAAAGGTGACAGGCAAAGGTGATGCGGGCGCGGAGAATTGGATAGCCGTCCGGGTGCGGATGGGTGTGCCAGCGCTGGATGCTGGCTACACCCTGGTGCCCAACCTTCTGCTGGATCACTACAAGGCGCTGGGCCTGACTGACGGCACGGCGCTTTTTGTGATCCAGTTGCTGCGTCAGGGCGCAGGCGGCCACGAGATGTTGCCCGATTCCCCGCAAACGCGCGAACACCTGCAGTCGCTCCAGGGCCAGGGTCTGCTCTCTGTCCAGCAGTGGCCCGACGGCGTCGAGTTGCGCCTTGAGGCGCTGTTTCATAACCTGGCGCGGCTGGTGGACTGGCTGGCCGAGGGCGGTTCGCCGGACGATTTCAGGCTAGAGACCCCGGCAGACATGCTGGCCGACGGCGAGTTCGTGATGGGACGCATTGAGGGCGCCGAGTTTGAGGCCGAGGTGGCCGAAGTGCTGGCTGCCTTTGCTGCCGCCAACGGGCGGCTGGTCAGCCCGGCGGAGAAAGCGCACATCCGGAACCTGGCTGTGCGCTTTGACGCAGCCGCCCGAGACGCCGACGAGGCGTCCAACGGCCCAGCGTGGGTCATGGTAGCTGTCCGTTCCGTCCTGGAACGGAAGCCTGAGGACGGCGTCTCGGTGTCAGATCTGGAGGAAGCCCTGGAGCAGCGGCTGGCGGCCAGTGGTGGCATCGCGGGCCCTGCCGATCCGTCTGCCAAGGCTGTTCGCCGGGAAGTCACGGCGCGCGTCCGTCAGATGGATGCTCAGGAAAAAGAAGCGTTAGGAACGGTGGTCATGGCCTACCGGGGCATCTCGGGGCAAACACCTGGTGACCGGCTCGTTTTGGCGTTGATGCGGCTGTCGGACACCTATGGCCCCACCTGGGTGTTGAACGCCATCCACGAGGCGGGCAAGGTGCAGCAACTCATCGCGCCCGAGTACGTGGAGAGCATCCTGGTGCGCTGGCAGAGCGAAGGTCGCATCTCTGGCGCGCCGGCGGTTACCGAGTTGCCCCCCATCACCGATGAGCTATTGGCTCGGGTCGTGGCACAGTATGAGCAGGAAATAGGCCCCCTGACGCTACAGGTGCGGGATCAGTTGCTGGCGCTAACCGAAGAGTTTCGCGACGAGAAGGAATGGCGGCACGCTTTCGCTGAAGCTGCCAAGTCCAACGCCCGCAACCTGCGCTACGTAGAGGCGGTGCTGCGCAAGAAGGGCAAAAAGCCGACCCCGTCGACTCGCCGCCCGTCCAAGTCTCGTGGCCGGCGAGGTGCCGCGCGCGAGGGTTCGTGGACGGAAGAGGAGTTGGACGATGCGCGCCGAGAGTCTCTGAGTGAGACCCCCATTGACGTCGAATCGTTTCTGGGTAAGGAGACGTGAGCCGTATGAGCCAGGACGTGCCTTGCCCACGATGCCAGGCCCTGGGCGAAGTCGATCCTGCCTGCCCCCGGTGCGAGGGCAGCGGGAGGTTGTGTGCCATCTGTAAAGGGATCGGCTATGTCTATGCGGCCCCGCCGAAGCGCGGCTTGGTACCCTGTTCGTGTGGCCTGGTTTACCGCCGCCAGAGCCAGGCACTGGCCGCTGTGTCTGCCTTGCGGGGCCGTCTGCTGGAGTGTAGCTTCAAGAACTTTTTGCTGAAAGGCAGAGCGCGCGAGGCGACCGCACCGTTCAACACTGTCATCCGCTGGGCCAAGGAGCCAAGCGGCTGGCTGGTGCTTTACGGCGGCAAGGGAAACGGCAAGACCCACCTGGCAGCGGCGGCAGCCAACCACCTCCTCGCGCAGGGCAGGCCGGTGCTCTTTGTCAACGTGCCCGAGTTTTTAGATTGGCTGCGCGAGTCTTACAGCCGGCGGTCATTTGACGACACGGAGGAGACGTTTTCCCGGCGTTTCGAGTTGGTGCGGGATGCGCCGGTGCTCGTTCTCGACGACCTGGGTGCCGAGAGCGACACGCCCTGGGCCAACGAAAAGCTTTACATCCTGCTGAACTACCGCCTGGAGATGCGCCTGCCGACGCTGATCACGTCGAATCTGCGTTTCGACGACTTTCCCGGCCGGCTGCGCTCACGGCTGGGCGAGGTCGGCTTCAGTGTACTCGTGCACAACCCCGCGCCGGACTATCGCCTGCGCAGCGGCGAACGCACGCCCCTATGATTCCATTTCACATCCGAGTACTTCGCCATGCTGATTCTGATAGATGAGTGCCCGAAGATGCGATCACACAGTCCACTATGTGTAGTAGCATCGAAGTCTCATATCGGCACATATAGTTAGGTGGCCGAACATTCTATTGGAGCTAAGATGTCAAAATCATGTTGGTGAAGTACGAGTGGGTAATTGGCACTTTCCACAAGTGCAATCATTGCTTGCTGCACTTTGAAGGAGTTCGTCGTGACCGAACTACATGTGAAATACTCTCCCGTCCTACGTTTCAACACAGATGAGCAGTTCTTCCCCATGCGGGTTGATGACATGCTCAGATATAGTAGCCTGTACGTCAAAAACCAGAGCGAACCCGTTGTGCCAAGAGGACAGGTCACAGCCAGCCACCTGACGAAACGTGGCCGTTCCTCGGAGGTGTTCCTGCGCTCTGTAGAGGCTGGGCCCTTGTCTGGGGAAGACGTTGTCGCTGCGTGGGGTGAGGGGACTCTAGAAATGGTGTACCGCTGGGCAGCAGCAAGACCTACCAGTCTGGCAGAATATTTGGCCCGTAAAGCCTACAGTTGGTTCAGTCCTAAAACCAGAGACGCTGCGCAACTGTTCTGGTGGAACAGCCTGGTGTCACAGGTGCTCGAGGGAGCCGTGCAGAGTGTCTCGCGGGATGAACTGCCCCGTCTTGTCTTACCCGGCGAAACGCAGCGCAACGCCGCGGAACAATATCGATCAAGCTTCAGGGGATCGCCAGCCTACACGTACTACTATCGGCCGGTAAGAGACGGCGACTATCTGTGCCTGCAATACTGGTTTTTCTACAGTTATAACGACTGGGGGCGAAGCTTTGCGGGGATGAATGACCATGAAGGTGACTGGGAAGGCATGATGCTCTTTTTCCGGCTCGACAGATCAGGGCATCCCCAGGAGCCACCAGCCTATGTCACCTTTGCTGATCACGAGTCGCGCCAGACAAAACCCTGGGGGCATAAAGATGTGACGTGCATCGGCACTCATCCGGTGGCCTTTGTGGCGGCTGGCTCTCACGCCACCTATCCCGAAGCGGGCACTCATCCCTTGATGAAGCTGTACAATCTGTTAGACTATTCCACTGGCGATGGGGTTACGATCGACCACGACGAGTGGGTACATCGACTCAATCTGGACGATGTGCACTGGCTTGGCGATTACAAGGGATCGTGGGGCACGCGTTTCTGGTTACCTACCACCCAGGCGAAGACAATGTTGCAAGTGATGTTAGGAGCCACACCATTCAGGAGCCTCGTCGGGTTGGCAGCACCCGCTGAGATTGAGTTGCCTGGGGTCAGTGCGCCACATGGTCCGGTGGGTAGCCATCGCCCGCAATACGCCAACCCGGTTGTCTGGGCTGGTGTGCCGGAAGAATAGATGCCTGCACGACGCGCTTGCACTGAGCCAAGTCGCACACCGTGTAAACCACGCACAAGCTCAATCGGCTCCCGGTGCGAAATCGCTGACTGATTCAACCAGGCACACCACGTGAGGCGTCGGCGTTTCTACGCCGAATTTGAAGGTAAGGGTGATCGGGTGTAAAATAGTGTCAGCAGTCAAGACACTGCTGAACGGAGGAGTGCATGATGGAAACGAACGGCGATTTTTACCTGGGACGCATGGTTGATCCCAAAAGTGGTGACAGGACCGAGCCCCCCCTGCTCTACGACCCTGATGACCTGACCACCCACGCCGTCGTCGTCGGCATGACGGGTTCCGGCAAGACCGGCTTGTGCATCGATATGCTCGAGGAGGCAGCGCTCAACCGGATACCCGCCATCATGATAGATCCCAAGGGGGACATCACCAACACGCTCCTACACTTCCCCGAGCTACGGGCAGAGGACTTTCAGCCCTGGGTCAACCCCGACGAAGCACGGCGCGAAGGCAAAACAATCAAAGAGGCCGCTGCCGAAACCGCGGACCTGTGGCGCAATGGCCTCGCCGACTGGGGCGTCTCCCCCGAGCGCATCGCCCGGCTGCGGGACGCTGTCCACTTTGCTGTCTATACCCCCGGAGCCGACGATGGCCTGCCGATCAGTATTTTGACCTCGCTGCAAGCCCCTGCGATCCCCTGGGAGAGCAACAGACAGATCCTGCGGGAAAAAATCTCGGACACGATCACGGCTCTGCTTGGCCTGATCGGCTTTAAAGACATTGACCCGGTGCGTTCCCGTGAGCACATTCTTCTGGCCAACATTTTTGAACACGCCTGGAGCCAAGGCCAAGACCTGAACCTGGCCGAGTTGATCCTGCAAACCCAAAACCCACCCTTCGAAAAGCTGGGCGTGTTTGACGTCGCCACCCTGTTCCCTGAAAAGGACCGCCTGGCGCTGGCCATGGACCTCAACAACATCCTGGCAGCGCCCGCTTTCCAGGCCTGGATGGAGGGCGAACCCCTTGACGTCGCCAGCCTACTCTATCATCCCGACGGCAAGCCGCGCCACTCTGTCTTTTACATTGCCCATCTCAGCGAAGCGGAGCGCATGTTCTTCGTCGCACTCATCTACTCGGCTGTAGAGTCCTGGATGCGGACGCAACCGGGCTCGACCTCTCTCCGGGCGCTGGTATACTTTGACGAGATCTTTGGCTACTTGCCGCCCATCGGTAATCCGCCCTCGAAGGAGCCCATGCTGCGGATGCTGAAGCAGGCGCGCGCCTTTGGTGTGGGCCTGGTTCTGGCGACGCAGAACCCGGTGGACGTCGATTACAAGGCACTCAGCAATGCTGGCACCTGGTTCGTGGGCAAGCTCGGCACGGAACAGGACAAAGAACGCTTGCTCGACGGTCTGTCGACGGCGATAGGCGGGGGCATGGATCGTAGGGAGTATGACCGGCTCATCTCCCGGTTGGGCAAGCGTGTCTTCCTGTTGCGCAACGTCCACGACAAGCATCCGTCCCTGTTCCAGACCCGCTGGGCTATGAATTACCTGGCTGGTCCGGTGACGCGCAGCCAGATTCCGGCCCTCAAAGAGCTGGCGGACGCCAAAGCTGCCCCATCTGCTGTGGCCGCACCCACGCCTTCCGCCGCGCCCGAAGCCGCATCTGCTATGGGTTCCGAGACACGGCCCCAAGTGCCTGCCAGGGTGCAGGAATATTTCCTGCCCCATAACCTGACATTGGAAGAGGCGGCCACTGTCAGCCGCCGCGACCTTTCGCCAGACGCCAAGAGTCTGGGCCTGCTGTACCGTCCCGTCTTGCTGGCGCAGGCCGACATCCGCTTCACCAACCGCAAATACAATCTTGACACCGATGTTCAGCGCGCTGTGTTGGTCGAAGAACCGGACCGTCGCGGGCACGTGCGCTGGGACGAATACCCGCTGCCTGCGCTGGACGAGCGCCAACTTGATCGCCGCCCGCTGCCCGACGCCCGCTTTGCTGCCCTGTCGCCGCCCCTATCGGACAGCGGCGCCCTGAAATCCATGGAGACAGATTTTCAGGATTGGGCCTACCGCACCAGCGAGGTGCAAGTGCGAGCCCACGAAACGCTAAAAGTGTACGCCGGCCCAGACGTGTCCGAGGCGGAATTTGCCGCCATGTGTGAAGCGGCAGCGGCCGAAAAGCGTGAGGCCGAGATCAAAAAGGTGACCGTCTCCTACGACACAGCGGTGGAACGTGTGCAGACCAAGCTCAAGCGTGAAAAACGGGAACTGAAAGAGGACGAGGTAGATCTTTCAGCCCGCAAACGAGAGGAGATGGGCACTCACCTTGAGACGGTCCTGGGCCTCTTTGGCGGTCGTCGCAAGAGCGTCTCGTCCTCGCTCAGCAAGCGGCGCATGACCCAGAAGGCTAAAGCGGACTTGGAAGAGTCCATCGAGACCATCGCAGACCTCGAGGCGCAACTGGAAACGCTGGCGGCTGAACAGGCGGAAGCCATAGCAGAAATCGAGGAAAAGTGGGCGGAAATCATCACCGACGTCACCGAGATCCCGGTCCCCCCATACAAGAAGGACGTGACGGTGGCATTGTTTGGGGTGGCCTGGTTCCCCTATCACGTCGTCGACGCCGGTGGGCGCACCCTCGAACTGCCCGGTTTCAGTGTTGAGTGAGCCAAAAGATTGCGGCCCAGATTACGTCTCTTGTGCAGTGTCAACGCCGACGACTCCAACCCCTAGACCCCGCCCGCAGTCGGCGGGGTATTTGTTACGGTATCCAACTGCACTCCCTGGCACTTTTGTGCCACGGCCTGTGTGCAGTGCAGGTCCCTCCGGTGGTGGCCCGCCCGGGCAGGTAGGGCAGGTGAAATGGCGAACTGCCAGAAGGGAGATGGGCCTATGCCAGGATCAGAGTACGATGGCGGAACTGCTTCGGGCGAACGTCGAGAAGGGAGGCTACAGTGAACGAACTCGTAGGACGGATACACCGCGCAGCC
>Ga0180438_10003987_pt1 | contig 21694 bp, 13 predicted proteins | sample SS_ome_12_FD_132455 | JGI IMG/M metagenome (GOLD analysis project Ga0180438, IMG submission 132455) | Hypersaline lake sediment archaeal communities from the Salton Sea, California, USA - SS_3_D_2 metaG | ecosystem: Environmental > Aquatic > Non-marine Saline and Alkaline > Hypersaline >...
CAAACAGGCCCTCGCGCACTTGAGCAGCGCGATCCGCCAGGTGCAGCAGAAGTAGGGCGTGGAGCTCCGCTGCACACCCTATCGATCCGCCGCGCGGCGACGTTGCGGCTGCGAACGTCTTGGGGCATTCTGCGCTCGTCGGGGCCGCCGCGCGAGACCGACCCGCTGCGATTGTGTCGGCCCCCGCGCCGGTGTGGCGCCGACGGAAGGGGCGAGTTCCCGAATTGCATGGATTGTATGAATTGCATGAATCTCAGAGGGCAAGTATGCCGATACAGTACTGATCCTCGGCCGCGCCGCCGGCGCGGTCGGAATGGGTTCCGGGTAGGCCGCGTTGGCTGCGGTCCGGGGCGGTTTTCCGTTCCTGCCGACAGCCGTCAACTCGGCGATAGGGCGCCGGGGTAGAGCGATGCCGGAAGAAAGTGCGCTGAAACGTATCTATCCGATCACCGTCGCCGTCGCCGTTGCGCTGCTGCTGGCTGCGGGGATCGGCGTGTACTACTACTCCGGATGGTCCAGGATCAACTGCTGGACCTGGGAGGTCGACATCAACAGCGGCCTGACCCGGTACAGACGTTACTGGTTCTGGTACGCGACAGAGGAGAGGGTCGTTTCCACGTGGATGTCCGACGCCCTGGGCACACCGGCCGGCGAGGAGAAGCGAGACTGGCAGCCGGTTGCGACCCTGTCACCAGGCACCCGTCGCTCGCCCCCTTACGTCTATCACCGCGCGATCTACGATCTGGACGTGGCCTGGGGGATTATGGGGATGTACCAGGTCCCGCAGGAGCGGAAGCTACAGTTGGCGAAGGCGGTCACGGATTCATGGAGGCAGACCGGGCGTGACGCCGGGGCTGCTCGACTGGTCGGCGACTTCGCGAAGGAGGCCTTCGCCGGCAAACACGGAAAGGTGCGGGGTCGGTAGCGGGTCCGCGCGGCAGGGCCGCATGATCTGCCATCGGCGCTCCGCCGCTCCCCTATCGCGGCATCTCCCGCAGCAGCCACCGGGCCGCCTGCTTGTTCGGGATGCGCCCGCGGACGGAGCTGTCCAGATCGGTCAGGGCGAAGGCGGGGATCGCGGCCCCGACGCAGGAGGGGCAGCCGTCCTCGCAGGAGCAGTCGCCGACGACGTCGGCGACGGTGCGGAGGACGTCGCCGACGCACTCGAGGCACCGCCTTGCGTAGCCCATCCCGCCGGGGTAGCGGTCGTAGAGGAACAGCGCATCGCGTCCGAGGCTGCCGGCGTCGACCGTCGTGCCGACGTCCTGCGCGTCGCACATGACGAACAACTGCACGACCTCGACGAGCACGTTGGCGATGCCGATGAGCCCCTCGCCGACGACGAGGCCTTCGTCCAGCATCCGCTCGGCGATCCGCTCGGACGGGCTCAGCCACATCGCCACCGTCTCCAGCGTCTGGCTGGGCAGCTCGAGCTGCTCGAACCCGAGGCTGTCGCGCGAGTGGAAGCGGATCTTGCGGAACATCGGGATCGTCGTGGTGACCGTCACCTCGCCGTAGCCCAAGCGTGCCCCGCCGAGCTGCGCCTCCTCGGGCGGCTCGTCGGCCTCGTCGATGCGGATCTGCGAGCTCTGCACCGACTGCGTGTAGTAGTCCAGGTCGCGCCGCTCGACGAAGGCCACCTTCTCCGTCAGGTCCAGCTTGTTGACGAAGTACGTATCCCCCCCGTGCAGGTACACCGCGTGGTCGTGCAGTTGGCTGAGGGCGGAGACCTCGTCCATCGTGCCGATCACCCGCTCGCCGGCCGATTCGTCCTGGATGGTGTAGACCGCCCCCGCGATGTTCCGCAGGTTCACCCGGGCGGCCGGGTAGTCCGAGCACGACCAGTACCACTGTCCGTCGATCTGCCGGACCGCCTGGTCCTCGGCCAGCAGCTCCAGCACGACCTCGGCGTAGGGCCCGAACAGCTCGGCCTCGTCGGACCGAAGCGGCAGCTCGTAGGCGGCGCAGCGGATGTGGTCGACGGCGATGTGGGGGTTGTCCGGGTCGACGACGGCCTGCTCGGGGCTCTGGTCGAAGAGGTAGCGGCAGTGCGTCATCAGGTACTGGTCGGTCGGCGAGTTCAGGCCGATCAGGAAGACCATCGACTCGTCGAGCCCTCTGCCGGCCCGCCCCGCCTGCTGCCAGAGGCTGGCGACCGTGCCGGGATAGCCGACGATGATGCACGCGTCGAGGCTGCCGATGTCGATGCCGAGCTCGAGGGCGTTGGTGCTGGCGACGCCGAGGATCTCTCGCTCGACGAGCTGCCGCTCGATCTCGCGCCGCTCCTCGGGCAGGTACCCGCCGCGATAGGCGCGGACCGAGGCGGCCAGCTTGCGGGAGGCCGGCCGGAGCGTCTCCCGGACGTTCTTGTAGATCAGCTCGGCGCCGAGGCGCGTTCGGGTGAAGGCGATCGTCTGGACGCCCTCGGTCACGAGCGTGGCCATCAGGCGGACGGCCTCCCACATGGGGCTCCGGCGGTCGCCGCCGGCCCGCCAGTCGCCCTCGCGCCCGCGGGCGGCGGTCTTCAGCGGCGGCGGGTTCCACAGGACGAACCGCTTCGGCCCGCGGGGCGAGCCGTCGTGGGTCACCACCGCCATCGACCGGCCGGTGATCCGCTCGGCGTGCTGCCGCGGGTTGGCGATGGTGGCCGAGCAGCAGATGAACTGCGGGGCCGAACCGTAGTGCCGGCAGACGCGCCCCAGCCGGCGGATCACGTTGGCCAGGTGCGAGCCGAACACGCCCCGGTAGGCGTGCACCTCGTCGACGATCACGTACTTCAGGTGCGTGAAGAAGCGGTTCCACCGCGCGTGGTGCGGCAGGATGCCCTGGTGGAGCATGTCGGGGTTGGTCAGGATGAACTGGCCGGCGTTGCGGAGCTTGCGGCGCAGCGTCTGGGGCGTGTCGCCGTCGTACGTCCCGGCCAGGAAGTCCGCCCCGCCGGCAGGATCGCTGAACGTGCCGATCCCCCGAAGCTGATCCTGCGCCAGGGCCTTCGTCGGATACAGGAACAGCGCCGTGGCCATCCGGTCGGCCAGGGAGGCCTCGACGACGGGGATGTGATAGCACAGCGTCTTCCCGCTGGCCGTGCCGGTGACGATCACGACACTGCGGCCCTGACGGACGTGGGCGATCGCCTCGGCCTGGTGGGAGTAGAGCTGCGCGATGCCCTGCCGATCGAGGGCCGACCGAACCGTCGGATGCAGCCCGCCGGGGACCTCCACGTTCGCCGCCGGGCGGGCGGGCAAGGCCTCGACGTGCTGGATCTGGCCCTCGAAGAAGCCCTGCCGCCTGACCCGCTGGATGAACTTCTCGCCTTCCATGCCGTCCGCCTTCCGTCAGCGATTCGCGGCCATCATACCACGAGGGCCCGGCGGGTTGGACAGAACAACGGAGCGCAGGGAGCAGCGGCGACGAATGCTAGGTACTGAATGCTGCATGCCGCCCAAACGAGCAAAGGGCCCCGGAGGGGCGGCGGGAACGCTCACGCCGCCTGGCCGTCGTCGCGTTCCGGTCACCCCTCCGGGGCAGATGCTTCGCTCTTCTTCCGTGCGGGCTGCTGCTTCCTCAGCCTTTCTTCTTGCAGGTCGGGCAGCCGGCGGGGGTCTTGGCGTAGGGCTTCTTGCATTTCTCGCAGAAGCTCACCCCGGCGGTCATGTAGTACATGTCGCAGCCCATCTCGCACCACATGCCCTTGGTGTTGCCGCACCCGGGGCACTCGGGGGCCTTGCCCGCCAGGTGCCAGTGGTTCTCCTTCGCGCAGTACGTGCCGGCCTTGACGGGCTTCTTGCACGCCTTGCACTGGAGCGTCGCCGGCGCGGCGCAGACGGCCTTGCACTTGGCGCAGTACCAGCCCTCCGGCCCGGCGGCCCCGCACTTGGGGCACTTGGCCAGGGCGGTGATCTCGCGGAGGCGGATGTTGCGGTACTTGATCGGCTTGCCGTGCGTCTGGAGGGCCAGAAAGCCGGGATGCTGGATCTTCTTCAGCGGGTCGCGAAACTTGTTCTTCGTCTTGTCGGGGTTCCTGTGGGCCGTGTCCCACTTGTTCAGGTCGACGTCCTGGATCTGCACGCCGTTGATCGCCACGAAGATCCGGTTCTTGAAGCACGTGATCTGCATGCGGTTCCACTCGCCCGCCTTGCGGACGGCGTTGTGGTCGGGCGCCTTGCAGTCGTACATCGCCCCGCAGTCGTGCTTGCCCACCTGCTTCTTGCCGAACGAGTCGAGCACCTGGAACTCGATCGAGCTGTGCAGCCAGTCCCTCCGGCTGGCCATGCGGACGAAGACGCCGCTGTTGCACCCCTTGGTGACGTTGAAGTCCAGCAGGAGGGTGAAGTCCTGGAACTTCCGCTTGGAGTAGATGTCTCCGCCCTTGCCCGGCGAGGCGAGGCTGCCGTCCTCGTCGATCTTCCAGGCCTTCGGGTTGTAGTCCCACTGCTTGAGGTCCTTGCCGTTGAACAGGACCTGCCAGCCGGCCTTCGCCGCCCCCTTCTCCCCGGCCACGCCGGCCAACGCGCCGGCGCGCGCCTTCGCCAACACCCGCGGCGCCGCACCGACCAGACCTGCCGCCCCGGCCGCCGTGGCGGCGGACCTCAGCAGGTCCCGCCGGCTCAGGGACCGGCGGCTGTTTCGCTTATCCGTCTTCATCGTCGCGTTCCTTTCCTTCTGCTCGGTTTCGGCTACGGGTTGGGGCGGGTCTCCACGCCCGTCAGGTCGCCCATCGCCCACTGGATGCCCGCCAGGTAGTGCTTCAGCACGGCCTTGTTCCAGAAGATCTCGTTGCGGTGCCCCAGCGAGCAGTAGAACACCCGCCCCTTGCCGTGCATCTTGACCCAACTGACCGCGTAGTCGTTGTCCTTGCGGCCGCCCTTCTTGGCGGTCTTGGGATTGGCCTCCATCTTGGCCCGGTCAAGGCTCAGCAGGACGCGCTGCTTCTGCCGCGAGTAGACCCCCCGATTGAACTGGTAGATCTCGTCGGTGACCTCGAAGCCCTTGCCGTCGAAGGCGGCGTTGATCGGGTTGCTCGGGTCGTCGTTCTTGATCGGCACGAGCATGTGCCACGGATGCCCGGCGAAGTACCCGCCCATCATCTCGCCGTACTCCTTCCACTTGTACGAGCAGTCGGTCGCGGCGTGGCTGCCGATGACGGCCCCGCCGGCCTTGACCCAGGCCATGAAGCTCTTGCGAACCGCCTCGCTGCGGTCGGGCTGGCCCTTGAGCTTCCTGACCGCCTCTTCCCACTTGGCGAGGTCCTTCCTGTACTTCGCCCTCGCCTGCTCGAGCCTGGCCGGGTCCTTGATCCGCTTGGCGTTCGGCTGGCGGGGCTTGCGCGGGCCGGCGGACTTGAAGATCTCGCCGGTGTTGTTGTTCAGGATCACCGCGTCGAACGTCTTCAGCTTGTCCGGCTCGAAGTGGGCCAGGTCGTCGCTGACGACCGCCTCGAACGCGCCCGTCTTGGCGCCCATGATCTCGAACGCCTTGTTGCCGTACGGGATCGAGCCGTGATAGAACCCTCCGCACTTGCTGTAGACCAGCACCCTTCGCGGCTTCATCGGCTTGGCCGGCGCCTTGGCCGGCATCGCGTCGGTGATCCGCTTGACCTCGTCTTCCTTCAGCACCTTCCCGCGGTTGCCGGCCAGTGCCGACCCCGCGACCGCCAGAATGACCAGGGCCACCAGCCCTGCCGTTGCCACGCTACGCCACATGGTCGCTCTCCTTCGTTTCCTGCGATTGTCGTTCGTTTGTGATTCCGTCGGTTCCGATCGGGCACGCAAATGGGGACAGGCACCTCCGCTTCCTGCTTCGCGGCGCTGCCGCTACGAAGGACAAGCCGATGCGGAGCCAGTCCCCATTTCCGAGAACCGCCAATACGTCCAACCTGCTCGGGCTGCGCAGGTTCCTCAGTCCTTGATCGGCACGAGCCAGATGTTGCGGTACCGCACGTCGTTGCCGTGATCCTGGAGCATGATCGGCCCGGAGGCTTTCGCCGCGCCCCGCATGCCGGCCGTGGTCGTCTTGCCGACCTCGACGTTCTTGTGGATGACCAGCCCGTTGTGGCGGACCTCCTCGAAGGTCGGCTTGCGGGTCATCTTGCCCTCGGCGTCGAACTTCGGGGCGTGGAAGATCACGTCGTACGTCTGCCACCGCGTCGGCGGCAGCGAGGCGTTGAAGCTCGGGATCCGCACACCGTAGATCGCCCCGCAATCGCCCATCCGCGAGACCAGGCCGAACGAGTCCAGCACCTGCACCTCATACTTGCCGTGGAAGTACACTCCGCTGTTGCCCCGCCCCTGTCCCTTCCGGTGCGGCTCGTACGGGCAGCGGAACTCGACGTGAAGCTTGAAGCTGCCGAACGGCTCGTTCGTCACCGTCGAGCCGCCCCGCCGCATCATGCTCCCGTCGTCCAGCGCGACCCACTTCTTGTTGCTCCACGCCGCCAGCGACGGGGGCTCGCCCTCCTTGTACGGCAGGAGCACGACCGCGCCGGCAGGAGGCTTCGCGCACAGCGTCGGACTCTTGCGAACGGCCGACTTCATCTCGAACGTGCCCGTGGCGGACTTGACCGACAAAGCGCCGCAGCAAACAGTGCCCTTCCACCCCTTCTCGTCGATCGACGCGCCCCGGTCGGCGGGCTGGGCCTTCAACTCCACCTTCATCACCTTGCCGTCGATCTTCTTGTCCGTCGTGACCGGCGGGGTCAGCAGCACGACGTTCCAACTGGTGACCTTGTCCTTCTGCCCGTAGCCGGCGACCTTCGCCTCAGCCGGGGTGGACTTGCCGCCGGCCGGGGTGAACGTGCCGACGTACTCTCCCATGATCGTGTCTTCGACGTCCTTCGGCGCCTCCGGCTGCTTGATCTTCAGCAGCTCGGCCGCCTTCTTCTTCGCCGCCTTGGTCGCCTCGGCCTTGGCCTTGGCCTTCAGCTTGCCGAGCAGGTCCGCGCCGTCGCTTCGACCGATGGGGCCGAGCACGAACGCCGCCGCCACGGCCGTCATCACTGCGAGTCTTCCGATCGTCTTCATCTGTTCGGTTCCCTTCTGCCCCCCGGTTCTCTGTTCGCCGCAAGCAGGGCCCGGGGCCGGCCACACGAAACGACACGTTCGTGCCGCCCCTTCGGGGCTCTCTCTATCGTAGGCGCCGCTACCGGGGGCTCACGCCCACCGCCATTTCCTGTCGCCCCTTCAGGGCGCCGGAGGCGGCGCTCGATTGGCGGGGCCGGAAAACGGGGACAGGCACCTGCGCTGCGATCCGGAGCCAGTCCCCGTTTTCCTTCGGGGCTCCGGAGGCAACTGTGGCGGCCGCCGCCAAACCGGCCCGCCCGCCTCAGTCCAACTCCACCAACCAGATGTTCCGATAGCGCGTTCCGCTGCCGTGGGCCTGGAGGAGGATCGGTCCGGTCTCGGCGTGGCCTCGCGGCTTGGCCTGGCCGGTGGGGCTGGGGATCTTCACGTCCTTGTGCACCGTCACGCCGTTGTGGACGACGGTGACCACGGGCAGCTTGACGGCCTCCTTGCCCTCGAGCTTCGGCCCGGCGAAGGTGATGTCGTACGTCTGCCACCGCCCGGCGGGCAAGCAGGCGTTGATCGGCGAGGCGAACGTCCGGTAAATCGCCGCACAGTCGCCGCCCCCAGGCTTTCGGCCGAACGAGTTGAGGATCTGGATCTCGTACCGGTCGAGGATGTACACCCCGCTGTTGCCGCTGCCGAGGTCGTTGGGAATCCGAAACTCCACGTGCAGCTTGAACCGCCTGAACTTCCGCTTCGTCACGTTGTTGCCGCCGCTGATCAACGCGCTGCCGTCGTCCAGGGCCTGCCACTTCTGGTTGACCCACTCGGCCAGCGAGGTCTTCTTGCCCGCGGCGTACGGCATCAGCACGATCGCCCCGGCCGGGGGCCTGGCCAGCAGCGTCGGGCTCTTCCGCTCATAGCGGGCCAGCGCGAACTTGCCGGCCTTGCCCGTCACCGACACCTCGTCGCCGTTGATGCCGCCTTTCCAGTCGCGGCCCTTCAGTATGAGCCCGCCGCCCTCCTGCGTGCCGCTCAGGTCGGCCCTCTGCACGATCTTCGCGCCTTTGCCGATGACCGTCTTCTGGATCGCGCCGCCCGCCAGCGCCGTCAGCGTGACGCGATAGGCGGTCGCCTTGCCCCGGCGACGCTGCGCGACGACCTTCCCGATCGCGTCGACGCGCTTGCCCGACGACGACGTGAACGACCCGACGTACTCGCCCATGAAGGGCGTGTCGGCCTCTTTGGGGGCCGTCGCCCGGGTGGGCTTCGCGGCATATCCCGGCCGCGACGCCGGAACGAACAGCCCCGCCGCCAACAGAATCACCAACGAACTCGATGCCGACTTCATCAAAGCAACTCCTTCTCCGGCTTTCCGTCAGGCCGCCTCAGTTGGGGCCTTCCTTGACACGGACGTCCGGGCCGAACGTCTCCAGACGCCAGCGGCCCTCGTCACGGACCGCCACCATGCACGTGACATCGGGGTGCTTGGCAGCATACCCGCGGACCTCGTCGAGGTCCATCACGCACAGCGCCGTCGACAGCGCGTCGGCCAGCGCGGCCGAGCCGGCGACGGCCCAGGCGGCCCGGTCGCCCGGTACGGGCTTGCCCGTTCGAGGGTCCACGATGTGCTTTGCGTGGACGGTGGCCGACCCGCTGAAGGCACAGTCCTTCAACCGCACTCGGGCGATCGGGTCGCCCTGTTCGTTGGACGGATCTCGCAGCGACAGCCGCCAGGCCGCCTTGCCCGGCGGGGGCGACATCGCCAGCGCCGTGCTCGCCCCGCAGTGCAGCAGGGCCGACTCGATCTCCCACTCCCGCAGCGACTCGGCCATGCAGTCCAGCGCATAGCCCTTCCCGATCCCGCCGAGGTCCACCCGCACCCGCTCGTCGGTCCGGGCGGCGAGGTGGTCTTGTTCGTTGACGGCGAGCATGGCCATCGTCACGGGCGGCCCGTCGCCGGCCTCGGGGCCCGCGGGCGCCCGGGCGGTCACGTCGAACGCGCCGAGCGTATCCGCCCACACCTTCTGGGCGAGTACGAGGCAGTCGGTCGCCTCCAGGCCGATGCGCACCGGTTCATTGGGCGGCGTGGCGTTGATCCGTCCGACGTCGCCGTAGATCTCGAAACGGCTGAGCTGTTTCTCGACCCGGTCGACCTCCTCGAAGGCCTCCCGGGCGGCCTGGAAGGCGTACTGCCGATCGGCCGAGGCGATCCGGGCCTCGAAGACACACGCCATCGCCGAATGCGTGAAGCGGTGCACCTTCACCTCGTCGGCCGGCGAGGTGGCGGGCTGGTCGGTCATGGCCTTCTCCTTCCCGGCCTTGCGGGCCTGAAGCTCCGCCCGAACCTTCTCCATGTGCCGCTTCCACAGGTCCTCGCGGATGGCGACCCACAACACGACCGACGGGCGAAGCCCCTTGCTCTCGATCTGGTACTTGTGCTCGAGCTTCGGCTCGAGGGCCTCCCAGACGTCGCCGGTGAAGATCACCATGGCCGCATCGGGCTCGGCGGGCACGGACGAGTGATAGCCGATCCGCGATTCGTCGAACCGCCGCAGATACCACGGTAGAGGCCAGACGTCGTGGGCGTCCGGCGTGATGACGTTGATCCTCATCGCGTGCCCGTCGGGGCTGACCTCGGCCATCTGCTCCGCCCGCGCGCCTAGCCGGACCACGCCCCGCAGCGAGTGCCCGTAGACGTACGGGTTGCGGGGGTCGCAGTCGAACCGGCCGGTGGCGCGACGGGCCTGCCAGCCCAACTGGGCCGCCCCCCCCGTCAGCAGCAGCGCCGCCAGGATCCGCAGCGGCAACCACCGCGCCCAGCGCACGATCGCCACTGCGCCCACGCCGGCCAGCAGGATCAGCCCGTGCAGGCTGCCCAGGATGCACCACGGCGTCTTGTACGGGATCACCGTGTAGATCGCGAAGAGCACGACGCTGTAGAACGCGAGGAATCGCACGAGCTTCGCGTCGGCCCGCCCGAGCCCGCGGCGGATCAGCCCCGCGACCGCCCCGACGGCCGCGAGGCCGAGAATCAGGCCTTCCGACCAGATCGGGCCCCGCCCGCCATAGCGCGTGTAGCCGAGGATCCGCAGGTAGAAGTGCCACGGGTTCAAGTGCAGGTTGCCGCCCTGACCCGTCGACCCGCCGGCCCGGCGGAGGCCGGCCACGTACGTCGCGATCGAGTCCCACGGGCCCGCCCAATTGGTGAAGAAGGACGACAGGAACACGACGGACACGCCGGCCGCGACCGCGAAGCCCGCACCGATCCGCCAGTTGAGCACGTGCGGCCTGAGCTTCAGCGGCTCGTTGTAGACTCGCCGCGACAGGGCGATGTTGATGAGCATCGCGACGGCGGCGGCGGCGGGGACGAAGACCCACGTCTCCTTCGTGGCGTGCATCAGTCCGACGCCCGCCCCGGCCAGGATGCACCAGCCGGCGTGCCCGCTGCGGACGAACCGCCACAACCCCACCATCGCGGCGAAGGTGAAGCAGACCAGCAGCATCTCCTGGATGTAGTAGCGGCTGTAGAAGACCATCGCGGTCGAGACGGCCGTCAGCACGGCGGCGCAGACCGCCGCCGGATATCCCAGCCCGTCGCCGATCAGCAGCAGCAGCAGGACGATCGCGACGCCGAAGACGGCGGGCACGAGGCGCAGCGTCACCTCGTCCAGCTCGGCGTGGGTTTTCTGGCCGCGGATCGCGGCGATCGGGAGCGTCAGGTAGTTCAGCGTCGGCCCGTGGTACTCGTTGGGGTCGTAGCGGTAGTAGTCCCGCTCGAGCAGATCGCCGAACTTGTAGGCGTGGACGGCCTCGTCGCAGTGCATCGGGCGATCCGTCAGCCGCGACAGCCGGAACGCCAGCGCCCCGGCCGCGGTGGCCAGGATCAGTATGCCGTATGCGATGCGCCTGTTCACCGTCAACTCCGGCGATTGCGGGTTGGGCTACCACAGAGACACAGAGACGCAGAGAGCTTCGGTCGATCGACCCACAGCGCGCTGAAGCGCGCTAACGGTGAGGGTAAAGGGCCGCTCGACACCGGGGCCAAAGGCCCCGGCCTACCCTCGCCTTCGGCGGGCAAAGGCCCGTGAACGGGCCTGAGCGAGGCCGAAGCCTCCACTCGCCGCTGCCCGAATCAGGCCGGGCGACGCCCAGAGCCTAGCTTCTTCTCTGTCTCTCTGTGTCTCTGTGTCGCACCACGCCGCCGCCGCGGGGCGCCGGTCGCCTGGATGCTACTCGGCCGGGATGCCGTAGACGGCGACCTCGGTGTAGCGGTTCAGGTCGTCGGCCGTCGAGCCGTTGGAGAAGAGGCGGATGTAGCGGGCCTTGTTGTCCTTGACGGCACTGTCGTCGACGAGATGGCCCTCGAACGTGTCGTAGAACTCCCACGCCTGCCCGATGCCCTGTCCGGCCGAGTTGTCGTGGTCGTTGCTGTAGAGCGTCCGGACGTTGGTGATGAAGTCCTTGTCGTCGGCGATCTGGATGACCACGTCGTGGTAGACGCGGGCGTCCTTGTGCTCGTGCCAGACGATCACACAGTAGATCTTGTAGGGCTTCTCGAGGTCGACCTGCACCCACTGGACGCCCGGGCCCAGCTCGACGTAGGCGTCCTCGCTGGCCTCCTTGTTCCCGTCGGTGATCAGGTCCAGCGTGCCGATGACCGGCTCCATATCGCTGGAGGTGACGGGCTTCTTCAGCGCGACGTTGCTCTCGGCGCCCTTGGGGACCTTGAACGGCGGGCGGGGCTTGAACGGGCCCTTCGTGACCTTCACGCGCGTCCCGGGCGGGATGTTCTTCGGCGTCCCGGAGAAGCGCGGCTTGGGCAGCTCGAGCTGGATGTCCACCAGGTCGCCCGCCGGCCCCGGCGCGGGCGGGTCGCCGGCCCCGCCGCCCTTGACGGTCGGCCCGGGGCCCTTGCCCGGATCGCTGTTCGCGTCGGGGCCTTGCGCCTCTTTGTTGCACGCCGGCACGGCCAGCAGGGCCAGGCCCACCAGCAGCGCCACCACGATCGTTCCCACAGACAGTTGCTTCCTACGGATCATTTTCCTTCCTCACCTCGGACCGCCTGCCACCAGAGCGACCGGTAGTGCCTCGCCCAGTCGGAGTTGACCTTCCCGGACAGCAGCGACGACCAGCGCCCGCGACAGACCGTCATCGTCTGATAGCAATGAACCAAAGCGATCAACAACATCAACAGACCGCAGCAGCGGTGTATGTCTCGCATCAGCTCCAGCCCGTCCGGGCCGAAGATCGGCAGCATGCTGAGGACCATCGTCAGCACTACCACCAGCCCCAGCGCCAGCAGCAGCCAGAAGGCCGCCTTCTGCCCGGCGTCGAACTTGCCCGAAGGCCGCCCCCCCCCCTCGCCGGTGCAGCACTTCGCGTCGTGGCGGCGGAAGCGGCAGTCGTCGGCCAGCAGGGCCGCCGTCAACGCCAGCAGCACCGCAAAGGCGCCGCCGCATCCGACGTGGCACATCAGCAGATAGCCTTCCAGCCGCTCGCCGAAGACCACCGTCGGCGCCAGCCCCGTCACCGCCAGCACCAGCCCCGTCAGAACCGTGCCGATCACCGCCAGACGCGTCAGGCCGCCCAGACGCTGCATGTCCGCCGCCCCGCCGGACGGGCCGGCGGCACGACGCTTGCGCCCGCAGCAGGCGAAGTGAATCGCGATGCACACGATCGTCGCCGCGATCGACACGATCGACAGGATTCGGAACGCCGCGTCAGACATCATTCACCCGCCTTCCATCCAAAGGCCCGCAGCAGGACCCGCACGCCCGCCAGGCCGTAGGCCAGCAGCAGCAGCGCCATCACGCACGCCGCCGCCCCCGCCGTCAGCTTCAGCCACGGGCGGAACACGAACGTCGTGCTGAACAGCTTGTGGTAGGTCGCGTCCTCGCCGGTGAACTGCTCCATCGGGAGCAGTTGCTCGGCGTCGACTTCCGTCGGCCCGGCCGCGACCACCTGACCGAACAGGAAGGGCGAGTCGGTGCTATGGCAGTGCTGGCATCCCGCGGCCCCGCCGTAGCCCAGTGCCTGCGCGGTCGGCCTGACGTCGTGAGCGATCGGCCAGACGTACGGCTGGGCGGCCTCGTGCTCCGAGGTCAGCAGGCTGTTGCCGTCGCCCGGCCGGTAGACCTTCCCGTTGCCCACGTAGACCGCCTCGCCGGCGGACTGGTCCTCGCCGAGGATCCTGAGGGCCTGGACGATCTTCTCCACCGTGGGGGGCTTGGGCACGACGTTGGGGCGGACCCTCAGCACCCACCCGGTCAGGTCGGCGACCTGCTCGGGCAGCATCGGCGTCAGCTTGCCGTCCTCCCGCACCCGCGCCCAGAAGGCCGGGTACATCAGACGGTGAGGCGCCAGCTTGCCGTCCGGGCCCGGCACAAAGACCGGCTCCTGGATGATCGGGGCGTTGTTCGGGTCGAAGGCCATCGCATGGTAGCCGAGCCCGTGGGCCCGGCTGGTCTGCACCCGGGAAGTCTTCTCGCGCGGTCGCGGCCCGCTGTGGCACGCGGTGCACGACAACTTGTCGAAGTGCACCTGGGGAAAGCCGGCGTGCTTGGGCCTCGGGGCCGCCATGTGCCCGCCCTCTCGGCCGCTGACCGTCACCGCCGAGGCCTCGCCCAAGTGGCAGCCGCGGCACGTGCGGGTGACATCGCCGCCGGGCTCGCCCTCGTAGCCGCGGTTGATGCGGTGATCCAGCCCGTTGGTGTGGCAGTCGGTGCACGCGAAGCCGCGGGCCGTGTGGATGTCCTCGGCGACGCAGCGCTCGTCCTGCTCGGCCGGGTGGGCCGTGTGACAACTGTAGCACCGCCCGTTGGGCATCTTCCGCCGCACGTCGAAGAACACCTCGTCCTTCGGGTTGAACGCGCCCGGTTGGTACGTGACGGTGGGCACCCAGGCGGGGTAGTCCGGCTGCGTGCCGGTGACGGGGTCGAAATCGCTGGGCAGCTTGACGGTCCGCCCGTCGACAAAGGCGATGCCGCAGGCGGCGGTGGCGGCCCAGCGGAAGTTCTCCCGCCCGACGACGTGCTCGGCCCAGGCGGCCTGGTCCTGCCGGGGCGAGCCGTTGTGGCAGCCGAGGCAGTTGATCTCCAGGTTGCCCGACAGCGTCCATCGGCTGGCCGGGTCGAGCTGCTCTACCGGGTGGTTCTCGCCCACGCCGCCGCCGGGCATGTGGCGGCCGAAACGCCTCACGAACGACCACGCCGAGAGGCCCACGTCCTCGGGCTTCCACGTGCCCTTCCACCCGCGGGCGGAGACGGGCACCTGCGTCCCGGTGGCCATGTCGGCGATGATCCACGGCTCGCCCGGTCGGCCCGCCTCCACGCCCGCCGCCGTCGAGTTGAAGTGCCACCCGCCGGAGATCTTCTCGTAGTTGTGGCACTTGTTGCACGTGACCCGGCCGGACATCGGGCGTACCACGTCCGCGTCCGGGCGAATCGTCCCGTTCTCCTCGTCGAAGATCGGGATCCGGTGGATGGGGTCGGTTCGGCTCGGGTCCGGGCTGACCTGCAATTCCGCCTCCGCGGCAGCCGGGACGGCCGGGCAGACGGTCAGGGCAATCGCCGCCGCGACCGCGGCCGTCACGGCCGCGCGACGACCACTGCCGCTGCCTCTGCCTTCGGAGTTCGCTGTGGGAGTCTTCACGCGTGGAAATCCTCCGGCTTGAACTCGATCTTCTTACCGGTGGCGATGGCATCGTTTACGCGGAGGACCGCCACGGCGGTCTCGTAGCCGATCTCGCCGGGGCAGTTCAGCTTGGCCTTGCCGCGGACCGCGTCGAAGAAGTTCTCCAGGTGCGGCATGTGCTCGGGCTTCGCCGGCAGGGGGGCGGGGATCGGCGGGTAGTAGCGGCCGGGAGCCGGCACGGAGTGGCCGATCTTGATCTCCTCTTCCTTCTCGCCCTTCTCCTGCTCGACGGTCTGCCCGGCGGCCTTGCGGAGGCCTTCGACCTCGGTCCGCAGGGCCATGACTTCCTTCTTCAGGTCGGCGGCGCTGGTGGCGCGGGCGGCGACGGCCTTCTGGAGTTCGTACTCCCAATCGGCCATCTCGGCGCTGTACTCCCGGCGGAGGCCGCCGATGCCCGCGCCCTCGCTGATCACCAGCGACCCCTCGTTGCCCATGAACGTCTCCTGGTAGCCGCCGTGGCTGGTCGTGGAGAACAACTGGTAGTGGCCGCGGACCGACCGCGTCTCGCCGCCGAACTTGTAGTCCCACTCGTAGACGGCCAGCACGTTGTCGTACCATTCCATCTTGGGGTAGTTGTCCGTCCCGCCGCTGGCGATGACGCTCTTGGGCATCGCGTTGAGGAACCAGCAGAAGATGTCGATCTGGTGGCTGCCGAGGTCCGCGATCGGGCCGCCGGAAAACTGCTTGTACCAACGCCAGTTGCGGAACCGCTCCATCGTCCCGTAGCCGTACTTCTCGAGGACGGCCTTCGGCAGGACGGCCTTGTCGGACCACTTGTCGATGTGCAGCGGCTTGGCGCGGTTCCAGTTGCCCATCACGTTGGTCATCCGACCGATCGCCTTGACGCGGTTGATGTAGTCCAACGCCATGTGATAGCGCGGATTGCTGCGCCGCTGATGCCCGATCTGAAGCAGCTTGCCCGTCTGCTTGGCCGTCAGGACCATCTGGCGGGCCTTCTCGATCGTGTTGGACATCTCCTTCTCGCAGTACACGTGCAGGCCCGCCTTCAGGCTGGCGATGCTGTGCTCGGCGTGCACGCAGTCCGGAGAGGCGATGATCACCGCGTCCAGGTCCTTCTCCTTCGCCAGCATCTCCTGGTAGTCGGTGTACTCGTTGGTCTCGTGCTTGAACTTCTTCAGCAGCCGGGCCATCCGCCCACGGTTCCACGGCCAGATGTCCGCGATCGCCCGGAATCGCACGCCGGGGATCTTGATGGAGTTGGTGATCACCAGGACGCGGGCCTCGTTGCCGGCGCCGATGATCCCGACGTTCACCGTCTCGGTGCCCAGGTTCTCGGCGCTGACGATCCGCGGGGCGACCAGCGCCAATCCCGCCCCCGCCGCCGCCGCCGACTTCAAAAACGTCCGCCGGCTGACCTCCGACCGGCTGCCTGTGGGGTGCTTTCCGTTCATCTTTCTGTCCCTATGCCTCTGCTGAAGTCTGGAGAACGCACGTCTTGCCAACACGGTCCCGGCGGGGCCGGCCCCACCGGGTCCCGCACAATAACCAAAACCGGGCCCGGCAGTCTACCTAAAAACCCGAGCCGGCGCCGCAGGATTCGTCGAGCCGATAGTTTTTTCGCCCCCCCAAGCAGGCTGGAGGTGAGAGGTGAGAGGTTGGAGTAACGGCAAGAGCCGGAGGCGATCATCCACTCCTGCCACCTGATGCTGCGGCAATCGTCTTCTGTCTTTGCTGTCACTCTCACCTCTCACCTCTCACCTGCTGTTTGCCCCACCGCCAGGTCGGATCGTACCCTCCAGGTGGAGGCCGACCTGCGTAGCGTGGCGCGGCCGGCCGCCGAAGCATGCAGAGGCCCCCATCCACTATGTGTTCACGGGAATCCGTTTGATGAAGATCGAAGGCTCGATCCATACACCGATAGGCCCCACCGCCTTGCCCGCCCCGAACCTTGGTTCGGCCCCGTCCGCCCGGCCGACGCCCGACGGACCGGCGATCGACGACACGGCCACTGCCGCCGCGGTCGGGCGGGCCGAGAAGTCCGGCCAGCCCCCCACCGACGGCTCCCGATCGGCGCTGGGCTTGTGGGGCCGGATGCTGTCCGAAACGCTCGACACGATGATCGACGAAGAGACCCAGCGGCTGCGCGGACTCGTGGCCAAGGTCTACTCGGACATGGCCAGGCTCGCCGCCAACCTGCCCGCCACCGAGGCCGGTGACGATGCCGAGGCCGGTGCGGCCGGAGGGGGCGTGGATTCCAGCATCTGACCGCACCGGTCGGCGTGCCGCATTCGAGGCCCCCACTCCTCCCCCAAAGCGGCGGCCGCTTGTCCTTCTCCGGCGATAAACGAAGATCGCTCGGCCTCCTCACACCTTGTAGTCTTCCGCCCGCAGCTCGATCGGCCGGCCGGCCTCGAGGGCGTCATTGGCCCGCAGGACGGAGACGGCCGTCTCGTAGCCGACCTCGGCGGGGCAGTTCAGCTCGCACGTGCCGCGAATCGCCCCGAAGAAGTTCTCCAGGTGCGGCATGTGCTCGGTCTTCGCCGGCCAGGCCGGCGGGATCGGCGGATAGTATCGCCCCGGGTCGGGGACCGTATGCCCGATCTTCACCTCGTCCTCTTCAGCTTTCTTCTCCTCGTCGCTGCCGGCCGGCCGGGTCTCAGGGGCAGTCGGCCGACTCGTCGCCGCGAGCCGGGCCTTGAGCTTCTCGATCTCCTTTCGCTGGGCCTCGATCTGTGTCTTCTGGGCGACAACCTCGTTCTCGAGGTCCGGCAGTTTGGCATACCGGTTGCGAACGGCCTGCCCAATATCCCGCTCCCACTGCATCATGGGAACGTGATGCTCTCGGCGGATGCCTCCTTTGCCCGCGCTCTCCGAGATCACCAGCGAACCTTCCGTGCCGATGAAGGCCTCCGAGAACCAGCCGTGGCTGGTCGTCGAGCAGATCTGGTAGTGGCCCAGGACGGTCGTGGTCCGGCCGGCGAGGGTGTAGTCCCACTGATAGACGGCAAGGATGTTGTCGTACCACTCGATGTCGCGGCTGGCGATTCGCCATTCTTGCCACTCTTCGATGTCGTTGCTGGTGTGCGGCTTGAAGGCGAACTGGTAGTTGTCGCTGCCCCCGAACGCCGCGACCGACTTCGGCAGCGCGTGAAGGAACCAGTGAAACACGTCGATCTGGTGGCTGCCGAGATCGGCGATCGCGCCCCCGGAGAACTTGCGATACCACCGCCAGTTGGCCAGGCGGTCGATCGTGTCGTAGCCGTACTCGCCGAGGACCTCGTCGTCCGGCCTCATCCCCTTAGGGGGCTCGGTCCACAGCGGGTGGTCTCGGTTCCACTGCCCGCGGACGTGGGTGATGCGTCCGACGGCCCGCAGGGCTTCGACGTATTCCAGTGCCCGGTGGTAGCGGGGATTGCTGCGGCGCTGGTGGCCGATCTGGAGCAGCTTGCCCGTCCGCCGGGCGGCCTGCACCATCTGCCGGGCTTTTCCCAGGTCGTTGGACATCTCCTTCTCACAGTAGACGTGACGACCGGCCTCCAGGCACGCAACGGTGTGTTCGGCATGCACCCAGTCCGGCGTGGCGACGATCACCGCGTCAAGGTCCGTCTCGGCGGACAGCATCTCCCGGTAGTCGACGTACTCGTTTGCCTGCTGCTCGTATTCCTTCAGCGCCCTCGCTATTCGGATGCGGCGCCGCGGCCAGATGTCGCAGACCGCGCGCATCTGGACCCCCGGGATCTTCACGCAGTTGACGATAGTCAGCACGTACGCCTGGTTGCCCGCGCCGATGATGCCCACGTTCAGCGTGTCGACGCCGAGGGTCGCCGCGCTGACGATCCGCGGGGCCGAGAAGGCCAGCCCCGCCCCCGCCGCGCCCGTGGTGGCCGATTTGAGAAACCTGCGCCGGCTCACCCGCCCGACGCCGCCGCGGCCCTTTTTCTCCGCCATCTCTCGTGCCTCGATCCAATCTGCGCCGGCCGCCGGCGATCGCTGCCCTGCGACCGCCCGCCGATCGGCCGTCCTCACACCTATCACGGTGCCGCCGCGCGTTTCTTAGGTGAATTCTCGAAGTGACCGATCACCCCCTCCCGTCGGCCCGGGCCGTTGCGGACCCCCAGGGGGGGACGTGCCCAGCGCGGTTGCCACACCGGCGGCTCCGATGGCCCGGAGGCCGGCAAGACACGTACCCACAGGGCCAATGGGGGTGACCACGGGGGCAAGCCCGCGGCCTTTGCAGGAGTACGCAGATACGGATGCGGCGCCGCTCGGGCTTACCGGGCCTTCCCGCCCAGGCAGATGACGCGCCCGTCCTGCGTCGAGGCGTAGACGCGTCCGCCGGCGACGGCCAGGCCGTCCCAGACCGGCGGGGAGGGCAGCTTGCGCTCGGCGACCTTGCTGCCGTCGGCGGCGGAGACCGTCCACAGCAGCCCGCCGGCCCGGCCCTCAAACGTCGCGTATGGATCGCCGGGGGCCAGCTCGCTCGCCATGCCGCCCAGCAGCAGCACGTCCCCCGCCCGCACCATCGCCCGAGGCCGCATGCCCAGCCGGGCCGACCATCGAGGCTTCGGCTCGGCGCCCTTCTGAAAGTCCCGGAAATCCGGCTGGTGCTGCTCGCCCGGCGAGAAGGGGGAGTTGTCCTCGGCCCGCAACGTGTAGCCGCCCCCCGTCTTGGCGCGCCGAACCGCCCAGACCGACCGATCGTCGAACGAGAGCATCAGCCCGTGCGGCACGCTCAAGCGCTGGCCGCCATGCCGGCCGGGCGTGTAGACGATCCACGAGTAGGCCACGCCCGTTCGGCTGAAGTCGCCCGTCCCCAGCACCCAGTGGGACCGGTGGTTCTCCGCGTCGTCGAGCAGGCTGGAGGTGCTCAGCAGGTGTCGGCCCATCGGCAGCTCGGCGAGGTCGCGGCTGAACTTCATCTGCCGCAGGAACACGCCCGACCCGTCGCCGACCAGCACGTCGTTGGTCGCCCCGGCCATCGAGAACGCGTCGGCCTTGTCGGCGGCGGCGAACGTCTTGTAGTCGGTGGCGTTCTGGACGAACTTCTTGACCGGCGGGTTGCCGTCGGGCTTCTTTCCGTCGCCCGCCTTCGGATGCTCGCTGCGGACGCGCGTCCGGCTGAGCACCTTCCCCGTCGCCGGGTCCAGGCCGAACAGGTACATGCCCCCGTCGAGGTGGCTCGACCGCCCGGCGGCGGCGTAGGCGATGCCCTCCTGGACCAGCACGCTGCCGCAGACCGGCCAGACCGACTCGACTTGGTCCATCGAGACGGTCTTCAGCTCCTCCGGCGCGGCCCGGAACCGCCAGGCCAGCTCGCCGTCGGACAGCCGCAGGCAGTAGACCCAGCCGTCGGCGCAGCCGAACAGCACGCGCCCGCCGTGCAGCGTCGGGGGCGAGTCCACGCGCCCGCCCGCGGTGAACGTCCACCGCGTCTTCCCGTCGAGGGCCCCCATCGCGACGATGCGGCGGTCCTCGATCGACGAGACGACGACGAAGCCTCCGGCCGAGACAGGCGCGCTGAGGCGCCCGCCCAGCTTCGTCTGCCAGACGTCGCCCAGCTGCGCCGGCACGGCCGCCGTCGTCGATCCGCTGCGGCGCGCGTTGCCCCGCAGCGTCGGCCAACCTGATTGCGGATTGCCTGTCCCGGAAAAGGGGACTGGCTCCGCAGCGGAGCGCAGGTGCCTGTCCCCTTTTCCCTGCCCCACGTACGCCGGGCCCTCTATGAAGCGTTCGGACGTGTCGGCCGGGCGCGGCCGGCGGGCCGGGCCCAGCGCCCAGAAGCCGTGCAGCTTCGCCTCCATGAAGCAGCCGCAGGCGTGCCCGGGCGCATAGATCAGGCCGTTGCACGGCAGGATGCCGTACTGGCAGGTCCCGCGGACCCAGTTGTTCCGCGAGTGGTTCTCGCCCGCCAGGTCGAGAAACTCGATGCCCCGCTTGCCCATCATGATGTACCGGTCGGTGGCCTTCTCGCGATAGCAGCGGTGGTGATGGCCCGCCGTCCAGAGGTCCGGGAGGATGTTGTACGTCTTCTTGACCTCGCCGGTGCGAAGGTCGCGCCCCTCGCCGAAATTCGGCCCCAACCACACCAGTCCGCCGATGGCGAACACGTCCGACGGCGACCTGAAGCCCGCCCTGGCCGGACACTCCCACAGCAGCCGGCCCGTCTTCGCCAACACGGCCGACAGCTTGCCCCCGTCGGCCCACAGCACCACGCCGTCGTGAACGACCAGCGTCGCCGTCGACCAGCCGACAGATCGGCCGCGAGGCTTGCGGGCCTTCCGCTGCCTCGGCTTCTTGTCTGCCCGCTTCTTGCCCGCCCTGGTCTTCCCGTCGGCCTGCTGCCTCGCACCGGCCGGGCCCTTCGCGCCGCGCTGCCAGCTCCACAATTCCTTCCCGCCCTCGAGGTCGAGGCAGACCACGCCGGTGCCGGCCTGGAAGAACACGCCGCCGCCGCCCGCCGCGAGCGTCACGGGCATGATCCGCCGGTCCGCCGGCTCGGCGAACCGCCAGAGCTCCTTGCCCGTCTCGGCCCGGAAGGCGATGACCTTCTTCCGGTTGGGGTACTTCGCCTCCCCCCGCCTGGCCGGATCGATCCCCGCCTGCTCCGCCGTCGGCGAGCCGACCAGCACCAGCAGGACGCCCTCGTGCAGGACGATCTCCTCGACGCCGTTGGTGCCCTCGTACGTCGTGAGCGTCTTGCCCGTCGCCGCATCGAGCGCCGTCAGCGGCGCGTCGATGGCCAGCGGCGCGTAGACCCTCTGCCCGCCCGCCACGAGCGTCCGCGGAAGCTGCACCGGCCCGCTGCGAAAGCCCTTCAGATGGTACGCCCACGCGGGCATCGCCCGCTTCCACAGCAGCACGCCGTTGAACGCGTCGCGCGCGGCCAGCAGCCACCGGCCGGGCACCTGCATGTTCGCCGGCGGGCCCTCGTCGACGATGTAGAAGATCCGCCCGCCCGACGAGACGACGGCGCTGATGCTGGCGAGCTTGTGGTGGTTGCGGGTCCAGCTCGGCTCGGCCAGCCACTGCATGTGACG
>Ga0180438_10003988_pt1 | contig 21692 bp, 18 predicted proteins | sample SS_ome_12_FD_132455 | JGI IMG/M metagenome (GOLD analysis project Ga0180438, IMG submission 132455) | Hypersaline lake sediment archaeal communities from the Salton Sea, California, USA - SS_3_D_2 metaG | ecosystem: Environmental > Aquatic > Non-marine Saline and Alkaline > Hypersaline >...
GGCGGCAACCAGATTTACCACAAGCGGTCGTTGGATGGCAGGAGGAGTTGGGGCGCCGACACGGGCCTCACGAACTCGGCGGGAACTCGATTCACCCGATGGTGGCCGTATCGGAAGAGGCCGTGCACGTGATCTGGTGCGACGACCGCGACGGAAACAACGAGATCTACTACAAGAATCGGAATCGATAGGAATACCCGGCGCGGCAGCGTTGCTCAGCGCATAGTGAGCTCACTCTCTAACTCCAAGCTTCAATGGGGCCGCCGATTTTCATCGGCGGAAATTCCGCCAACACGTAGTACACCGCGTCCGTGTTTACGCTTCAATGGGGCCGCCGATTTTCATCGGCGGAAATACGAACATGACCCACGACAAGATTAATGAAGAACTGGCTTCAATGGGGCCGCCGATTTTCATCGGCGGAAATGGCACACCAGTGAACGGCATCACCGCTGGTTGTATGGCTTCAATGGGGCCGCCGATTTTCATCGGCGGAAATCCGAGACACACGGCCGTGTTCGAGACCGAGCAGGAAGGCTTCAATGGGGCCGCCGATTTTCATCGGCGGAAATGGTCGAGGCCGCGTCTGCCGCTCACCACGCGCGCGTAGCTTCAATGGGGCCGCCGATTTTCATCGGCGGAAATAATATCCAATAGACGCCTTTTTCATTAACAGGACGGGGCTTCAATGGGGCCGCCGATTTTCATCGGCGGAAATAGGTTACCTGTCCAAAATGTTTTCAGACCTGGTATCCGCTTCAATGGGGCCGCCGATTTTCATCGGCGGAAATAGCGTGCTCTCGAAGTTCCGACGTAGCTGGGGCTTACAAGCCCGTTTTCGAGCGGTCCTTCGCAGCCGGTTCTTCGTTCGCTTACTGGACGCATGATACGCTGTATGTGGTTGGTATGCAAGGATCGAGCGGTCCCTGGGTTTTGCGCGTCACTGGGGTGCTCGCGCGGTTGTGAAAGGCTTCAATTCCCAAAGATCTCAGGGGGATCGCATTGAGCCCCGGAAGGGACAGACACGTCGCGCCACGCGTTCGTTTGAACGCGCACTCGCTTGCGTCAGTCCCTTTAGTGCTATTCTACACGACGACGGCGTGCCGTTCGACGAATACGTAGGGTTTGCCGATGGCCAAAGTGGCGCCGGCATTGTAGCTTTCGGCTTGGCCGAGGGTAAAGATCAGCATCTGGTCCTCCCGGTGATTGATGAGCGGGTTGAGTTCGGCCACCATCTGGACGCGTTCTTTGTCGGACAATTCGCACTGGAACACGGAGTACTGCAAGTGTTCGCCGTATCCGTTCATTTTCTTGAACACTCTCCTGAGCCGCTTATCGTCGGCGATGTCGTATGTCACGAGATAGATCCGGCGCATGGGTTACCTCGTCAGAAAATCGAGCAGCCGGGGGATCTCGCCGGCGAGCGTGCGGGCGAGAAGCCGGGCCTGGACCTCGAGTACGCGGCGATAGGAGATGCGGTAGTTGAACACGGGATGCGTGACGAGGTCGTCCATGCGTTTTTCGTACGCGAGGATGAACTTGCGCCGCGCTTCGTTCTTGAGGGCCACGGCCCCGCCGCGCCGCAGGAAATCGGCGGGTCCGACCACGCCGTTGTTCACGCTCCAAAGCACAACGGAGTCGGGCACGAGCGGCCGGAAGGGCTCCATCATGTCGAGGGCGAGGGCAGGCCGACCGTACCGCGGCTGGTGGTAGAAGCCAAGATAGGGGTCGAAGCCGACGGCGGCCAGCGTGATGGCCCAGTCTTTGGTGAATAGGGCATAGGCGAAGGACAGCATGGCGTTGACGGGGTCGCCGGGTGGCCGCCGGTTGCGATGGTTGAAGGCGAAATCGAGCCCCGGCGCCTCCGACGCGTGGTCGGGCGGCGGCGCGGGTTTGAGAAGACCACCGAAATGGGCGAAGTAAGTTTTCGCGGCCATGCCTTCGATCCCGAGCAACGATTCGAGGGACTCGGCGGCGGTTGCGCGTTCGGCGAGGTTCTTGAGCGCATCGAGCGCGGCGCGCGGCGGGTCGGGGTGGTTGCGTCGCAGTAACGTGTGAGCGTTGAGAATCTTGACGTTGACGAGGTCGCGGGCGAGTTGGCGGCAGCGTTCGGGATCGTCGTCGGCGCGGTACTGCGCCTGGCGCAATCCCACGTTCTTATGGCCTAGCCCTTGGGTCATGCCGTAGAACCAACCGCCGTGGGAGAAATAGAGGACCGGGATGCTGCGGGCAAGGCATTGTTGGATAGCGGGCGTCGTGAGTTGTGCGCCGCCGAACAGGCATACCTGCGAGGTCTCGATGAGGCGGGTTTTCTGGAGCGTCTTGCCGCGCACCTTGACCGCAAGCTGGTCGCCGCTCTTTCCCACCCTCGCCCCGTTTTTCTGGACGTACAGCGGGAGCGCGTCGTCGCGGGCACCCGTGTTCAGGCTCAGGATAACCATAGGTTCCAAATGGCCGGCAAAAGTCGCTTCAGGCAAATCCGGGAATTCATCGTATTCCGGTTCCCGCCGCCACACGTTGGCGCTTTCCCGTTCTTGGCGCAAGCATTCTTCCCGTGCGTCGAGCGCTTGCATGAGTCGGGCGTGTTCCTCGGGAGTCAAGTACCTAACCTTGGCGCTTTTGTCTTGCAGTGTGAGTTTTACCCGCCGCAGGGGATTCTCGGGCAGGAGATTCCAATCAACGGCCCGGGCCAACGCGGCCTTCAAGGCGGACATGTCCCGGTTCACCGTTGCGGACGTGCGTCCTTTGTTCAGCTTATTGGCCCGCCATTTCTCGATTGTCCAGGCGTCTATTTCGTCAAGGCGCTTGTCCAGTAGGCCAGGGAAGGCTGCACGGATGCGGGCCACCTGTCCAGCGCCGCTTCGCCATCGCGACACCATGTGTGGGGCATAGCGTTCCTTGAGAAACGAGTCGAGTGTGCAGGCGCGTGCCCGTCTCGTTTCCACTTCTCCGCGCCTTTCAGCCGCCGGAGGTCGCGAGTTCGAGTCCCGTTGCTCCCGCCATATAGAGCACTAAGGCCAAGGGCTTGCAAGATCGCCCTTGGGCCTTTTCTTCTTTCCCACACAGGCGCAACTTCTCTGCAATGGAATCCCCCGGAGAGGAAATGGCCAGTTTGCACAAGCGACATGGCGTTTACGCGCGCGTTTGGGTGTGGTCAAACAGGCTTGACTAACGCGGGCCGTCTCTGAATACTTGCAGCGGATAGAGAATGGGGGAGCAGCGGGCGGCCGCGAGAGGAGGGAAGCTTGGCAACGCTAGGTCCTCTTACGGCTGTGGCTTGCTTTGGGAGGTCGCACTTGGGCGCGGTAAAGTGAGACGTCGCGCGTCGGATCGGACAGCGGAGAGGAGAAACGGTCATGGAACACGTTATCGCGGCCTTGTTGGGGATGAGTGCCGTGTTCGCCGTATCGACGGCCGTTGCGGAGGAGGAAGACGCTCTGGCGAAACATGCGAAAGCTACAGCCGAGTTGGCGGCGCTGCAACAACGCGCGTCCGGCGGCGCCGAGGCGTACAAGACGAGTCCCTATCGCGTCCTTATGGCTGACTATTTCGCGCGGTTCAACCGGAATCCGGACGCGGAGGCGGCGAAAAACGAAGTCGTCGTCGATTCGTCTTGGTCGATCACTCTTCCCGAGGACGCGGCGCCTCTGGTCGCGCGCATGGCGGGTCATCTTGCGGATTTCTTCAAGGAGCGGATGGACGTCACACCGGCGATTGCGCAGCGGCCACGCGCGGAATTCGAAACGGCAATCGACAACGCGATTGTATTGCTCGATTCGGGCGGCGGCGCTCCGGAGGTCGCCGAGAGTTTTACCATCAGCGTGCGGCGCGGCGAGGTGCGGGTGACTGGTCGCGATGCCGCCGGACTTCGGGACGGCGTGGTGAAGTTGGTTGACGAGATAGGTTTCCGCGAAGCGCCGATCCTTGCCTTGGGCGAGCAGACGTACAGGCCGCGCCTGGCCGTGCGGGTGGTCACAGGCGGGTCGCTGCGCGATGCGATCTTCCTCGGAAGCAACGGCGTCGGGGTGGCCACGCCGACTCTGTATCCGTCGCAGGCCATTCCCGAACTGGCCGTCGAGCCGAACGAGGCGTCCGTTAGCCGGTGTCAAGAGGCGTATGACGAAGCGCGGCTTTACGCACTCAAGACCTTTGATTCTCTTTCCGTGGCGCGCAAGCTTCCCAAGGATCATCCCGTTTTTGTCGCGCATCCGGATATGCGCGGAGCCCTCACGTGGCAGGCCGACGGTGAATACGTCCTCTGTCCCGAGCATCCATTGGTCAAACGCTACCTGGCCGAGAGCGTCGAGGGCCTGTTCCGGACGTACCCCGAGTTGAACGGATTCCTCATCATCATCGGCGGCGAGAACTTCTACCATTGTTTCATGCGCCCCTACGGCGTCGAGAAGAAACACACCAACTGTGCGCGATGCGAGCCCCTCGGTCCCGATACCGCCGTGGCCAATCTGTGTAATCTTCTGGGCGAAGCCGCCCGAAAGGTCAATCCGAAGGCGGAGGTCTTGGCATGGCCGTATTCGGCGGTCCATGTATGGTCGGATGACGAGGCGCAGGCGGACTTCATCCGGAAACTGAAACCGGGTACGGCTATCTATTCCTGCGTCGTCAAAGACGCGATAGTCGAGAAGCCCGGCGGGATTCGCAAGCTGCTGTGGGATTACAGCATCGACATGATCGGCCCGAGCGACCGTGTGAAACGGCAACTCGAGGCATGTACCGAGGCCGGTATCCCGCTGTACCTCGCGAGTCTCACCGAGATAGGGCTCGACATGGGCGGCCGGACGGCGCATGTACCTTGTATGGATCGCTGGGTGGATCGTGCAGACGCGTTGGCGTCGTGCGGGGCCGCGGGGGCGTGGGTTCGGACGTCGTTCCGGCCGTTCTACGGCTCGAGTGCGGGCGAGGTGAGCAAGTTCATGATGTGGGAGCCCGTCCCGGACAAGGAGGAACTGCTCGAACGGTTCGCGGCGCGTATTGCGGGCAAGGCAGCCGGGCCGCACCTGCGCAAGGCATGGAAACACGTGTCGGACGCCATCGAGTTCACGCCGTCGATTCCGTCGTACTATCACGGCCCGCAGTACCTTGGCCCCGCGCAACCGATGTGCGCCGACCCCGACGCCGAGGTCCCGCCGGTTTTCTATGGTTATTACCTCTTTCTTGCGGAAATGACGGCCGCAAGCGGCGTGCAGGCGTTGCCTACGTTTGACACGGCGCCTCCGGCGCCCGAAGGGTACGCCGTGATCTACGCCGGTTACTATCGCATAATGCGCGATTTGATGCAGTGCGCCGTGGATGAGATGGACAAAGCCAGGCCGCTCGTCCCCGAACGCTGCCGGTTGATGTTCGACGCGGAGGATTCGTCGCTTCGGTGGCTGTATCACACGGCCCGCTCGACGGACAACTTCTTCCAGTCGTGTCTATTGCGGGACAAGCTGCTGGCGTTCGCCGCCAAGGAATCCAAGACGGGCGAGGAAACCGACGAAGCCCAAGGGTGGTGCGACCGGTGGCGCGCCGTGCTGCTCGATGAGCGGGCCAACGCCGTCGAGGGGCTGCCCGTGATGGAGAACGACGTGCGGCTCGACTGGTACTACGGCAGCGACCATACCTTCGAGCACGGCGCCGACATGATTCGCGCGAAAATCAAGTTGATCGACCATGAGATCGGCGACTTTCTGCCGGCCCTGGCCGCCAGGTGTGGCCTGAAATTTAGTCCGGTGCCGTGAGGAGGGCCGCTCGCCGGATATCTCGAGCTTAGAGCGAAATGAGAAGGTTTGGTCAGACGTCATAGGGAGTCATCGTGCAACTGCACTTGATTGATTGGGTTTTCATCGTAGGCTATTGCGTTGTCGCGTTCGGCATCGGCGTCTACTTCTCGAAACGGGCCGGTAAGAACATCGGGGAGTTCTTTGTGGCCGGGCGCAACCTGCCGTGGTGGCTGGCCGGCACGTCGATAGTCGCCACGACCTTCGCTTCGGACACGCCGCTTGTCGTGTCGGCATTCGTCCGCCAAGGCGGAATCTATAAGAACTGGTTCTGGTGGAGCTTGTTGATGGGGGGTATGCTCACCGTGTTTTTCTACGCGCGGCTATGGCGCCGCGCCGGAGTGATAACGGATGTCGAGTTGATCGAATTGCGCTATGAGGGCCGATCCGCCTCGGTGCTGCGGGGGTTGATGGCGGTGTACGGCGGCGTGCTCCAGAACAGCGTGGTGATGGGTTGGGTCATCTTGGCGATGATCAAGATCAGCACGGTTATGCTGGGCTTGCCGGATACCGCAGGAAGCAAAGTTGCTGTATTGGCCGTATTGCTGGCAATAGCCGTAGGTTATACCACGTTGTCCGGGTTCTGGGGCGTCGTGATGACGGACTTCATCCAATTCATCATGGCGATGAGCGGCTCGGTTGCTCTTGCTGGAATTGTGTTATGGAAGCTCGGCGGTCCTGGGGGCATGGTTGAAGAAGTTTCGGCGGCCGCAGGATCTGAGTCCGGAGTTTTCCGCTTCATTCCCGATTTCAGCACGTGGGACGCAGGGATGGCCGCAAAGCTTCTACTAATCACCTTCGTGCTGCAAGTAACGGTGCAATGGTGGGGGGGAGGCCAAGGCGGCGGGTATCTGGCCCAGCGCCTGTTTGCTACCCGCAGTGAAAGGGACTCTGTGCTGGCGGCCCTATGGTTCAATTTCGCGCACTACGTCTTGCGTTCGTGGCCGTGGCTTGTTGTTGGGCTGGCGTCGCTCGTCTATTTCCCATTGACAGAAGGCGAAGATCCCGAGATGGCGTATCCGAAAATGATCGCCGAATTCTTGCCTATCGGCCTTCGCGGGCTCATGGTGGCGTCCATGCTGGCCGCGTTTATGAGCACGATCGATACGCAGATTAACTGGGGGGCTTCCTACTTGGTCAACGACTTGTACAAGAGATTCATCAAGCGAGAAGCATCGGATGCACACTACGTTAAGGTGTCGCGCGTGATGATGATTGTCATCATGGCTTTTGGGGCGTTTGCGGCGTGGCAGTCCGAGAGCATCGAAAAAGTATGGATCTACCTCGCGACGCTCACGGCAGGCGCGGGATTCGTCGGGCTTCTACGATGGTACTGGTGGCGGGTCAACGCCTGGGCCGAGATCAGCGCGCTTGCCGGCTCGTTTGTCATTGCCAACGGGAACCACTGGTGCAAATGGCTCGTGTATTTCCGAGTGCTGCCCTCCTCCGTCATGGACAAAGTCAACTGGCTCTATTCAACGGAAACGTACAGTATCCGGCTTCTGTTTATTATCGTCGTGTGCACCGCCGTCTGGGTCAGCGTGATGTATATTACCCGACCTGTGGGCGACGCACACCTCGAACGGTTCTACCGGCGCGTACGCCCCGGCGGTTGGTGGCGGCGCATCGCGGAGCGATGTCCGGACGTTAGGGCCGATCGCGCCGCTGCCGGGTGGATCGGTTGGTTTGCGGGCGTGGCCTGCGTGTATCTCGGCCTTTTCGGTGTCGGGCATCTATGTCTTGCTCGCCCGCTTTCAGGCGTCGCGTTGCTTGCGGCGTCGGCCGGCGCCGGGTGGCTGGCGCTATCGCAGGTCTCCTCAGGGTGCAGCAACAGCGACTAATGGCCGCGCAGAACAACGCTTTTCTGCGCTATGATGGCTATAGGCCTTGCAGTAGCGTGGTCCGCCAAGCGACGGGTGTCATGGAGTGGCAGACGGGTCAGATCCACGGTCTCAGCGCCTCCGCTGGACGAGGCGCCTGAACGAAGGAACTGGAAGAAGGGAGGCCACCACAAGTTTCTACAACGATTTCTTGACACACGTATTCCTGGGGCATCATTATTCGTTTCGCTCAAAATGACCAGTGGCGTCGAGGCATTGGACGACATTCCTTCGTGTACTATGTATCTTTGTGGTGAATCTTCATCGGGACAAAGAGGAGGACCAACCATGCACATCGCCGCCTTCATCGCGCTGAACCTGACTGCGGCCGACGGCCTCTGGAGCGACGCTGTCCCTGGGCCGGGCGATCTGCCTATGGTGACGGAGCTGCCCGACGTGCTCGCAGGCCGCACGTACGCCCCCGGCGAGGAATGGGAGGCCCGCCGCAGGGACATGCTGCGCCCCGCGCTCGACTACGAATACGGCCACCCGCCGGAAGCGGTCGAGGTGACGGCGACCGACACCACCACCGAGCCGGTGTTCGATGGCCTCGGCACGCTTCATCGCGCCACGCTGCATCTGGGCGACGCCGTGTCAACCCCTTTCGCCGTCTACTTGCCGGCCGGCGAAGGGCCGCACCCAATTCTGTTCGTCATTACACCGGTATGGATCGATGAGCTGCGCGGGGCGGCCGAGGCCATGCTGCGCCGCGGTTACGGCTGGGCCGGATTCGGCCACGAAGAAATCGCTCCCGATAGACACGACCGCACCATCGGCCTCCACGCCGCCTACCCCGAGGACGAATTCGGCACGCTCGCGGCATGGGCGTGGGGCTTCAGCCGCTGCGCCGACTACCTGCTCACGCTTCCGGGCGTCGACCCAAACCGCATCGCCATCACGGGCCACTCCCGCGGCGGGAAGACAGCCCTCCTCGCGGGCGCGCTCGACACGCGCTTCGCGCTCGTCATCCCCCATTGCTCGGGCACGGGGGGCGCCGCAGCCAGCCGCTTTCGCGGTTTCAAAGCTGAGAGCGTCGCCCTGATCACCGATCCAAAACGCTTTGACTACTGGTTCCATCCTCGGTTCGCCGCCTTCGGGCACAAGGAATTCCTTCTGCCCTTCGACCAGCATTTTCTTATGGCGGCCGTGGCGCCCCGGGCGCTGCTCGTGCAGGAAGCGCGTGACGACTTCTGGGCGAATCCTACGGCTTCCCAAGCCACGTGGCGGGCGGCGTTGCCGGCCTTCCGCATGCTCGACGTGGAGGAACATACGGCATGGACCATCCGCGACGGCGAACACAGCATGCCGCTCGAGGACTACCTCGGCATGCTCGACTTTGCCGACCGTCTTTGGGGCGCCCCATCGCCCCGCGCTACGGATTGATTCCCACGAGGGCTAGCACACAGGAATACTCAGAACGAAGACCGTGATGAAGATTGCCATGGGTATCAGCGATGCGACGCCAAGCGCGATCACGCGCTGCACTACAGAGGGCTTCATAAACTGCAGGACTATCGCGGCAATGGCCTGCAACCCGCCAAAAAGCATGCCCCCAATCAGAAGCGTTCCCACGGTAATATCCCACGCCAAAGCAGCGCCACGGATGGGGCCGCTTGGGCTAACCACCCAGAGAATCAAGCACAAGGCGCAGTTTACCACGGCAATTCCCGACATGCGCAACTGAAGGGCAAACAGCCTCGTGGCGGCTGACCGCTGCGTCCAATGCCGTGCGAATGCGCGTGCACTACTGGCGGTGAGGTCCGCCATCTGTTCGAGCGCGTCCCCGTTCTCAATGACATCGCGCGATTCAACAACGCAGTCTATAACGCGAATTCTTCGGCAAAGTGTGCGGTCGCATCTGCCGACCTCGAAGAAGCTGCCCCCGTCCTCTTCCTGTCTCCAGAAGTACCGATACGCGAAGCTTCTCCAACGGTAGGGCGGGATGAGTACGCACACAACGGCGGTCAACCAAAGGGCAAGGCCGGACAGCACGAGCAGGGAAGTGCCATGCCCTTGGAGAATCGCTACCACGATGCCCAGAACCGCCCCAACAAGTAAGACGATCACCGTCGCCCTGATTATGGCTTTTCTGTACACCTTTGCTCCCGAGTTCCCCTGCAATATGACTCCTTGGCCGCCAGCGCGTGCCAAGAGCGCAGGAAGACGAAACCAAGGACGAGCAGAATCCCAAAATGGCAACCGCCCTGCAATCATCTTATGGCTCTTGAATAGCCAGGTCAAATCGTGGTTCGCCGAAATGACCCCTCGCCGAGGTCCCCAGAGTGCATCAAGGAGCATAATCGCAGCGACCAAAGCCTGATTCTTCTTTGGGTAAGGCCGGTCAAGCACGCTTCTTTTTCCGGGCTGGGGGGAGGCAAACTGGCGCTCGCTTCCGAATGCCGACAAGGTGGAGCACGCAAATGGTATGATTCGCTTAAGAAATTGGCTCTTTGCCTATAGAAGGCCTTCTACGACGAGGAGCGCATTGCCATGGAAGGAGTCGAAGCGTTGGTCGAGCGGTCGCGTTCCGGGGACCTCGAGGCGTTCGGGACGCTTGTGCGCCGGTTCCAGGACATGGCGCACGGGTACGCCTACTCGATACTAGGCGATTTCCATTGGGCGGAGGACGTGGCCCAGGAAGCCTTCATCGACGCGTACGTTAAGCTTCCGGATCTGAAGGAGCCCCGCGCGTTCCCGGGCTGGTTTCGGCGGATCGTGCACACGCACTGCCGCCGTGTGACCAGGAAGAAGCGCCTGAAAACCGTGCCTTTGGAGGAAGCGATGGGCGCGGCTGCAACGGCAAAACGAGGAGACGGAATGCGGGAAGAAGTCCTCGAGGCGATTCACTCGCTGCCCGACAACCAGCGCGAGGCAACCACGCTCTTCTATATCAACGGATATTTGCAGAACGAAATAGCCGAATTTCTTGAAGTGCCGGTGACAACCGTGCAAAAGCGGTTGCACGACGCGCGCAAGAAACTCAAGGAAAGGATGATCGAGATGGTTGAAGAAACCTTGAAACATAATGTGCCCGATGAACGGTTTTCTCAGAAGGTCATTGCGGAACTGCTCGATAGGCCCAACCTGCTCGAGGTCGAAGGGCATCCCGTACGCGAGGTCGCTGAGGCGATCCGCGCGGCGCTGCCCGACTACGAGTATGTCGAGGGCAATGAGGTGGTCGGAAGGGAATTCAATGCACTTCAACAGGCGGACCCAAGGGACGAGGCGTATTACGTAGACAAAGACCATATCCTGCGACCTGAGACCACGATTACACTCCTGCAAGCGATGGTGGGACGGACACCTCCCGTGCGCCTTGTGACTTCAGGACGCGTCTTCCGAGCCCGTGCGCAAGAGGACGCAGGCCATGCCAAGATGTTCCATCAGTTCGAGGCATTGTGTGTCGCCCGGGACGTTACCCAAGACGACATGAAGGCGACCGTTCGGAAGGTGATCGAGAGCGTCTTCGGCTCCACGGAGCTAACCTGGGCGCCGCACGATTTCCCGCGGTTCGAGCAGTGCTATGAGGCATGCATTTGCCATCGCGGAGAATCGGTGGAAGTAGTGGGTTGCGGCATGATGACCGCCGAAACGCTCACCAAGGGCGGATATGATCCTCGTGCCGTAAGTGGGCACGCCCTTGGACTCGGCCTCGAACGACTCGCGATGCTCAAACACGGCATCGACGACATCCACTCGTTCCGCCAGCCGCCGTACATAGAGGAAAACTGATACAAATCAGTTAGCTTGGGTAGACAAAGTGAACGCCGAAATAAGAACGAAGATTGTCTGTGTGGCTCGGAATCAGCTTGGCAAACCCTACGGCTACCACGTGAGGATAAAGGACGAGATGAAGGCATTTGATTGCTCTGGCCTCGTCACTTATTGTTATTTCAAAGCGGGCATCTACCTTCCGCGTTATACTGTGAAGATCATCGACTATGGTCAAATCATAGAACGTTCGGAGATCCAGCCTGCGGACCTGGTCCTTTTCAAAGGGGATGGTCACGAACATCCCCTCTTCAAGAACGGTGTTGGGCACATTGCGATCTATGTAGGGAATGACGAGATAGTCGAGGCTTTTGCAGAAAGGGTCGTTGTACCGTATAAGGAATTCGAAGGTGCTGTTCGTGTTCGGAAGTTCTCGGACAGAATTAGAGACGAGTCTTTTCGAAGTGTCCTGTGAGTTCTTGACTGAGATCTGCATGAGATAAGAAGCTGACCATCGCGTCGACTGCACTGGCGCCGGTCACGCGTAACGTTAGGGAAGATGACAACTGACGCAGAGCGTATGGAACTCTACGGCCAGGCTTTACTGGAGTTCTTCAACGGCGACGCTGAAGCAACGCTCTTTGTGTGTCGCGAAGACGGTGTAAGAGAGCGACTTCCCCTCAACTCAGCCTTTCGAGGAAGCACTGATTGGGCGATTGACCGAGTTGCGCTTGCGAAATGTTGCGGGCGCGTTCTGGACATTGGCGCGGGAACGGGACTCCATAGCCTTCATCTTCAAGAGCGCGGCTTGTCTGTTTGCGCAATCGATGTTTCTTCGCAAGCGTGTGATATTATGCGGCGTAGGGGTGTTTGTGAGGTCCACTGTGCAGACGTCGCCTGCTTCGATGCCGAGCCATTTGATACGGCTTTGATTCTGGGGCGCACCATTGGCATGGTCGAGGATTTGTCTGGATTGGACCGGTTTCTGAAGCGCCTTCACAACTTGGTCAACGATGGCGGCCAGGTCTTGCTGAATTCTCTGGATGTGAGATGCACGGAAAACCCCGTCCATCTCGCCTATCAAGCGGCCACCCGCGAGGCCGGACGCTATGTGGGAGAGGTCAAATGGCGATTTGAATATAAGGAACAGCGGGGCCCGATGCTCACCTGGTTGTACGTGGACCCGGAGACACTGATACGTCACGGCCAGGAGCATTCCTGGTGCGTCGAGATACTCCAGCAAGAAGACGACGGTAACTACCTTGCACGATTGACAAAGGAGAAGGAACCCCAACCAGCGGATGGAGGCGGGCTTCGCCGCTCATCCGCTAACCGTTCGAATCATGGCAGATGCAGACCGCGCAATGGGGTAGAGATGCGCATCACGCACACCCAGACGCCAGTGCCAAGAACTGGCAGCTTCTTCGACGTCCTTCCTTTGTGGTAACAAATGCTGACAGCAATGCCCGACGTTGCGTTTCTCGGGCCATTTCATATATCATCGATGATATTGGACTTATCGTTTGCTCTGTTTCGGCGTGGATTCGGATTGATTGCCACGGCGGGAGAACGCTGAATTCGCTATGAGAATCCGCTCGATCCAAACGCATAACCTCTACTTTGACTACCCCAACCGCAAAGGCTACCTCTACGCCGGCGGACAGGTCACCAGTCGCGTGACCACGATCGTTGAAATTCAGACCGATTCGGGCCTGACCGGCTGGGGCGCCACGTATGCCTATCCCGATTTGGCCCGGATCATCATCGAGGACCACCTCGCGCCGCATCTGATAGGCCAAGATCCCCGACCCGTTGAGGCCATCTGGGACAAACTCTACGGATTGACCCGCTGGTATGGCCGCAAGGGCGTTGCCATGTCCGCTTTGGGCGGCATCGACATTGCGTTATGGGACCTGCGCGGCAAGATCGAAGGCCAGCCCATCTGGAGGTTGCTGGGGGCTTCGGAAGGCCGGGCGCCGGCCTACGCCAGCGCCCTCTTCTGGAAGGACCGCCCCGAGGAGCTCACCGACGAAGCGCTTCGGCTCAGAGAACGCGGCTTCGCGCGGTTCAAGACCCGGCTCGGCAAGAACTGGGACTACGATACCGGGGTTGTCCGTGAGGTCTCGCGCGCGATCGCTCCATGGGGTCGGCTGCTGGTGGATGGTTCCCATCGTTATGAACTGGAAGCCGCCATACGTTTCGACGAGGTACTCGCCGAACATGATGTCTTCTGGTTTGAGGAACCCTTCGCGCCCGAGGAGATTGACCGCTACGTAGCTTTGCGACCTCATCTGAAAACCCCGCTGGCCGCGGGCGAAAACGACTTCGGCGTTCAGGGGTTTCGCGAGATGATTCGCGCGGGAGCGCTCGACGTCGTGCAGGCCGATGCCTGCCGCGCGGGGGGCATCACTGAATGCAGGCGCATTTCTTCGATGGCCGCCGAGCACGGCTTGAAATTCGCCCCGCATACCTGGAGCGACGCCGTCGCGCTGTTGGCCAATGCCCACCTGGTGGCCGCCGCGCCGCACGGATTGACGGTCGAGGTCGACCAGACCCGTAACCCTTTCATAGAAAAACTGTTGCGTGATCCTCTAAAGCTGCAGGATGGCATCCTTCAACTCGGCGATGGGCCGGGCCTGGGAGCGGAAGTCGATCGGGAAGCGCTCGAGCGCCTTTCCCTGCCACGTGGCCAGTCGATTCCGCCCGGCAATTACTCCGACCTCATTTTCGGGGCCGAATACAGTCATGAGGCACCGCCCTATGCCTGAGTGTCCTGACGGCGCACACCGATTGTTGGACGCGCGTTCAGAAAGGTCATAGTCCCATGGCGCGTCTTCGCATCGCTGTCGGCCAGATCTCGCTCGAATCGAACAGCTTCATTGCCACGGTAAGTGGAATCGACCATTTCCGCAGCACGGGTTATCTATGGCAGGGCAATGAGGTGTTTTCGTTGCGCGGCACGGAAAGCGAAGTCGCCGGCATGCTTAGCATTCTGGAAGAGGAAGACGTCGAGGTTGTCCCGTTGGTCACGACGCGAGGAAATTCGACGGGGCTGATCGCCAGCAATTGCTATTGCGAACTCAAAGCGCGGATGCTGGCCTTACTGGAAGCGGGGCAGCCGGTTGACGGCGTCCTTTTGTCCTGTCACGGTTCCATGGTCATCGAGGATCTTGATGATCCGGAAGGCGACCTTGCCGCGGCCATACGCGCCTTGGTCGGTCCGCAGACGCCGCTTGTAACGACCCTCGACATTCATGGCAACGTGACCAAGCGCATGGTCGAGGAAACGGATGCGATCCTGGGATATCGTGAATATCCTCACGACGACACGTTCGAGGTGGGTCAGCGCGCCGCGCGGCTGATGTTGAAGATTATTCGCGAACACGCGGCGCCACGCATTGGCTACGTCAGTTTGCCCATGTTGCTGACGGCCTTTAACGCCACGACCAAGGACGACGGCCCTTTTGCGCAACTTGTCGAGCAAACAGGGCGCCTGGAAAATGACCCGGAGATTCTGACCGCATCGATCTTCTTCGTCGGTTCGTATATCGATATCGAGGAAATCGGTTGCTCGGTTGTGGTGGTGACCGACGGCAATCAGGAGAAGGCCGACCAGAAAGCCCATGAGATTGCCGGAAAATACTGGTCGCTGCGCGAGGTGTTCCATGTCGAGCCCCTGAGCGTCGCCGAGGCCGTCAAACGCGGGCGTGCCATTGAAGGCCAGCCAATTCTGCTGTTGGACACCGCCGACACGACTGGCGGCGGCGGCGCCGGTGACGGCATAGGATTGGTGCGTGAACTGGTCAACCTGCAGGTGACAGAGATCTGCTATGCGACGGTCGTGGATCCTGCCGGGGCACGTCGCTGCATGGAAGCCGGCGTCGGCAGCCGATTGACCATCGAGGTCGGCTACGCCCAAGATCCGCGCTGGGGAGAGCCGTTGATGCTTGACGGCGAGGTGGTCAAGTTGTCTGACGGACGGTTCCGGTATGATGGCGGTATTCTAGGCGGCCAAACGGTCAGCATGGGTCCCACGGCTGTTTTCAGGCATGACCCTATCGACCTTGTGATTATGTCGGTGCCGACATATGATTGGGGGGAGGAACAGCTGCGCACCGCCGGGCTCAACCCGCGCGACGCTAAGTTCATCGGTGTCAAGAACATGATGAATTTTCGCTTTGCGTATCGGGATGTCATGCGGGGGTATTTCCTCGTGGACATTTCCGGCCCCACGCCTTGCGACATGCGCATGCTCGACTTCAAACGCATTCCGCGTCCCCTCTATCCTTTCGACGAGCAACTGGCGAATCCCTTACCAAGGAGTTGAACCCACACAATGAGTCATGAGTTTGAAGGCCAGGTTGTGATCATCACGGGCGCTGCCGGCGGCATTGGCCGTGCCTGTGTGAGGGAGTTTCATGGATTGGGGGCGTGCGTCTTCATGGTGGATATCGATCCGCAGGGCGCGGCGTTCGCCGGAGAGTTCGCAACGGACAGGGTCGTCTTTCACAAAACCGATCTGAGTTCTTCCGAGGATATTCGCGGTCTGTTCGACGCGGCGGTGGAGCGTTTCGGCCGCATTGACGTACTGGTCAACAATGCCGCGCTGATCGAACCCATGCACGCCGTGCACGAGACCTCAGAGAAGGATCTCGAACGCATTCTGGCCGTCAATCTTCAGGGCCCTTTTCTGTGCTGCAAATACGCGTATCCCCACCTGCGCCGGACGCATGGCTGCATTATCAATGTGTCTTCTATGGCGGGCGTGGCGGGCGAAGCCAGCCATGCAGCCTACAGCACCGCAAAGGGCGGGCTTAACGCCCTGACCAAGGCTATGGCGATCGATTATGGCAAGGACGGCATTCGAAGTAATGCCATTTGTCCGTCCAGTGTGCTGACTCCTACCACGGACGCCATGATCGCCAGGATGCCCAACGCTCAAGAGATCGTTGCTTACCGAACGAAAGTCAATCACCTCGGCTACACGGCCAGCCCCGAGGAAATCGCCCGGGTGGTCGCTTTTGTCGCATCGCCGGGCGCCAGCTTCATCACGGGCGCCGTCATCCCGGTGTCGGGCGGCTCCGAGTGCGGTTATGGCGTCAAGTAGCCCGGACCCATTTCAAAGGAGATGACGTGAAAGGCCGCTATTTCAAATCCGTTGCGGAAACCACGCCCACGGAATTCTGGATCAACAATGCCACGCCCGAACAGGCCTCCCAGGCGCTCGAGCTGGGCGCCGTGGGCGCGACAACGAATCCCACCTATCTGGCCCGCATTGTGCGCAACGATGGGGAAGCCCTGGCCCAGCTCGATGCGGCCGTCGAGCGAAACGACGGTCTTGAAGAGGTCATCATGCAGGCTTACTCATGGTCGGTGTTGCGCTTGCAGAAGCGCTTCCTACCGCTTTACAAACGCTCGCAAGGCCGATACGGGCTGGTGGCCATCCAAGGCAATCCACGACGCAACAACGACGCGGATTTCATCATTGACGAGGGTCTCAGACTGGCCGCACTGGCCGAGAACATCATTCTCAAGGTACCTTCGACGGAGGCCGGTGCGGCCGCGATGGAAGTGCTTGTCCGGCATGATATCCCTATGATCGCCACACTGGGCTTCTCCGTGTCTCAGGCGATCTTCATGGCTGAAGCTTACCAGCGCGCGAGTCAGCACTCCGGCAAAACACCGTTGTGCTACGTGACCTACATCGCCGGCCTCCTCGATGAGGGTTTGGCCGCCGAGGCCAAGCGGCACAATCTGCCCCTCGACCAGGCGACGCTGCGCGCGGCAGGTTGCGAAGGCACCCGCATCGCTTACTCAGAGTATGGGAAACGAAACTTCAAGGCCCGGCTCATGGGCGGCGGCGCCCGCGGATCGCATCATTTCGCTGAGCTGGTCGGTGGCGACCTTGCCGTGACGATCGGCTGGGACCTCGCCGAAGCGCTCAAGGACGAGGTCCCGGAGAAGCGCATCGATAAGCATGCCAGTTCAGAAACGATCGAGGCGCTTCGCGCGCATCTTCCCGATTTCCGCAAGGCGACCGAACCGGATGCCTTGGCGCCCGGAGAGTTCCCTGATTTTGGGCCGGTGCGCGCTTTTCAGAGCTCATTCCTGAAGGCTTTTGATGAATTGGAAGCCCAAATCGCTACACGCTAAGGAGGCCGAGGCAAGATCATGCCCACATTCAAACAGGTACTCTCGGAGAAGAAATTTCTGCTCGGCACGTTCCTGCAGATCCCTGCGGCCGATTCGGCCGAGATCGTCGGCCATGCCGGCATGGACTTCGGCATCATCGACACCGAGCACGGAACGTTCGGGGCTGATTCCTCGCTCGATCTGATACGCGGCTGCGACGCAGTGGGGCTGGCCACCGTCTTCCGCGTGCCGCGTTTGGAGCACCACTGCATCGGCCAGGCACTGGACTTCGGTGCTTCGGCCGTGATGGTGCCAAACTTGACCAGCCGTTCCGAGGCCGAGCAGGTCGTTAAGGCGGCGAAGTTTCACCCCGGCGGCCGGCGGGGCGTTTGCCCGTTCACCCGTTGCGGCGGGTACAACGCCGCAGACGAGGACCCAGACTTCTACAACTGGGCCAATCGCGAAACCTGCATCATTCTTCAGATCGAAGGCATTGAGGGCATTTCAAATCTTGACGCGATCCTGGAAGTGGAGCACATCGACGGGATATTCATAGGACCATTCGACCTCTCGCAATCGCTCGGCATCCCGGGGAAAGTCACCGATGCGCGCGTGCTCGAGGCCATTCGCGGCATCGTTAAGAAAGCCGAGGAGCGGTCCATTGCGGTCGGCAATTTTGCCGTCACACCGGAGCAAGCCCGCGCCTATCGTGATATCGGCGTGCGCTTTGTGGCCTATGGGGTCGATACGCTGATGCTGCACCGGGCCTATCGTGACCTGCGTCGCAGCCTTATGCCGGACTAAGAACATGGAAGTCTCGACCCCTAACGCACTGCCCGTGATCGATAGTCACCAGCATTTCTGGGACATAAACCGCTTCAGCTACCGATGGATGCCGCCGGGGCCTTCGATTTTGCGGCGCGATTATCTGCCCAAAGACCTAGAGCCGCTGCTGCGTGAGCATGGCGTGGCGGCCACGGTGCTGGTCGAGGCCCACAATTCAGTCGAGGAGACCCGTTTCCTGCTTGGGTTGGCCGACTGCTACGACTTCATCGCCGGCGTCGTCGGTTGGGTCGACCTGCAGGCACACAGCGTCGAAGCCGCGTTGGAGGAGGTCGCCGCGCATCCGCGGCTGGTCGGCATCCGCCACCAAGTCGAGTCGAGTCCGGACGACAAATGGCTGGTGCGCGAGGCCTCCATACGGGGGTTACGCGCGGTGGCGGCGGCCGGACTGGCCTACGATCTGATCGTGTTTCCGCGGCACCTTGAGACGATTGCGCGCATGGCAGAGCAGGTCCCCGGCCTTCGCATGGTGCTCGACCATCTGGGCAAGCCCGATATTGCAGAAGACGCGTTCGCAGAGTGGGCCGATTGGATTCGCCTCATAGCCCGTTTCCCGAATATCTGGTGCAAGGTTTCGGGTATGGTGACCGAGGCGGACCATGCGAACTGGAACGTCGAACAGCTCAAGCCCTACGTGGCGTGCGTCCGCGAGGCCTTTGGCATCGAGCGGCTGATGTGGGGGAGCGACTGGCCGGTTTGCCGAAAGGCGGCGCCCTATGGGGACGTCCTTTGCTCGGCTATCGAGGCCATGGGCGAAATGACAGAATCAGAGCGACGCTTATTCCTTTCAGAGAACGCGAAGCGATTCTATCGCTTGAAGGCCTAAAGAAAAAGTTGAGCACGGCATCGCGCAGCCATAATACTTCGAGGTTATTCAGGTATTAGGTTCTTGACGTATTGTGCTCGTTCTCGTGAGATATCGATGAAAGTTTGGGTTGCCTAGTCCCTTGAGAAGAAAGGCAATGTCTCCGTGGCCAAACTGAAGCTGAACAGCCGAAAGAAGATAAAGCACGAAGCCTTGACGCACCAGATTTATGACCTCATCAAAGGCGAAATCCTCGATATGCGCCTCAAACCCGGGGAACGATTGACTATCGACACCCTGGCGCGAGAGATGGGGGTCAGTATCTCCCCCGTACGGGAGGCCCTGGCCCGCATTCAGGCGGAACGCCTCGTGGAACGCAAACCCTACGCGGGGTATGTCGTGGCCCAGCTCCCCTCCAAACAATACTTTATAGACATGATCAGCACACGCGCGTTGCTCGAGTGTCATGCCGCCCGCATCGGCGCCCCGCGCAAGTCCAAGACCTTAATAAGAGGCCTTGTGCAGGCGCTTCATGGGATGAACACGCATTACCTGGGTACACGTTACAAGGATTTCCGGGGCTACCTGACGTGGGATATCAAGTTTCACGAACTGTTGATTCGTAGCACCGACAACGAAGTACTGGTTCAGATTTATGAGGACCTGCGCTCACTCAACCAGTTGAGCCGGCTTTATATGTACATCGGCAAGCAGATTGACCAGGAGCGCGTTCACAGGGAGCATGAAGCGATCCTGGAAGCCTATCGCGAGGGGGACGGCGAGAAAGCGGCCGAAGCGGTTCGGCGGCATCTGGAATCCACCCGCAAGAATCTCGAATGCATTGACGAGCCGTCCCTGACGATGGGCTAGGCCGTGCCACGGGTCAACACGGCGGATTCAAATCTCAAGTGCAGCATATTGCTCGAAGAGGCGATTGACAATGGAACCCCCGCCGTTGTTCGTGGCATAGTATCTGAACGCCAGTCCTGCTCGGGGAATATGGTCATTAACGCCTGTGATGATGACAGTTCGCGCTGTTGATGAATCGACTATCCTCGAAGCGGCGCACTGGGTCGCCGCCGCAAGCGCGGCCCACGTCAAATTCGTTTCGTGGGGATTCGAGGACGCCTTCACCAAGGGCGAAGCCCTGCAGGCGGCGTACGTGCAGTCGCTTCCCGTCTGGTTTCTCCGCGCGCCGCATTGGTGCTACCTGAGAAGGACGCGCTTTCACAGCAAGAGCGTAGAACTACTCCACGAGTCAGGCATGCTGCGGCTCCCCGATGACCGCGATTTCCTGGACTTCACGCCGTGATCGGGAACAGGGTGGATTGGCGCGGGTGTTGCGTTTATAAGGAATGTTCATTGCTTTTCCCCCAAAAAGCCGCGCGCCACTGTTCTCTTACGCGCCGCTGGCTCAATGGTGTCTACTGCCCCGTTGACGCTTGAAGGCCGCATATGCTTCGCAGTCCACACGGATGTTGCTCCGGTATGAGAGATTGCCCACCAAGCTGACAAGCGGCTTACGGCGTCCCCACAAGTTGCTCCAAACCCTGCCCAGAATGCGCGGCATGGAATAGAATCCCCGGCTGCACGAGATCATTTCTTGGATGATATCGTCCAGCGACAAATGCTTGTACCGGGCTACTGGGTAGGTCAGTGTGTAGTATTTCCAATCTTCCGGGAACGCATCGAGAGCGACGCGGCCCTCCGATTTCATCTGGTCCCACAGGCGGGTGCCGGGCAAAGGCGTCAGGAACAGCACGTTGAGATTGTCCACGCCGTACTGGGTGGCGGCCTCGGCGATGCGCTTGCCGATGCCCGGTTCGTCGATGTCCAAACCCATGATGAAGGACCCCGCAACCAACATGTTGTGCCGCTGTATGCGTCGCACGGCGGCTCGGAAATCCCGGCCCTTCAGCAGGTCGAATTTCCTCCCGAGTCCCGGGATCCCTTCCGGGGTGGGGGATTCAAAGCCGATAAAGACGCCGCGGCACCCGGCCCTCGCGGCCAACGCCACGAGTTCCTCGTCATCGGCGAAGTTGATGGTGGCCTGAGCAATCCATTCTTTCCTCAGATTCGCCTGCGCCATGGCACGGAACAGATCCTTGGCGCGGGTGATGTGTTCGGGTCGCGTGCCGACAAGATTGTCATCCACTACCAGAACATGTTTCTCGCGGATCGACTGGAATTCCCGCACGACGTCGGGAATGGGGCGCTGACGGTAGCGGGCCCCGTTGAACGCGGTGACGCTGCAGAAGCTGCAGTTCATCGGACAGCCGCGGGAAGTCTGAATGGCGCCCAAGGCATATCCCTTAGCCAACAGGTTATGGCGAGCGAGCGGGACGTCGCTTATCTCCGCGATGCCTCCGTCGTACGCGCGCTCGAGGCCGCCCTGAAGGGCGTCTTTTAGGACCTTCATCCAGACGCCCTCAGCTTCCCCCGTGACGATAGAGTCCACGTGCTCTATGGCCTCGTCCAAGCACATGGTGGCATGAATGCCGCCCATGACGACACGGACCCCGAGACGGCGGAAGTGAGCGGCTA
>Ga0180438_10003989_pt1 | contig 21690 bp, 22 predicted proteins | sample SS_ome_12_FD_132455 | JGI IMG/M metagenome (GOLD analysis project Ga0180438, IMG submission 132455) | Hypersaline lake sediment archaeal communities from the Salton Sea, California, USA - SS_3_D_2 metaG | ecosystem: Environmental > Aquatic > Non-marine Saline and Alkaline > Hypersaline >...
ACGCCTTCTGCGAGCCTGTGGTAGCTGGGGGCAACTCTCCCTGGTGCCTGCGGAAGCTCACGGACAAGGGGCTCCGGCCAGGTGGAGGAGTAGACTCCAGCAGCCTGTGTGGGCGCGTCAAGTCTCCCTATGGCTGGGACGTAGACGTGCCTGTGACCCAAGATCGGGTGGACTCGGACTTCGTGTGCAAGCGTTGTTTGGCGGCGCTGAGAGGCGTGCGGCGCTGAGAAGAAATGAGTGTGGACCACTCTGATCTAGGGCGTGCTTCCCGTGATGCCCTACGTGGCCTGATGACTATATGTGACGAGGCCCAAGCCGAGCACGGGTCAGACGCCAAGATGGACCGTCCGCCGTGCGTGCACCCCGACCGAGGGGGGCTTTGTTGTAGTGGTGACTGTGACGCTCACAAGGTATTGAAGGTCCGCTGGACTTTGCCTCGGCCGCCCGGTCGCATCGTTTCTGTCATAGTCAACGGGGTGCCCTGGCCAGAGGGCTACTAGCCACCAACCTTCTTGCGCACCTGATCGACGGTGGGGGTGAGTGTGATCTTCCACCCCTTCTTCTTGGTCTTGGGCGAGGTCACCTGTTTGATGTCCACCTTGGCCTTCTTGCGGAAGTCCTGGATCACGGCACGCCACTTGTCAGCCAGCTCGGGCTTGTCGCGCTCCTCAGCTTCGTCCGCGTCTTCCCGATGCAACGAGGCCATCTCGTCGATGAGTTCCTTTTCGAGGCCCTTGATCTTGGGGAGGACTCCCTTCTCGTCTACCACCCACACCACGCCGGTCCCCATGTCGATGCGTAGACGGCTGCCATCCAGCAGCAAGACGCGGGCCAGGTCAGACGCTTTCATCGGACGAGACAGCACAAACGGCTTGCCAGCAGCGGCTTGACGCTCGAACGCATCGTTGGCGCCAGCCTGTCGGACGTGCTCCAGGATGGTGGGCATGATCAACCTCCAGCCCAAGGCTAACCCAGATCCTGCTGCTTCTTGTCAATACTATTTCACATAATTAGGTTGATTGCTACTTGACAATCAACCGGGAACCCACTACCCTATAAGTAGGCACGGAGGCGAGCGCATGACTCTGGTTCACACCATCAAGATCAACGATGAGAAATCGAGCAAGAGCACTGTCAGCTCGACCCGCAAGAGTCAGAGCAGGCGCTACGAGGCTTGCCTGGTTGTCACGACCACCAAGCGTAGCTTGGAGATCGATGCTGCCGCCAAGGCCGAGACCGAGCGCAAGCTGGCAGAGGCCCGGGCAGAAGTGGCTCGGCTGAGTGCCAAGTACGACATGACCGTCGAGGAAGCCGACGCCGAGCACGAGGCCCGATCGGAAGCCTGGTACGGCCGAGAGGGCAACGACGGTGAGGGCTACTTCGACATCTGCCGGCGCCTCCGTGAGGGGATGTCTGATCAAGAGCGCATCAGCTACTACCGTGGAGGCAGCCGACGCCAGTCGATCGAAGACAAGGCTAAGGCCGAGCTGAAGGAGCGTGGTCTAACTGATCCCTTCGACAAGGACACGTCCTACGCACTGTATCTGGCCGGGCACGAGGTTCGGTGCCAGGAGGGCAGGCTAGAGCGCTGGGAGGAGCTGAGAGAAGGCTCCCAGGCCGTTATCTCCTGGCACACGACGGTGGACAACGCCCGCAAGGCCCTCGGGTCGCCCTCTAAGGTTGGCTACTGGGAGAGGCGTGGCGACACTGTGGAGCTGCGCACAGACATCGAGGTGCGTCAGACAGGGAGGAAGTCATGAGCAAGAGGCGCAAGCTGAGTGAGATCACCAACGATGTGTGGGTGTGCGCGCGTGGTGTGTATGCTAGGAGGCAAGATGCGGTGCGCGCTGCCGAGCGTATGGCTCCCGGCCCCGATCGAGAGGCAGCCTACAAGGCTGCAAGCTACGGCCACTACATCACAGCCACCCTCGCTCCCCCGCCAGGCGACTACCTCAAGTGGTCCAAGGCTGCCCGGGAGATCCTGGAATCGTGCCCCAAAGTGCCGCGATGCCCTCGCTGTGGCGAGCTGCTACACGATCCTGTGTGCTACCAGTGTGGCTATCGCAAGCCTGAGCCATCCCCCTTGGAGGTATGACAGATACCATACCGTTTTCCGTTGACACGAAACCCCGCATAGTGCAGAGTGGCGCGCACGTCGTGCAGGCGACGCCACAGTCTTAGGAGGAAGCGATGTCAACGGCCACAGAGGCAAGTGGAAACGGAACCAAGAAAACCCAAGAGAAACAGAAGAAGTACAAGAAGAAAAGCTACGCGCGCAATCGCCCTGACGACGTGATGGAGCTGTCCATCATTTGTACCTATGTCATCCAGCAGCGAGGTGGCGCCACCATCGGAGATCTCCTCACCATCTTCAAGGAGGAGCTGAACAGCACTGTCACCGAAAAGCTGGTCACCCATGTCCTAGAGTGCTTGAGGGATCGCGACTTTATCGCGTCGATTCTCCGACACGGCGAGTGGGTCTGGAAGATCAAGAAGGTCAAGTTCAACTGCTCCATCGAAGTCCCTCACGTCCGAGGGATGATCAACAAACTCGAAGACGATCCAGCAGGCATCGCCATCAAGGCTGAGATGGAAGGGGAGATCTCGGGCAAGTCCAAGAAGACACGCGATTACCCATGCAACTACGCAGCCTTCGAGGCCGACTTCATGCTGCTGTCGCCTTTCTACGGAGGTCAGCCCTACACAGCGAGCCCTCAGCTCCAGCGGCTCGTGGCTGAAAGCCCTTACCAGTTCAAGGGAGCGAAAAGCGAGGGCCCCCTGTCACTGGATGCCAAGCAGCGTGATTCACTGCTCGTCTTCGAGCGGGCCTCCAACAAGACGCTGCCGGATGGCACAGTGCTCGGCGAGGGAGAGATCGTAATCCACTCGGCCTGCGTGCGAGGTTTCATCCAGACGCATCTTCGCATGGCCGAAAAGGCCCCGAGCCACTGCAAGCTATTTGGCGTGGAGGAGATCCGTGTCAAGCCCCAGCTGGGCTTGGAGCTGGCAGCACACCCCATCATCACCCACGGCAACGACGTGAGCTGGGAGTGGGGCAAGGGCTCTGGTGTGGCTTTCTACGAGGCCCTTCAGGCAGGAGAGATCCTGACGCTGAAGTTCCTCGCTCCGACCAAGAACTTCCTGACGCCCAAGCAGTACGAGGCGTGGCTGGACAGAGCCTTCCGATCGCCAGCTCGCTCGATGTCGCCAGCTCGTGGTGTGCAGACCGGCCGGGCAAAGCTGGTTGCTCTGCGTCACACCATGCTGGGCATCGACACACTGGAGGATGCTGGAGACCCGACAAAGACGAACTAGGAGTTGGAATAGTTATCAGTGGGACCCATGGCTAAAGCGCAGGAAAGTGTGACCGCACATAGAACGGGACGATAGAAAGAACAGGCGATGGCACGTTCGGTGGTCGATACACTAGGGGAGATGGGAAATCTGAGTGCTTGAACACAAGCTCGCAAGCGTGGGGAGACAACGGCCAGGAGGATAGGCCGCTCGGTGGACCGGCCAACGGTAGGAGCAAGCGCGTGCGCGTCAGATCGTCAACCGAACGATCAGAAAACGCGACCGAAAGAAAATGGAACGTGAGGTAGTTGGCCGATATGCCGGTAGGGGTAGACGACAGATCGTCAGCCCATCGAATCGCAGGCCCGTGAGATCACACGGATAGGCAAGAGATGGTGCGCGAGACCACATGGCAGGAGGAGAATAGAAAGCCAGCCAATCGGCATGCGCAGTAGAAGAAGTGCACGTGGGTCGAAAAGTAGATCGGCTCGCACAACCGGAACAGAGTCTGGGCGAAGGTTCTGATGTTCGGATAGCCGGCCGGTAGATAGAAAGAAAATGGAAAGACGGCTGGATGGACCAACGACTCGCAGACACGGCAATTAGAGGGCAAGTGCAGCTATAGGTCGGCTTGAGCGAAGTAAAGTCTGCCGGTGTGTTTGTGCATCTGACCTAGAGAGTGGGGGTAGGACAGGCTGCTGGCAAGTTTGGTGGAATGAGCGCCAGGGAGGTGGAGCGCGCGTGGGACAATTGGCACGACGGTGAGAATGCGAGCACGAAAGAAAATAGATCGCTGGCATGGGCAGAGGTCCGGAGAGCAAAGCGCGCAACGAAGCAACCGAGGTGACGGCAAATAGTCAGCGCATCGGTAAGGTCAACGAGTTGTAGGCCCGTTCGGTGGTATGTGAACCGAGCAAGCAGTTTGGTCGTTTGTGGGAGGGCAACGTTGAAAGACGATTGGTTGGATCGCACGCCAGCCCATTTACCAGTAGGGAAGACCTTAGACTGTTCGTGCAATAGGTGGCAGGAGTTGGGGATGGAGAGACCTTGGAACGATGGCTGATCGGTTCGGTGGAAGGCGGCCAGGATCGGAAAACGGACGGCCGAACAGTACCGCTTGGCCCCGGGGCGCCCCGGGGCCAGGCATTTTGTCGTGTAAAGAGGGAGTATGAAGACGCGAGCACAGCTACTCGCGAGGTTCCGGGCAGAGAAGTGGGTTCAGAAAGCCAAGGTCCTCGTCGGGGACGCTGACGAGCGTCTTGCCGACATCGAGGAGGGCTGCGTCCAGTGCGTCGTCACGAGCCCACCCTACTGGGGATTGCGGGACTACGACAGCGAGGGGCAGCTGGGGATGGAGCCCACACCAGGAGAGTACGTGGCCCACATCATCTCGGTGTTCCAGAAAGTCCGTCGAGTGCTCGCTGACGATGGAGTGGTGTGGCTCAACCTAGGGGACTCGTACACCAGCGGCAACCGCAGCTGGCGGGCACCCAACAAGAACCAGATGCGCAGCAAAGTCCACGCAGAGCGCATGGACTACCGCCCCAAGACACCCCCGGGTTGCAAGCCCAAAGACCTCGTAGGCATCCCCTGGAGGGTCGCCCTCGCTCTCCAGAGTGACGGGTGGTACCTGCGAGCCGACATCATCTGGCACAAGCCCAACCCGATGCCCGAGAGCGTGACCGACCGCCCGACCAACTGCCACGAGTACCTGTTTCTGCTGTCCAAGCAACCACACTACTACTATGACGCCGACGCTATCCGGGAGCCTCACGGAGACTGGGCTGACAAGGACAAGAGGTACAGACCTGGAGCCCCCGTCCAGGAGAGGAGCCTCGACGAGCCCTCAAGGCGTGCCCCGACTGGCCAGACGGGCATGAAACAGATCACGGGCCTAGCCCGTCGCCAGGCAGACGGGCGCAACAAACGGTCAGTCTGGACGGTCAACACGAAGCCCTACAAGGGAGCACATTTCGCGGTGTTCCCACCTAAGTTGATCGAGCCCTGCGTGCTTGCAGGCTCACGGGAGGGAGACCTCGTCCTAGATCCCTTTGCAGGATCGGGTACTACGCTGGCCGTCGCCAAGCGCCACTTTCGCCGATCCATTGGCATAGAATTGAACCCTGAATACGCCGAGTTGGCTTACCGACGCCTCCTCAGAGTCCCTTTGGTGAAACCCCTATTCAAGAACCCGTGATGGACAGACTGCATACCGGTATGCTAGGTTGCAGGTCCCGCTCAGGAGCTGTACACCATGAAAATCAAACCCCTCGAATTTGATCCAGACCCAAAAAGCCTCGACACCTGGATGCACCTGATGCGGATAGGAATGGACTCGTTTCAATTCCTCCGTGAGGCCGTCCAGAACTCCATCGAATCGATCTTGCGTCGCGGGGGCCCCGGCAAGATCCAGATCCGCTACTCGGAGCCCTACCTAGTCAACCACGGTATCTACAAGATGCAGATCATCGACGACGGTGAGGGGATGACGCAGGAGCAGTCTGAAATACTCTTGTCCCGGTTGTGCAAGACTTCGAACAAACTAGGCCCTCACGACAACTTCGGGCTGGGCACCAAGATCGGAATGCTCGCCTCTTCTCCTGCGGGTCTCATATTCCAGAGCTGGACAAAAGGCAACCCGGTTGGAACACACATCCGTCTTGTCTACGACAAGGACAACCACAAGTGGGGACTCGACCTCTACGAGAACACAGAGAACTCCGAGAACGGATTCGACTGGGCACATTCCAAGCCAATCCCTCCTGGATCCACGTTGGGGGACACTGACACAAAGGTGCAACCCTCTCTGATAGCCCGCGCGGGCCACGGCACCAACGTCATCATCCTTGGTCACAAGCTCGACCAAGACACGATGGAACCTCCCATCCACGTCAGGGGGCAACGCTATGGCATGCCAATTCCCAGGGGTCGCGATGACATAGGGACCGATAAGTGGATCGCCAAGTACCTCAACTGGCGTTACATCGATCTCCCAGACAACGTGAAGGTGTCCGTATTCAACAAGAATGGACGATATATCAAGGTCACAGGCCAGAGGGGATTCTTCGACAAGCGTGTCAGCAACACAAGAACAACTCTGGACCAAGGAACGGTTCCAATAACGACGGGGGTCGTGCACTGGTGGTTACTCAACCGCCAGTACCGTACGTCCCCGGGTTCCAACAGCTCCACTATCAACAGTGCGTGGTCTGGGCAGTACGAAACGCTGGGCCATGTTGGAGCATTGTTCCAAAATGAGCTGTACGAAGCCTACTCGTTTCATGAGGGAGGTCGTTCCCGACTCCAGGAATTTGGCATCATCATGGGCGCCGGGCAGGTCGTCTTGTACTACGAACCTGACCCTACAAAAATCGATGTGTGCCCAAACATCAACCGCAACGGACTCTTCGTGGATGGATCGCACATCGATTGGGAAGAGGTGGGCGCCGAGTTCCGCAAGAGCATGCCTCGCCGTCTAGCTAGCTTTGTTAGCAAGCGCGTTCGGCTGTCAGAGGAAGGCAAGGATTACACGTCGGAGGTTCGACGACGTGTCAGGAAGCTACACAAGTTCATCTCTGTCCAACGATGGAGGGTGGTCAAAAACCAAGAAGGAGGCAAGGAGACCACCCAGAACACAGGAAAAGATCCCGTCCCGAAGCCAAAAAAGGACACAGACAAACCCCTGCCTAAAAAAGGTGATCTTCAGATCGGGCATCCCTCCAGACGCAGATCCAAAGAGAAAGGGGAGGTCGTTAGAAAACCTCCCAAGAACGAAACCAAGCGCGTGATCCGCCAGGAGTTCCCGAAGGCTCTTTGGATAAGTCGCAAGGCAGGCACCCGCATTGAAGGAGAACTTGAAGACCGGGCAGCCACGTACTTGCTACCACCCGACAACTTCGTCAAGATCAATTCCGACTTCCGAGTGTTTGCCTCCATTATCCAAAGCTTGATCAACCGCTTCAACAAAAACGAAAAATGGTACGACTGGTTCTTCAACCAGCTCAAGCCAGAGGTGGAAGTCAAACTGTTCAGCCACATCTGCGGTGTCATGGCCAAGTTGAGCGATTCGCCGCAATGGACCAGAGACGACGTGGCCCACGCCTGTTCCGAACATGCACTGACTGGCGCCATCATGGACTGCGAAGGGTTACTCGATCGTACAGTCCGAAGGTGTACCGTCGCGCTGAAGAAAAAGAACGCCTTGGACGAGGCTGAGGCCAAGATCTCTAATTGAGCTTGATGAGCAACACCCTCCACAAGCAGTACTGTCCCGACTGCAAAGGCTTCGGCCACGTGCCCAACTGCAAGTGCCGTGACCCTGTGGCTTTCATCGTGGGTTGTTGCAAGCGCTGCGGTGGCGAGGGCTTCATCCCTGCAGAGACAGAGCCTGAGATAGTGGACGCCTACGGACGGAAAGAAAAGCCCTGATGCCTCTGACCAAGCTCATTTTGCACAAGCGCTACGCGGAACGGATTGGCAAGAAGCGCTGGACCTTGAGGTTCGCCCCGGGTGTGAATCTGCTGATCGGCCCTAACGGATCGGGTAAGTCCACCGTGGTTGAATGCTTGCGGGAAGAAGTGTTGGTCAAGGAGAAGCGGGATCGGTGGGGCGGTCTGAAGCGGGACCAGAAGCGCTACGCCACGTGGGATTTCGATGGAGGTCCCATGCCGATCTTCTACTTCGACTTCGAGAAGGACAATCCCCGTGTCGGAGAGATCGGCAGCCTGGAGGACTTCGGGGCGATCAAGCGGATGTCGATGAGCTGGAAGTACAAGGCCCTGTCGCACGGCCAGTTCACCAAGGATGTGCTCAAGGAGCTGGAGACCAAGGCCAGCAACGGCAAGATGCCCTTCGTGGTCATGGACGAGCCCGAGCAAGCCCTGGACCTCGACGGGCTGCGCCAGCTCCACCGCGTCCTGACGGTGATCCCCATGCAAGGGGTGGTGGCCACGCACCACCCCTTCCTCATCGCCGACCCGTCCTTCAACTGCATCGAGACACGGGCCGGCTACCGTGACGAAGTGCTAGCTGCTCTACGAAACGTGGCTACCCACCCCTTGACAAGCTGATATACACAGTGCACACTAGGGCCATGGCCAAGGACAGCAGACAAGACTACGTGGTGCTCCGCTGCCGCAAGTGCCGCCAGACCAAGGACGGCTGGGAGCTGGGCGCTTTCATGAGGCGGCTCGGCAAGGAGTACGAGCGCGAGCGGCTGGTGCTACAGTTCTGTGGGTGCGAGAACACCAACACCGAGCACGTCATCGTTGGCATCTGCACCGTCGTCCACAAGCCTCGAACCCCGGGCCAGGTGTTCGCCACGTACAAGCGACGCCGCAAGAGCAAGAGGTAACCATGCCCAACCTGAAAGCGTTCCGAGAAGCCCTCAACGAGTCCGACTACACCGAGGCGTTCAAGCACGTGTTCTTTTTCGTCGAGGCCACCGATGGTACCCAGACTCTGCTGTATCTGCGGCACCACCCAGCAGCTGTTGCAGCCGTGACAAAGGGGCTACCAGAAGGAACTCAAAACATCTGGACGGGCCCCGCGCTGCACTGGGACGACCACTCGCTGGGTGGCAGGCTGGTCACTGTGGGCAAGCTCAAGGGCAAGCCCGTCGTGGTGTCGCTGACTTTCGACATCATCGAAGATCAGATCGTCTGCTTCTACTACGCTTCGAGTCCGATAGTGGACTGGGACAAGATCACGAAGTGGTTCAAAGAGCACGGCATGCCGGGACGCACTGCAGAGAATCGCCCCAACCGAACCAACGTCACCAACTTCGGTGACTGCGTGAGAAACCTGCTCGTTGCCAAACAGAAGAAGGAAGAGGCAGCCTGATGCAGCTCCGACTCCACATCGAGGGAGGCCGACGGTGACGTTCGCCCCAAACCCGACCCGAGCACCAGAAGACGAGGGGGTAGAGCGTGGCGTCCTAGCCAAGCACCTCAAGACGGGCAACGTCTACGGTGTGCTCTACATCGCCATCGACGCCACTAACGCACGAGACGGCAACCGGGTCGTGGTCTACGGCCACCCCCACGGCGTATTCGTTCGCGACCTGGAAGAGTTCAAGGCAAAGTTCGTGTTCGAGCCCGAAAGCGACAAATAGAGAGATCATGCACAAGACACACATAGACCGAATGGCACAGGACCAGGCCCGGGTGGACGAGTTCGTCAAGACGATGGACGACGTGGCCGAGACCTTGAACCAGGACGTGGTGGACGACCCCGAAGACCTGTTCGTCCCGATGGCCGAGCTAGCCGATCTGTGGCCCACGGTTCGGTCGCGGTTGGTCAAATGAGTCTGGAGCTGTACTGTTGAGTCTGGAGCTGTACTGTCGCAGGGGCACCAACGAAGCCTACCGCCTGGAGTCCATCTCGATCGACGGCAACGCCATCGCCAGGCTGTCGGGCATCAACATCAAGATGAGGGTAGAGGTAGGCCACGCCCGGCTGCTCACAGACTTCGAGCCCATCAGGATGGGGGAGCCCGGCTCGCAATGGGTCAACACGAGGACGGGTGCCTTGGTCGAGTTCGGCCGCGTGGCCCACCAAGGCGTCCACATCACTGGCCCCAAACGAGGGGCAATGGTAGACCGCGTGTTGGACTTCGGCGAGTGGTGCCAACACTATGTGCCCCTGGACGAGTGGGATCCCTGACGGAGCCACACGCGAATTTTCGCCCCCTGACCTTTACACCTACACGAGATGACATACAAATGCCCCCTAGGCCCAACGAAAAAGCCGATGGCCGACCTGTTCGGCATCTGCCCCGACGACCTCGGGCACTGGAGCCCACCGTGACCATCAACCAGATCCACCGCCTCGCCATCCGCTACCACGACGACCTGAACGCCCTGGGCTTTTCGCCCCAACGCCACCGAGGCGACCTATCGTCCCAAGGCGACTCGGCCGTGCTGTGCCACGCCATGTGGCTGTGCAACGAGCTAGCACACTACAACCCCGACCCCACGAGCATCGGCCAAGAAGCATCAGCCAACCGCTCGCTCGCTATCATCCAGGCCCTGCTGTGGGCCGGTGGCTTGTACACCCTCGACGACCTGAAGAGGCACACCCCTTGACATTCATCGATCCATTGTTAAAGGCCCTTGACGACCAGCACCACCGCCAATGGAAGTTCGTGGGCAGCGTCCACCTGCACACCTGGCGCTACTTCGAGCGTATGGGCTGGGTCGAGATCAGACCACCGCAGGGCCCCAACCCCGACTGGGGCGTACGGCTTACCCCCGCAGGGCGCAGCTACGTCAGGCAGCCCCGGGTAGACGGCCGTAGGGCCCACCTCGGGCCGTATCGGTAGACGGAGAGACACCGATGGACCTAATCAACACGTGGGAAGAGGCTGACACCTACGGACCGTGCGACTGCGAGGTAGAGCGCCTGTGGACCGAGCGTAGGCTGCTGGTGGTGCCTGGCTGTTGTGAGGCGTCGTCCACTCAGGCCCTTGTAGCCCTGCGGTGTCCCGAGGACGTTATCTACGGCGACGCCGACGAAAACGCCAGGCCCCATTGGGCGGTGCGCTCGTCGTACCAGGAATACCTCGACCACCCCTTACAGCGCACGTGGCCATCTACGGAGGTGCAGGTGTGCCCCCACTGCGGCAAGGGGTTGCCCGCCGTCAGGCGTAGGGCAACCCCCTTGACGCCGGTGATGAGCTGTGGCGATGGCGGGTCCTACTGCGACACGTGCAAGGAGCGACTGAGCAGTTGCAAGTGCTGGCCCCCAGAGGCCCATTGGGAAGTGGACGAGCAAGCCGAGCGGGACCACCAGAGGGCCAACACCTATGTCCCGGACTGAGGGTTTGCTGTGCTCGTATTGTCGGGTAGGCTGGGTGCCGTGGGTGCCTAGCAAGTGCCCCCACTGTGGCCGACGCCTAACCTACGTGTGCAAGGGGTGGCCGCGCCACATCCAGGAGCTGATGGACGAAGAGGACCGCGAGGTGAAAGCCCTGCTGGAGTCCGCCGTCAAGGGCTAATACCTATAAGTACGTCCATGACCCCCTTGACAACCCTATGCCCCAGAGCGCGACCGGTAGGCCCGCCACCGGGGGTAACGAAAGTCGGCCGCGCCGAACCACAGGTGCAAGCGCGTGTGGGTGGTGCCCCCGGGTATGTCCAGGTCCGAGGCGACCGTGCCCGTTGCTACCAGCTCGGCCACGGCCGTGGCCAGGGCTTCGCGGGGTAGGTCGTTTTCGCGCTCGCGGAAGGCCCGCACCAGGTCGTCGGCGTCCAGGGTGGCCAACCCCGCCCGGTGGGCTGCCCGCAGTAGTGCCGTGACGTAGCGCTTGATGGTGAACGTGCCCCCGGCCAGCTCCCTGATCACGCGGGTCAGCAGCTCGCGCCGCTTGTGTTCTCGGGCGTAGCCCGCCAGCCCATCGGGGTAGTAGTGGTGCAGCCCCAACGGTTGGCTGCCCCGGGGCCTCTTGGGGTGGAGGTACCGGGGAGCTGGGCCTGGTCGCCGCTTGGGTGGGGGTGGTGCCTTGACGAGTATGGCCTTGAGCCGGGCGTGGGCGCGGAGCTGTATCTGTCGCACGCGCTCGGGCGTTAGCCCGAGGTCGTCGCCCACCTGCTTGAGGGTTTGGGGCGCTCGCCCCAACCCTGCCCTGCGGCGTACCACGTCGGCGTCTCGGTCGGGTAGCTTGGCCAGCGCTGCGTACAACCCGTCAACCCGCTGCTTAGCCACCAACAGGGCAAAGGGGTCTAGCTCCATCAGCTCGTACTCGCGCTCCGATAGCCCTTCGGGTCCGTGCATACCCCTATGGTGACACGCTGCTTGTCAAATGTCAATCACCATCATCATGCTTGACAGCCCTACTTCCTCCCAGCGGCGGCCTTCTATTTTCCGACCCTCCCCAGAAAAAGCCACTCGACCACCCCTTTTTCAAAAACCCTCCCAGAAAAGAATCTGACCTAAACTTATGTGTCAAGCGTGATGAGTGTTAATGTCAAGCCCTACAACGTGAGTGCGGCGCCCCTGGGACTCCTGGCATCTTTTTTGATCGCGATGCTGCCCCAACGAGCGAAACGGCGGGGTGGCACAGTGGGGTCGGCCCACCCCTCCTACCAGTGCACCAACCACCTACCTGTCAAGGTCTGATAACACCATTTATGTAAACTCCCTTGACATGGTGTCAAGTGACCATAGATGGATTTATGTGTATTGTCAAGTGGTGCTCACTGTGCCATTTGTCAAGACATAGATGTCAGGGTATAGTGTTATTGTCAAGGGCCAGGGGTAGGCTGTGTCAAGTGTGCCTACCCCTCCTGGCTGCGGCCCCAGCCCGTTTCGATCTCGTCCAGGCTAGGGCGCCGCACCCTACGGTTGCCGTCCCAGTCGCAGCTGGGGTAGGGGATCTGTCGCCAGTAGCGCTCCAGCTCCTGGTCCTGCCGATCCCACCGAGCCTGCCGCTCGGCCCTGGTCCTATACTCGTCCAGCCTGATGACTGGCGCCAGTCTTACTTTGCCCATGCGGTGCCTCCCTCTGTGCATAGCCAGGCAGCGGCCCCTTCTGTGCGGAGACGATCGAGGGCTGCTCCTGATAACTACTTGCGTGGGAGGGTGTGATCGTAACGGCCTACCCTTATATGAAAGGGTAGGGGCTCGATGTTGCGTTTTTGGGGTGGGGTGGGCGTGGCTGCCCAGTGTTTCACGTGAAACATTTTGGGCGCGATCGGTTGCAGGGCCAGGGGTTAGGCGATCGGGGTGATCAAACTGGCACGGATCTGTTAGGACACGGCTCTCAGGTTGCCGTGCTTGCCCTGGGGCTTTTTGGGGCGGCCCGGTCCACCGCTGGCCTTGACCCTGTTTTTGTCCCGGGCGCTGAGCGTGTCGGCGATGCGGTCGTGGGCCGTTTGGCTGGCCCTGGTGAAGTGCTGGGTGAGGCGGCGCACGAAGTCGCCCACGAGGCGTTCTGCCTCCTGCTCGTCGAACTTGGCGGTCATGTCCTCTCGCAGCGAGCCGGCCTCTGACACGACCGAGTTGACCAGGGCCTTGATCATGGGGTTGAGGGCGTACTGGACGATGTCAGCGGCCAGTTCTGAGCTGTCCTGGACGTTCTCCAGGTCCACCATCAGAGCCCGCAGCTGCTTGAGCAAGCCCTGGTAGCTCGTCCCGTTGTACATGGAGGGATCTGCCATGTAGGTTTCGTGGGCCAGGTCGATGGCGGCCCACAGCTTGTCGAAGGCGGTGGCCACCCTGGCGTACCTCGACCGGTGCCGGGTCATCAGGCACCTATGCACATGCCGTGCCACTTCTCGCTCGGCCAGGCCATGTTGCTCGGCGATACTGTAAGGCAGCTCACCTTTCAGGAACGCCTCTTCCACGGCGTGGAGTTGGTCTTTGGACAGCTGGCTACACAGCGAACAAGGGCCCCTTTCATCTGAATGGTGTGAATTGCCCTTGACACCTTTGTGCTGCCCTTGACGTTTCGTATGTTCATGCTTGGCAAACGGCATCGGTTGACTCCTGCAGGGCCCGTGCCCTATAACATCCATCCCTATTATACCCTAACCCTCATACTGTTGCTGTTGGAGTCTCGGGTTGGTGTAAAGGGGTTTCGGAGGATGGATCAATGGACTTGCATCGCAACAGGGCCTACTACCGCAAGAGCACCGGTCAGATCGCGACCATGGTTTCCCGTGGGGGTGGTCTTTGTGTGATGTCTGATGGTGGGGGTTCGCAGTGGACTGTAACTGACGAGGAGCTAGACCGCGACTACTGCACGGTCCCGGGCCTACCTGATGCTCCTTCTTCTGAGGCAGGTGATGGTGTCTTGGTTTCGCTTGAGTCAGCTGGCGGGGCTAGCAGGTACGAGGTCAAGGCTCGCAGGGGATTGGTGCCTGGGGTTCCCATCCTGGATGCTTCTTCTAGCGGGGTCCATCCTGTAGCTGGGGCTGGGAAGCTGGGTGTGTGTTCCTGGTGTGGTGATGAGTCGGGCAGGTGCGAGCACGTCTTAGGTGAGAAGGCAGGGATGCGGGTAGAGAGCGTGGTAAAGCGGGAGGGTGACCAATGGGACTGTGTAATGGGTGACGGGGTCATAGTACGGGTCCTACGCGATGGGGCTGGGGACTTGCTTGTGAGTCCTTATCGTAAGCGGGTTGATGAGCAGGTCAGGGTACGTGTTCTTGCTGCTGTTCGGGAGTGTATAGCTGGGGGTGGTAGTTGGATGGATGGGGGTGACGATGAGGTAGAGGGGGCGCCGGGGGATGGTGTCAAGGGGGAATTGGGTGTAGTCAGTGGAAATGAGGTTGACAAGGGGTGGCCGGGGCACGAGTGGGCTGCGATGGGTGAGGTGCCGGGCGATCCCTGTCCCCACTGTGACGGGGTAGGCGAGGAGCCCGAGGGCGGGGCCGGGGACCCGTGCGTGGAGTGTGGTGGTGCGGGGGTCGTTGGGTTGGGGTCTTTGTTGGAGTCTGCGATGGAGGGGCGCGACCCTGTTACGGGGGATCCGCTATGTCCCAAGGGCTGTGGGGTAGCGGGGCGGCCGGTGCCCGAGGGTTGGAAGTGTCCGGCGTGTGGCCATCGGTGGGGTGGGGGTTCGCTGGTGGCCTTCCCCGACGAGCCTTGGCGGCGCCGTCCTGACGGGGGTTGGGAGCCGGGGTTCCAAGGTGATCGCTGTATGTGTGGGCAGCGGGCGAAGCTGGTGAAGGTGGAGGGTGGCCGGGCCTGGTACGAGTGTGCGTGTGGGGTTGGGTTCACGGGGCCCGAGCGTGGTATTCCTTCCGACGTGGCGGTCGATTTCGTACGTTTCGTGCGTAGTGACGCTGCTGACGCAATGGCCTTTGCGGCCAAGGTTGCCCGTGCTGCTGACAACGACGTTTCGGTCTGCCCCTTCATGTGTCGTGTCAAAGAGCCAGGGGGTTTGCTGTCCGAATACGGTGAGCTAGTGCCCCGTGGTGCCGGGGTTCCCGAAGGCCGTGAGGCGTGGCTGCACTTCACCAAGCGTGCGGTGGGGGTCGAGCTTACGGGTGGGGTGCTAGAATGCCAGCAGTGTGGGGCGCAGTGGGTTGTAAAGGAAGGTGAGGTCGTAATAGTGAAGGAGCCCGCAGACGACATGTCAAGTGACTACGAGGAGCTGACGATGGACGAGAAACAACCCGTGGCAGTGGTCGGAAGGCTGCTCGATTCGCATAGGGTCGTTGGGGTGTCGGTAGAAAGTGATGGTGAGGGCTGGCTGGTGGAGTTTCTGGATGGCTCGTGCGGGTTGGTGTACTACGAGGACGAGCCTGAGAGAGATGGTCGCTCGCTGCATGCCAAGGGCTACGGTGCGGATGCTGGCGAGTGGAAGGGCACCCAGGCACGCCAGGCGATCAAGGCCGTGCGTGCCTACCTGGAGGGCGAGCCTTTCGTCCAGCCGGTTTCTGTACGGGGTGGGGTGCGCGAGTGGTTGGTCCATTTCCCCAACGGGCTGGGGGTGCGGGTGTCCGACCCCGGGGAGGGGTGGTTGTTTGCCTCCCAGGACGACATCGAGCAGTGGGTGGACGGCATGGAGGGGGACGTGCTCGATAGCTTCGTGGTCAAGTGGCGCGACCGTGCGGTCGAGGCCGTGAAGGGGTGGCTTGTCAAGCATGATGGCGTGAAACTGAGGGTTGACAACGAGTGGGGCGAGTTCGAGCGCACCGACCCCCGGACTGCTGCCGACATGATCGGGTCGCTGGTCCGGAAGGTCCGCGAGCGCGACTTGTCGGACTGGTCGATGTTCGAGCTGCCGGTGGAACACGGTACGGCCTATTCCAAGCCGGGGGTGACCGTGAGTGACAACGGGGTAGCGCTAAGTGGTGAGCGGGACGCGGGCGAGTGCGAGTGGATCATCCGGCGCAAGGGTGCGGGCTACGCTTTGTATCTGGCTCCCGATCTGGTGGTGGCCAAGGGCGGCCGGACGATAACGGTGGCTCGCAACGCTGACAAGCTGGCTTCGTTCGTGTTGCCGAAGGTTGAAGGGGCCAAGCCGCAGGTCTCGAAGGTGTGGGCTGGCGGTGGTGGCATGGTGGGTCGCAAGTGCTTCCAGGACTGGCACGTTCGTTTCCACGATGGCACGCAGGTCTGGGTGCGGGAGGAACGACAGGGCTGGGAAGACAGCGAGCTGTGCTGTCCTATCGGTGGTGGCCCGGGGGTTGGCTCTGGGGAGCCGGGCAACGACGACGTGAACCTCGATAACTATGGCGAGGCGGCCATCGCGTGTGTCAAGGCCCAGATCGAATGGCAGAAGGGAAATGTCAAGTTCAACAAGCGTGGGCTAGGCTTTGCGGTCGAGCTTTCGTTTGGCGACAGCGGGCGCGTCTACGAGTGGGCCTGGACGACGCCGACTATCCCGCCCGAGGATGGGGACGAAGAAGACTGGCAGTGTTTGACCGAGTTCGACCCCCACGACAAGAGCGGGTGGCGTGACGAGTCGCTTCGGCTGCTCAAGCAACACCTGCGGGCGCAGTACGTGGTAGAGGACGCCGATCGCGAGCCCGGTGGCCCTGACAACGACGTGATCGTGTGGACCGATGGGGGACCTGCTCGCTGCCACGTCCACCCCGACAAAGACGCTGACGGGCGTGGCTACGTGATCGTGGACGTGCCCGAGAAGCACGAGGAAGTTCGCGACCGAGTGGAGGAAGCTGTCAAGGCCCATTTGAATAAACCCTGCGATGCTGTCAAGCAGGCCGAGCTGGAGGGTAGGCTCAAGGAGGTCAGCGCAGAGCTGGGGGCGCGTGCCAAGGAGCTATACGACCAGCAGTGCGAAGCGGACGAAGAACGGGGGCGCCAGATCGAGGCAGCCGAGCGGCGCGAAGGTTTCTATCCCGTGGAACGTGCGCCTGGTGGTGATCGGCCCCGCGACGATCCCGAGAGGTTCAACTGTTGGAGGGTGGCCACCGAGGCGGGGATGGTGTTCGTGCGAGTGCAGTGGGCCGACTTCGACGGCGAAAAGCGCGTGGTGGCCTACGACTTCCTCGAAGACCTCGAAAACAAGCCCACCAAGCATATGTACTCCAAGGACCTGCGAAAGCACGTGGTCGAGTCGATCCAGGCCCACATCAAGAACGCCCACTTGGAGGTGCTCCAGGGCAGCGATGCGTTTCCCCATGACTCCGGGGTCCTGTCCGAGTGTAAGTGCCAACGCCGACACCCCCAGGTAGCTCCTGCGCTGGAGAAGCCGGGGCCTGAAGAGGAACAGCGCTGTCCCCACGATGGTGGGACGTGTCATCACGACTGCGAGCCAGGCGAGTGCTACCGAGAGAAGGGGGGCATGTCGCTGACTACTCCACACGAGGGTTACCCCGAGATGCCCAAGGGTTGGGTGGTGTTCGACCTGCTAGGGGCGAACGTGGGCGTGCCTGACGATCACAACGTCTACCTCGACCACATCCGGCTGAGCCCGGGGCGCAAGCACGACTACGTTTTCCACAAGCGAGGCGATCGGGATTGGCTCTTGGCTGTCGATCCCACGGTGGTGCAGAGCCGAGGCAAGAGCAACAAGCACGAGGCACAGCTGAGGGTATGCCACCTAGGTGATGCGCCCTCCGAGCGTGAGGTGTGGAGCTACAAGTGGCAGTTCAATGGCGTCAATGCCGAAGATACGGTGCGGCACACCGAGCACTGCTACAAGCGCATGATCCACGGCGATGGGGAGTGCGAGTGTGGTGGTCGAGTGGGGATAACGCCAGTAGGGCCTGGTCAGACTGAGCTGGGGCCTGTGGAGTACATCAACCTTCCCCACGAAGATATCGGAGCCACGGTGTGCACGTCCTTCATCATGAAAGAACCTTGCAAGACCAAGCCGACGCTGGAGGGGCTGGAGGAACGGTTGAACTTGCTAGAGGCCGCCATCAACGAGCTGATGGACCGCGAGCTGGCTCAGATCCGCAAGGCCATCTCCCAGCAGGACTCCAAGGCGTTCGGGCGTATGGAATCGGTGGCCCAGATGGATGGGCGCGTCACGCAAGCCCAGAAAGGTATTGCCTCGCATGAGCAGTGGCTCCAGGGGCTAGAGCGTCGGTTTGCCGAAGCTGCAGTCTCTGGTAGCGACAAGTCGAGTCGTGCGCTGCTCAAGACGGTGCTGGACAAGCAGAACGAGCTGGAGTCTCGCACTGCAGCCCAGAAAGACCTCGGGTCGGCCCTGTCCAAGAAGGTTGGTGAGATCAGCCACCTCATGGACGAGACGCGCAACGCTAACCTACGAGTCGAGCGTTTGGTCACCGACCTCGGTCTTCCTGTGGCCAAGCTGATCGAGATCGTGGTGGGCCGTAACGTTCAAGTGGCCAACATAGCCGAAGACGAAGACAACATCGATCTGCTGGGCCAGTTCTTCGCTCTGTACAACCAGGTGCAGGAGCTGGTCGATGATGACGATGAAGACGACTGTAACAGCTGCGAGCACTATGAGGACGGCGAGTGCCAGCACTGCGAGGATTGTGGTTGCGTTCCCTGCGAGTGCACGTGCGAAGAGGACGCGGCGCTGGCTCGCAAGGCACAAGAAGTGCTAGAAGATGAGGATGATCCCGTCGTCCCTTTCGACCCAGCTGACTTCGACTACCTCCACGAGGATCCAGCGACAGTACGCCAGATCCTCGACCAGCGTTGCCCACCGGGTACGCGCGTGAAGTTCCAGGACGAGACCTCGGTGGGCGTGGTGGTCGGCAGGCGCAGAGGGCCAGCGTCCGGTGGGCAAGAGGAGCGGCTGGTGCGCTGGCATACGCCTGCGGGTCAGAACGAGGTGTGGCACCACGTCGATTGTCTGCTGGAGATAGAGGCCGTGGATTTCCCAGAAGGCACTCGGGTGGGCTTCACTGGCAATACGACGATGAAGGGAGTTGTCAAGGGCATCAGAAAGCGAGGTGGCAAATACCAGTTCATGGTGAGCTGGAAAGGCGAGGACAAAACCGGTGGGGGCTGGTACGACTCCGAAGATCTCTACGAGCTGGAAGAGGAGGCTGTCTACCCCGGGGCTGAGGTCAAGGCGGTTGCAGCTGACCAGCGCAACGCCAACGGCGACATCTTCCCAGGTGCGGCGTTCGAGGTTCCGGTGTCGGGTAGCTACGCGGTGCCCTGGAAGACTGACCACATCCACATGGACAAAGGAACCTACCCGCTGGTCTCTGGCTCCGGTGTTGAGCCCAAAGCCAAGGTGCCTGTGGGCGTTGGGGTCATTGTCACCAAAGACATCGGCAAGGACGGTCTATTCGTGCTGCTGGGCAAGCGAAAGGGCGCCCATGGGGAGGGCCAGTGGAGCTTCCCTGGTGGGCGCATCGAGCCGGACGAAGACCCCAAGGCGTGCGCTGCTCGGGAGCTGGACGAAGAGACCGGAATCGCTGTCCATCCAAGCCGCTTGGTGGTCTGGGACATCTGCCCGTTCAACAACACGATCACCGGTGGAGAGCCCTGGACAACACTGTTCTACCACGTGCTGGTGAGCGAAGAGGAAGGAAAGCCCGAGCTGCGCGAGCCCGGTAAGTGCTCGGAATGGGACTACTTCAACGTCAAGAACTTGCCTGAGCCACTGTTCGAGGCGGCGGCCGAGTGTGCTCGCCAGACTGGCTGGATCATTCCCTCAGAGGTAGACCACTGCTCTGACTGATGGCCACGCAGTACAAGCATAAGTATAAAGCTAGGTTGCAGGAGATGGCCGAGCTGCTCCAAGAGGAGATGGCCCGTCGGGACTTCATCGCCGAGCAAGACGTGCACAACTGCGCGTCCTACGCTATGGGCCGGTGCGATCTGGCCCAAGAGCTGTACGACAAGCTCCAGCTCCTTGAGAACGAGCCAGATGAGGCTGCCAGGCGTCGCAGGAGCGCCGACAGGGCGCTCAGGAGACACAAGAAGGACAATCGGGCTTGCTGGTGCACCGAATGCCTCTGGAGAGGGCTGGTGAGCGCTACCTCCTTCGATCCCAGCACCCGGCAGCGGGGTTGCCTGAGCTGCCTGACGGAGGGGTCGATTCTGCTGGGAGACGGGCCAGAATGATGTAAAGAGGGGGCATGCGTGAGCTGCACTGCATAGCTCCCAACGGGCGCGTGTTCTGCGCCAAAGAAAACCCACACCTTGCGCAAACCGATGGGCACGGGGGCAACTGGCCTGCTCGCTACGCATTCGCCCAGAACCCTAGAGAATGGCTCCGGCTGAAAGCCCGGCCAGATCTCAAGCCTTGTCAGCTCTGCGATCAGAGATGGAAAGAGGTAGGACAACGATGAAGAGATATCCACTCGTCAAGACGATGATCTACGACACAACACATGTCTACGTGGAGGGCCAGGAGGTCTACATCCACGAGGGCCAGTTCACACCACAACCCGCCAGGGGGGCAATCAAGCAGCCCAAGAACATCAATCCTATTGCGGTGGTTAAGCGGCCACCCACCTCAGAGGAACCGGAGATGGAGCTGCTGATCGTAGGCGAGGATTGGTCCCTCGGAGCCTACGAGCGACACAGGATCCTCACCGAGATCGTTAGCCAGCGGGAGCATCACGCCGATGCCAAGCTGGTCGTGGTGCCCCCCGACATCTGGGAGAAGATGCGGGAGCACTGCATGGACGTATTCGAGCCGGCCGTGAAGGTCGAAGACAAGCACCAGGGCAAGATCTACGGGCTGCTGGTCTATGTCTCGTTCGCAGCCAAGAGAATCGAGGTGCGATGATGAAAAGGAGCTTATCGATAGGAATCAACGATTACCCAGGCACAGGCTCGGACCTCAACGGCTGCGTCAACGATGCGCTGGCGTGGAAGGACGAGCTGCACAAGCGAGGCTTCGACTGGCAGGACTACCTGATCGACCACAAGGCGTTTCGCAAGGCCATGACCGACGCCATCGCTGACATCGTGGTGGCCACCCAGCCCGGGGACCTGACGGTGATCACCTACTCGGGTCACGGCACGTGGGTTCCTGACACGGACGGCGACGAGGCCGACGGCCGGGACGAGGCGCTGTGCCCGTGGGACATCGACCAGGGCGAGATCCTGACAGACGACTACCTCTACACGATCTTCAAAGAGGTACCCGAAGGTGCTCGGGTCGTCTTCATCAGCGACTCTTGCCACTCTGGCAGCGTAGGCCGTCATGCCCCAAGGCACGATGGGCCATTCGGTAGCGCTCCGGTGGAAATCGTCACCACTGTCAAGTTCCTTCCTCCATCATTACACTTGACAGACGAGGGCATCGTGGCTGCTCACAGGGTTGCGGGCACGCCAGTACGCGCGAGGTCCCGGGAAACTCCGGTGTTGGTGCTGGCCGGCTGTCTGGACAACGAGTACAGCTACGACGCCTTCTTTGACGGCAAGCCCTGTGGCGCCTTCACACACGTGGCGTTGTGGACGCTCGCCAAGATGAGCGCAGAGACGCCCTCGGGTGACTTCACCTACGAGGACTGGTACCACCGCATCCGAAACTACCTGCCCC
>Ga0180438_10003990_pt1 | contig 21687 bp, 17 predicted proteins | sample SS_ome_12_FD_132455 | JGI IMG/M metagenome (GOLD analysis project Ga0180438, IMG submission 132455) | Hypersaline lake sediment archaeal communities from the Salton Sea, California, USA - SS_3_D_2 metaG | ecosystem: Environmental > Aquatic > Non-marine Saline and Alkaline > Hypersaline >...
GAAGTTTCGAGAATATGGACGGATGGAAAAGGCGGACTGCCGGTTAAAGAGAAGGCGGTCCCTGGTCTAGACGAGGACGTGGTGACGATGTCAATTGAAGCCTCCCGCAATGCATTAAAACGAGCAGCAATTGACCCATGTGATATTCGCGCGGTTTGGGTGGGATCAGAATCACACCCATACGCAGTTAAGCCGACTTCGACTTTGGTAGCTGAGGCGATCGGAGCCGTTCCAAATGTACAGGCAGCGGATTGGGAATTTGCCTGTAAAGCTGGGACAGAAGCAATGGTAGCCGCGATAGGATTTGTCGGCTCGAAAATGGCGCGATACGCGCTCGCAGTAGGTATGGATACCGCCCAGGGCAAACCTGGTGACGCGTTGGAGTACACAGCAGGCGCAGGCGGCGCGGCTTTTCTTCTCGGTCCGGCAGAGGAGTCCCTGGCAGTTGTCGACTCTACCTATTCGTTTGTGACCGATACACCTGATTTCTGGAGAAGAGCGGATCAGAAGTATCCCGAACACGGACAGCGTTTTACCGGTGATCCGGCATATTTTCGACACATCACAGAAGCCGGGAATGCATTGATGGAAGCGACCAACACTAGTCCGGGAGATTATCAATACGCGGTGTTTCACCAGCCCAACACGAAGTTTCCCCAACGAGTGGCTGGTATGCTGGGGTTCAGCCAGGAGCAAATCGCGCCTGGTCTGCTGGTGCCGGTAATTGGGAATACATATTCCGGCGCGGCCATCATCGGGCTGACTGCGGTGCTCGATGTGGCGCAGCCCGGTGACCGCATATTGATGGTTTCTTTTGGTTCCGGAGCCGGGTCTGACGCATTCGCGATCACAGTGACCGGTGCAATCAATGAACGCCGGCATCTTGCGCCGCTCACACAGGACTACATTGACAGGCGCACTGAGATTGATTATGCGACCTATGCAAGAATGCGTGGGAAATTAGTAGTTAAATAAAAATCAAGGGATAACCCCCAAAAGGGGATGCTTCGCGAGGGAAAAGAGAATAACCACGAATCAATAATTTCAAATATCTCTGAGAAATAATATTCTCTCCCCCTGTATTTTGGAGGAAAAATGACTAATATAGTTATAGCAGGTATCGGGCAAACACCGGTTGGTGAACATTGGAACACATCTTTACGTGAATTATCGCTTATGGCGATCGAAGCAGTGCAAGAGGACAGTGCTGGGCTGCAGCCGCAGGCTCTGTTTATTAGCAATATGTTAGCGGCGCGCTTATCCGGACAGTCTCATCTGGGTACACTGGTGGTTGATTTTGCCGGTATGGCCGGTATTGAAGCGGTCAGTATTGAAGCTGGCGGGGCATCTGGAGGCGCCGCGCTGCGCGCAGCATATCTGTCCGTATTATCTGGTGAGGTGGGCGTCGCGCTGGTGGTAGGGGTGGAAAAATTCACCGACCAGACCGGATCAGCTGTGGAGGAATCTTTGACTGGTTTGGGAGACAGCGATTACGAAGCCGCACAGGGACTCACCCCTACCGCTCAGGCGGCATTGCTGATGCAGCGTTATATGTACGAGTTTGAAGCGCCGCGGCAAGCATTTGCCGGTTTCCCGGTGGTTGCGCACGCCAACGGAGTGGCGAATGAAAATGCTATGTTTCGCAGGGCGATAAAAGTTGAATCATATAACCGGGCTGGTATGGTGAGCGATCCTTTAAACATGTTCGATGTTGCTCCCATCGCAGACGGCGCGGCGGCGTTAATGATCACCCATCCTGAGCTGCTGCCGCCGGGCTTCCCGCACCCTTTGGTACGTATAGCTGGTTCCAGCCTGGTTACGGATACACTGGCGCTGCACGACAGACCTGATCCTCTGGTGTTCAATGCAGCCCGTCTTTCTGTAGAAAGAGCGCTTAAACAAGCTGGTATATCAAATCAAGATATCGACTTTTTTGAATTGTATGACGCTTATTCGGTTTACAGCGCGCTCTCGATGGAAGCGGCTGGATTTGCAGGTCGCGGAACGGGTTGGCAGTTTGCACAAAATGGTTCGATTGCACTGGATGGCAGATTGCCATTGAGCACAATGGGAGGCTTAAAAGCGCGTGGTAATCCCGGAGGGGCGACCGGCGTGTACCAGGTTGTTGAGGCCGCCCTGCAATTGCGCGGAGGAGCGGGTGATAACCAGATTCTGGGTGCCAAGCGGGCGATGGTGCAGTGTCTTGGAGGTCCAGCCTCGACAGCCGCAACCCATATTCTGGAAGTGATGGACTGAGAAACAGCCATAGATGTGTGAATAAGGTCCGGTGGAAAAGAGTGTTCTGATTTTTCGGATGGTTGGATATTGGTCTAGTCAATTAATAATTCGGAAATCTGGATATCGGCACCCAAATATTCAAGATTAGCCTCAGATTTCCAAAACGATCGAATAAATATTCTGGAAAAAGATTAACACTCAATAAAAATCGGTCGATCCTATGAGAATTAATCTAGTTTGATAGTTCTTGATAGTTCCACTTCCCTATACTTATGCTGAAAAACGATACTGAACGATAAATATCAATATTCAAGGAGATTTTTGAATAATGGAAATTGCACGCCATTGGCGATTGAAGAAGCAGCGCTACGGGTTGATCGGGGAAGTATGCCCACATTGCGATGCAAAATTGTTCCCGCCGCGGGATATATGCCCGGAGTGCGGTCAGGAAGCAAAGAACCTGTATAATTTCAGCGGTAAGGGCGAGGTTTATTCATACACTACAGTTTATGATGCTCCTGCTGGGTACGAAGAATATGCGCCGTATATGGTTGCGTTGGTGAGACTTGAAGAAGGACCATTGGTGACCGCCCAACTCACGGATATCGGTGAATCTCCAATCGAGATCGGTACCCCTGTGGAGATGGTAACCCGCAAATTGCGTCAGGATGGTGACGAGCGCGGTATGCTGGTATACGGGTACAAGTTCAGACCAGTACTGGAACGACAGGCAGTGCATTAAAATATATTTAATATGAAGATATATAAATCGCCCCGTGGAGGAAATCCTCACGAGGCGATATTCTTTTTAATTGGGAATGGGAGCGATCAATCCTGGTTCCTGTGCGATGAGGGAAAAAATGTCCCGGGATTCAGGATATTTTCCGGATCCCATTTGGATTTGAGCTTTCGCATGAACGCCAGGCTGTCAGGGATATAGTTACATTCATCCAATTTACTGTCGGGCTGTTTTTCTCGAAATAACATCACTGCGTACCCTCCAGATTCCAAAGCTGAAACAGGCAGGTCACCAGCGTCCGGTAATTGTGCCGCGTATACCAGTCCATTCACAATATCGGCGATGAATGGGGTTGAAGTGAGGTTACCGGCATTATTCGTGATGAAACCTGGCAGTGATTTGGGCGGTATTCCGAAACGAACCAGTTGTGGGTGAAACTTTTTCACTCCGTTGGGGGAAGTTTGAGTCCGGATCCATTTACACCAGATTTCGGAACCGGAGTAAGAATCAATTTGCTCAACCCTGTTTATCCCATGAGTATCCAGAACGCTCCTAACTTGAGAAAGCTCAGCGGATACATTCTCGGGGTAACCTTCTGCGGTATAGACAAGATGATAGGCTGCATCCCCTAAATTCTCACACCCACTGCATAAGAGCAAGGCGGAAGCGACCAGACATACCTGAACTAATTGGGTACCCAATTTTAGCGCAAGTTCTAAGCTTTCGGCAGGAACGATCAGGCTCGTTCGCCGGCGCGGCAGCGGCGCAAGTTTCAAGGTTAGCTCGTGGATCAGTCCCAGCGTTCCGTGTGAGCCCACAAACAGCTTCGGCAAATCATATCCAGCCACATTCTTCACTACCGGGCGGCCGGCGCGCAGCAGGCGACCATCCGGCAGGATTACTTTCATGGCTAACACCAGGTCGCGAAATCCACCGTAGCGCATGCGAAGAGGCCCATTAAAGTTGGCAGCAACCATCCCTCCAATGGTTGAATTTTTCCACGGCGATATGATGGGGACCCACATATTGTGATCAGCCAGCTCGTTTTGGAGTTCATCGATGGTTGTTCCTGCTCCAACATTTACAAATAAATCTTCAGGCGCAATGTTGTTTACTCCGCCCAGGTTATTCGTGAAAAGTATATGCTCCACATTTGGTATGGGAGACGATTTCGTTCCCCCGCCGCGTATTCCAAGAGGGAGTTTTTCATATGCAGCTTGTTGAAAGATCTCTCTAACCTGTTCTTCCGAACGAGGATATTTTTGAGGCTGCAGCTTGTCTGGGATTTGTGATACCAGACCTTGATCCCTATCCCCAATCTCCCTTTCACCTTTTCCCTGTATTTTCGGAAAGACCTTGCCTGGATTCAAAATATTCCTTGGATCGAACAATCCCTTAATCTCCAGCATTGCCCGGATTTCATCCTCGTTGTACATAAGATGCATATACTCGCGTTTTTCGATACCGACGCCATGCTCACCGGTGATGGTTCCGTTGAACTCTTCAGATATTTTCATGATTTCTCCCCCGGCATTGTGGATGCGCTCCATGTAAGACGAATTATCGGGTTCTTCGATCAACAACAAGGGATGCAGGTTGCCATCGCCGGCATGACAAATATATGCAGCTTGTAATTCATAATGTGTACAAATGAGATTGATCTTCCCGATCGTTTGGGCAAGTTTGCTGCGCGGTACCGTGATGTCCAACGGCAGGTAAGCAGGAGCCAGGCGCGCCATCGCTCCAGCTGCGCTCTTGCGTCCATACCAGATTTTTTCACGTTCATCGGGCGTTTGGGCAGTACGAATATCTATTGAATTATGTTCCTGTAAAATGGTTACGATTTCATTCATCTGGGCTGAAAGGCTTTCAATGTATCCGTCCACTTCGATGATCAAGGCAGCTCCGGCATGCACCGGCAAACCAGCCTCGATATATTCTTCGATGATGCGCATCAATTTTTGATCCATAAATTCCATCGTCGCTGGGACAAGACCGTTGGCAATCAAAGCAGAAACCGCCTCGCCTGCACGTTGGTCTGTTTCGAAGGCAGCCATAAGCGTTTTGACGCCGGGGGGTTTCCGGGTCATCCTCAGATATGCCTTGGTGACGATACCGATAGTGCCTTCACTGCCGGTTATGATGCCTGTGAAGTCATATTCGGGGTAGTCGAACGCCCTCCCGCCCAGTTGTAATATTTGGCCATCCGCTAAAACCGCTTCTACTCCAGTTAAGTAATTGGTGGTGACGCCGTACTTAAAGCAGTGCGGACCACCGGCATTGGCGGCGATATTCCCACCAATGGTCGATGAGCGCCCACTGGCAGGATCGGGCGGATAGGAAAGACCATTCGTGTCAGCGATATCAGCGAGATGCTGGTTTACCATCCCCGGTTCAACGACCACGCTGCGCCCGTATTTATCTAATTCAAGCAAACGGTTCATTCGAGATAAGCTTAAAACCAATCCACCGTTTTCAGCCACGGCTGCGCCCGCCAACCCGGTTCCGGCTCCCCAGGCGATCACAGGCATATCATGTTTATTTGCCCATCTCAGGATATGGTTAATATCTTGAACAGATCGGGGCAGCACAACCACTTCCGGAGTTCCACTTTTGAGAGCGCCATCAATCTCGTACGAGATTAACTCGACCGGATTGGTGATAACCAGACCTTTCCCAATTGACTGGATGAGCTCTTTGAATGCTTTATCGTTGGTCGGCATATTCTTAATTTCTCAAGATTATCCAAAATATCGAAAACGAAACCTGACCTGCTGGTGTAAGGTTTAATTTCATTGACTTATCCCATATCCACTATCCCATATCCACTATCCCATTCCTGTAATTTCAATCCCCTGTTCTTGATATGACCAATCCAATACTTCAACAACATGCATAACTTTGGCATCCAGACCCATTCTCCTCGCCCCGGAGATGAGCTGCATCTGGCAGCCGGTGTTGGAGGTAACGATCAGCTCCGCGCCGGTGAGGGTGATATCCATCATTTTCGTGTCCAGGATTTGATTCGCAGTATCTACCTGGGTGATGTTGTACACGCCTGCGCTCCCGCAGCACTGGTCCGGTGAAGATAATTCGACAAGGTCAAGACCTGGTATGAGCTTCAGCAGTTGGCGGGGCTGGTCGATCACTTTCTGACCGTGGCGCAGGTGACAGGAATCGCTGTAGGTTGCGCGTATATCCAGAACACCCTCGGGAATTTGAGAAAGATTTTGATTCAAGAATTCATTTATATCGAATACTTTGGATGCGAATTCCTGGGCTTTTGCTGCGTATGCCGGATCATCAGATAACAGATGAGGATACTCTTTCAGCGAGAGACCGCATCCGCCTGCATTGTTGACGATCCCCACAAAATCGTATTCTTGGTTTATAAAGGCATCAATATTCCTTTTTGCTAATTGTTGAGCAAGTTCCACATCACCGAGGTGCAGGTGAGCCGCTCCACAGCAGGTTTGTCCTTTGGGTGCATGCACTTCATAGCCATTAATCTGCAGCACACGCAGGGTCGCCCGGTTGACCTGGGGTAAAAAACCCTCTTGAATGCAGCCGGTGAAGAATAGTACCTTCCCGCGCGTACCACCCTTCGGAATGATAGGATGCTTGAAATCGTTAAAATGGCTGCCAAGCGGCGGGAGGATGCCCTCCATCGTTCGAAGCGGTTCCGGGAGAATGTTCGTGGAGCGAAGGAATTTTTGAAGGCCGCTTAACTGGTAAAAATTCAGCAATCGGGATAAGAATTTCAGCCGTCGTATATGCGGAAGCCCTTGTTTTGTCCCCAGCCAGCGCATAAAGCGTTCAACGGTTCCTGGCGAGCGGTTCTGCTCCACGACATAACGAGTTTGTTCGACTAAATAGCTGTATTCGACTCCCGAAGGACATGCAGATTCACACGCGCGGCATGCTAGGCATAAGTTGATGTGTTCGCTGAAGATGTTCATATAGTTATCAAAATCGATCCTGCCCTCAGCGCCTGCTCTCATCAAAGCAATCCGGCCCCGCGGAGAGTCCATCTCTGTCCCGAAGACATTGTAGGTCGGGCATGCCTGCAGGCACAATCCGCAATGAATGCACTGAGCTATTTGTGTTTTGAATGCGGGTGATGTAAGTCTTTGAATTTCGCGCAGCATGTGATTATCTTAATCGCCGATCAAGCATGAGATTCTTTACGCAGCAGGTGGGATTGGGAGAGCAGCATTCCGGATAGTATTATCCCACATCCCAGGATTTGAATAGAGGTTAAATATTCATCCAGCAGTAGCCAACCAAATAACGCGGCAAAAACCGCTTCAATACTCAGGATAATAGCTGTATCGGAAGGAGGAGCTATTCTCTGCGCGCTCGCCAGCAGTGTATATCCGATGGCGACAGAGACCACCCCGGTGAAGATAATTGCCCACCAGGCTCCCCGCATATCAACCAGTGTTTTTCCACCAATGGAGAGGCTGACAATTACGCTGAACAGCGCACAGAACAGGTACTGACCTATGGCAAATTGTTTTACATCCATGCGAACGACCAACCAGCCGGTCAAAATTACGTGCAGGGACCAGATTAACGAACTGATAAGCACATATCCATCTCCAATATTTGGCTGCATGCTTCCGCTTGCGCTCAACAAGTACAAACCTGTGACAGCCATTCCGGCTGCAATCCATATAACAGGTCTGGGCTTTTGGTGGAGAACAAGAGCCATAATGAGTGGTACAAAGATCACATAGAGACCGGTGATGAATCCGGCATTCCCAGCTGTTGTGTATATCAGTCCTGCCTGTTGTAAGGCGGCTCCTGCAAATAGGAGGCAGCCAGCCAGTATTACATAACCAATATTTTTACGGTTGATACCAGGCAGCCCAGAACCTTTGGATTGGTGTACGAAAACGACTGGTACAAGCGCCAGGGCGCCGAGGGTGAAGCGCAGCCCATTAAACAGGAATACACCCACCTGCGGGGCAGCATAGCGCTGGACGACGAATGCAAACCCCCATATGAGCGTGACTGAGAGCAGGCTGAAATCCGCTTTGATACGTGCGGAGCGCTCGAGATCTGACCCGGGCGATTTCTTATTGATATTCAAGGTTAATTTATCCCCACTGCTGGGCGTGAGAACAACTGCATTGGATCAAGCAGCTGGAAGCGTTCTCTTACTCGCCATGTGCAGTATGCATTCATCTCTTCGGGTGAAGCGCTGGTGCTGTAATGCGACATACTGCCCAATCGCGCCCCAGAGGGACCTGCTCGTACTTCGAAATGTAAGTGCGGATGCAAAGCATTGCCGCTTTCGCCCACGATACCAATCTGCTCGCCGCAGCCTACAAGATCATCAAGATGTAAAGTTGGTCTTTCTGCAAGGTGACCGTAAAGAACGTAAAGGGAACGTTGGTCTGAATCGAATATATGGTTGCTTGAAACCGGGGGACAATTCAGCGCCGGATGCGGTTCGATCGTCGGGGAAGGTGTGGGTATTAATATGGCCTCCAATAATTCTTCGGATAGGTTATTTATCGGCGTTTCGATCAATACGGCATTCCCGTACGGGAAACGATCATCAAGAATTAGTACAATCGTTCCTTGCAAAACCGAATGGACGGGTGTGCCAGGTACTGCCATACTAAATTCTTGAACCGCGAAATCAACCCCCATATGATGGTCGTCCACACTTATCCGGGGTGGATTGAAGGGATTGTTGACATGCGCAGGCAGGTCATGAACAGGGATATTTTCGAGTGGCGAACAAATTTCGGTAAAAACACTCGTCACAGTATAAGTTGGTGAAGGAACTGCTGGAGGAATAGTTCCCTGGGTTACTGTTGATGTTGGCAATGGTGTGGTAAAAACATTAACTGCGGCGCTCGCAACTATAGTAGATGATGGAGCGGGTGAACTAAATGGGATACTTTCTTGATCCGTTGGAGCGCATCCAAGCGATAGTTTGGATAATGAGGCAGCTATAAGGATTGCTGCGAAGATCGAGTTGTTTTGAGCCATAAGGCGATAGTATAATCCGCTATGAACAAAACTCAAAGGATACTTTTCGCATCCAATTCTGCAGTAGGGTGGCATGCATTAAAAAGAACGATTATCAACCTGTTAATTTATTTAGGTAAACAAAAATTCGTAATTGAGGAATAAAATTGAATTCCAAAGAAAAATATAATTTTGATGACCCACCCAATCGTTGGGGAAGCGATTGTGTTAAATGGGGTCTGTACGGTCCGCGTGTTATCCCATTGTGGGTGGCGGACATGGATTTTGTGTCACCCGAGCCAGTGGTACAGGCGTTGAAGGATCGGATCGATCATAGAGTGTTTGGATATCCATCAGGAATTGGGGACAGCCCGAAGGATTGGGAAGGATTGAGGCAAAACATTGTTGACCGCATGAGCGATTTATATGATTGGAAAATTTCATTAGGGGATATTGTCTTTATTCCAGGGGTTGTCACTGGATTTAACCTGGCCTGCCATGCCTATGCCACACCAGAAGAGGGAGTGTTAATCCAGACACCGGTTTACCCGCCAATCCTGCATGCTGCAAATAATACCGGCCGAAGGTATCAGGAGATGCAATTAGCCTGTCTTCCAAACGGCAGCTATGAAGTGGATTGGAATTCTTTTGAGGACAATATCACACCGCAAACACGCGTAATGATCCTGTGCAACCCGCATAACCCGGTCGGCAAAGTGTTTACAAAGGAAGAACTGGAGCGCACAGCCGAAATTTGTCTGCGGCATAATACAATCATCTGCTCGGATGAAATTCACAATGATCTTATCTTCAATGAATATAAACACATACCGATCGCTGCCCTAGCCCCGGAGATTGCGGCCGCGACCATAACATTGATGTCGCCCAGTAAAACTTATAACATTGCCGGTTTGCAGTGCTCGTATGCCATCATAACAAACCGGGTTTTACGGAAGCGTTATCTGGCTTCCAAGCAGGGACTTGTCCCCTGGGTTAATTTAATGGGCATGGTTGCCGCTGAAGCCGCCCTGAGCGATGGTGAGGTCTGGTTCCAACAGTTGATGGAATATTTGGAAGGTAACAAAAATTTTGTGTACGATTTTGTTAAAAATGAACTGCCTGGAATTGAAATGGCTGAACCTGAAGGAACTTATCTGGCCTGGCTAGACTGCCGGTCAGCCGATATTCCTGAGAACCCATTTGAATTCTTTTTAAAGAAAGCCCGGGTTGCATTTAATGAAGGTGGTACTTTTGGTAAAGGTGGTGAAGGGTTTGTCAGGCTGAATTTTGGATGTTCACGTCTCTTGTTGGAAAAAGCTTTAGGCAGGGTAAAAATGGCTCTGGAGCGCGTGGCTTGAGTTACAGAACCTGCAAGACCTGATTTGAGAATACGCCAAAATTTAGGGGGTTAAGTTAGTTTTGTGATTTAGAAACTGGCATGATTTTTGCAACAAGAAAGATTATGAAATGGATTTGATTTTTAACCATCAGCACAGCTTGTTGGACTCTAATTTGAACACATTTCAGCGGAATTTATAAAAGATAAAACCCCAAACACAAATTGGCTGTTTCAGGGAAAACCTAATGTTTGGAAAGGTTTTGCAGGGTTTATTCAAACCCTGAATTTAGGAGATAGATATGATGGATAAACGACTGGTTATGATTATCGCGATGGTTGTGCTTGTATTTGGTGCCGCAGCCTGTACACGCTCATTGAGACCCTCTGCTGACGCTACTGCAACAGTGGGGGTGGTCTCCGAAGAAATACCTGCCAGCGGAACCGAAGTAATGGGTCAGATCTATCTTTTCGCCACGCAAACAGCCAGGTCAGAACAGGGCATAACACTCGAACCTGAAACAGATAAACCTGAAGGCAGCGTTCCGGAAGCTGAAGCGACTCAGCCAGCGGAAAACCAGGAACCAGAACCAGAAACGACCCAGGAAGTTATACCAACCGAGCTTGAAGTTCCACCGCCCGTGACGGAAAAACCCGAGGAATATACCCTGCAAAAAGGTGAATTTCCCTACTGCATAGCCAGGAGATTCGATGTAAACCCAAATGAGTTGCTGCGGGTGAACAACATCCCGCCCGGTTCGACGCTGCAGGAAGGCACCACGTTGGCTATGCCTAAGAGCGACCGTACTTATCCGGGAGAACGAAAACTGCGTGAGCACCCAACGGCTTATAATGTCCAGAATGGCGACACAATATATTCAATCGCCTGCCTGTACGGAGATGTCGACCCGAACGCGATTGCTTATGTAAACGGTTTGGAAGCCCCCTACGAATTGTCTGTAGGGCAGGAATTACAAATTCCGTAACCCATTAAAATACAAATAAACCATTGAATTTTGGAGCAGCCGGTGTAATTCTGGTTGCTCCTGATTTCTTAACAGGAGTGAAGTCATGCCTTTTGAAACGATCCATTCAAAATCGGTCTTTAAAGGCCGTGTGTTTAATGTCCGGAAGGATGAAGTACGCAGGGATGATGGCGGGATAATGCACCTGGATGTTGTGGAACACAGCGACTCGGTTACGATTATTCCATTAGACCAGGATGGAAATATCTGGTTTGTTGACCAATACAGGCATCCAGCCGGGGGTAAACTATTAGAATTACCCGCCGGTGTAATTGAAAGCGGGGAGGCTGCTGAGGCATGCGCATTTCGTGAAATCCGCGAGGAAATTGGGATGGCGTGCAATCATTTGGAACCCATTGGCAGCTTCTACCTGGCCCCGGGATATACGACAGAATTTATGTATGTTTTCTTGGCTCTCGAATTGTACCCAAACCCGCTGCAGGCGGATGAAGATGAGTTTATCACCGTTGAACGAATCCCGGCAGGCGCGGCGATGAAGATGGCGGAAGAAGATAAGATAAAAGATGTAAAGACTCTGGGAGCTTTATTGCTGGCTAGATCGCGTTTGCCTGGTCAGGTTTGAGCAGGGTTTACACCAGCCGCGTCTGATTTGGGTTGTGCATTCCGCCTATGGCCGGTCTCGGGGTTAAGAATCGTATTGAGCCAGATTATCGCCTTCCCATCGTACTCTCTACGGCCGCAGACATCACATACGTATGATGGAAAATTTGGTACTGTGATCAATTCGTCATCTAGCCAGGTGAAATAGGTCAGGTAGCGCAGCTTGAGAACACCCGCCTGACATTCGATGCACAAAACGCTTTTCTTGAGTTGGTCTTGAATGGATGGGTTAATCATAATTATTGGCTCGCAGATACAGCAGCTTCCTGCACGATCTGTACGGCAGTGCTCGATCCCAACCGGGTTGCCCCAGCCTCAATCATAGACAGGGCTGTATTATAATCCCGAATCCCAACAGCTGCTTTGACTTCCATCTCCGGACTGGATACCCGGAACATCAAATCAATGTCTTCAACGGTTGCCCCGCCATTTACATAACCTGTGGAGGTTTTTACGAAGTCGGCCCCGGCTGCTTTGCATAACAGGCATGCTATGATTTTTTCTTTGTTCGTGAGTATGGGCGTTTCCAAAATTACTTTTAGAATAACATTCTGGGCGTGTGCTATTTGGACGATGCTTTGAACATCGTTAAGCACAAGTCCATAAGCCTTACTTTTTAAAGCTCCGATATTTACTACCATATCAATTTCGGAAGCCCCAGCGGTTATGTTAGCGAGGGCTTCAAACGATTTCTGGGTCGGCAGAGTGGCTCCCAAGGGGAAACCAGCGACGGATCCCACCAATATCTGAGTGTCGGACAATAATCCTGAGGCCAGCGGGACATATGCTGGATTTACAATCACGCTTGCGAAATTGTAAGCGCGCGCATCTTCACACAGCTTTTTTATTTGATCCGCGGTTGCATCTCTCGTAACCAGTGTGGAGTCGATCCAGCCCGCGATTTGATCACCCAAAGGTGCTGGGGGCAGCGCTGGTTTGGGAGGTAGTTCTTGTTCGTAAGCTTGAGCTTTATCTAGAATCTCAGTGATCGTTTCCACGGGAAGACCGTTATGGGGCTGCTCTGGCGAAGGCAGGTTGATGGATCAGCCCCCATTTTTCAGGCGGCCAGTATACTATCAGCGCTTTTCCAATTACAAATTCCATTGGTACCGGTCCCCAATTATGAGAATCGGAAGAATTGTTGCGGTTATCCCCCAGAACAAACAGCGAATCTTCTGGGACATTTGTTTCATTCTGATAATTTGGAGGTGCGGCAATATACGGTTCATCTATCAACTCATCGTTTACATAGACCGAGCCATCAGATATTTCAATGCTGTCGTTTGGTAATCCAATTACCCGTTTAATATATTCCTGGTCCGGGTCGCGAGGGTAATGAAATACAATCACGTCGCCAATATCAGGAGAACCTAATTTATAAGCCAGTTTATTGACGATTACAAATTCACCGCTTTGCAGAGAAGGCTCCATGCTGTGACCGTCAACACGAATACGAGCGGAAACCGCATTAATTCCCACAAACAGCAGGATAGATAGGATAAGGGTTTCTGCAACATCGATCAGGAATCGAACCGCCCTCGATCTTACTCTGCCGGAGGTTTCTGGACCTTCAGCAGAATCCATAGAGAGGGGTTCGCTAGGCGTTGTATCCGATGGGATCGGATTCTTCGGAATTGGATCCGAAATGATATTTTCCAATTTGTTTTCATCCATATTCATCATGGGGATTATAAAACCGGTTCGAAGTGTGGGCAAGGGTTTGAATATTAGAGTGCCTTCATGAAATTCTCAACTCCATAAATCAAGGGATTAAATTTCAGGGAATTGTTATTCTAATACTGTATGGAACTTTACCCCTGCGACCTCTTCTTTAAGACCAATCGTAATGGAGTTCCAATAAATGGGTGGTGTTCTCGCAGCCTGTTCTCCAGGTAACGCAGGTAACTGAAATGAGCGATTTTGGGATCATTTACATACAGCATAAAAGTAGGGGGATCGCTGCGTACTTGCGTTACGTAATAGATTTTGAGCTGCCTGCCTGAACGGGAGGGCGCAGGATGCTGGTCCTGGGCTCTCTGGATAACCTGGTTCAGCCTGGAGGTCGGCAGCTTAACCAGGCGTTCTTCCTGGACCTGCAGCGCTTGCGGCAGCACCTGTTGAACGCGCTGGCCGGTCTTGGCGGAAATAAAAAGCAGCGGTACAAAGTCAAGGAATTTCAGGTCAGTTCGGATGCGCTGGGTAAATTCGTGCATTGTGTGGGTGTCTTTTTCTATCAAATCCCATTTATTAACCACAACAACAACACTCTTCCACTCATCGAGTATGAACCCGGCGATATGCGCGTCCTGGGAGGTGACCTGAGTGGTTGCATCGATCACAAGCAGCGCCACATCGCCCCGTTTTATTGCGCCAATTGCCCGCAGCACGCTGTATTTTTCAACACCGGGGGAGATTTTCCCCCTGCGGCGGATTCCAGCAGTGTCTATCAAGGTAACCGGAATTTGGTTGTATATAATTTGTGTATCAACTGCATCCCGGGTAGTCCCTGGGATCGGACTGACAATCGCTCGCTCTTCCCCAATTAGTTTATTTAACAAACTGGATTTTCCGGCGTTTGGTTTTCCTACGATGGCGATTTTTACAGATTCATCTTCCTCCTGTGATTCAATTTCAATTGAGGTTCCCAGGTGGTCAACAAGCACATCCAATAAGTCACCGGTACCGGTGCCGTGCAAAGCTGATATTGGATATGGTTCCCCCATCGCTAATTCGTAAAATTGTATTGAATCAGCGCGCCGTTCCAGGTTATCAGCTTTGTTAACCACAAGCAGAACTGGTGGCCAGGGTTGGTTCTCCCTGAGGTGTTGTTTCTTTCTCAGTATTTGAGCAACTTCTTGATCTGCCGGCGTAACGCCGCTTTCAACGTCTGTGATGAACAACACCGCATCTGCTTCCTCGATTGCGAGTTCCGCCTGGATGCGAATATCATGGATGTATTCTTTCGATCCCACCGAAAGCGGTTCCACGGTTTTACCCGGACCTGTTAAAGTAGGGTCGATCCCGCCTGTATCAATGATATCAAAGATGATCCCATTCCATTCTGTTTCAGTGATCAGACGGTCACGAGTTGTACCAGGGATTGCGTCGACGACTGCTAGACGTTCACCGGACAGCCGGTTAAAAAGTGTGCTTTTTCCCACGTTTGGGCGTCCAACAAGGGCAACAGTTGGTTTACGCATGGATAGTACCTTTATGTTTGATAAATTTGTGATCCTGAATCAGGGCGCAGGTGATGGTGTTGCAGGGATGACCTGGGTGCCGCTAGGTGTTGCCGTTGGCGCCTGCAGGATTTCAACTTCAATCGTTTCGGGGAGAGTGGTCTGGACGCGCAGTTGGTCTGGTATTAAGTCTACTGCTGGTACGCGCTGGTAAATACTACCTGAAGGCAAACCTTCCAGGTCGAGAAATACCCGTACATCCTCTGTATTGAGTGAATCAAGGATATTGATGGGTCCGGCGATAATTACATCTACCAGCTCCGGAGAAATGGAAGCAGTCGCGTCCGGCGATAAACCAATTATTTGGACTGGAACGGAGAAAGTTTCGCTGCTTTCGATAGCAGCGATGCTGATTTGAACGAGAACCTCTGGATTTCGCACGGCAGTGACGCCCTCCGGAAGCTTCAATCCAACACTGGATTCGCTGTCGTCGCTCAAATTCGTCAGGTCGACGGACAGCGTTTCAACAAAACCGGGAATCCTATCCAAAATGCGCGGGTCTTCGGAAAACACGGTGATTGTTGGCGGTGAAACGGATACATTTGTCAAGCGGTATCCATCTGCAATCTGGCCGGTTGTGTCAACTTTAACGACCACGTTCTTGAACCCTCCCAGAAGCGAAATGGGCAGATTGATGTTCGTTTCCTCTGGTGTGACGGATATACCGTTGATGGAATCCCCATTTTCGTCGAGAACTTCAACTGGAAGCGACAAGTTTTGAGTTTCGCTGACTCCGGATATATCATAATTTATTTGTACGCTATTCACCTGGTTAACATTTGAGAGAGGTCCAGTAATGGTCACGATTTCTGGCTTTAGCGTCAACTCACCCTGCTCGTAACCTAATTGAGGATCGCCTGTGAATTTTGGATCGATCGGAAATTGTTTGGTAATTAATTCTTCGAGTTCTATCTGAACTTCATCCGGGTCTATTGAGACGAACTGAATCGGACTGATGTCGCGGTCGATATTTGGTTTGATCTTCAGGGTATGAATCCCTGGACCTAATTCAGAAAGATCAATTAATGGTTGGATTAACTTTGGATTTTCATTTATTTGATTCCAGATCGACCTCGGCGCTTGAAGGGTGACCCGGACATCCTGTGGAAATTCATTGACAATGATATAGTTTGGATCTTTCCCGTGTATCTCCAGATTGATTGGGCGGGTGGTATTTTCCTCGTTCGGGTCGATTGTATACTGGGCAGTGAACCAGATCACCATTCCAATAATCAAAGAAAGAATGAGCAAGCCGATATTTTTTACTATCCAATTGAGTGGGGTCAGGATTTTACTATTCATCCCTTGATTCCGTGCTTTCCTTTCTGCGTATTAGCTTGTTCAATGAGGAGGAAAGCCCGCCAGAGGTTGGCGACTTAAAGTAGGCCTCCAAATTTTTTCCCAAACGTTTTGAATCAATGCGGCGGATCATCCTGCCCGAGTTGACAATTGTGATGGAACCAGTCTCTTCCGATATGATAATCGCAACCGCATCGCTTACTTCGGTGATGCCCAACCCCGCTCGATGGCGGAGTCCCATCTGTCTCTCTGGGGATTCCGTCAATACCCCGCTTGCGGAGAGGGGTAATACACAGGACGCGGCTACAATTTTTGAATCTGCAATGATAACCGCGCCGTCATGCAAGGGGGTGTTTGGATAGAATATTTGCAAAAGCAGTTCAGGCGTGACTTCCGCATTCAGCTGCACACCTGTTTGAATGTATTCATTAAGCACATCGCGCCGTCTCATGACAATCAAAGCGCCGTGTTTGCGGCTGGATAAACGCGCCGAAGTGTAAACAATAGCTTCGATCGTTTGATCTGTATTTTCGGATGCTCTGTCAATGGTGATTCCTGAAAGAGTACGCCCGAGGCGATCCAACGCGCTGCGAATTTCTGGGGCGAAGATAACCAGGGTGACAATTAAGAGGGATGGAAGCGTTATCTCAATCAGCCAGGAAAATGCTGGAAGCACATTGCGAAGTGTAAGGAAAGCTACCAGGGCGATCAACAGTAAAGCGCCGCGCAGCAGCACCATAGCCTGGGTCCCCCTGAACAGCATGAATATTAAGAAGAAAATTAATGCGATCAGGGCTACATCAACAACGCTCCACCAGGTGAATCGCTCTAAATAAAACAGCAGGTTATCAAGAAGATTGTTGATATTCTCCGGCACTATTGAACGCTCCTATTTCCCAGCGGTATCCTCAGTATTCGCACTGGATGTATATTCTTTTATCCAGATAGTCTGATGGTCCGCTATTTTCCGATTTACTGCCTCTCTCCAGGCTGGAGTGGTAATCTCTTCTGGTTTGGTCTTTTGATAATCAGACTTTGCCATAATTTCTGTTGAGGATTCACCTGGCTCTGGAAGGAGAAGTATGTTTATTTCCGCAAGTTGTCGTGCGAGGTATAAATCCATTGTACGCATAATTTTACCCATAAACCCTGGGTTGTGATGTGCGGGATCGATATAGAACCGGTCAATAATACTGACAAAATTATTTAATTTCCATCTGAGGATTCCGATCTGGTCGACACCTTCATTCAGGGTCAGGTAAGCATTGTCCGTCATTTCAACCAATATAGTTTGAGGGTCACATTCCAACGCATCGATTCTAAATTTGGATATTAGTTTGGATATCAAGCCCAAATCGTCTGGCGTGCAGCGCACGAATTGTAACTGATCATAAGCCAGCACAGCTGTGGGTTCACCCAGTCCATGTAACCGAACAATTTCAGAAAAGGCTGATTTCACCTGTTCCCAAATTTCCAAATATGAGCCGTTGTTCTCGATAACAATATCGGCAGACTTGGTCTTTTGGTGTTGGGGAGGCTGCGCTCTGATCCGCTGCAGGGCGAATTCTTCATCCATAGTGCGGGCGCACATGAGACGCTTCAGCTGTAAATCTGGATCAGAATAACTAGCCCATATGGACCGGCACTGCTGCGCTAAACTGGATTCGAGCAGCTTAATGGCTTCGATGACGATGTACTTGGATGGAGCCTCATTTACCAGTCTGCTTGCGGACTTCCTGACCAGCGGATGGATTATTGCCTCCAGGTTTGAGAGCGCATCTTGATCGGAAAAAACAATCTGGCCCAACCTTGAACGATCGATTTCCCCATTTGTCCCTAGTATCACCTTCCCAAAAACATCAATCACTTGCTGATATCCGGGGCTGCCTTTGTAAATCGTTCGGTGTGCGAGGTGATCGGCATCGATGCCGTATACGCCCAAATGCTCCAGCATATTTCTGATAACGCTTTTACCGGTAGCGATATTTCCAGTCAAGCCAATCAAAAACTTGTCTGACTGGGTTTCCATTTCTCCTCCATCTGCACTTTCGTGATCTAATGCTTTGGGTGCTGACCCTGATAAAGGTTCAGGTTCAATGTTGAGGCTGTCCCTAAAGCTAAAAGCTGCTTTCAACGACTGCAGTTGTAGAGCAGTTTTTGATCTATCAAAAGAGGGTATCCCTACCACCGCACAAAGTAATCGGCGCAGGATGTCCACCAGGGACTGAAGACCGCATTACTGCTTTTAGACAACCCCTTCTCGTATACATTGTATTCGGTGGAGATTGTAATGTCAAAGGCAGGATAACCAATTAATCCCCCAATCTTATCGTATTATTCACCGCCGCCTGTCAAAAATTTATGGTTGAATACCAGGAAGCGAAGTTCAGGCGCCTCAATTTTATTTACTATTATCCCTTCAACCTGTTCCAATCGAACAGCTTCATCAGCGCCGAGATAACGCCATGCAATGTCGATTTCACCCACTTCTACCGCATTACTCAATGCAATTGGATCGTTGAAGTAACGCACGATTACGTTCTTAATATTTGGCTTGTCTTCCCCGAAATAATTCGGGTTTGATTCGAGTTCCATTTGTTCTCCAGGTACAAAAGACGTCATGCGGTAAGGGCCGATTCCATCCACTTCTTCTGGGAATAATACCAGTTCACTTATGGGGAATTGATTGGGATTGGACGGAATGAAGGGCGTGGATGCCGCTAATGCCGGAAAGAAACCATAAGCATCTGTGAGGTTATAAACAACCGTCTGGTCGTCTGGCGCTTCGACTGACTCTACATATATCTCAATCAAGCCGGAGACAATCCCGCCGAGAGTGATACGCTCCCAGGCCGTTACATAATCTTTGGCAGTCAGTTTAGTACCGTCTGCGAATCGGATTCCTTCTCGTAAAGTAAATGTGTAGGTCTTGCCATCTTCGCTTACTTCGGGAAAATTAACTGCTGCGCCGGGGGTTAACTCGGCTGTTCCAGGTAAGAATTTGAGCAGCGGAACACCAGTGTTTTTAAGTATCTCCCAATCATGGAACCCGTAAGCATCCTGGGCATCCAAACTATGCAGCTCATCAGTGGTTCCGATGATGATTGTATCCGTATTGCCGGCAGCCGGATCGGCACCTTCACCAAAGAGAAGGGCATTGTAGTTGAATTCCAAGGTTGAGCCAATCTGAACGCCCTCTATGCCTTCGCGCATGACCGCGAATTCGGATTCCCAGAATAACGGCAGCGTGGGGATATCTTCCGCCCACAATTCTCCAATTTCCTGGTAGAGAGATTGTCGCTCGGTTGTTTCGGTTGCGGCAGCTGCCTGGGCAAGAAAAGACTCTATTGTTGGGTTACAGTAATTTGAGCCCAGATCGGCTGATTGTGCGCAGGAACCGAACAGGGATAACCAATTTTGGGGGTCAGCAAAATCCGGGAACCATCCCAAGATAAAAATTGGAAAACTGCCGTTGACGAAGCTCCTGACATACTCAGCCCAGTCTTTACTCCGGATTTCGACCTGGATCAAGCCAGTCTCTTCTAATTGTTCTTTGAGAACCTGCAAAACATCCGCGGTTATCGTTCCGTAGTGTTCGGGTGGGTACCATAGCTCCAATTTGAAAGGATTTTCTGCGGAATATCCCTCACCCTCAAGCAGTGCAACAGCCATATCCAGGTTGCGAATTCCGTATTTGTCCAGGAAGGGTTCCGTCGCGTACGGATATCCGGATGGCACCATATGGTAAGCTGGGTAATTACGTCCATCAAAGACCCTGTCAACCAGCATTTCCCGGTCAATAGCCGCGGCTACAGCCTGCCGTTTTGCCTTATTCCAGAATAGTTCGGGTGAAATCGGTCTGTCTTCTGTGGGTTCTACTGCAACTGGTTCTTTGTTACCAAGTTTTTCAACAGCTGGCTCTTCGGTACCTCCGATTTGGGGGAGTACAGTGATGAGCGCCGTTGCACTTACTTCTGGCGCGGGTTCTTCAAAAGGCGCTGTGGTCGGCGTAGTCGTTGGCATTACGCAGGCGCCCAATATTAAACATAACAATATGGAGGCGCTGCCAGGAATATAACGAAGTTTCCCATTCATTATATATTGATGGTGGAATGTGTCAACGAATTTATGCAAAAACTGGTAAGAGCGGTACCCGAATCAGGCAAAAATTTTCAAAAAATTGAGATATTGGAGTTAGAGGAACCTTTCTGCGAAATGGCAGGCCGCCCAATGTCCGGGTTTGCGCTCGATAAATTCAGGATCTTCCTGGAAACAAATTTCTTCAGTGATCGGGCAGCGAGTATTGAAATTACAACCAGGCGGGGGATTTGCGGGGCTAGGGATATCGCCTTCCAGGATGATGCGAACACGTTTTTTGACGATGTCCGGGTCGGGTACTGGAACGGCTGCCATTAAGGCCTGTGTATATGGATGGAGTGGATTTAGATATAAATCGTCTCTATCCGCCAATTCGACAATTTTTCCGAGATACATAACCGCCATGCGGTTGCTGATATGGCGGACCATGCTGAGGTCGTGCGCGATGAATAGGTATGTCAATCCCAGTTTTTCCTGTAATTCCTCAAGCAGGTTGACGACTTGAGCCTGGATGGACACATCCAGAGAAGAAATGGGTTCATCGCATATCACAAGGTCGGGATTTAACGCCAGAGCACGAGCAATCCCGATTCGCTGCCGCTGACCTCCAGAAAATTCATGTGGATACCGGTTCACAAAATCGGGGTTGAGACCAACCATATCCAGCAATTGATTCACTCGATCGCGTTTCAGCTTGCCTTTGGCGACTTTATGAACTTCTAAAGGTGAAGAAACAATTGAACCTACCGTCATGCGCGGGTTTAAAGATGCGTAAGGATCTTGAAAGATCATTTGCATTCTATGCCTCATCTTACGCATTTCAGATTCATTCAGAGAGACCAGATCGATATCATTGAATATGATCTGGCCATCGGTTGGTTCGTAAAGATAAAGGATGGTCCGTCCCACAGTTGTTTTCCCGCATCCAGTTTCGCCCACTAAACCTAGCGTTTCACCATGTAGAATATCAAAACTGACATTATCGACTGCTTTGATATCACCGACATGGCGCTGGATAATAGCGCCTTCGTATATGGGAAAGTATTTCTTTAAGTTTCGAATTTGAACTAACGGCCGCTGTTCGTTCATCTTTGAACCCCACTGCCA
>Ga0180438_10003991_pt1 | contig 21685 bp, 27 predicted proteins | sample SS_ome_12_FD_132455 | JGI IMG/M metagenome (GOLD analysis project Ga0180438, IMG submission 132455) | Hypersaline lake sediment archaeal communities from the Salton Sea, California, USA - SS_3_D_2 metaG | ecosystem: Environmental > Aquatic > Non-marine Saline and Alkaline > Hypersaline >...
ATTTAGAAAACTTTCTTTTTGGCAAAGAATTAAAAAATACTTAATGACTAAACTATTATGATTAAAAGTAATCAATGGTATACATACCCGCACGCTTCATACAATGTCTACGTAGTCAAGATTAGATATAGGGATGCTAAGCGAATAAAGATGAAAATTCAACTATGGACTAAAAGTGGCATGTTAGTAGAAACACTGAATAACGCAGTACTTTCTAAAGATAAATGGGATACTTGGAAACAAATATAATTTTATTGACATTACCTTTAAATCCTGCTATAAATAAATTAGAGAGGAGATAATCTTATGAGGGTCGGACAGACAGTTATACTAAAAGAAGAGGGTCGCAACTGGTTTGGTAAATACACCAACACCGAGGCTACAGTAATTCAAATACAACCAGATAGAAGAACTGTTGACGTTAAAGCTTACGACGGTAAAATCTTTTTTGCCCCAAGAGAATACCTTACAGGAGTGGACGTTGAATGTCCTGCTATACCTGACGTAATTAATAATAAATGTAAACATGAAAACAAGTATAAGAACGTAATATCTAAGTCAATCCAGTTTTGGTTTTGTCGAGATTGTAAGGAAGAAGTGAAATGATGAAATTTATTCTAATTTTAATGATTGCAATGTCTCCTGCATATGCTATTGAGGTAACCCCAATTAAGAAGGGACAGCCTGCCACTAAAGATGGGTTTGTCGTCTCTAAAGATGACATGCAAAAACTTAGAAAACTTAACGAGAAAAAAAAACTTTTAGAGAGAGAAAACTTGAATCTGAAAGATTTAAACGTTATCAACGAGAAACGCGTGAGCGTTTACGAAGAGAGATACAACGCATCAGAGAAAGAATTAACCAGAGAAAAAACAAAAAGTAACCTTAAAGGTATAGGTGGGTTTGTTTTAGGCGTTGTCGTTACTGGATTTATTGGTTATGCTGCAGTGAGGGCTTCTAAATGAGTTTAAGTGAATCTATAGGCATCGCTTTTGTATTGTTGGTATTTTTTATAGGAATGAATTTATCAGATCTTATTGACAAGATTCCAAACACAACTGTCTGTGAAAAGAATGTAGATGAAAGTAAGAATTAAAAAATTACATGAAAATGCAATTATTCCTGAATATCAGACTGAAGGGGCAGCAGGGTTTGACCTCCATGCTTTAGACGAGGCTTGCGTATATCCTGGAGAAACTATGCTTATAAGAACAGGACTTGCTTTTAAAATTCCTCAAGGTTATGAATTACAGATAAGACCTAGAAGTGGTTTGTCCTTAAAAACCAAGCTACGTATATCTAATTCGCCCGGAACTATTGACAGTGACTACCGAGGTGAGGTAAAGTTAATTGTGGACAATATCGCCAATAAACGATTTGACACACTAACTATAAAACAAGGTCAAAGAATTGCTCAAGCGGTTCTTACAAAAGTAGAAAAAGCAGAATTTCAATTAACGGAGGAATTAGATGATACAGTTAGAAATGAAAAGGGATTCGGTTCCAGTGATCACTGATTTACCTGAAGTAAAAATGAAAGACCCTTTGGCTAAAAAAATTGTTAATCAGTTAGCTAAAGATATTGCACATCACTTTAATAAAGATGGTTGGGGACTTGATGCGAGTATTCAAGTGGCTGATTTTATTTATGAGTATTTTGGACAAGACGTTCTCCAATCTATTTTCACTCAGTCTAAAAAATTAGTCCCAGATTTACAACTGGTTATAACTACTCAGGGTCTCCGCTTTAAGAAAAAAGAACTACTATATGCGTATTACAGTAAAAAGAGTGACCGAATTGTAACTCGACATGAATTAGTTTATGACCCTAACTTAGAGTATTTGGGTGTACTATGATTATTACAATTATTTTTGCAATCGGTTTGGGTGCAATTATTATCGATAGTAATGGTAAATTTGAAAATAAAGAACATCGCTGTGAAAACAAAAACCGTTGTAGTAAAGATACAACTAAAGATCATATTTCTATTAGAAGGGAGCGTCTGTGAAAAAATTACATATTCCTACTTATACCGATAATCAAATTAGATTTATTACTGAGCATATAAATGCGGGGCTTACCTACCAAGAAGTCGCTGAACTTTTTAACCAAGAATTTGCCGAAGAAAAGACCTGGGAAGCAATCCGTAAGGTTTATAAACGTTATGGAGAATTTGAATACACTGAAACTGAGATGGTGGATAACATCAGAGCTGTCCATAGTGCTCGTAAGGCTAAGAGTAGAATTTCTAAAGAAAATAGAGCTTTACTTGAAGCATGGGATAACGAAGATGAATTCTTGGAAGTCCTAGAAATTCTTTTAGCCGCCAATCCACCAAAAGCCTATAAGAAAACTCCAAAGTCTAAGAAAAGAAAAAAAATTGACCGAGTTATTTTTGCTCATCTATCCGATACTCACTTTCATTCCATGATTGATGGGGAAGAAATGGGCGATCTTAATAACTACACCGCAGTTGAAGAGGCTCGTAGACTTGCCTACTTTTTCTCCCAAGTGGCCGACTACAAGTTTCACCATAGGGACGCTACTGAGCTTGTATTGGCTTTAAATGGCGATCTAACACAAGGAATTATTCATGACCAAGAGTCTACCCCGGTTATGGCTACTCAGTTCTCAGCGGCTCTACACCTCCTCACACAAGGCATTAGTTACTTAGCTCAGTTCTATGATTCAATCAGAGTTCTTTGCACTCCGGGAAATCATGGTCGCTTTATGCACAAGGGAAATAAAGGAAGACAAACTAAACAGAAATGGGACGGGTTTGATACTATGCTACACCGAGCCCTTGAGTACTCCATGAAAGAGCACAAGAATGTAAAGTTTGAAATTCCAACAACTCCGTATATTAGTACGGACATTATGGGGCACCACTTTTTTATCACCCATGGCGACTCAGTAATCTCTCCTGGTAACGTTGGTAAGACTATTGCTTCAGAGTCTATTAAGAATAAGATTAACGATCTAAATTCTGGACTTAAGCGTGATATTGATGTAGTTGTTATGGGTCACGTTCATGTACCTACCTATCAGACACTCAACAACGGTTGTGAACTTGTAGTTAACGGCACTATGAGTGGAACTGATGAATTTGCTCAAAGTATCGGTATCTTTAAATCTATTCCTACACAACAGATGTTTGAAATTACTAAGGATCATGCAGTTGGTGATATAAGATTTGTTAGACTTGCGGAAGCGGATAAGGTTAAGGAACTAGATAACATAATAGAGCCTTTTACCGGGAAATTCTAATGTCAGAACGTCATAGCGATGTTAGTTTGTTTTTAGAGCACGATATATATCTACCTCGTAGAACTGTAGCTATCATTGGAGAAGTAGATTTAGACATGTTTAAAACTGTTCTAAAATCATTACATGCACTAGACGGTAAAGGTAAGACTATTAATGTTATTATAAACAGTGAAGGTGGTGACGTAACACAAGGTATGGCGATTTATGACGCACTAAATGGCTGTAAGGACTATGTCCGAGGTATGGTATTTGGTGAGGTTTCCAGTGCTGCTTCGTTTATTCTTCAAGCATGCGATGAACGATTTATGTCTCCGAGTTCCTATATGATGCTACACTTAGGTTCTGAAAACCATCCTGAAACTCATCCAGAAAATATAAAACGGTGGAATGAAAAACACCAAAAAGACGCTAAATGGATGGAATCAGTTTATTTAAAAAAAATTAAAGAAAAAAAGCCTCGATTCACTAGAGCACAGTTGCAATCTTTGCTAAGATTTGATACAATATTATCACCCCAAGAGGCGATAGACTTGGGTCTAGCTGATGATGTGCAGGAGCATTTTGAATGAAGTATCTACCATATGTACTATTTTTTTTAACCCTAATTTGGGTATACGAAGCATCCTCCAGTGAATCTAAAGGATTAAAATGCGAATTTATTGAAATTACCCAAGGAGTAGATGTTCCCATGTTTATTCAAAGATGTGAAAATAGTGAAGTTATCTGTTATGTAACTAGTGGGATTTCTTGTAAGTTTAAGGAGGAAAAATGATTATCGGGATTGCTGGTAAAGCTAGGGCAGGTAAAGATACGCTCGCGAAATATTTAGTTGAAAAAGGTTTTACACCGATATCATTTGCAGATCCGCTAAAGCGTTATACTGCTTATTCCTTTAACTTAAAGCTTGAAGAATTTTATAATGAAATTAAGGACCAAGATTATAAAAAGCCTTTTGTTATTAGTGAAAATGGTCTTAATGGATTCTTAGATTGTCTTAAGTCTTCATTTCTAATTAAACCTGAAGTTAGGCAAGAGGTTCTGACTTTTAGTGGTAGAACAGTTAATTCTCATAGAGAATTGCTTCAACTTTTAGGTACAGAGATTGCTAGAAATTTAATTGATCCTGAAATCTGGATTAAAATCTTTAAAACTAAAGCTGTTAACACTGATAATATCGTGGTGGCCGATGCTCGCTATGAAAATGAAAGAAGCACAATAACTGAATTGAATGGAATAAATGTCCTAATTAAAAGGCCTAATGTTGAAATTAAAAACTCATTTCATAGTTCAGAAAATAGTCTAGGCCATGAAACGGACTATAATATTATATTAAATAATAATGACACAATACAAACTCTATATAGGAGATTCGAAGATGAAATTTACCTCTTTCAGGAACGGAAGGATGTACGAACGTCACTCTGATGGTTCCGCATTTAAAAAAGAAGAAGATAAACACTTTAAAGTGGTCGATGGAAAATGGGAACTTACTGAAGACCTTTCTCTTGCTGATGACTTTAAACCTTTAAGTGAAGATCCCTCCATTATTAGCTTGGAGGATACGTTCCATGCATATGTTAATGGAGATGCTGAAAATCAAGGTAAGTACTTAAATCGACTTCTACATAACCTTGCAAAAAAAGTAGATGCTTTAGAGAGGAAGTAATGAGGTTTACTAAAAAAATAAATGAAGACGATATCTACTTAGTTTATGCAGAAACCCCCACATTTGCAGAAGGTGAGTTAGTCAAAATTTTAGACTACGACAGTAACGATAAGTCTTACGCGGTAGCCCCTCTATCTGATGTATATAAGTTTAAGGGTAATATTGGGCGACTTCTTGAAAACTCAGCTAAATGGGTTAAACCTGATAATATGACTAAACTGTCTTATGTAAAACCAAGTAAATTCAACAGCTTATATAAAGTCCTAGCTCTACTAGGCTCGCTAGCCTCTGGTTATGCGTTAGGAAGTTTTATTGGATTCTAAAACTAGTCGCAGAATTATTGCTGCTTTACGTAAATTAACTTACAGTCACGCCCCCAGAACGTGTGCTAAACGCCGAGCTAAAGTTGCTCCAGCGACCTACCGCTGTGAGCACTGTGGCTTGGTTGTATATGAGGGCTCTAAGAGTCTCGAAAAGGCCGATTTAAGCCAGTTTGAGAGAGTAGTGAAGGGTAAGACTCACATGGATCATAAGGAGCCTGTAGTGGACCCCGAGAAGGGCTTTGAGACCTGGGATATATATATTAAACGTATGTTCTGTGATGAAGACGGGTGGCAGGTACTCTGCGAGGAATGCCACTCAATTAAAACTCAGCTAGAAAAAGAATTGAAAAAAAGTCGTAAAAACCGTTGACAACTGTCAAATAATGTGGCAGAATGTATCTATTGGAGAAATTATGTTTGATAAACTATTAAATGCAGGTCGATTTATCTTAAAAGCACTCCTGGTCTTAACTATTGTTGGGTCGGGACATCTAATCCATCAGAGCTTTATGCGCCACTACATTGGCAAAAACTCAGTTATGCTATATGGTCCAGAAGGCGGAGGAGGTTCAGGTTTCTTCGTAAAAGCTCCTTCGGGTAAGAAATACATTCTAACTAATAGGCACGTATGTGGTTTACATAAAAATGGTTATATGGAGGTCTACTTAAAAGATCAGATTCGGTTAATGAGAAAGAAGATTGCCCATGTATACAAGGACCATGACCTCTGTCTTATTGAGGCGCCAATTGGTCCGAGTGGTCTAAATATTGCCACCTTTAATCCATTTGCAGGAATCATTGCCATTATCGGACACCCAAAACTTAGACCTCTAATTGTAGCGACAGGACAACACATTGGATTTAAAACTATTGAGCTAATTACTGCCATTAATGTTAAGCCGGATCAGTGTGATGGTAGAATTATAGACCTAGATAAAAAGAGCATTAAAAATCAAATTATACCCGATACGGTATACTTAAAGGACGTAACTTCTCCACAACCAAATATGTTCACTCTACGTAATATCTGTTTAAAGTCATACTACTCTTCAGCCCTACATGCCTACAGTAGGGGCGGATCTTCAGGTAGCCCGGTAGTCAACTTTTTTGGACAGGTTGTTGCCGTGCTATTTGCCGGACACAGAGGAGATCAATTTGAAAGCTACGCAGTACCGCTAGCTGATATTAAAGAGTTTTTAAAAAATAAGTAATATGAGTAATCTAGTAGACCTTAAAGAACTTGAAGAACTGCTCAAGGAAGAGAACACTCCTACGAGGCCTGCACGGAAGCAACACCAAAATAGGACTGTTCTAAAGTTTATTGAGGAATCAAGGGTAAGGCCCGGAGAATACCGGGTCCCTACCTTTGTTATTTACTATCTCTTTTCTACTTGGGTAAATCGAACTAAAAGAAAGAACGTCGGTAAAGAGGCGTTTTTTAGAACATTTAAACAACACTTTGAACAAGTTAGGTATGGGAAACAACGCTACTACCTAGTTAACGACGCTTGGGAGCTTACGGACGAGCTTTATGAAAAAGCAAAAACACACAAAAAAAGATGGCAAGACATCAAAAAGTCGGAAAGATAGTAAGTATCCTGCATTAGATAAAAGCAAGAATCTACTATCAAGATCTGAGTATATAGAAACTGACTATGTTAGTGGAATATACGACGAAACGGGACAAGAGATAATTCGTCCTCTAACTGATAAAGAAAAAGAATTTTTAAATAAGTTTTACGAAGAAACTATCGTAACTAACTTCTACCACGATAAACAACTCTATAACTTAAACAAGATTAAAAAATCTATAATCGAAGACGCTAATGTCCAGGAATTAAAAAACCAACTAAAGGAAACCTCGGACACAAAAGAAAAAAACCGAATTAAGCAGTTAATTAAGATTACTAAAAAGCAAAATGAAGAGATATATGCTGAAGAACTAGAAAGTCTAAAACAGGAGATGCAGTCCCTAAGAGACGAAAATCTTCTTTATTCCGATCCCATGGATCATAGACAATTTTATAAGGCCAATAACTCTAGAAATAACTGCGTTCTAATAAAAGCTAAATTAGGCTATAAATTACATCCACTTGGTGGTGAAATGTCTGACGAAATCGAAGGCCAAATACTGGAAGGATTTAATGAAAATCAATTAATTGATGACATCGAACGGTCTCGTTGGGAAGAAGAAGAGGAGCGGATGACACAAATGTTAAAGGAAGAAAAAAGTTTAAAAAAATCCAAAAAGTCTAGCTAGACCCACCAATATCGCAACTAGTGCGGATGCTGCGCCAAACTTCATACTAACTAGCTTAACATTAGCTACAGTTCTTTTTCTACTTTCTTTTTTAAACCGATGATCGTCCACCATTTCAGTTAGATGAGGGAGGGATGTTAGAAGTGGAGAGACTTGCTGGATTATCCTGGAGTCTGAGCTTACGTGTTCGTTAACTGCCTTGATATGTTCATGTAGATCGTCATGTAGGGTAGTCACAGTGGCTTCTAGTATTTTCTGACCCGCTTTCAATTCCGACACATCGTCCTTAATTTCATCAACTCTATTTTCAAGTCTACTGAACCTAGTCTCGTCCATTACTTACCCCTTAACTTTCGGTCTCGTCTGTTTCTTTATTTATCATTTTTCTAAACGCAGGCTGTTGATAAAGATCGAAGAGTAGTCTATTTCTTTCTTCTGGTTGATCTGTATTCATCGCTTTTTGTAAGTCATTCATATAGACTTCTTTTGCAGGAGAGTCCGGTTGTGCAGCGAGATTTCTTTGAGCATTTATTGCACTTTCGATCCAATCTTCTTTTATTTTAGATAAATTTGAATATTCTCCCAACAGAGATCCTACATCACTTGTTGGAAGTTTAGTTATATCCTCTATATCTTTTTGATCCAACTTAGTGTTTTCTTGTTTCAATTTTTTTCTTGTGAAAATTTCTTCTCTTTCTTTATTAGAAAGTGTTGGATCTTCTAGTTTATCTAATTTAATGGTCGATGGCGTTAAAGGTGCCGGTAACACGCCCTCAAATGCACCTTCTGCCGGACTTTCCCCTGCTAATGCTGAACCTGCTGCACCAAGTAAACCACCGACTCCAAATCCTAACCCCGCCCCAAGTTTTTTTACTGTAGGACCTAACTGTTGAAGTTTACCTGCACCCGATTCACCTAGTGCCGCTCGTGCTATTGTTCTCACGGGAGAAGTAACTGCATCTACCAATGAAAGTTTTCTACCAGATCCTTTAGTTGCGAGTTCTTGTAATGCTTTATATCTTGATGAATCTAATGTATCAGATGCACTTGCACGTCTAAACACATTTTCTAAAAATTTCCTTTCCTTAGCAAACTCGTCCCCGGTCGAAGTTAAAATTTTATTTAATTTTTTTCTAGTATTTTCTCCTGCAATAAAGTTTTTATCCGCACCAGAAATCGAGGGCCCTTCTTTTATATCTAACATACTTTTTAGTCTGTCAAGTTCACCCTGTCTTAGTGTAGATATGTCTAATTGTTTAGAAGCGCCTCTAGGTAAAAGTTCACGTAATTGTCTTCTCGTTTCTCCGTAAAGTTGTTCAGGTCCTCCGCGATCTAAAGAACCAAACTTAGCTTTATCTCCCAAGTTTTCGATAATATTTGCAATTTCATTTCCAGAAACTTTGGGTTTTAAATCTTCGACAAGCCCTAGGGCAGTTTTAGCGGCTTTAGGTTCAGTAGACTTTATAAGTCTATCTCCAACTTTAATTGTCTCTTTTTCAATTTTAGCAATGCTATCTTGGGTCTTTTTTAAATTTTTAAGTGCTTCTCTTTTTGCATCTTTGACACTGTTTAAAGACCTTTTTAACTTATTTTTTACACCTTTATCAGTAGTTCCGTCTATTTGTGTTTTTAAATTAGTTGCTTGTTGTTCTAGCCCTACAAGTAAATTTTGTTGCTTAACACTACTTGCTATTTTTTTCTTTTCTAGATTAATTTTATTTATCTTCTTTTGTAGATCAGCTTTGGCATCTTTACTAGTTACCTCAAGTTTTTGATTTTTTAATTGAGTCTCTTGTTCGTTTAATTTATTTAAAGTTTCTTGTTGAGCTTTTAGAATTTCATTACGCTTTTTAAAGGCATCTACTTTTGTACTAGATGTTTCTGGAGTTTTTTCTAAACTTAAATCTTCTAACTTTGAAATTTGTTTACCAATTCTAGCTTCTTCTTCGGCCAAACGGGCGGTTTGCTTTTCTAACTGTTTTTCTCTTAGATCTAGACTTTTTAGTTTTTCAGGATCGTAAGATGTTCCTGTTTTGCGACCAATAGTTTGAGTTATACGGTTTGCAAGGTCCTCTTTTGAAAAAACTTCTTTACTTAATATTTCTCTAGCTTTCTGGCTTGCTCCAATTCCTGCCTTTGAACTTTGTTTGGCAACATTTTCTAGATCTGCCAAAAGTTTTTCTGTACTTTTAAGTTTTAAGGCTTCAGGAGTTGCCTGCATTGTCTTAAGTTGTTCTCTAGTTAGTGGTCCCATACCTTCCATATAATAGCCTGGTAGTTGACCTATTGTTCCACCTGTTAATGCACTTATTGCAGTCTGTCTTGCCGAACTTTCAACATCATCTACAGTATCTGCCACCTTTTCGACTCCAAGCATGTCCGCAAAATCAGATGAATCTTCAGTAACGTCAATAGCTTCTGTTTCATCAAAAGACGGAACATTAGAGCTTATCGGATCTGTATCTTCCCATTTAGGATCTGCCATTATTTGTACCTCAAAAATTGTTTAGTTTTTTTATTAAAAACTGCAATTCTTCCATCTTTTGTTTTTCTTTCAACTTCCGATGATTGTTCTTTCATATCTGCATTAATTCTTGCTTCTTGTTGTGGAGTGTAAATTGACGTTTTGTCAGCCTCGCTACGAATTTTTTTTATTTCGGAAGCAAAATCAGGAAATTTTTGAGTTACATATTCATCACTTAAATATGTATTTTCAGTGGGTATTCCTTTAATTTGACCAAGAGCGTCTTTTCTTTTTTTCTCAAAATCTGATTGAAAAGAACCTAGTGCTACATCAAGCATATTTAAAAAATTCTGTTGAATTTGAGGAGTCATTTTATCCTCTTTTTGAGTTTGAATAAATTGTTTAAATTTTTCAGTAAGTTTACCTGTACCATAAACCCTTTTTAAATCTCCTTCAGTTAATGCGCCAACTTCCTTACCCAAAACTCTAGCAGCTAAGTTTCTAATAATTCCTAAAGCTCCTTCTGGATTTTCTAAAGTCAGGGTATTAAAATTTCGCAACTGACCAACTTCCGTGCGTACTTTATCTATATATTTATTGTAGTCATCTGAAATTTTATCTAATCTTTCTTGTCGTACTTTACTTAATTGAAAATCTCTATCAATAACTCCTTTACCCTCATCATCCCTATATACTTTGGCTCCTGCCCTAACTCCTGTTAATTCCGGAACTTTTAACTGTTTTGCCTGTCCTTTAGCTCTATCGATTAAAATGGGATTACCTTCTGCATCAAGTGCCTGACTTAATGCGTAAGCTTTTGTTCCCACTATACGGATGTCCGACATAGGATCTTCTGCGTTAGGATTAATTGTAACTCTTGTTGGCACTAAGTTACCTTCTTTGTCGGGTAAATTAATTGTAGTTAATAGTCGGTTTCCTGCAGCTTCTTTTCCTTTATAAAGTGGTTCATACTTTTGCGTTTCAGGATTATACTGAACTATACTGTTACCTACTTTTACAGGTTTATTTCTAGCATCAAGTAACTTTTGTAATTCCTCCAATCTATTAGTTTTAAAATCTAGACCAGAAGATACTGGTTTAACTTGAAAATTAGGATTTGCTGCCGAAGCAAGTTCTCCGTATTTATCTAAAACTTTTAATGCTCCACTAATTAAATCCTGAGTTTTGGCATCTCCTAGTTGTTTTTTTTGACGACTCATTAACTCTTGAAGTCGCTTAATTCGAGGATCTTTAGTTTCCTCAGTAGACTCTGTTGAACGCCTAGCTAGTGGGGCGCCAGGCGTTGTTATGTCTGGTGATTCAGCTTGAATTTGAGTTGATGGGGCTGAAGCAATACCTCTAGAAGGTTGTTTTGGTTGTGCAGAATTTAAATAAACGTTACTTTCGGCTTTACGTCTATTAACTAAGCCAGGAAGTTGTTCCTTACCAGCATAGGTAAATTCCTTCATTTTTTGAGCGGCAGCCTCAGGACCTTGAGCTTTGTGAATTTTTAAAATTTGATCTACTCTGGCGGGTCCGAGATTGTATCCAAAACTATACAGAGCATTTCTTTGATCTTCAGTTAGATCCACGTCATTGGCGACAATAACATCCGCTATGTCTCCCATTACTGGAGATTTTTTAATCATTTCTTGTGCTTGTTCGGGAGTTAATTCTCCATATAAAGAAATACCCTCAGATAGTTTCCCAGTTTTAAGCTCTTCATCAGTCAACACTCTACCATAACCAATTGTAGGTTTACCTCGGTAGTTGCCCTTTCTAATATCTTCAGGAGTTAACGTTTTTCCTGTTTTATCGTCATATGGTTGATTTCTAAATCCTTCAAACTTAGTAATATTATCGTAAAAAGATTTGGATAACTCCGGATAACCACTTTCGTCGTCAACGCTTGCTGGTTCACCTTTAGACATAAAAGAACTCTCAGGAGTTAGTTCTACTGCTTCTCTTTGCTCAACTGTTGGTAACTCCATTTTTTGAACATCTGAAACTTCGGGAGCGTCAGGTACTTCAAAATCTTCTAAAGTAGCGCCTTTTCGCATTTCCGGCTCAAGCATCATCGGGGCGTCAGACGTTTGTTCAGGACTAAATGCTCCTAATAATTCTTCCAATTGTTTGAGTCTATCTTGCATGATTACCTCTTATCCATAAGTAATTTAACTAAACCACTTGTGACTTCTCCCGAAGGTTGAACAACTTCATTTTTAGATAATGCTTCAGGATCTCTTTCACCTTTAAGTACTTCCATTAGTTGCCGTTGTTGATTTTCATTAACATCAGCAACATTTTTAGCCACAGCATCGTCACTTCTTAATTGGGCTAATTCCTGCATTAAGTCATTAAGCATTTGTTGTTGGTCTAGATTAAGTACCATTTCTCCAGCATTAATTCTATCAGGAATATTGTCTCCGGTAAAGTTATCTTTTTTAGAAAGAGTTTCCATTTCAGGAACTACACGGCCTTCCGTCTGGAGACCTCCCTCTTCATATCCCATTTTTTTAGAGGATTCATTGTCTTTTATTCCGCCATCTTTAAATAATCCTTTAGTTGCTATCTTCGCTGCTATCTTCGCTGCACCTAATAAAAGTTGTCTATTTGCTGCCGCAGCATTTTGTGCTGCTTGGGCCTGCGCCCCTCCCCGTTGCATAGCGATGTTGGACATATTTTGAATACCTTGAGCACTTCCACTAGCACGAGCCATTTCATTTTGAAAACGCTGCTGTAAAAGACCTTTATTAAAAATTTCTTGCTGATTCATAATATTGGCAACATTGGCGGCTTGTTGTTCTCTACGTCCGGTATCCTGACTAGCAAGTGCCGCATTATACCTTTGAATTTGATCTCTAGCTTGAGCTAAATTTAAGTCTTGCTGGTATTGTTGCTGACCGTACTGAGTGGCAGCATTCGCAGCTTGAGCTAAAGCTGCTCGTCTAGCACCTGCGGCGTCAGCAGCAATTTGGCGCCCCTCCTGCATTTGATTTTGTGCAGCAGCTTGTTGGCTAAGAAGTCTGTTAGCATACTCAAGTCCACTAGCTTCTATTCCACGTCTTTGAAACTCTTGCCTAAGAGTGGCCTCTCTAGCCGCTTGATCTCTCATGGCTTGAGATCTAAGAGCTTCATATCTAGCACGATCTTCAGTAGTTAAACCTGTTTCACCTCTTTCCTGAAGCTCACCAATGGCGTCCATAATAGTTTTTCTAACCATTGGATCTTCTGAAATATCAGCTAAGGACGTTTCACCAAGTCGTTCTTCTTCAGTTGATTGAATTAGTTCCGGAAGAACCAAAGCGATTTGCTGAGCCTCTACTTCAGGAATACCTACACTTCGTAGCTCATTTACTACGTCTTGTGCATCAATTCTGGCTCGATCAAAGGATTGTTCCCCTACTCCTGGATCTGCACTTAAACCCAAACTTTTTGTTACTCCGCCAACTAAATCGCCAACAAAACTCATATTATAACCTCTTCTCAAAATACATTACATTTCTATCACAACTAATTAAATCAAAACCGTAGTTGAGGATAGCATATAAATTTGAATAATTTTTACCTGCTTGCCATAAATTTATTGTGGTTTTTAAAACTTTACAACCACGTTCTTTTGCCATGAGTTCAATTTCTTTAGCTAGCTTATGACTTGCACCAGAACCTCGACACTCAGGTTTAATATATACATCCTGGATATAATAAAAATTATCGCCGACACTGTAAGTTGCAAATCCTTCGGGACTTTCTAAAAACTTACATTTTTGCCTTTCAGCTATGTAATCTTTATATATACTATTCTTCATATGCTTCAAAAAACTCCACATCCACTTTACCGTTAATACTCATAACCATTGCAGTGGCTTCGCGCTCAGCCTGGACCATTCCCGACATTTCAGCGCACTTTAGCATAAATTTATTTGTAGTTGCGTAGTATATAACATCTCTACCACTTTCAACTACTTCGTTCTTTATTTTATCAAAAAGCATTAAAAAACTTTTCATAATTAATTTCTTAGGTGCTTCTTGTTCTGCAAGAAAGGGACCTAATCTAGAAAAACTACATCCTTCTCCTAAATAACATGAACCAAACGCAACTGGAACATCTTTATCATTATACGCTATAAAAGCTGTAGGAGGTATAAGCCTCTCATCTAGGGGTTCCCAATCAATCTGATTAACCCACTTTTCTATTATCTTGTAGTCTTTCTTTTCGTATCTTTTTATTTTCATTTAGTTCCTCCTGAACTTTACTTAACCAATTATTTCTTTCAATATCTTGATTTAATACCTCTAAAGCTTCATCTGTACTATAACTATAGCTATCATCAATTTCCATTGTATCCGAAGATATTATATCATTAGCAACTAGTAGATGTTTTTGGGTAACAATTGGGTATACCTTAGTTGGTCTATCAATAACTAGTTTTCCAACTTCATACGCTCTTTTCCACTGACCATTAACAAAAAACCCGTGATCAGGAGAAACTTTAAGTCCTTTAAATTCATAAATTTGAGGAGCATAAGCAAACCCAGCACCAACTACAGCACCTCCTAAATAGGTCATATCACCTTCAACTAAATCTTGTACAAATTTTTCATTTCCATTTTCAAGTCTAATTGGAGTGTCGGCCACAAAACAAAGTACTCTAGTTGCAGCTCTAGCTGCAGCCTCTGCTGCTCTTCTTGCTTCATTCACCACATTAGTAACTGCGCCAGTACCTCCGCCAATAAATGCATCAACTACCTGAGTTCCTGGTATAGCGTCCGGGGTTAGTTTTTGAGCAATATCACCAGCAGTTTGAATAACGTTACCCCCTGCGCCAATGATATTTTTAGTGGCCTGATCCAATTCAAATGGATTAATAGTTAGTGCTGTACCTAAAAGTTCATCACCTAGTGCGGTAGCATCCGTAACCGCTCCTAGTGGATCTGACCCTACCATTTGAGCAAGCTCTTGTGTAGCAAATACTGGTGCGGCTAAAAAAGGATTGGCTGTAAGTAAAGCGTTTTGTAAAGCCTGTAGTGGGCCGGTTTCTCCTACAATACCCTGTCCTTGAACATATCGAACATTTCCTGCATTGATTTGATTTAATGCGTCATTAATTGCGGCTGCAGTATCAAAATCAAACATTGATGCTCTTTGAGGGCCTTGTGCTAAACCTTCTTCTCCAAGTAATCTACTTAATCCTGCATAACGTTCAACTTCATCGGGGTTGGCTACAGTCATTCTATTTACCGAAGCTTGGTCTATTGGGGATAAGTATTTTTGTAATCCATACCTGCCCTGTGCTCCGCTTTTAGTTGTAATTAAGGCTTGTAGAGTCCCACGATCTTGTTCAGGCACTCCAAGCATATCAAATTCATCATTTGTTAAAAATTGACCTGTAGCGATCTTTTGATTAATAGAGCCTTGTATATCCCCTCGTCGGGCCAGTTCTTGTGCCACTCTAGCATCAAGATCTGCCTGAAGTTGAGTTCTAAGTCCCTCATCACCCGCGACTTGCTGATAAGCAGAACCTTCTCTACCTGAAAGAGCGGCACTGGCGCTACGAATTCCATAAAGGTCCTCAAGAGATTCTGCGCGAGCTTGATCTAACTGGGACTGAAGGGCCTGAACCGGAGCTTGAGCAGAAGCGCCCAAGCCCTCAGCCAGGTCTGGGTTGGCGGCAAGGATCAGTGAGTCAATGGCTTGTTGGCCCACTGTATATGGTGTTTGTTGTCCAAATGATTGTCTTAGAAGTTTTTCTCTACCCTGAGCTTTTTGGGCTCCCTCAAGAAGGCTACCTAAACGTCCAACTTCACGTTTTTGTTTTTGAAACTCAGGCGGTTCAACTAGGTCAAATCTAGTTCTTCCTGAGGCTATATCTTGATAACGCTGAAAGTCAAAATCTTGTAAATCTGAAGCTGCAGTACCTGCCTGTTGGCGAGCTTGCTGAGTAAATTGCTTGGCTCCCTCAATAGTGGCTTCTTGACCCTGTATAAGGCGCTCAAATCGGTCTCTCTGGCTTTCTAGCTGTTGCCCTATGGCTCGAGCTTTATTGGTCACTGCGCCGCCTACAGACTCACTTAGACGCTGTGCTGCGGGCTGATTAGCCCTAACATACTGCCTAATGTTTTGGAAGGCTCCAGAGCCCTTCTGGCGACGTCTACGGCCCCCTTGCGGGGCTCGGCTATCGGCTTGAGCAATGGCGGCTTGACTTCCACTATCTGGAGACGCAGGCGTTTGAGGTCCCATTTGGGACTGTTCTGCTCCGACCGAGGCGGAACTGCCTGAAATCTGGACGGCATCTTGTTGATCAGGCTGCTGAGCTGCCTGAGGTGAGTTCATGCCACCCTGAGTATCATCGTCTTCTTGTTGAGGAATATAAGCCATTTAATATACCTTGCCTATAATAAGTTGTTAAAATATCAACTCAACTACCAGATTATACTGATTATTGGGGATAAGTCCCCGAACTTGCGTAAGCGTGTACGTTCCTTGTCCATTTGAGCCAAATGTTATAAAAGGGGCTCCTGTTACTCCTGCTGTGGGAGAAGTTAAATTATCAGCTCTTACAACCTTAGTACCTTTGAGTCCTCTTGGAGCAGTAAAACGAGTCACAATTGTTGGGGTTCCTGCTGTATTTACAGTAAGTCCAATTGTAACTAGGCTACGATTAAGATTATCAAAGTCTATATTACCATTAAGAACATTAGTTACTTGTTCCGCAAAAAAGTTGTAATTATTCGCAATCCGTTCTACGGTTTCTCGGTCTTCTTCTGGAAAATCTTCCACCGTAATACGCTTAACGTTGTCAATTCTAGGCATTAACGATATCCCCTAGTACTAAATACTCTAGGCTCTAAACTAATTCCAAGTATACGTACGTTTTCACGAGCGTTTCCGTGATCAAACCTAACCTTTAGGAAGCGACACCTTTGTTTGTCCTGAGGTATATATGTGCGTATAGGAATTTCGTTCCCTTCGCCTCCCCAAGTAGTCTGACCCCAATCAAACCCACCCCAGTAACCTGAGTTACGGGCTCGAAATATAATTTCTTCAAAGTTTGCACTTCTATCAGAAGCGTAGGACACAGTAGCATTATAGAAATTATTCTGATCAAATATAACAGTACCTTCCCGTATTTGTTTAAGATTCTCTGGAGCCCCGAAGTGTTGTGGGGCCCACTGTACCCTTTTTGATATACTTTTAAAGTTGGTTACTGGGCCGATAACAAGTGGCAGCTCATTGATTAGAGTTACCACATTTGTGGTACTATCAATTGAGTTAATTAATGCTTCATATGGAGTTATTCCTGTGGACTCTTTATAGTTTTTAAACGTTGTGTCACAAGCAAGGTCGTTTAGCTCACTAATTAATGTGTTATACTGAGTTTGTTGTGTGGCAAAATCTGTTGAAAAAACTTTAACTGTAACAGTTCCACTAGCATCATCGGCAACAAGTTTGGCGTTAAGTGCATCTAAAGTAGCTTGAGTGTCTCCTCCGGCAGATATACGCAGGGTCGATAAATAATCTGTGTCGTCTAATCCAGTATCTCGGTCAAGTTTATTTAAAAGCCGGTTTATTGTGGCGATTGTTACATATTGATCTTGTTTAATCACATCGCCTATACTTGTATCAGCAACTGAGCTTAACTCTACTAACGCTTCATTTACAGCATTAGCGCCAATTAATAGCTCAAAACTTCTTTCTGAATAATCAGTCCGATCTCGATTTTTTCTTTCCTGCTGTAAAAAATTTCTTTCACCGTCACTTACATACAACAAGTCATCTACAGGTTCCACTACACCAGCAGTTGATGGTTTAGTCCAGCGGGTCCACGTACTAGTAAATGTATTGTACCTATAACACTGTGTTGCTATTGTATCCGTAATTGTAGTAGGCAACCATAATAAATATGCCCTATCAGTCTCGTAGGATACAGCAAACGAGATGCTCTCATAGTTAAATCTTCTATTGGCAACATCAAGTATCTTATCTTCAATTGGTCTGGAGATAATTCCGACTCCGGTTTCCGATATTGTTGTTACACCCTGGTTAGTTAAACAGTATATACGATTATTAAGATTAACCGCAGTATCTGGAGCAGTTATTTGTGCAGAATTGTCTAAAAGGCGGGAACTAAAATTGGGAGAGGTGGTCCCTGTAATAATATAGACTCCGTCTTCCTTTAAAACAAAAAGATTGTCTCTGTTTGCGAGAATTCTTTTAATTGCCTTATCTCTAGGTCCTACGTCTATAAAGTTAACTAGAGGGACAGCTTCTGGTTCATTAAACTTAGAAAAGTAGATTCTATTTGCCACAACCTCATTATCCGAAACTGACTTAGTCACAAAATAAGAGCCTGTTGTTCCGGAACCAAAAGTCTGAACTGGAACGGTAAATGTGTCTGGAGTTAACACTGTAACTGTGTGTGTGCCATCAATTGAGGGTGAGCAATCTGAACCATCAATTACAATCTGATCTCCAGTAACTAACCCGTGTCCCACTGATGTAATCTCTGCGGGATTAGCTACAGCAATTGCTGTAATACTTCCTTCAACTCCTAGCTCAGGATTAAACTTATCTGCAATAGACGAATCGTTAGTTCCAATGTAGAAGGGTTTATCTTCTAAACTTTTTCTTTCAAAGAATATGATTCCCGGCACATCGCCAGGACTAGACAAATAAAATGCATTTACTGGAGAACTCGCATCCCTATTTATAACTTTGACAATACTTTGAGCAGTCTCTTCAATCGCCTGCCCGATTGACGCAGTACTTGATAATAGAATTTCCTGACTTGCAGTATCCTCACCATCGCCTTGTGTTGTAACACTGACTGCCCAAGCGCCACCTAGAGCGGAGCCTATTGACGCATCTGTTGTGTTACCATTTTTAGCGTTTGTTATGGTTACTACATTTCCTACATTGTTGGCAGTAAAGTCAGGTATAAAAGCCAGAGAATCACTCATCTTTTGGGCTATGTCTGCGTCGGTATCACCAGTTTCTGTAAATACTCGTATACCAGTTCTATTAGCCACAGCCGGATCTGCTGTAGCTCCTTTATCAAGCCATATGTAGTATTTTCTTTCATCGCGGGCTGAGTTTAATAATATATATCCAGTATCTAATGTATTCGCAAATGAATCGGTTGTAATATTAGTAACTTCAGTTTCGCCAACAAATGTATAACGAGTAAAGCCGTCGTCGTCACCAATAATTAGTTCACTTGTCCCTGAAGTAAAACCTTGAACCGAAAGTAAATTAAACTGAAGACTATGCGCTCTTTTAGTATTTGCATAAAAAGCGGTATTTCTAAATAAAGTTATATCTTTTGCAATGGGAGGCCTTTCATTAGCTTGAAGGATTCCCTCTCCTGTGTTAGGGTTGGTGTATAGAAATGCACCTGTGGCACGAAAAGCCTCAGTTGTTATGTCCTCAAAAGTAACTTCTTTAGCACTTATTTGAACATCAGTAACTTGAGCCTCAAATACCAGGTTCATCTCATCACCTGGATCAAGGTCGATAATGTCAACTTCGTCCGTTGCGGTTACGGGGGCGGTTCTGTATAGTTGGTAAAAATAATCTGTACTGTCTACAACATCTGGAACAACCAGGGTTATCTGTGCGTTCGCTGAAGTTCCTGCTGTAATCTGCCCTTGTTCAATAATTGTAGGAACTACAACAGTTAAATTTGAACTAACTGAAACGTCAGTAAGGTCCTCTCCATTTTCAGTACTAGTAACGCTTAAAATCCCACCACTTACCTCAACTGAAAAGGTGCCCAATGCTTCAATAACAGTACCAGTAGCAATTGCAATATCTCCTGCACTTGAAAGTCCATCAATGTTAACGGGTACGGAAATTCTTCCAAGTGTTCCAGGAGCCTGCGGTGGATTTGGAAATCCAGCAGTTTGAAACCATATGAAATAGTCGTTTTGTGAGTCACTTAATTGTATAAAACGATCGTCTACTGTTCCATCATAGTCAGTAGTAGTTCCTGAGGTGAAAGTCAGGTCGAACTGTTCTGGCGTTAAAATATCTTCACTAGTGTTGGTTAAGACCACCCTCGGACTCGGCGTTCCAAAGATTAAGTTATTGTTTGCGTCTCTAATTCCCCAAAGGACTCGGTATGCACACTTACTCTGAGGGTCTAAAAAACCTCCAGTGCTAAAATTAAGTGATGCTTCTACGTCTAAAGCTTTTACTCCACCAGCTTCAGTAATATACCCTGGATCTGTAGAGAGACTTGATGCATCTAAAGCTGATATTTTTCGTATCCCTTCGTCGGTGGTAAAATAAAGATTCCCATTGACTTCAGTAGACTTTATTCGAAGTCCGGATTCAACTTCAGTATAAGTGCCGTCAAATGTGGAAAACGACCCTGAACCATCTGCATCAAAATCTAGACTTGTTCCGTAGTGTCTAAGCAATCTACCTTTATATGTAAGGGCTTGTTTTAGTCTATCACTACCAATGCCAAATGAGTCACCAAAATCTTCAAATCCTCTACGAGATTCGATTATATTATCGGCGTCAATTACGACATTGTCGGCAACTTCGAGCGCCCCTTCCCTCTTGTTTATTTCCGAAGGAAAGGTGACAAGACCTGCCGCCCTTCTCAAATTTGGCATTAGAATGAACCTCTACGCTTAGAACTACCCGTTCCGTACGTCGCTTCAGTTAGTGTATTATTTCTATTTCTAATCTTTTGGGGCGCACCTTCAACTCGGTTATCGATTAGATCATTAGTGGCCCGTTCCATCATCTGCAATCTGGTCTCAGCCATTTGTGCTCCCTCTGTATCGCCCAATGCATGAAGTGCAGCAACTGCGACACGCTGCGCTAAAACTGCATGTAACTCTGTTGGCAATTGAGGAACAATAGTCTCACCTGCAATATTTAGGTAATCTCCTACTGAAAGTTCACTTGGTAGATCCTCTGGATCAAAAGTTACCGTTCTAGTTGCTGTATCTACAGAAAGGGGTTGTTTATCAAAAGCATAAACATTGTTAGGCGATTTACTTTGTACAAAATCCATCATAGGGAGAGTAGAAAAATTTGAAGGAAACTCTGTTAAAGTTATAACGCCAGTAGTTGTGTCAATACCACTAATAACTCCAGCTTCAGCATCATCTACCAATGTTCCGGGTTTTAAATAGAAAAACATTCTAAGTGTTCCACTACTAAAGGGTTGTTGATCTAAAAGCACCAAGTCATTATCTTCTATATAAAAGGAGTTTGTGTAGTCGGCCACATAATCATCATTAAAGTCAGATAGCTCTTCAAGGCTGACTCGCGAAAGTTCGTAGTAGCGAATGGGTCTATTTGGAAAAGCTTGATCTATAGTAACTAGAGCTGCATCTCTAAGTTTATTACCAACTGCCCTACTTGGAATCTGATACCTTTGTTCAGAATCAGTATCTAACGCATAATCTATTGACTTAACTAGGTACTCCTCATGAGTTCTCATTAAGTGGGGTACTGCAAAATACTGAATTTCTTCATTCAACATTTCAGTAAAATCAGCATCAGTAAACGTATTCTGATCACTCGGGATCATTGCACGTCTCTTAATACTTCTAATTAATTTTGAAGTTGTGAGGACGTTGCTCATATCTGTTCCTACTGCTCTTTACTTTTTTTGGAGTCTTTAAACTTACCTTTTTTGAGCATATCTGTTAAAATTCTTCGTCTTTCTTCTTTTTTCTTATC
>Ga0180438_10003992_pt1 | contig 21684 bp, 26 predicted proteins | sample SS_ome_12_FD_132455 | JGI IMG/M metagenome (GOLD analysis project Ga0180438, IMG submission 132455) | Hypersaline lake sediment archaeal communities from the Salton Sea, California, USA - SS_3_D_2 metaG | ecosystem: Environmental > Aquatic > Non-marine Saline and Alkaline > Hypersaline >...
AAAGGGGTACAGCATGGCACGGATAGTCAGCAACAAGTTCGGTACGGCGAAGGTTCCGCGCAGGCAGAAGACAGAGAAGACGCGCACAATGAAGAAGACCGCAGACGTTTCGCGGTACGTGGAAATCGCGAACGCTGCCGACGCTGCATTCAGGAAGTCGTACCGCAGCGAGTTCAGGCGCGAAGTCGCGGTCGAATATCGTATCGAAAACCCAACCGGAACGCTGCCCGAATACGTACACGTTTGGCGATGGGTGTTGGCGACCGACGACCGCTTCGCGATTGTGCTTTCACAGAAACCGACTTACTGCCCGGAGTCGTACGGGTATGACTGCAAAGCAAACGACACGCCGCGATACCGCATGGTCGAACGTTGGGGTGACGGTGAGTACCGGCGCGCCGGTGAGCGGTACACCGAAGGTACGAAGTCGCTGTCGTCTGTCGTCGCTCGCGTGCGGGAAGCTGCGCGCGCACAGGACATACGCGACAACGCCGAAGCTGCACACGGCGAGATATGCGAAGGCATCGCGAAGCGGTTGTATGCTTCGCTTGAAGCGAACGGCGGCAAGCTTGAACAGTATGATGTCGACCCGCTGACCCGCAAGACGAAGCGCGGCGTGATTGGTCATATCAATATCACGACCGAAGCGGGTATCGTGATTGGCTACAAAGTCACCGAAGACCGCGACGGCAACGGGCATCACGCACACGTCACCGGTATCGATTGCGACGACGCTGTCGGCGAAGCGTCGAGCAAGGGCAGCAATACCGCGTACGATTTGGTGTCGTATCTGTCGCGGTACATTCCGGTCGACCTTGACAACTGACCCGACCCGCTGACCCGGTTTCAGGAAGCGCCGCAACTATGATTATGTTGTGGCGTTTCTCTTTTTAGTAAATCCGGGCATCCTGAAAATTGGCCTTTTTGATAGCATACGGGCCGGTTTTAAGCCAATCGCGAAAAAACATTGAATAAATCTTGACTTACTGCCGGTCACGCGCTATATTTGTATTGAAGGCAGGGACAGCGACCCGAAGACACAAGGCGAAAGGGGGAAAGCGAAACACAAGACAGGCGGCAGGGTCGCGACCGTAAGACCGCAACGAAGAAACCAACCAACCAATTGACAAGGGGTACAGCCATGTCAGCAAATATCAGTATCAATCAGAACACAGGCAAAGCGGAAATCTTTTCGACAGTCATGCCGTGGCACGGTTTGGGTCAGGTCGTCGCAGGGGCGCAGACTTGGGCCGATGCGATGTCGCTTGCGTCGCTCGATTGGAACGTCGAGAAGCGGCAGCTTGCCGACCCGACGACCGGCACGCTTGTCGACGCGTACGGAACCTTCCGGGCCGACACGAATGCCATGCTTGGCATTTTCAAGGAAGGGTACAAAATCATTCAGAACCGGTACGCGTTCGACTTCATCGACGCGTTGCTTGAAGCTGAGAACGGCGCGCACTATGAATCAGCGGGCGCGCTCGACGGCGGGCGGCGTGTGTGGGCGATGGCATCGTTGCCGCACGACATTCGCATCGGTCTGACTGACGATGTCACGAAGACCTTTCTTCTGTTCGCGACTTCGCACGATGGCAGCTTGGGCGCAACCTGCAAGCTGACAAGCGTTCGCGTTGTCTGCAACAACACGCTGTCGGCAGCGCTGTCGCAGAAGTCAACCGGTGCGGTCGTCAAGGTGAAGCACACGAAGTCGGCAGAAGTTCGCCTTGAAGAAGCGCGCGCTTTGATGGCCGACGCGAAGCATTCGGTGTACACGCTTGCCGAAAAGCTGAACGAACTTGCGCACCGCAAGGTCAACAGCGCGACCGCGCTTGCCGTCATGGATCGCGTGTTCGGTGACAAATGGCGCGAGACAACCCGCAGTCAAAACCGCGTTGCGAAGATTGCCGAACTGTTCGAAAGCAACGACGACAACGCGATACCGGAAGTTCGCGGCACGGCGTACAACCTTCTGAATGCGTTTACGCAGTACACCGACCATTTCGCGACGGTGCGCAAGACGAATACCTGCGTCGGCATGACCGAAGCACAGGTGCGCACGAAGTCGGCAATGTTCGGTGGTGGCGACGACTTCAAGGTCGACGCGCTGAATGCGATACTTGACGTTACCGCAGGCGCACCGCGTCACGAACTGGCAGCGGTCAGCGTCGGCAGCGGCAGCGGCAGCGACGAGTCAATCGACGATGTGCTGCGTTCCCTGAATATCTAGCGACAGCACAGCACAGCGTACGCGGTACCGGGTCGACCTTCGGGTCGGCCCGGACTGCATAAGGGCGATAGTTTAACGTAAACAGGGAAGACGACAATGCCCGATAGAAACAAATTCGAAATGCACGAAGCGCCGCAGCTTGGCGATTGGTACGAAGACGATGGTTGCGGTGAATACATGGTGTACACGATTCGCGATGAACAGGTCGGCGACGACCTTGACAATGTACACACCGAAACGGTTGCGACTTGGGTACGCGTCGACACGCGCGACGAAGTCGACGACGAACTGACCATGATGCGCGACCGGGGGTACATACAATGATTGCACGCCGACCGAAACAGGTTGCCCGTCGCCTTCGGCCCGAACAGGCGAAGACTGTTGCGCGTATCGCTCGACGCGAACGCGTCACGGTTAAGGTGCCGTCAACGAAGCTTGACTTGAAAGTCAGACACGACCCGGTTGCCGAAGCGCTCGACGTTGCGCCGGGCAAGGTCGACGCGCGGTACCGAACGAATCACGATGCATTTATCACCATGCTGCGCGCAGGCGCATCACCGCACAATCCGAAGTTCAGCGTTGAAGGTATCTTGGGCGATTGGTGGTCAGTTGCCTTTCCGGGTCGCAGCTTTCCCCCGCCAGAAGGCGGGTACGCGAACGAACTTGCATTGGCAGTTCAATACGGGTTGTTAATGCAGGGGTACGTTCGATACAGCATGACACCGCCTGAACGGTTCCGACGCAATCACGATGCAGCGGTCGCGCTTCGCTTCGGTGACCTGTCGGAGAAGTTGCAGGCGGTACTTGACTATGAAGAAAAATCTGTGTTAGGTCAGAAGTTCATTCAACCGAAAGGGGCGGAGCAATGCCGACAGTCAAGCGCACGACCGGCAAGCGCGCCGCGACCAAAGGCACCGCAGGCAAGCGCAACAAAGCCAAAACCAAAGCCAAAACCAATCGCCCGAAGACCGCGAAGAAAGCGGTGAAGAAGGCAACGAAGAAGGTTGTGAAGAAGGCGCTGACCGCAGAACAGAAGAAGCGCAAGGCGGCAGCGAAGAAGGCGGCAGAGACACGCAAGGCGAATGCCGCGAAAGCGAAGCGCAGCGCTGCGGCGAAGAAGGCAGCGGCAACCCGCAAGACGAAGCGCAAGACGACGAAGAAGGCAGCGCGCCCGGAACGCAAACGCACACACGTCGACGGTCGTTCGCGCGAAGCGCGTGAAGCGCGGCGCGGTCGTACGTATGTCAAGGAATGCGCGAAGCTTCTTCTGCGGCGCAAGTTCACCGACATCGAGATTCGCGACAAGCTTGCCGAAACGTTCGGCGAGAAGTACAGCGGTGCGAAGCACACAAGGCATATACGCAAGTACCGTTCGCTGTTGAACAGCGGCGGGTTGGAGTATGCCGGGTTCGAGCGACCGACGACACCGGTGCAGGAAGTCGGGCGCACGAGCGGTGCAGAGGAAGCTGGTTTGTCGCGCAGGCAGGTGCGCCGTCGCAGGCGCGAGCGAATCGACAAAGGGTTGGTCATGGGGCCGCGCGCGCGAGCGCGTGCGCGACGGTTGCAGGCGGCAGGGGTTTCTTCACCCGGCACGACCGGGTCTTCTTCCCCTGTTGTCGAGCAACCAACAGCGCGCCGGGCGCGCCGTCGATAGGCTGTACCCCTATTCGATGGCAGATGCGCCTTTGCGCGCGGGCGGGCGGGTTGTTCGCCACAGCAACCCGTACCGCCCCTGTACGCAGGCAGAAACAGCGGTATAATCACAGTTCGGGCGGGGGTCGGTATCATTGGTACCCCTGCCATTAACCGGGCCGAAATGGGCCTTAAAATGCGTCAGAAGCGATACCCTGTCAGAACGCCGTAAACGGCCCTAGAATCGACCGCAGGGTGCAGGGTACCCAAAGGGCGGCAACATGGACAGACAGACCGTACAACGACTGATTGAAGCTATAGAAACCGGGTTGATTGCGAACCCGGAACTGTACACGCAAGGCGACCAATGCAGGCGCGGTATCTGGCGCGAAATGGTCGGCCCGGCGCTGCGTGATGCACGCGAAGCGCTGCGCCTGTCGTTTACCGCCGAAGAAGCTGCGTTGTTGTACCGGGTCTTCAACTTCATATCGAACGTACACAACCAATTACTTGACGCGCAGCGCGCAGGCATGGCGGTACTTATGCCGCAGGAGCAAGCCGAAATGTTCGAAGGCATAGGGCATCACGGCACCGACTTGTTGAACCGCCTGCGCGACCTTGCGACGCGGGCATCGATTAAGGAATTGACAAAGTGAACAGGGCGCACCGACGCGCTATGCGTTCATACCAATCGCGAGCATTTCGCTACACGCTGACGCGTGACGCGTGCGCCTTGTTCCTTGAAATGCGTTTGGGAAAGACGTTGATTGTGATTCGTTCGGTCGACTTCAAAGAAGCGTATCCCTGTCTAGTCGTTGCACCGCTGTCGGCGTTCTATGGTTGGATAACTGAACTGCGCGACGAAGGGTTCGACGACAGCGACATCGTTGTTGTCACCGGGTACAACAGCGACAAGCGGTACCGCGTTCTGTGTGAAGGCATCGAGCGCGGCGCGCGTTGGTTCATCGTCAACAAGGAAGGTCACCGGGCGGTTCCTGAACTTGCCGACATACGTTGGTCGTGTGTTGTACTCGATGAATCGCCGTTCATAAAGTCGCCGACGACGAAGGTGACGAAGTTCTATCTGTACAACTTCGCGCGGGTACCGTACCGGTACATCATGTCGGGTACCCCTGCGCCCGAAGGTGTGCAAGATTACTATACGCAACTGAGGTTTCTTGACCCGTCGACCTTTCCCGACCGCGACTTCTGGCAATGGCGGTTCAGATTGTTCAAGGTCAGCGGGTATGAATGGCATTGCACGCGCAGCGGTCACCGCGAGATTCAACAGGCGCTTGCCGAACGGTGTTTCTTCCTGACCCGCAAACAGGCAGGGTACACCGAAGACTTCACGGTCGTCAGGCGCACGTTCGAACTGCCGCCGAAGTACCGCAAGCTGTATCGAACCATCGAAGAAGAATTCGTGATTGACAGCGAAGACGCAGAAGACGACATCGGGTTCAAGTCTACCAAATGGGCAACGACGCGTCATGTTTGGTTGCGTCAGTTGTGCGGCGGTCACGTCGACGGCGAACTTGTGTACGACGGGAAGTTGAAAGAAGTGATGTACCTTGCGGGCGGTGAACTTGCCGGTCAGCGCCTTGTGATTTGGGCGACCTTCACCGCCGAAGTTGATTCGCTGTACTCGCGTCTGTCAGGGAAGTACGGCGAACGGCAAGTCGCGTTTATCGACGGGCGCGTCAAGGTACCTGACCGCATGGAGATTCAACGCCGCTTCAAGGAAGGCGATATACGGTATGTGATTTGTCAATCATCGATACGGCATGGTGTCGACTTCTCTGCCGCGAACACCGCGCTATACTACAGCGCGCCGCAGGGGTACGACCCGTTCAGGCAGACGCGCGACCGCGTCGTGAAGATAGGCAAGCGCGACAACCTGTTCGTGATATTCCTTGTTGTGACCGACGAACACGGTACGGTCGACGAAGACACAATCGCGTCAATCGACGCACACGAAAACGCGCAAGCGGTGTACCGCAGGTTCATCGAGCGAAGGAAGAAGGCACTATGCCGTACGGCGTAACGATAGCGCCCGACAGTCTAATCACAGTCGACGCGGGTTGGTCGACCGCCTGTGCGACGTGGTCGGGGCAATGGGTGCCGCAGGTCGAAGCGCTGAACCTTCCTTCGAATATGCGCGGGTCGAAGGCGACGACCGAAGCGAAGTTGTCGTATATGTGGGGCCGCTTCGCTGACGTGATGCACAACAACGGCGGTATCGACCTTGTCGTGATTGAAGATGTCGAACTGTGGTCGGAAGCGCTTGTCAGTCTGACCGCTGCCGAACGCGGTGACCTGTTCACGCTCGCGAAGTTGATTGGTGGTTACTGCAACGAATGCGATTCGCGTGATGTGCGTTTCGAATTGGTGATGGCAAAGACATGGAAGGGGCAACTGACAAAGCTTGCGACGCGCAAGCGTGTCGAACGGTTTTGGCGCGGCATCGGTGAACGCGAATACGAACGGAATATCAGCGACCATAAGGTCGACGCAATCGGCATCGGTCTGTACAAGGCGGGGGTGTTCTAATGGGCAATGACACAATACGCAAACGGGTCAGCGGTTGGCGGCGCGTTGACAAGGTCGGCGACGTTGTTGAAGCTGCCGCAATGGAAGCGTGCGCAAGACTCGACGCGAAGCTTGAAGGCAAACCATCGAAGTACATGCGCAACAAGTATCGATACAAGCGCGTGACCTTCACACTTGAAGCACGCATCGAAGACGAACGATGATTGCGCGCAGACCGAAACGCATTGCGCGGCGCAAGCGTCGCACCTTCGACCGGGCCGCGCGGCAGTCGGGCAAATGGCTGTTGGCGATGTCGCTTGCCTGCCCGCGCTGTACGAATCGTCTTTGGGGTGACGGTGAATTCGTTTGGTGTGAATCGTTCGACTGTGATTGGTGGTGTACATGGTCACAGGTCGACGACTGCGCGTTCAGCTTCAACAGAAACGCGTTGCCGTCTGAACTGTTCCGCGCGCTAACCTGCCACAAGGAATGTAGGCAATGCCCGTTACATTGACATTGTACAATTGCGCTGATTGCACGCGCTGTGAAGACTGCGAAGACTTCAACACGCACCGCAGGTTCGCGGTAAACGGTGTCACGCTTGTCGACGGGCCTGCGTCGATACGCTGCGCACACTCGCAGTTCGACCGGCGCAAAGACTATCACGTCGACCTGAACGGTATGCGCCTGCGCGAACTGCTAACGCGTTTCGGGTTCATCGATGTCGAGCGCGACGACGGGTGTTTGAACGTGTGTCGTGAATGCCTGCGCTATGATTGCCCGATGAACCCGGTACGCTATCCTGAACAGACGTATACCGAACACCTGCGTCGCAGGGACAACGACGGCAGCGCGTACTTCGATTCGCTCTTCGCTCGCCTGCACAGATACAGCATTCACTTCGGCGACAGCATCGAAGTACCAATCGACCGAAGCAAGCGTCGCCCGCAGTACGGGTACGGTGAACATCGCGACCGAACGATGTACACGAACATCGAGCGACGCAGCTTCACCCGACGAATCGTTCGCACCGCTTCGCGTTGGTTGGGTCGCGACGGGGGTGCCGTATGAACCGAATGCAGTACGCCGGTACCGATGGCCGCATGATGGCGGCGGGTGTCGTTGGCACCTGCACGAACTGTCGCCTGCACCAAACCCGGCGCACCATTGTGTACGGTCGCGGTGAAATGCCTGCGCACCTGTTGTTCATCGGCGAAGGGCCGGGCGCGAGCGAAGACGCAAGCGGTATCGCCTTCTATGGGAAGTCGGGCAAGTTGCTTGACCGCATGGTCGACGACGCTTCGCGACTTGCGCACATTGGCGCGCGTCACGTTCGCACGTTCATCACGAACGTCGTACTGTGTCACCCGACCGACGAAGTCGGCGGTTCGAACAGACAACCGCGCGCCGACGAAGCGCTTGCCTGTATGCCGAACGTGATGCGCCTGCACAATGTCGTTCAACCGCGCGTCACAATCCTAGTCGGACAAGTCGCGGTGAAATACTACGGCAAACGATTCAACCCGGTCGCGAGCATGGTACACCCGGCAGCGCTGTTGCGGCAGGGCGGTACCGCTGCACCCGCGTACCTGACGAACGTTCGCAACCTGTCATTGATTATCAAGGGGGTCATGCAATGAACCGTCGCAAGTCACGAACACCGACAGTCGCTTCGCTGTCGATACCGAAGACGTACGACCCGAAGGTCGACGGCATCACGCAATCATTGTTCAAGCGGTTTCTGCGCTGCCGGGCCGAATTCGTATACGCGCTGAACCTGTGGCGACTCGACAAAGGCGGCGCGACAACCGGGTTCGGTTCCATCACGCACGAAATGCTTGACAAACTGTACAGCAACTTCGCGAAGCGCGGCAAGCTGCCAACACCGCGAGCGCTCGACGGTTGGCTTGACAAGTATTGCGACGAACACCGCGACGAAATGCTAGGAATTCCCGCGCAGACTATCGAACGGTACAAGGCAATCATTCACGTTTTGCTTGTCGAGTACATGCGGTTCTATCGCGAAGACTTCACCGGCAAAACATGGTTGGGTTGCGAAGAAGTCTTCGACGAAATACACAAGCCAACCGGCGTACGCAGGCGCGGCAAGATTGACGGTCGCTTCGAACTGCGCGGCGGTATGTGGCTGTTGGAAACGAAGACTATGTCGCGTATCGAAGAAGACAAGTTGACGAACCGCCTGAACCTTGACCTGCAAAATCTGTTCTACATCGATGCGGGTGAACAGAAGTTCGGGCGCAAGATTCGCGGTGTGCTGTACAACGTCATTCGCAACCCGGCATTTCGCAAGGTCGACGAACCGTTGAATGAACTAGTTGCCCGCCTGCGCACCGAAGTCAGACGCAACCCTGAACACTATTTCATTCGGTACGAATGCGTGTACAACGACCGCGACAAATCACAGTACGCGCACGACCTGAACTTGCAGCTTGCCGACCTTGTCGACTTCTGCGCGGGCGACCTGCGGGTGTACCGCAATCACAGCGCTTGCGACCACAAATACCCCTGCGACTTCATGCACGCTTGCGCGAGCGGGAAGCTTGCCGGGTACAAACAAACCGATTCCCTATTCCCTGAACTGGAGTGTGCAGCGTGAGCGAACAGAACGAATACCTGTTCACCTGCCCGTACTGCCGCGCGCGAATCATCATGCGCGACGGTCTTGTACCGAAGGCGTGTGCAATGTGCGAACGGGTCTTCACGAAGACAGACCTTGACGACATCATTGCGGGGTACCGGAAGTGTTACGGCATCGAAGACAGCGTACCCGTTGCCGAAGAAGTATTCACGCTGCGCATCGTGCGCGACGACACCGGCGAACTTGTCGGGTCGGTCGAACTGCACAGCGAGAACTTGACAGCGCGCGACGTGCGTTCAATTGTCGGCGAACTGGAAGTGATGAAGACGTTGCTTGCAAACACAATCATTCAACTGCAAGGGGGTACCGATGGCAGTACGCAGACGAAGACAGACGACTAAAGCGCCCGCAGCGCGCGAGCGCAAACAGTCGTTCACCCTGCCGACCGAACCGTCAGAAGTCAGCGCGAAGCTTGGCGACTACACGATATTGTTGTACGGCGAACGCGGTATCGGCAAGACAACGCTTGCGCGCGAATTCCCAAACCCGTACTTTCTCATGTTCGAACCGGGCGCGCGCGGTATCGCTGTGCGCAAGACCGACGTGCGTGATTGGGGTACCTTCCTTGACATTGTCGAAGCGCTTGAAGCTGACCCGGATTACTGCGATACGTTGATTATCGATACCGGGTACATGGCATACGAACGTTGCTTCGCGGCGTGTCTTGAAGACATGGGAATCAGCGACCCGAAAGATAAGGCATTCGGCAACGCATGGAAGTTCATTGACAAGGAATTCCGCGACGCGATGATTCGCCTTGAAGACATCGGTGTCGGTCTGATTGTGATTGCGCACAGCGAAATCAAAGAAGTCACAGAGAAGACCGGCGCGAAGTACGACAAGCTTTCGATACAGCTTGGCGGTCAGGCATTCAGGTACTTCGCCGGGTGCATGAACAACGTTTGGTACTATCACTATATGCAGGGCGGCAAGCGCTTCTTACAACTTCGCGGCGACGAACTGATTGAAGCGAAGACGCAATGCGAAGGTCACTTCGAATACTCTGACGGTCGACCTGTCAAGGTCGTCGAAATGGGTTCATCGTCGAAGGAAGCATACGCGAATCTGTGTGCGGCATTCAACAACGAAGTGAAAGGGGGTCAGAAGTCGGAAGCAACACGCCGCAGACGCAGGCGCTAGGTTGATACAGGTACACGCTGTCACAATCAACGAAAGGGGTTTCGTACATGGCAGCACGAACAGCAAGAGGTAAAGCACAGACGGCGCGCGGTCGTTCGTCGTCAACAGCGTCGGGCCGTACCGCGAACACCGCGCGCGGTCGCAGCGCTCGCGGCGGTCGACCGCGTGACCCGCAGGCAGAAGTCGAAAAGCTTTTGAAGGCGGGAAAGAAGGAATGGGACGCGTCGAAAGACGAAGTCGAGAACATCGGCGCTGACAACCGGGTACCGGCAGGTACGTACGAAGTCAAGCTTGTCAAGCTGACCCTTGTTGCGAAAGACGGCAAGCTGTCGTTGATGCGCAAACACATGGTCACCGATGGCGAGTTCCAAGGCGACACGGTCACCGACTTCATGCGCTTCACGTCGGAAAACGGTGCGGTGTCGAAGGCGTACATTCGTCGGTATTTCGAAACGCTTGAAATCGACATACCCGAAGACCCGTCAGAACTGCCCGCGCTTGTCGAAGACCTGACGAAAGAAGGGTACGAAGGCAAGTTGCGCGTGTGGTACACCGAAGGTCGCGACAGGCAGTTCCTGAACGCGCAACTGACGGAGTGTTACCCGGAAGACGACGGCGCAGCGGGCGACGGTGGAAGCGAAGCGGGTTCGCCCGACGAAGGCGGCGACGATGCGGGTGCCGACGATGCGCCTGCCGACGATGCACCGGCAGACGACGGCGACGGTTCCGAATCGCTCGACGACATGGACAAGCCCGCGCTTGTCAAGCTGATTGCCGACGAAGGCATACCAATCAAGGGCACCCGGCGCAAGACTGCCGACCAACTGCGTGCAGAGATTCGCGAGTACGACGCAGCGCAGGAAGCGGCAGAAGGCGGCGACGGCAATGCCGACGCTGCGCAGGGTGACGACGATGCAGAAGACCGCAAAGCACTCGCGGCATTCTGCAAGGCGCAGGGTCTTGACGACGCTTCGCCTGACCTGAACGTCGACGACCTGTGCAAGCTTATCGCGAAGTACGAATACGAACGCGACAAGCTTGACAAGGAAGACATCGAACTGTTGGAGTCGTTCAAGCTTGGCGATGTCATTGTCGACCCGGAACCGCCGAAACCGGCAGCGCGCAGGTCGCGCAGGTAATCGGTATCACCTTCAACCGAAGGCAGCGTCGTCAGCAATGGCGGCGCTGCCTATCAAGTGAATATGACGTACGAAGAAGCTTCGAACTTCCTGACATGGATGTACAAACTAGAGCGGGCGCAATGTCTGTCCATCACCCGGCAGACCGCACCGCTTCGCGAAGTTATTTGGTTTATGTTTCTTGCGTACTACGGTACCGACGCGGGTTGGTGTGACGGATGATACAGAAGAAGTACGAATACCTGTACCCGGCGCTGCACACGCAAGTCAGCGATGTCAAAGCGTTCGACGTAGAAACGACGGGCCTGCGCGCCTATCACGGTGACCGAATCTTCGCGTACTGCATCGGTCACCATGACGGAAGCGTCGACGTATACCGTTTCGACAACGACGACGAACGCATGAACCGCAGGTCGCGGCGTGTGCTGCAACGCTTCTTCGACGACACTTCAATCGTGAAGGTCGCACACCATTACAAGTTCGAACTTGGCATGTTGCGCGCGTTTGGTATCAACGTACCCGATGATACGGTTTGGGAAGATACAATGATTATGTCGCGTATGCTGCGCAACCTTGCGCCGTCACATGAACTTGACCGCGTCGCGTTCGAACTGTTCGGGTACCCGCGCGACAACGACAAAGCTGTGAACGACATGAAGAAGAAGGGATTGATGCACAAGGTCGACCGCGACCTAATGACTGCATATCAAGTCGACGACGGTGTGCGCACGATGTTGTTGTATCGCCTGTGGCGTGAAGAAGCGCGAGACATGCACCCGGAAACCGACATCGACCTGTACCATGACTATCTAAACGAGATAGCTTTGATTGCGGCGACGCAACGCATGGAAGAATACGGGTTGATGCTCGACGATGAAGGTGTCGACGGTTTGCTTGATTGGCTTGAAGTCGAGTTCGACAGGGTGCAGCGCGACACGTTCGAATACTTGGGCGAGTTGGTCAACCTGAACAGCGACGTGAAGGTGCGCGCGCTTCTGTACGGGCGTATGAAGTTCCCGGTGTTGCGCCTGTCGAAGAAGGGCAAGCTGCCGTCGTGCGACAAAGATACGTTGTTCGAATTGAAGGAAGAATACCCTGACGAAGAAGTCTTCGACTTGATACTGCGTTGGCGCAGTTATCAGTCGGGCATGACATACGTTGACGGGTACAGGAAGACCGCCGACCGCAAGCGAATCATGCACCCGAATATCAACACGAATCAAGCGCGTACCGGCAGGCAGTCGTCGAGCGGGCCGAACTTGCAGAACGTCAGCAAGGAAGAAGCGGTCAAAAATCCGTACGCGGTACCGGCGCGTCGAGCATTCCGCGCACGACCAAAACACGTCATGTACTTCGTTGATTATGCCGGTATCGAAATGCGGTTGATTGCCGACCGAACCGGCGAACCTGAATTTATGCGATTGATTGCCGAAGGCGGTGACCCGCACGCGCTCGCGACCGAAGTTCTGTGCAGCGGGTTTATCGATGCGGTCAAGCTGCGCAAGGAAGACCCGCACGCGTTCAAGGTATTGCGCGGCGCTGTGAAAAATGCACAGTTCGCTATTGCGTACGGTGCCGGGTTGGGTCGTGTTGCGTCGACCTTGAAGCAATCACCCGAAGTTGTCGAAGAAGGGTACTTCGGGTATTGTGACCGGTTCCCCCTTGTCAGCGGGTTTACGAACGCGATGATTCGTCAGGTCGAAGCGAACGGGTACGTGACAACACCGTTCGGTCGCAAGCTGTGGATACGTCTTGACAAACCGTACAGCGCATCGAACTATCTGATTCAGGGTACCGGCGCGCAGGTGTTGAAGCGCGGTGAAATCCGCGTCGACGATTACTTCAAACGCCAATGGTCGAACGACGTTCGGTGTGTGCTGCCAATTCACGACGAACTTGTCTTCGAAATGCCGGTCGACCTGTTGAAGTATCAAGACGAAATACTGCGGCAGGTCGCGTATCTAATGACCGATATGCCCGAAATCGAAGTACCCCTTGAAGTCGAAGTGAAGAAGACGAAGGTTGATTGGGCAAGCGCCCGCGAATACAAGTTCAACGGAAAGGCGGCGTGACATGGTAGCTTCTAACGTTGTGAAGTTCCGCGACCCGTACGCGCTCGCGCGAAAGCGTGCGAAGCGTCAGCGATACGTTGACCGGTTGGGTCGACCCGCAATCAACAAGCGGCGCGAGAAGCGACGCAGGCGCACAGCGCGTGAAGCTGCGCAAGCGAAGCATTGCCTGACCTGCGGGTGTACGCATAGCGGTTGGTGCCCGCCCGAAGCGTTCGTCGTCGTGACCTGCACCGCCTGCGGCAATCAGTTCATACAGCCCGCCGACGTTGGGCCGATGATTGGCTTTGCGAACTGTGGCAAGTGCGAACGGTCTGACGCTTGGGAAACGCGCCCGGCAACGCGCACCGATATGTACAAGCATTGGCGCGGGTATGGCGATGGTACCGGCAAACCCTTGACATTGAAGAAAGGGTGACCGATGGCGAAACCGATTACGCACGTTCAGGTCGTACCGAAGCGTTGGGCGAAACTGTTGCTGCCGCCGTTCATGCGGCGTACCGCATACTTCCGCAGGCAGCGCGACGGTAAATGGTGGCTGTACCAAATCGAAGTCGGCAGATGTCGGTATCTTGGCAAGTCGCAAGACGTGCGGTTCGTCAGAATCATCGACCTGTTGCGGTACAACATGATACGGTATCGTGGCGGCAGCGTGCGCACGAAGGTTGTTGACTAGTGAAACACCTGAACCGCACCGACCAACGGCTTGCAGCGTCGGCATTGATTGCCGGTCACCGCATCGCAGTCATACGCGGAACGTTGATTATCATGCGATTTAATAGGACACTTTGGGAAAGGGTCAAGAGTGCGAGAACGAAAATTGAAAAAGCCAACACGCATCGCGTTAGTTAATCGCCTTGTGCAGTTGGCACGTCTGTCACCCGGCGCGACAACACTTGGCTATTTGTCACGCGTGCAGTTGCTAGAACTAGTAACCTTGTTTGAAAGGTGGAATGATGGCGGCGAGAAAGCAACGGCACGCGGCGCGAACGGCACACGTACCGCAAGTCGGTAAACTACACGAACACCCGAACGTCACGACGTTCGTACAACATGGGTTCGTACCGGTCAGTGAGTCAGGCAACGAACACGTTGTCGGCAACTGTATCTTCTGTGGCGGCGACCGCTTCTTCGTCAACGTAGAATCGAAGGGTTGGGATTGCAAGCATTGTCACCGCAAAGGCGGGTTCCTGACATGGCTTGAAGACGTTGCTGCCTTCTGCGAAGAAAACATGACGCGCAAGGCAATCAACGCGCTTGTGTCGTCGCGCGGAATCAGCGCGCGCACCTTTCGCCGGGCGAAGGTCGGGTACAACCCGCACACAAGTCGATACGTCATACCGATCTTCGATGCGACGGGCAAAAAGGTTTGGGATGTTCGCGCGTACGACGGCAAAAAGCTGCGCACGACGAAGGGTTGCACCGCTGCGCTGTACGGTTGGGAGCAATTGACAGACAGGAAGCGCAAGATTGACCGTATTTGGTTGTGCGAAGGTGAATGGGATTGTCTAGCGATGCGTGAAGTTCTGACCGACTTGAATGTCACGACAGAAGTTGCGGTTGCGGTGCCGGGTGCAAACGTGTTCAAATCGGAATGGTACACGTACTTCAAAGACCGGCACGTCTTCGTCGTGTACGACAACGATCACACGAAGATACGCGGCGGTCAGGAAATGAACGCTGCCCGCGAAGGTATGCAGCGGGTGTACAACGCAATCAAGGGTATTGTGCGTGACATACGCTTCGTACATTGGCCCGAAGGGTACGACGACGGGTACGACCTGCGTGACAGCTATATCGAGCATGGCAGCAACGCAGACAGCACGATACGCACGCTGCGCGCGTTGATGAAACCAATGCCGCCCGGCACACAGGGCGCAGGGGGTGACGACGACAGCGCAGTCGACGACGGGCCTGAATACGGCGGTGAAGGTCTGACACCGCAGAAGTTGTACAAACCGTTTCGCGATTGGCTTGAACTGCCTGAAAAGTCAACAACGGTACTCGACGTGTTGTTCGGTACTGTGATTGCGAACCGTCTGCCCGGCGACCCGCTTTGGTTATTCTTCGTCGCGAAGTCGGGTTCGTTGAAGTCAACTTTGATTATGGCGCTGCAAGACGCGCCGGGCATATACTCGACGACGACCATGACACCGCAGTCGCTTGTATCGGGTCACCCGACCGCAGGCAGCGGCGACCCGTCGCTGATTCCGCAGTTCGACCAACGCGTCGTAACAATCAAAGACTTCACGACGATACTGACCGCGAACCCGAATGCGCGCGACGAAATCTTCGGCATACTGCGCGACGCCTATGACGGGTACATCGAAAAGGCATTCGGCAACGGTGTCGTGCGCGCGTACGAATCACGGTTCGGAATCATCGCGGGCGTTACCCCTGCAATCGAGTTGTTCACCGAAGGGCATACCGCGCTTGGCGAACGTTTCATACAATGGCGAATGCCTGCACCTGACGACTTGCGCATCGAGCGGCAGCTAATGAACCGCGCGCTTGACAACACGACATACGAAGACGACATGCACGCAGAGTTCAGCGACGCAGCAAAGCGGGTACTCGATTACGACTTCGGCGAACCGCCTGAACTGCCCGACGACATACGGCAGAAGCTTGTATGCCTTGCGCAGTACACCGCCATGCTGCGCGGCACTATCAACCGTGACCGGTACAGCAAGGAAGTTACGCACAAGCCGTTCACCGAAATCGGTACGCGCCTGACGAAGCAACTGTACAAGTTGATGATTGGTGTTGGGCAGCTTCACCGGCGCGAGCGATTGACAGCGCACGAACTAGATGTCGCCCGGCAGGTCGCGGTATCGTCTGCACCGTCACGTATGGAAGAATGCGTACGCAAGATGTTCACGCAGGGTCACGACAGGTTGTACACGACGCAAGACCTTTGCGGGTTGATTGACCTGCCGGTGTTGACGGTCGGGCGCGTACTGGAAAATCTGAACATGCTGCGAGTGCTGCGGAAGGTTCCCGTTCAGCGCGGTATCGATGCAGCGGGTTCGCGGTACGTGTGGAAGCTGCACGAACAGTTCGTCGACTTGCTGCGTGAAGGCGAGTTCTATACAAAGAAGAAACGGCAATCAACGAAGACGGTATCGCGTCGGCCAATCGCCCGGCGTTCACGTCGCCGTCGTTGATGGCGCAACCCTGTGGGGTATTTCATGGGTCACTTGTCGAAGGCGGCATCGCAGCACATACACTTCGTACCGCGTGCGGTGCCGGGTCGGAAGACGCTTGTGTACGATGTGATGTCGCTGACGACCGGCGTGAAGCTTGCAGAAGTGAAGTTCTATCCGCGTTGGCGCGGTTGGGTACTCGCGCCGGTCAGCGACACCATTTGGTCGGCATCGTGTCTTGATTATGTGCGCGAGTTCATACGCGCGCGGAACGCAGAACGAAAGGGCGGTCGGCGGTGATTGAAATTAGTATCAAGGTCAGCGACGGCAACTTCGAAGCGCATACGTTCGCCCGCTGTGATTGTTGCGGTCAGGGTGTACGGTGGTCGACGACGCGCGGTATGCGTTATGTAGCGACACCGACGTTCGTTGAATACACGTTGCGCGATAGGGGTTGGTCGATGTCGAAGTACCATACATGCCCAACTTGCAAGGCACCGCGCAAGCCAAAAAAGCGCCGTCGCGGGCGGTCGTGACCGGGTCAGGAGCAAAACGCTATGAAAACGCCATATACTATCACCCCCCTGTGTACCCTTGCTAAGTCATTGATGTATCTATTAAAGAAAAAAAAGTATTGGTTGCGCAGTATCTATAGTGCGATTCGAAACAACAGACACACACTATAGTATTTGTGTATGGCGTTTTGATAGCGAAACAGGTGAAGACGTTGATTATCGATTCTGTGATTATGAAATGTCAACTTCAACATGAAGGGGTATGTGTATGCGAGAGAAGTATCTAGTTGTCGTTGGTGAACAGGTCGCTTGTGTGCGCTTCGACCTGCGCAAAGGCGAAACGGTCGTCGGTGGCAATGCGCGATTCAGGGAAACGTACGAACGCATTATCACCGGTTTCTTCTCTGACCATGTACCGCGTATTCGGTTCGTGCAGGTCAACAAGGTCAGGTACACGTTCACGCTGACGAAGAAGCGATTTGATGCGGGCATGAATTCGTTGCGTGAACAGGGGTTCACAGTCGAGCGCGTTCGGTCGCATGGCAGGTTGATGCGATGAACGCACAGACGTTCGGCAAGGTCGCAATGTGGGTTGCGGTCGGTGCGTCGGTTCTGTTCGCCGTCGAGTTGGTTGCAATCGCAATCGGTCTTCGATAGGGGGTCACGATGTCAGGCGCAGACAAATCGCGGGTCATGGTCGTCACGCCAACGCGTATCGAGTTGGAAGCGGGCCGGTGTCACGCAGGTGCGCCGTCGATTGATTTGGTACCGGCGCGTGTGACGTTGACACTATCGAGCGGCGCGCAGCTATTCGCGGAAGACAGGAACGAAGCAACGGTGCGGGTGTCGATACCGATTGGGCAGAACATTGCGCTGTCGGTCGACCTTCCGCGTTCATCACTAATCAGAGTATAGGGGGTTCATCTTGACAGAAGCAACAATCAAAATCATCGGAAGCGGAAAACGCAATTGTATATCTATCGAGAACACCGGGCGACTAGCAACGGGCGACATGGTTGAAGGTGTGGAGCGTGCTGTACACACGGTCGCACAGGTCTTCGTCGACCCGCTTTCGCGTATCGCTGAACGCATCGGTGTCGAACCGATACCCGAACCGCTGCCTGACGGCGTATACATATCGAGCGCAGACGGAAAGCGTATGTACGATTGGCCTGCGGTTGTCGATGCGTTGGTCGCTCGCGTTGTCGCTTCGAATCCTAGCGACGGGGGTGCCGCATGACGATACCCGAAGGCGTGGTGTTGCGCATCACCGACAGGCAGGTCAACGACGCGCTGTTGCGGCACATGAAGCACAGGTTTCACGGCGGCGAAGATGTCTTTATGTCGTTGTGTATTGACATCGGGCGCGACCTGAAAGCTGCGAACCGTGACAACGCGCTGTCATGGCATGACCACAACCCGAGCGTACCGGGCGACAACGTTGTGCGAGCAATCGACGCGCTTGTCAAAGTGCTGCCGGGCATGTCTCGCGATGAAGTCGCAACGCGGGTTCGGTCGTTGGTGCAAAAGGCATACGAAGACATGCACGCACAGGTTCAAGGGGGCGGGCAATGATTGTCACGAAGTCTTCGCTGTTGGCGGTCGGCATCGTGAAGCGCGACAAAGACCTGCCGAAGCTTGACAACGTCGTCTTCGAACCTGACGGCACGGTCGTCGCCTGCGCGCGCAATGTTGTGATTGCGGTGTCACCGCCTGACTATTCGAAGGCGAGCGAAGCGCCGGTCGTGCAGACATTGCTTGACCGCAGAATCATCGTTCCCGCTGAATACGTGCGCGCGGTCGTGAAGGAAGTGAAGACCGACAAGACGTTCGGCGGGTTGACTGAATACGTTGACGTGTACAGTTGCGCGGCGGCAGGCAACAACGAAGCGCTGTTCACATGGATACGTGACGGCGAATCGCAATCGCTTCGGGCAGACCTGTACGACGGCGAGTACATACCGTATCGCGACATCTTCAAGCGGTCGCTGACCAACCCGCGTATGACACCGGTTCGGGTCAAGATGTATCGCGCCCGGTTGAAGACACTTTGCGACACGCTCGACAAGATAGCGCCGAACGATACCGAAGCGCCGGTGTACATCGAATTCGCGATGAACGGTGATATGATTATGCGCGCCGTCAACAGGCGCACAGGTCAGCGGGTCGTTGCGGTTATGACGCACTATTCAGAACGTGGCGGTGATTGGCTTTTGTCAAACGATTGGGAAAGGGGGTTGTGCGATGGGGCCGAAGGGTCAGGGCATGATTCTGTTGCTTATCGCGTTCATCGCCGTCGTCGCGTTCCTGTGCATTCGCGAAGTGTTGTTGATTCAGAAGGCAAAGCGACAGCGGCGCGTGTACGAAAAGCATTTCGGAAAACGGGTGTTGACGGTTCGCGGGCAACCGGAACACCAAAACCAATCGCCCGCAGAGAAAGGCGGCGTTGATATGGCAAGCGAATTCAGGTGCAAAGGAATCATCGAACGGGCGGTGCGTCTTACCGAAGGCGCAATCGATTCGGCGGTCGATGCGTGCGGTGAAGGTGCAATGACAGTCGTTCACCTTCGGTCGGCGCTCGATGCGTTGTCACATGCAAGGGCGAACTTCGACGACGACGCGCAAGCGAAGGCGCTTGCTGACGACGCTGACCGGTTCGACCGCGAACAGGCGAAGCTTCAAACGTCGGGCCTTCACGATGTTATGTTGGCCGAAGACAATAAGTGTGCGCCCATTGATGAAGTGCCCGTCACGCCGGGCGAGCCTATCAACGCACGCAATGACGATTCTGACTTGTCAATCGATGTCAGCGAAGACGAAGGCGACGACGAATGAAACCGAGCCGACCGCAGCGGTTGACACAGTCGCAGCTTGAAGCGCGGTCACAAGCGTTCGCCGACAATGTGCGTCGCTTGCATTCGTGCGGCCTGCACGCGTTCAAGCTTATCGAGCGTACGAAAGGGTCGTCGAAGCGGTACAAGTGCGCGCATTGTGGCGGCGTGGTCGATGCGACTGCGCGAATGTGGTACGAACGCGGTGTGCAGCATGGTCACGACCGGTACAGCGGAACGAAGACGAAGGGAACGAAACCGCCACCAACACCGCCGACAACAGGCGGTCGAATAGTACCGTTCGGTGCATGACGTATCGAAACGGTGATTGTGTGAAGGCGCTTTGCGCCGTATACTACAAATGAAAGGGGGTACGACATGATTGACGAATTACGCGAAGGTTTCGAAGCGGTCGACAGCTTGCTTGACAACTGCGATGTCGACGTGCGGCACACGCTGAACGATGCGCGGTCAGAAGTGAGCGATGCGCAGTCGCTTGCGGAGTACGAAGACCGCACCGAAGGCAGCGAAGTCGGTTCTGACCCGTACTAGGGGGTGACGTATGCCAATGGAAATCAACGTATCGGTCGACGCGAAGAAGACGCTTGCGCAGCTTGACAGGTTGAAGCGGTCGCAATGGCCGTTCGCGCTCGCGCTCGCGCTGACCAATGTTGCGAAAGACGGTCAGGTCGCGGCGCAGTTGCAGACGCGTCTTGCGTTCAAGCTGCGAAGCGACTTCGTACCGCGCGGCATTCGCATCACACCGGCGCAGAAGTCAGACATTCAACGCTTCGGGTTGGCGATGTCAGACGTACACACCGCAGAACGCATATCGTCGTTCATGCCGATTCACGAAGTCGGCGGTATGCGTCGACCTGTGGCGAAGGGTACAGGGCGTGACAAAGGGCGGTCGCTTGCCTATCCGGGCGAAGACCTGCCTTCTTCGTATCGTACCGGTCGGGGCGCTGTGAAGGAACGTTGGCGACCTTCGACCTTGCTGCGCGGTTCGTACACAGGCGCACGCGGGAAGTCGAAAGGCAAACAGATACGGGTCGGTCGGAAGTCACAAGGCAAGGCGTTCGTGATTCGAACGTCAAGCGGTACGCCGATTGTCGTACGGCGTGCGTCGTCGAGTTCGTACCCGTTGCAGCGCTTGTACGTCTTCTTCCCCGAAGCAAAAATCAATCGGCGATGGGGGTTCGAAGACAGCGTCGTCGAAGCGGTCAAGCGTGACTTTCCCGGTCGACTTCGTCAAGCGTTGGAAAGGGCGACGGCGGGCCTATGATTATGATGCGTCTTGCATACAGGGCAGCGCTGTACGTACCGCTGCGAATTCTCGTTGCGTGTGTGCGTGCGCTCGCATGGTGCATACGCAAGCTATCAAGGAAAGGGTGACCAATGAGTGAAGACACACAGAAGGCAGATATACGGACATGCCCGGCAGGGGGTATGCAATGTATGCGTGCGTGCGTTGGGGGTTGCGATGTCGACGGGAAAGTGTACCCGATTGACGATTGTGAAGTGTGCCCGCGACCATCGATGCAACAACCTATCAACGGGAAGGTGACGAAGGAACCGCGCAAGATAAGTATTGGTGAATGCCCGAAGCACAAGGGCAGTATGCCAATCCTGTTCACGCGTGGAAGCGATGTTGTTGTTGGGCCGTACTGCGGTACCTGTCTCGATGAAGCATTGTCGACAGTCGTACCGAAACTACCAATCACAGAACGATGATTGTGAAACTGTGATTGTGTCAAGGTACTTCCAGCGACCTAGCCAAGCGGGTTACGCGAAGCC